>Ga0187777_10000843_pt1 | contig 20132 bp, 22 predicted proteins | sample 1015_Q2_SP5_10_M_FD_132416 | JGI IMG/M metagenome (GOLD analysis project Ga0187777, IMG submission 132416) | Tropical peat soil microbial communities from peatlands in Department of Meta, Colombia - 1015_Q2_SP5_10_MG | ecosystem: Environmental > Terrestrial > Soil > Wetlands > Peat | place... | reverse complement strand
CGAGAGCCCCGTGACGAGCGCGAGCGTGAACGTCGAGTCGACGAGCGGCCGTTCCCACTCGGTGGTCGCCGCGTAGTCCGCGTCGAAGTGGATCGGGTTCGTATTCAGCGTCAGCAGCGTGAACCAGACGTTGTCGGCCTCGAGCACCGTGCGCCCGAAACGGCTGCGATAGACGGTGCCCACCTCGAGCTCCTCGTACGAACGACCCACAGGCATGATCATCGCACCGAGATGAACCGCCTCGCACACGAGACGAGCCCGTACCTCCTCCAGCACGCCGGCAACCCCGTCGACTGGTACCCGTGGGGTGCAGAGGCGTTCGCGCGTGCCCGCGCGGAAGAGAAGCCGGTGCTCCTGTCCGTCGGGTACTCCGCCTGTCACTGGTGCCACGTGATGGAACGGGAGTCGTTCGAGGACGAGGCGACGGCGCGCCTGATGAACGAGCTGTTCGTGAGCGTGAAGGTCGACCGTGAGGAGCGCCCGGACGTCGACGCGGTCTACATGGACGCGGTGGTCGCGATCACGGGGCAGGGCGGCTGGCCGATGACCGTCTTCCTCACCCCGGCCGGCGAGCCCTTCTACGGCGGCACGTACTACCCGCCCGAGCCGCGGCACGGGCTGCCGTCCTTCCGTCAGCTCCTCGTCGCGATCGCCGACGCGTACCGCGAGCGGCGAGACGACGTCGCGCAGCAGGCGGCCGAGCTCGTCGCCTCTCTACGCCGGAGCGCCGAGCATGCGCCCTCCCGCGAGCCGCTCACGTCCGGCCTCGTCGCCGACGCGGTACGCGTCCTCCGCACCCAGTACGACGCGACCTGGGGCGGCTTCGGCGGCGCGCCGAAGTTCCCGCCCGCTTCCGTGGTCGAGCTCCTCTTGCGTCGGGGGGAGCTCGAGATGGCGGTCGGCACCCTCGACGGGATGGCGGCGGGCGGGATGGTCGACCTCGTCGGCGGCGGCTTCCACCGCTACTCGGTCGACGAGCGCTGGCTCGTGCCGCATTTCGAGAAGATGCTCTACGACAACGCGCTGCTCATCCCGGCGTACCTGCACGCGTGGCTCGTCACCGGCGAGGAGCGCCACCGGCGCGTCGCCGAGGAGACGGTCGAGTACGCGCTGCGCGAGCTGCGCCTCGACGGCGGCGGCTTCGCCTCGGCGCAGGACGCGGACACGCACGGCGTCGAGGGTCTGACGTTCACCTGGACGGCGGAGGAGCTCGAGGCTGCGATCGGACCGGGCCGGGACTCGCTGCTGCAGCCGTTCGAGCACGGGCGCTCCGTGCTGCGCGGGACGCTCACCGGCGAGGAGCGAGCGGCGCTCTTCGCCGCTCGGGAGGGACGGCCGAAGCCGCTCCGCGACGACAAGGCGATCGCCGCCTGGAACGGACTCATGCTCGCCGCGCTCGCGGAGGCGGGGCGGCGGCTCGAGCGGGCGGACTGGCTCGACGCGGCCTGCTCGCTCGCAGAGTTCCTGCTCGGGCCGCTTTCGAACGGAGACCGGCTGTGCCGCACCTGGCGCGAGGGCGTCGCGAAAGGGACCGGCTACCTCGAGGACTACGCGAACGTCGCGCACGGGCTCTACGAGCTCCACGTCGCCACGGGCGAGCCGCGCTGGCTGCTGGAGGCCCACCGGCTTGCAGCCCTCGCAGTCGCGCTCTTCGCCGACGACGAGCGCGGCGGCTTCTTCCTCACGCCGGCGGACGGGGAAGCGCTCGTCGCCCGGAAGAAGGACCTCGACGACAACCCGACCCCGTCCGGGAACTCGATGCTCGCGTTCGTCCTGCTCCGGCTGGCACGGATCTTTGGCGACGACGAGCTGGAGCGGCGCGCGGTCGGGGTGCTGCGACTGGTGCGAGACGCCGTCGGGCGCGCCCCCTCGGCCTTCGGGTGGGCGCTCTGCGCGCTCGACCTCCACTTCTCGCCGCCGCGCGAGCTCGCGATCGTCGGCGGCCCCGGCAGCGACGTCGCCCGTGCCGCCCTGAGCGGCTTCGATCCCGATACCGTCGTAGCATTCGGTCCGGCCGAGGGCGTGCCGCTCCTGGAGGGGAAGGCGCTCGTGGCGGGCCGGCCGGCCGTGTACGTGTGCGAGCGCTTCGCCTGCCGCGCGCCGGCGACCGACCCGTCAGGGCTTTAGGGTGTTAGCCTAGCCGCCACCCATGGTGGAGGGGTCGCCCTGAGAGCTGCGCCGTGATGCCGGCCTCCGATTTCGATCTGGTCTCGATCGGCTCCGGGCCCGCCGGGGTGCGCGCTGCGATCCAGGCCGCGAAGCTGCATCGACGCGCCGCTGTCGTCGAGCAGGGACGCAACGTCGGCGGTGTCTGCGTGAACACCGGGACGATCCCGTCGAAGACGATGCGCGAGGCGATCCTCCACTTGACCGGAATGCGCCAGCGCGGGTTCTACGGGCAGGGCTACCGCGTCAAGAGCGAGGTCACGTTCGAGGACATCCATCGTCGGACGCAGACCGTGATCGAGCGAGAGCAGCAGGTGCTCGGCGACCAGCTCGCACGCAACCACGTGGCGGTCGTCGAGGGGCGCGGCTCGCTCGTGGACCCGCACACCGTCCGGGTCTCCTCGGCGGCGGGCGACGAGCGCCAGCTCACCGCGCAGTCGATCGTGATCGCCACGGGAAGCACGCCGGCGCACCCGCCGGGTGTCGAGTTCGACGGCACGACGATCCTCGATTCCGACCAGATCCTGGAGCTCGGCTTCATCCCGAACGAGCTCGTCGTCGTCGGCGCCGGCGTGATCGGGATCGAGTACACGTCGATGTTCGCGGCGCTGGGGTCGCGTGTGACGATCGTCGACTCGAATCCGACGATGCTCGACTTCTGCGACGAGGAGATCGTCGAGGCGCTCCGCTACCACCTGCGCGATCTCGGCGTGACCTTCCGCTTCGGCGAGACGGTCGAGGCCGTCGAGCACCGCGATGACCGGACGCTGACCCGTCTCGCGAGCGGCAAGCAGATCCTCGCCGACGCCGTCTTCTACTCCGCCGGCCGTCAGGGCGCCTCGGCCGGGCTCGGCCTCGAGGAGCTGGGGATCGCGGTGGACAGGCGCGGCCGGATCGCGGTCGGGACCGACTACCGCACGAGCGTCGAATCGGTGCTGGCCGTCGGGGACGTGATCGGCTTTCCGAGCCTCGCCTCGGTCTCGGCCGAGCAGGGGCGCGTCGCGGCATGCGCCGCGCTCGAGATCGACAGCCGTGGAGTGGCGGAGCTGCTCCCGTTCGGCATCTACGCGATCCCGGAGATCAGCTACGTCGGCCGCACCGAGGCCGAGCTGACGGACGCCGGCGTGCCGTACGAGGTCGGCGTCGCGCGGTACCGCGAGCTCGCCCGCGGCGTGATCCTCGGCGAGCAGTACGGCCTGTTGAAGCTCCTCGTCTCCACCGACGACGGACGGCTGCTCGGCGTCCATGCATTCGGCACCGGTGCGACCGAGCTCGTGCACATCGGCCAGACCGCGATGGGGCTCGGAGGAACGGTCGATTTCTTCGTCGACTCCGTCTTCAACTACCCGACGCTCGCCGAGGCGTACAAGATCGCCGCGCTCAACGCCATGAACAAGCTGCGCGAGCTCGCCGTCTAGCTAAACAACGCCCCGGGTGCTGCCGATGATGGACGGGTGCGGGTGTGCGCGCTCCTCTCGGTGGTCGTCCTGGCCGCGCTGGTCGCGGCCGCCGCCCAGGCGCAGGTGCGGCCGGTGCGCCCCGGCGACGAGTCGTTGCTGAAGCGCGCCCCGACCTACGAGGAGCAGGTCGCGGCGCAGGTCGCGGCCCGGCTCACGCACCTGCATCCGCAGGTGCGCTGTGCTCCGCTCGGGATTCCGGGGCTGCCCTCCTCGGTCCTCGGCGTCACCCTCTTCCTGGGGACGCACCCGGCCGGGTACTTCCTGATGGTGCCGCAGATGTGCGCCGACCTCGCCGCGTTCCACAGGTCGCCGGCGAGCTTCGACCCCCGCGCCTGCACCGACGGCACGTGCCTGACCACCGACGCTGCAGTCGCGATGGCGCTCGCGACCGTCTCGCACGAGTCGTACCACCTGCTCGGGTACACGAACGAGGCGCAGGTCGAGTGCTACGGCATGCAGTCGATCTGGTTCGTCGCGAGCAAGCTCGGGGCCTCGCTCGACGAGGCGCAGGCGATCGCAAAGTTCTACGCGACGCAGATCTACCCCCTCCGCCAGACGCAGACGCCGGCCTATTGGACGCCCGAGTGCCGCGACGGCGGCAAGTACGACCTGCGGCCGCAGTCGGACTCCTGGCCCAGCTGACCTTGATCCCAGCCTGCCGGCGTACGAGGATGGTCGCGACGCCGCAGGTGTCGGCTCGCGTGTCACGAAACGAACCGCGGGGATCACCACCGGAAAGGATGCTGATGGACAAGCTGATGGGGCTCTCGAGGGGTCAAAGGCTGATCCTCGGCGGGGGCGTACTGCTCTTCATCGACTCGTTCCTGCCGTGGCAGAAGGTGTCGTTCGGGATCGGCGGGGCGTCGATCTCGGCGACGGCGAATGCCTGGCACGGGTTCTGGGGAGTCGTGCTCTGCCTGCTGGTGATCGTGCTGCTCGCCTGGGCGGGCGCCCGAGCCTTCGGCGTCGCGCTCCCGGACGTCGTGCCCGCAGGGCTTGCCACGCTCGCGTTGGGCGGCCTGATCTTCCTCTTCGCGCTGCTCAAGACGCTGACGGAGAGCTATCGCGGCTGGGCGAGCTGGGTCGGCATCATCCTCGCTGCGGTCGTCGCCGTCGGCTCCTGGTTTGCCTTCCAGGAAAGCGGCGAGGCGCTGCCGAAGATGCCGACGGCCGGTTCTCCCCCGTCGAGCCCTCCACCGCCGCCGGCGCCGACGGAGCCGACGGACACCGATCCTTCCTGACGACCGCGTCACCCGTGCCAGGTCTTGCACGTCGAGCAAGACCTGGCACGGACGCTCAAACCACGAAGGTCTCGGGTCGCGCGGCGCCGCGCTCGAACCGGTCGACCGCCAACGCCGACAGGTCCAGCGTGGGCCTCACGCCGGTGACGAGCTCGGCGAGGTGCTCGCCCACCGCCGGCGCCTGCTGGAAGCCGTGCCCGGAGAAGCCCGTCGCGTAGAGGAAGCGCGACGGCTCCGCCAGCTCTCCGACGAGCGCGTTCCAGTCGGGGCTCACGTCGTACCAGCCCCACCACGACGACTGCACCGGCAGCTCGGCGAGCACCGGTAGCCGGCGCGCCGCGGCCTCGGCCACGTCCTCGAGCGCTCGCTCCCGTCCGCCGAACGCGAGCCCGGGGCCCTCGCGGTGGAAGTAGAAGCCGGAGGAGAAGTCGATCGTCAGCGGCAGCCGCTCCGGCAGACCGCCGTCCTGCGGCGTGAACCACATCGAGCGCGCCTCGCCCTCGACGGGAAGCACGACGCCGGCGAGGGCGGCGACCTCCTGCGACCACGTCCCGGCGCAGCAGACGACGGTATCCGTCGCGATCCGCCCGTGCGCCGTCTCGACGGCGGCGATGCGGCCGGCGCGCACGTCCACGGCGGTGAGCGCGCAGCTCTGGAGCACCGTCGCGCCGGAGGCGGACGCGTATCCGTGCACGACCGCCTCCGGCGTCGCGTAGCCGTCGCGCGGGCAGTACGCCGCGGCGAGGACGCCCTCGAGCGCGAGCTGCGGGACGAGCTCCGCCGCCTCCGCGGGCGTCAGCTCGCGCGAGGGCACGCCGAGCGACTGCTGGAGCGCGAGCGCGTCCCGGAACGCGGCGACGTCGTCCGGCCTGTCGAGGAGGAACAGGTACCCGTGCTGGCGGAACGAGATGTCCGCTCCCGTCAGCTCCTGGAAGGTCTCGAACTCGTCGAGCGAGCGGAGGGCGATGCGGACGTTGAGCTCGTCGGCGAACTGGGTGCGGATGCCGCCCGCCGACTTGCTCGTCGAGCCGGAGGCGAGCACGTCCCGTTCGAGCAGGACGACGTCGCGGACGCCGAGCCGGCGCAGATGGAAAGCGGTGCTGGCGCCCATGACGCCGCCGCCGACGACGACCGCGTCCGCCCGGGCGGGAATCCCGGTCACACGCTCAGCTCTCGAACCTGCACGACCGGCAGGGCGGCGAGCAGCGACGCCAACTCGACCTCGAAGACCGCGTTCGGCGTCCCGGCCGCGCACCAGACTCGCTCGAACCGCCGCAGAGAGGCGTCGGCGAGCGTCGGCAGCTCCTGCTCGTGGCCGAGCGGCGGCACGCCGCCGATCGCGAAGCCGGTGGCCTCGCGCGCCTCGTCTGCGCTCGCCGGCCGCGCGTCCTCGCCGAGCGCGGCCGTGTCGACCCGCCGGTCGCCGGCACAGAGCACCATCGTCGCCGACCCGTCGACGACGAAGACGAGCGACTTGACGATCTGACCGAGCTCGCAGCCGCAGGCGGCGGCGGCGTCACGCGCCGTGCGCGTCGAGTCCGGCAGCTCGCGCACCTCCACGTTCACGCCTCGCTCGTGCAGCCGGGCCTGGACCTTCGCCGCCGTCGGGTGCATCAGCGGCGGCTCCGGACGAACTCGACGCTGCCGCCTCCCGTCGGGCCGTCGCCCTCCTCGGGCCAGAGCGTCTCCGCCCGTAGCGCGGCCGCGAGCAGCGGTGCCGTCCCGACCGCTACCCGGGTCTCGGGGATCTGCTCGGAGGGCCACTCGCAGACGAAGTCGATCGTCCCCGGCGGCGGCAGCGGCCAGAGCCAGAGCCCGATCGACCAGCTGAGCCCGCCGCCTCCGCCGCCGCGCTGCTGGAGCAGAGGGCCCTCGGGCTCGTCAGGCTCGTCCGGCCCGGGCCAGCGACGCGGGCCCAGGGTCGTCGCGCTGCGCCCGTCCGGCCAGGCGACGCCGAACCGAAGCACGTCCGGGGGCGGCCACGGCTCGCCGCGGCGGCGCCGGTGATGTCCGAACGGGTCGAAGATGTCCTCCTCGGCGTCCGGGCCGGGGCGCGCCCGCACGACGACGTCGAAGCGCACACCCTGCGGGTAGGCGCTCGCGCCGATCGCCGCCACCGCGACCCGCTCGGTGCGGGCGAGGACGACGCGGAGCGGCGCGACGCCCCCGAGCACGTTCTCCGGCGGGCCGAACCAGGCCGGCGAGCGGTGCCGCTCGCGCGGCTCCGGCTCGGGCGGGGGCGGCAGGTCGAAGAAGCCCACGATCGCCAGTGTAGGTGCCGTCGATCGCGAAGCGGTTCCCGGGCGAGACGTGGTGCCCACCGGATTCGCGGCGCTGGTGCGCAGGCTTCTCCGTGCGGCGTAGCGGGGAGCGGGCGGTGGCGGCGCCGAGGGCGCCGCCACCGATGACGACGTCCGCGGTGCTAGTGGCCGGCGACCTGCAGCGTGCCGATCGGGTGCATGTCACCGGTACCGCCGCCGCTCCACTTTTCGAGGATCAACTGCTCGATCGGAAAGCCGTCCGTCGCCGAGGTCTGGATCTTTATCCCCGGATAGACGAACGGGTTCGCGGACGTGTTCATGCTGCGGAGCGAGGCCATGAGGCTCGCCCGCGTCGGGTTCTTGCCGGCGTTCTGGAGCGCGTACACGAACGTCCACGCGACGGCCATGCCGTACACGAGGTTCGAGTCGCCGAGCGCCCAGTCGGACGAGAGCGCCGGTGCGTACTGGTCGATGATCTGCTTCCCGAGCTTCATCCCGGCCAGGCTCGCCTGGGTGTCGGGAGCCTCGACGTATCCCGACGAGATGACGCCGTCGAGGTTCGCGCCGGCCTGCGCCGCCGCGAGCAGGAACGGCCGGATGTTCGACACGTTCGCGAGGAAGACCTGCGGGCTCCAGCCGATCTTCGTCGCGGTCACGAGCGAGGCGATCGCCTGGCCGGGAGTCGCGACGATGAAGAGCGTGTCCGCCCCCTTCGCCTTCAGGGCGAGGATCTGCTGCGTGACCGTCGTGTCGGTCGCGTTGAAGCCCTCCTTGTCGACGATCAGGCTCTTCTTCGCGCCGAGGCCCTGGACGAGCCCGACGATGTAGTTCGCGCCGAACGCGTCGTTCTGGTAGATGATGCCGATCTTCGCGTTGGGCATGTTCGCCGCGATGTACTTCCCGTAGAGACGCCCTTCGCCGATGTAGTCCGGCTGCCAGCCGATCGTGTACGGCTTCGGCGAGCCCTGGCACGCCTTGTGGACGCAGTTGCCCCAGTACGAGTCCCCGGTGGCGAGGAACACCTGGGGCACCTTGTGCGCATTCGTGTAACCCCACGTCGCCAGGGCAGGGGCAGTGCCCAGGTCACCGACGAGCGCGAAGACGTTGTCCTGCTCGACGAGCTGCTGGACGTCCGGGACGGTCTGCGCCGGGTTGTACGCGTCGTCGAGGACCGTGAAGTCGATCTTGCGGCCGTTGACGCCGCCGTGCGCGTCGACATATGCGTAGTACGCCGACTCTGCGGCCGGGATCGTCTTGTACGCCGACGCGACCCCGGTGAGCGGGAATGTCCCGCCGATGTGAACGGACGTCTTCGTGATCCCGGGGTCGGCCTGCGGCGCGCCGAACGCCGCGGTCGCGGCGACCGACGCGAACAGCGCGAACCCGGCGAAGATCGCCAGAAGTCTGCCCTTCCTACCCATCAACCCTCCTAGCCGACGTTGGCCACCTCCGCTCCGGCATCGCGGCCGGATAACGGAGTATGACGTTGTGGGATCCGATTTGATAGCGAAATTGAACCGTTAGTCAAGCCCTCGCGCGGAGACGTCGCAGGCGCGGAACGAGCCCTGCCGCGCCGGTGGGGAGCAGGAGCATGATCAGGATGACCAGCAGGCCGAAGACGACGTCCTGTCCGTGGCTCGAGCCGATGAGGGGCACGCTCGACGAGATCTCCGGCAGCAGCCCCACGAAGACGGCGCCGACGATCACGCCCCCGAGCGAGCCGAGGCCCGCGACGGCGGCGCCGATCAGGATCTGCAGCGAGAGGATGACGCCGAACTCGCTCGGCTGGGCGAACCCGTTCGTTCCCAGCACGAACAGGGAGCCTGCGACGCCGGCGAACGCGGCCGAGATGCCGAAGGCGAGCGTCTTGTAGACCGGCAGCTCCACGCCGGAGGACGTCGCCGCCACCTCGCTGTCGCGAATCGCCCGGAACGCGCGTCCTGTTCGCCCGCGCAGGATCAGCCAGGCGAGCACGAAGAGGATCGCGGCCGCGGACCAGCCCACCCCGTAGAGCCAGAGGGGGCTGACCGTCCTCGCCGACTGGACTCCGCCGCTTCCGCCGAGGTATTTCGAGAACTTGAGCGGAAACTGCGGCACGGAGACGGCGAGCGCGAACGTCGCGAGCGCGAGGTACACGCCCGAGAGCCGAAGGGCAGGCAAGCCGACGAGCAGGCCGCAGACGAAGCAGATCGCGAACGCCGCCAGCATCGTCAGCACGAGGTTCGTGTGGTGGTCGCGCGACAGTACCGCGGTCGTGTAGCCCCCGATCGCCATGAACGCGCCGTGGCCGATGGAGATCTGGCCCGAGTACCCGATGAGGATGTTGAGTCCGAGGATGGCGATGAAGAACGTACCGGCCTTCGCGGCGAGCGCCTGGTGGTAGCCGCTGAGCGCGAACGGAAGCAGCGCCAGCACGACCGCCGTACCGGCGACGGCTCCCACGGTTGCGACGCGAGCCCTCAAACCTTTCGCACCCGGCTGCGCCCGAACAGCCCTGTCGGCTTCACGAGGAGGACGGCCAGGAGCACGGCGAACGCGAACGGCTGCCGCAACTCCGACGTGATGAAGTGCACGTACTGGCCGACGAGGTTCAGGAAGACGCCGAGCGCGAGGCCGCCGACGACCGCGCCCGCCGGGCTCTCGAGCCCTCCGAGGACCGCGGCGGCGAAGGCGTAGAGCAGGACAGACTGCATGAGCGTCGGCTGCAGCACGAACTGGGCCGGCTCGGCCATGAGGCCTGCGACCGCGCCGAGGACGGCGGCCAGGCCCCACCCGATGGCGAGCATCACCTCGACGCGAACGCCGACGAGCGTCGCAGCGGCCGGCCGGAGCGCGGCCGCGCGCATGCCCAGGCCGAGCTTCGTGAACTGGAAGAGGAACCAGAGCAGGACGACCGAGACGACGGTGACCGCCATGGTCCCGAGGTCCTGCCGCGCGAAGGCGACGCCGCCGGCGTGGTAGACCTTCTGGCCGAACGGCGCAGGCATGAACCTGATCGCTCCGCCCCATTTCCAGTTGACGAGGCCGTCGATCAGGATGAAGAGCCCGACGGTGACGATGACGACCGCGATCACAGACGTGTGCTGCACCGGCCGGATGACCGCCACCTGGATCACGACGCCGAGCACGAACGCGACTGCGAGCGTGACGACGAACGCCTCCCAGTACGAGAAGCCCCACTGGATCAGCTGGTAGGCGATGTACACCGAGGCCATCGCCATCTCCCCCTGGGCGAAGTTGATCACCTCGGTCGCCCGGTAGATGAGCACGAGCGCGAGCGCAAGGCTCGCGTAGACCGCACCCTGGGCGAGCCCCGCGACTGTCTGCTGCGCGAAGATGCCGCTCGACAGGCAGCCGCCGGCGAGGAAGACGCACGCGGCGAAGAGGCCGAGGATGACGGGCAGCGACACGCCCGCGTACGTGCGGTGCGGACGGAGGTCGATGCGGCGCGCGAGCTCGACCATCGATCAGTATCCGAGGTAGCTTCGACGCACCGACTCGTGCTCACGCAGTTCGGCGCTCGGGCCCGAGAGCGCGACGCGTCCCACCTCGAGCACGTAGGCGGTCTGCGCAGCCTGGAGCGCGATGTGCGCGTTCTGCTCTACGACGAGCACGGTCAGGCCCGTCGTCTCGTTCAGCTCCTTCACGATCCGGAAGACCTCGGTGACGAGCAGCGGCGCGAGACCCAGCGAAGGCTCGTCGAGCAGGAGCAGCCGCGGGCGCTGCATGAACGCGCGGGCGAGCGCAAGCATCTGCTGCTCGCCGCCGCTCAGCGTCCCCGCCTGCTGGCTGCGCCGTTCCTCGAGCCACGGGAAGTACTCGAGGACGCGCGCGAAGTCGTCCTTGAGCGACGTGCGCCGCGTGTATCCGCCGAGGCGGAGATTGTCCCAGACGGTGAGCTCGGCGAACGTGCCGCGCCCTTCGGGCACATGGGCGATGCCGAGGCGTGCGACCGTTTCCGGGCCGTGCCGGCCGAGCGGCCGGCCGTCGAAGCGGATCTCGCCGTCCCGCCGCACCGTCCCCGAGACGGCGCGCAGGGTCGTCGTCTTGCCGGCGCCGTTCGCTCCGAGCACGGCGACGACCTGACCCTCGTCGACCGTGAGCGAGACTCCGTGCAGCGCGTGCACCTGCCCGTAGCGGGCGGTCACGCCGTGAAGCTCCAGCAGCGGCGCCATCAGTGCGCGGCCGCCTCGAGCTCGCCGCCGAGGTAGGCCTCGATCACCCTGGGGTCGCGCTGCACGGCCTGTGGCGCGCCGTCCGCGATCGAGCGGCCGAAGTTGAGGACGTGCACGTGGTCCGAGACGTTCATCACGAGGTTCATGTGGTGCTCGACGAGGAGCACCGTCAGCTTCAGCTCCTCGCGCAGCCGCCGGATGAACGCTGCGAGCTCCTCCACCTCCGCGTGGTTGAGCCCGCCGGCCGGCTCGTCGAGCAGCAGCAGGCGGGGCTTCGACACGAGCGCGCGGGCGATCTCGACCCGCTTCAGCGTCCCGAACGGCAACCCGGCCGCGGGCCGGTTCGCGTACGCGTCGATGCCGACGTATTCGAGCGTCTCGTACGCGCGGCGTCGGACGGTGCGCTCACTCTTGAAGCGCGACTCGATGTGTGCGCCGACGAGCACGTTCTCGAGCACGGTCATCGTCGGGAAGAGCTCGACGTTCTGAAACGTGCGCGCGATCCCGAGCTTGATCACGCGGCTGGGCGGTGTGCGCAGCAGGGAGCGGCCGTCGAAGACGACGTCGCCCGAATCGAGGCGATAGAGGCGCGTGATCGCGTTGAACGCGGTCGTCTTGCCGGCGCCGTTCGGGCCGATCAGGCCGAAGATCGAGCCCTCCGCCGCCTCGAACGAAACGTCGTCGAGGGCGACGATGCCGCCGAAGCGAAGGGAGGCGTTCTGAACGGAGAGCAGACCCATGCTACGAAGTGCGTGACTCTACGGATTCCGGTCGCGCGGGTGAAGATACTCCTGCCAGAGCTGCTCCATCGTCGTCAGCCGAGACGCCCGAACGTGGGCCGGGTCGTAGGGGGTGTGGTTGACGGCGCGGACGATGAAGCTCCCGTCGCGGGCGGCGTCGAGGACGTTGATACAGGCCGGCGCCTGCTCGAAGCCGCCGAGGAACACCCGCTCGCCGGTGGCCGCGCGGCTGAGGATCGCCCGGTTGACGCCGCCGTGGAGCACGAGCAGGCAGACGTCCCAGGTCTCGTCGGCCAGCAAGGCGTCGAGCTCCACTCCGACGCGATCGACGAGCGCGCCGATGGTCTCGCCGCCGAGGAAGCGCGCCTCGAGCGGGACGGCGCCGCGAAAGGCGGACGCCATCATCGCCTTCACCTCCTCCGGGTCGAGGCTGCGGATGTCGCCGCTCTCGATCTCGCGCAGCGCGTGACGGGTTTCCGGCTCCCGGCCCGGAGCGACGATCCGCGCGGTCTCGAGCGCGCGCGTGAGCCCGCTCGTGATCACCCGGTCGAACGCGACGGGGCGCAGCGCCTCGGCGGCGACCAACGCCTGACGCCGCCCCTCGGCGGTGAGCACGACCTCCTCCGGCGGCAAGCCCTCGAAGTAGCGCACCTCCGCGTGGCGCATCAGGTAGAGACGCCGGCGTGCGGTGCTCACCGGGCGCGCAGCGAGCGGCCGCCGGCCTTCTGCATTGCCGCGAGCATCCCTTCGGGCGCGACGCCGTCCGGGTAGCGGTCGCGCAGCGCGGCGAGCAGGTCGTCCGCGTTCCAGCCGTCCTCGCTCTGGAACAGCTCCCCGGCGTCCCACGGCCGCAGCGCATTCACGGCTCCGCCCCAGACGTGGAAGCACTGGCTGGTGATCCCCTGCGCCTCGTCGGCGCAGAGCGCGACGACGATGGGGGAGTTGTTCGCCGGATCGAGCGGGTCGAAGCCCTCGGGCGGCGCGGCCATCTCGAAGGTCTCCTCCGTCATCCGCGTGCGCGCGTTCGGCGCGATGCAGTTCACGGTGACGCCGTAGCGTCCGAGCTCCTGCGCGGCGATGATCGTGAAGGCGGCGATGCCGGCCTTCGCGGCGCCGTAGTTCGTCTGGCCGACGTTGCCGAAGACCCCGGAAGGGCTCGACGTGTTGATCACGCGTCCGCGCACCTCCTCGCCCGCCTTCGAGCGCTCGCGCCAGTGGGAGGCCGCGTGACGCGTCGTGGCGAAGTGGCCTTTCAGATGCACCGCGATCACGGCGTCCCACTCGTCCTCCTCCATGTTCACGAGCATCCGGTCGCGGAGGATGCCGGCGTTGTTGACGAGGATGTCGAGCCGGCCGAACGCGTCGACCGCATGCTGGACGAGCCGGCCGGCGCCGGCGAAGTCGGCGACGTTCTCGCCGTCGGCGAGGGCCTCGCCGCCCGCGGCGGAGATCTCCGCCACGACCTGCTGCGCCGGCGTCAGGTCCGAACCCTCGCCGGCGAGCGTGCCACCGAGGTCGTTGACGACGACCTTCGCGCCGGCTGCGGCGAGCGCGAGCGCGTGCGCGCGGCCGATGCCGCGCCCGGCGCCGGTGACGATCGCGACCTTGCCCGTGAGATCCGGCATGGGCGCTAACCGTACCGCTCGAGGTAGCGCGGTGAGGCCACGAGCAGCCGCGCCTCGACGTCCGCCTTCACCCGGTCGAGCGTTCCGGGCGGCACGTCGCCGGCGCGAATGCGGCGTGAGAGCGCGCGCTGCCCTTCGTCGTCCTCCGCCGGCAACGCCGCGAGCTCGCGGTAGACGATCCCGAGCGCGTTCATCGCGACGAGCAGCCGGAAGCGCAGGCGGTGATCCGTCACCGTTGGAAGGATCTCTCCGCCCAGGAACTCCTGGATCGCCTCGGTGAGCTCCTGTGCGGTGGGCCTGTCGCTCACGCTCCCGCCCTCTCCAGCAGGTGGCAGATCTCGTACTCCACCTCGGCGCCGAGCCGGCCGAGGATCGCCAGCTCGACGCTCCGATCCTGCCCGCTCAGGTGCCGCTGCGCCTGCGTGAGGCAGCCGATCGCCCAGGCGACGTTGCCGGCGAGCTCCCAGTAGTCGAGCTCCTCGGGCCGCACGTCGAAGCCGGTCAGCTCGTTGTAGCGCGCGAGATAGGGCTCGACGTCTCCGATTCCGCCGAGCCGCTTGCCGTCGACGCCGAAGCGCCAGGCGCGGACGAGCCCGAACGAGAGGTCGCGGGCCGGGTCGTCGAGGTGCGCGAACTCCCAGTCGAGCAGCCCGACGAGGCCGCGCTCGTCGACGACGACGTTGCCGATGCGGTAGTCGCCGTGGCTGACGACCGGAGGCCGCGCCGGCGGGCGGTGCTCGCGCAGCCACCAGAGGCCGAGCTCGATCGCCGGATGCGGCTCGTCCACGTCGTCGAGCTCCTCCACCATCCGCTCGATCGCCGCTCCGGTCAGGAAGGGCACCCGCTCCGCCGGGATCGCGTGCACCTTGGCGAGCTCCTCCGCGAGCTGCAACGGCAGCGCGGCCCGCGCCGCCTCGAGCTCCGGCCGCTGGACGACTCGCCGGCCGATCGTCTCGCCTTCGAGCCGTTCCATCACGAACGCCTCCCGCCCGGCGAGGTCGGCGACGTAGCCGTACGGCCGGGGCACCTTCACGCCGGCCTCGTAGGCGGCCTCCAGCACCGCGAGCTCGTCCACGAGCGAGAGCGTGTGCCGGTGGATCACGCCGACGGCGGCGCGGCGGACGAGCAACCGCTCCCCGTCCGCATCGACCGCCCACGCCTCCTTCGAGGCGCCGCCGGCGAGCAGGACCGGCTCGGAGATGTCGACCTCGCGGCCGAGCACCCCGGCGAGCGCAGTCTGGAACGCCTCACGCATGTCTGCGATCATCGCTTTCAGCCGTGACCGCTGTCATCCCCGACCTCGTCGCCGAGCGCCGCGCGCGGGTCCGCGCCTTCATGGAGGAGCACGTCTACCCGAACGAGCCACGGCTCTTCCGGGAGGACGACGAGGCGGACGCGCTGATCCGCGAGCTGCAGCAGGACGCGAAGGAGGCGGATCTCTGGGCACCCCACCTGCCGCCGGAGGCCGGCGGCAGCGGCAGCGGCTTCATCGAGTACGCGTACCTGAACGAGGAGATCGGCCGCAGCGTCACCGCCCAGCTGATCTTCGGCTGCCAGGCACCCGATGCGGGCAACGGCGAGATCCTGCACCTGTACGGCACGGACGAGCAGAGGGAGCGCTGGCTGCGGCCGCTCGTCGCCGGCGAGACACGCTCGTTCTTCGGGATGACCGAGCCCGAGGTCGCCGGCTCCGACCCGACGCTGCTGCGCGGGCGGGCTGTCCGCGACGGCGACGAGTGGGTGATCGACGCGCACAAGTGGTTCTCGTCGGGCGCCGACGGCGCCGGCTTCGGGATCGTCATGCTCGTGACCGATCCCGGGGCGGAGCCGCACCGGCGCGCGTCGATGATCATCGTCCCGACCGACACGCCGGGGTACGAGCTCGTGCGCAAGGTCTCGGTGATGGGGCACGAGGGGCGCGGCTGGGCGACACACTGCGAGACGCGCTTCACGAACGTCCGCGTGCCCGTGGCGAACACGCTCGGCGAGCCGGGCGACGGCTTCCGCATCGCGCAGAAGCGGCTCGGACCGGGCCGCATCCACCACGTCATGCGCTGGCTCGGGCAGATGCAGCGCGCGTTCGAGCTGATGTGCTCGTACTCGCTCGAGCGCAAGGCGTTCGGCGAGGCGCTCGCCGACAAGCAGACGGTGCAGAACTGGATCGCCGACTCGGCGGCGGAGATCCAGGCGTGCCGGTTGATGACGCTGCAGGCGGCGCACAGGCTCGACGAGGGCGACGAGGCGCGCGTCGAGGTCTCGCTGATCAAGTTCTACGCGGCGCGTGTCCTCAACGACGTGATCGACCGTGCGCTGCAGGTGCACGGCGGCCTCGGGATGACCGACGACACACCGCTCGCCGTGATGTACCGCATGGCGCGCGGCGCCCGCATCTACGACGGTGCCGACGAGGTGCACCGGATGGTCGTCGCCCGCCGTATCCTGCGCGCGTTCGAGGACGGCGGAAGCTGGCGCTTCACGTAGCCCTGGAGGGCGACCGCGTGCGGCTGGAGCCGCTGGAGCCGCGCCACGAGGAGCCGCTGTGGGAGGCGGCGCAGGACGAGCGCGTCTTCCGCTGGTTCCCGGTCATCGCCAACGAGAGCCGCGACGCGTTTCGCGGCTGGTTCGAGTCGGTGCGAGCGCTGTGGCTGCCGTTCGCGCAGGTCGTCGACGGCGTGCCGCTCGGGTCGACGTCGTACATGAACGTCCGCGAGCACGACCGTGTCCTCGAGATCGGCAACACGTGGCTGGCGCCGCAGGCATGGGGGACGCGCGTGAACGCCGAGGCGAAGCTGCTGCTCATGGAGCACGCGTTCGAGCGTGAGGGCTTCCTCCGCGTCGAGTTCAAGACCGACGCGAGGAACGAGCGGGCGCGTGCCGCTCTCGCCGCGCTGCCCTCCGAGTTCGAGGGCGTCTTCCGCAAGCACATGGTCGTGCGCGGCGGCGAGCGGCGCGACTCGGCCTGGTACAGCGTGATCGACGACGACTGGCCGGCGGTGAAGACGGCGCTATGCGAGCGGCTGGCCGGCAAAGCGACGGCGGCCGGCGAACGGTAGACCGTAGGCGGCGACGAGCGCGAGCCCGACGAGCGCGGGCCCTTCGACAGCGACGAAGTAGTAGCCGCTGTCGAGCGGGTCGAGCAGGAGACGCGCGAGCACGACCGCTCCGGGGACGAGCCACAGCGCGTGGCGTGAGCCGCGTGCAGCCCTGGCGACCGCGATCCCGGCCCCGACGGCGGCGCCGGCCTGCACGAGCCGCAGCGGCCAGCCGACCGTCGTGCCCGGCGCGACGACGAGCGAGAGGAGCGACTGCGAGGAGACGAGCCAGTGGTAACGGCCCATCTCGAAATGGCCTGCGGCGACGAAGGGGAGGAACAACGCCGCGGCCGAACCGGCGGCGACGCCGACGCCGCGGGCGGCGTCACGGGCACCGGGCGCGAGGGCGAGGACCGCGAGGCCGAGCAGCGACCACGTCTCGAGGCCTGCCCCGAGCCCGACGATCGCACCCGCGCGCAGCGAGCGCCCGCGCCTCGCCTCGACGGCCGCGAGGATCCAGAGCAGGGGCAGCAGCGTGTCGGCGGGATGCCCCGCGTCGAAGCCTGCGCGCGTCAGGCCGGTGGCGACCGCGACCGCGCCGACGCCGGCGAGAAGCGCGGGCCGCTCGACGCCGGCGGCACGCGCGGCCGTCAGGACGAGGAGTGCCGCGGACGCGCCGAGCACGATTGCGAGCGCGAGCGAGGAGCGGCCGACAGAGCCGAACAGCGCGAGCTGCAGCGGCCCGACCTGGATGCCCGGGTCGATGAAGGCGCGGCTCCAGTGCGAGGACAGCAGCGTTCGCCCGACCGCGACGAACGTCCCCGCGTCGCCGCCGTCGCCGCGGGCGATCGGCGCCACCGCAGCCGCTGCGGCGACAGGAGCCGCCCAGGCGAGGATCCGCTTCATCGAGCAGATATCGGCCGCGCGGGCGCCCACCGTGAGCGGCGGGCGACCTGCGTGCGGCCCGACCGTCCCCGGCGGACACGTCAGGTGCCAGGCACCGAGACGTGGCTCCGTCCGGCAGGGCGGCGCACGGCTACGCCGAGCGGCGGACGATCTGCGTGCAGCGGGCGGCCGCGAGCAGCGCGCCGTCCGGGTCGAACAGCTCCGCGGAGCAGAACACGACGCGGCGGCTCCGCTGGACGACGCGGCCCTCCGCGCGCAACGTGCCGGGGCGGGCCGAGCGCATGAACTCGACGCGCAGGTCCGCGGTGAGGAAGTCCTCGTCGTCCGCCATCAGCGTCCAGCAGGCACCGCCCATCGCCGTGTCGAGCAGGGTCGCGACGAGGCCGCCGTGCACGATCGGCCCGGACGGGCCGTGAAAGCAGTAGTCCGGCGAGGCATCCCATTCGATCACCGAGCGGCCCTCGCCCTGCTCGACTCCGCGGTAGCCGAGCGTGCGCCAGACGTGCGGCGCCGCAGGCGGCTCCTCGCCCCAGGGGACCCGCGACCGCGTCCCGCTCACCGCGGCCCCGGCACGCCCGGGTAGCGGAACGGCTCGATCCTGTTCAGCTGCACGATCCAGGCGCGGCCCGTCTCCTCGTCGCGGAGAGCTCGCAGCGCGCCCTCGGCGACGAAGGCCGGGTCGATCAACGGCGCCGGCAGCGCTCCGCGGCGCAGCTCCTCGACGACGAGCGGCGTGTCGGTGAAGGCGGGGCAGAGCGCGTTGATCCGGATTCCGCGTGCCTCGAGTTGTGGCGCCACGCTGCGCACGAAGCCGACCACCGCGTGCTTCGTCGCGGCGTAGACGGGATCGAGCGGCGAGCCGACGAGCCCGGCCAGCGAGGCGGTGGCGACGATCGAGCCGCCCTTCGGCATCAGCCGCGCGGCGAGCTCCCGCACGCCGAGCACGACCCCGTCGACGTTGACGCGCATGATCCGCCGGTACTGCTCGTCCGCCATCGCTGCGAGGTCCGTCTCGCCGGTGACGACGCCCGCATTGAGGAACGCGGCGTCGAACTCCCCCTCGAGCGTGCGCCACGTCGCGGGCTCGCCGACGTCGTGGCCGTCCGCGAGATCGAGCACCGTCACGTCGGCGTCGCCGAGGGCGGCGACGATCGCGGCGCCGATGCCGGAACGACCGCCGGTGACGAGCGCCTTCACGGGACGAGCACGACCTTGCCCACGCTGCGCCGCGACTCGACGAGCTCGTGCGCCTGCTCGACCTCGGCGAGCGGCAGCTCCGCTCCGACGACCGGCCGCAGGGCGCCGAGCTGCCAGAGCGCGAGCAGCTCGCCGATCGCCTCGCTCACGAGCTCGGGCTCGTGGCGTACGAGCCGGCCGAGGTAGAAGCCGTGCACGCCGACGTTGCGGCCGACGAGGTTGGCCGGGCTCACCTCGGGCCAGAGTCCGGCCGCGTAGCCGATCGCGACGAGGGTGCCGAGCGGCCGCAGGCGCGCCAGCGCCGCGGTGAACAGGCTGCCGCCGACGGGGTCGACGACGACGTCGACGCGCAGCTCCTCCGGCAGCGAGTCGTAGACGTACGCCTCCTCGGCGCCGAGCTCGCGGCAGAGCTCGAGCTTCGCCTCCGAGCCGACCGCGGCGACGACGCGCGCGCCGAGCGAGCGCGCGACCTGGATCGCCGCCGAGCCGACGCCGCCGGCCGCCGCGAGCACGAGCACGGTTGCGCCCGGGCGGACGCGCACCTGCCGCGTGAGCGGGATGTACGCGGTCAGGAACGTCAGCAGGAACGCGGCGCCCTCGGCAAAGCTCGGACCGTCCGGCAGGGGCACGACGTGCGCCCGCTCGACCGCCGCGAGCTCCGCGTAGCCGCCGAAGCCCGACGTCAGCGCCATCACGCGTGTCCCGTCCTCGAGCTCGCCGGCGATCTCCGAGCCGAGCACGACCGGCAGCTCCGGCATCTGCGGATAGCGCCCGCGCCGGATGAGCACGTCGGCGTAGTTGACGCCGGCGGCGCGTACACGTACGAGGACGCGTGCCGTTCCCTCCACGGCTGGGTCGGGCACGTCGAGAAGCTCGAACGCTCCGTCGACGCTCGCTAGAACCGCCGCCCGCACTAGCGGAGAGGCGCGGCCTCTGCGCCGGCAAACTGTTCGCGCAGGGCCGTCTTCCGGAACTTGCCGACGCTCGTCTTCGGGATCTCGTCGATGAACTCGAAGCGCTCCGGGAGCCAGAACTTCGCGAAGTTCGGGGCGAGGAACGCGCGCAGCTCGTCCGCGTTCGTGGTCGCACCCTCCCTGAGCACGACCGCCGCGAGCGGCCGCTCGCTCCATTTCGCGTCCGGGATCGCGATGACCGCCGCCTCCGAGACGGCGGGATGCGCCATCAGCGCGTTCTCGAGCTCGACGGACGAGATCCACTCGCCGCCGGACTTGATCACGTCTTTGGAGCGGTCCTTGATCTGGATGTAGCCGTGCGGCTCGATCGAGACGATGTCGACGGTGCGGAACCAGCCGTCCTCGGTCCACCGGT
>Ga0187777_10000841_pt1 | contig 20142 bp, 14 predicted proteins | sample 1015_Q2_SP5_10_M_FD_132416 | JGI IMG/M metagenome (GOLD analysis project Ga0187777, IMG submission 132416) | Tropical peat soil microbial communities from peatlands in Department of Meta, Colombia - 1015_Q2_SP5_10_MG | ecosystem: Environmental > Terrestrial > Soil > Wetlands > Peat | place... | reverse complement strand
GGGATGGGCGGTACCTCGGAGACTCATCCTGTCTCTGATGAAGCTGTCGAGGAAGCCCAGACGGCCGCCGTAGGGAGCGAGTCCTAGCCGGGTGCTCTCAATCCGCGGCTCGCCTAGATCGAGCACCAGCAGTCTCACGCATCGATGAACCGATAGCACCGGACTTTCCCCGCCGGACGACGCCGATGCCGACATCAACGATCGGTCGCCGTGTCAGCAGCCCGAGCCTGCGCCAGCCGGCAGGCAGAGCGAAGTGCTGCTCGATCACCATGTCGAGGAACTGCTCGCCGCGTTGAACGAGCTAGGTCGGCTGTACGGCGGCTGCTCAGTCCACGAAGCGCTGTCTGTTCGGCGCGTGTCTGGCAGGCTGGAGCGGGGCGCGCACATCACGTGACCCGGCATGACTACCACGAGGAGATGCTCGTGATCGATCACGTCTATATCTCGGTGGCCGATATCGGTCGCTCGCTGGCCTTCTATTCGGCGGCACTTGAGCCGCTGGGCTGGCGTGAAGTCGGGAGCTATCACTCGTCGTCAGGGCCGAACGAACTTCCTGACCTTTACGGCCTTGCTGACGAGGCATACGGCGGTGGCGTTGCGGTGGGCTCCAGCATATGGCTACGGCGCCGCCAGCCGGGCGAGACCGGCCTCTATGTCGGGTTCGTCGCCGACGATCACGCTGCGGTCGACGCCGCCTACGCCGCGGCCATCAACGCGGGGGGAACGAATGAGGGCAAGCCAGCCGTTCGGTCCTACTTTGGCTCGGGCTATTACGCAGCCAATGTAGGGGACTTCGATGGCAACCACCTCGAGATCGTCAACAAGAGCTTCAACCCGCGCAGTCGGCACACCGCTTGACGACCCCGCGCGAATACATGCTCCGTACCGACGGGCACGTAACGGACATCACGGCTGTCAACGCCCCGTGGTTGATTGACCGTGACGCGGAGTTCGTCGCGACGCTCCGCGATTGTCGGGTGCTTCGGCTTACGCGGTCTGCCGTCGCCCGCGTCACGGGCTAGATCGCTCGGGTTGGTCGACCTCCGTCCCGCGCAAACGCAGGCTGTCGCTCTGCGCGACGATATGCTCGTCGGAGAGGCACAGAAGGTCTCCGCGGAAGCGCGTGGTTGCCAGCGCTTCAAGAGCGCGACGGGTGGGCTTCGGCTGGCCAGAAGCGCGAGGGGTGCGGCAGCCTGACCGCGGCGCGCGCGTAAGGCTCTGGCGGTCGGTTTGGGTGGCTGGCTTCTATAGGATCGTGGTTGGCTCATGGAGACCGGTGTTGCCGCATCGGGACGGCGTGACGTCCTGCGCGGGCGAGCAGAGGAGTGCGGCCTGTTGCGGGGGTTGGTCGCTGATGTCCGCCGGGGTGAGGGTCGGTCGTTGGTGGTGCGAGGCGAGGCCGGGATCGGGAAGACGGCGCTGCTTGAGTATCTGATTGAGTCGGCGTCGGGCATGACCGTCTTGCGGGCGCTGGGAGTGGAGTCGGAGATGGAGCTGGCGTACGCGAGCTTGCATCAGCTGTGCGGGCCGCTGCTCGATCGGGTCGATTGGCTGCCGTCGCCGCAGCGCGAGGCGTTGCGGGTCGTGTTCGGACTGAGCAAGGGTCCTGCGCCGGATCGATTCCTACTTGGTCTGGGCGTGCTGAGCTTGCTCTCGGAGGCGGCGGAGGTGCGCCCGCTGCTGTGTGTGGTCGATGATGCGCAGTGGTTGGATCAGGCGTCGGCGTTGACGTTGGCGTTCGTGGCGCGGCGGCTGCTGGCGGAGCCGGTGGGGATCGTGTTCGCCGCGCGCGAGCCGGGCGAAGAGCTCCAGCACATCTCTGGGATGAAGGTACCTGGCCTCACTAATGGCGACGCGCGCGCGCTGCTGGTGACGGCGGTGCAGTTCGCGTTAGATGAGCAAGTGCGGGAGCGGATCATCGCGGAGACGCGGGGGAATCCGCTGGCGCTGCTCGAGCTGCCGCGCGGGTTGACGGCGTCGGAGCTGGCGGTCGGTTTTGGGCTGGTGGATCCGCATACGGTTCCCGGGCGGATCGAGGAGAGCTTCACACGCCGCCTGGCGGCGCTTCCTGAGGACGCGAGGCGTCTATTGCTGCTCGCTGCGGCTGAGCCTGTGGGCGACCCGGTTCTGCTGTGGCGCGCGGCAAAGCGGCTCGCCATCGCGCCTGGGGCCGCCGATCATGCAATGAGCGAGGGGTTGCTGGCAATCGGAGAGCGAGTGGTATTCAGACATCCGCTCGTGCGGTCGGCCGTGTACGGGTCAGCCTTGGCGGAGGATCGTAGAGCGGTGCATTTGGCGTTGGCCGAGGTGACGGATCGTGAGGTCGACCCGGACCGTCGGGCGTGGCATCTCGCTGCGGCGATGACCGGGCCGGACGACGGGGTCGCTGCGGAGCTTGAGCGGTCGGCCGGCCGCGCGCGGGCCCGCGGTGGCGTGGCCGCGGCGGCGGCGTTCCTGAGACGATCGTTCACACTCACACTCGACCCTGCGCGGCGGGCCGAGCGCGCGCTCGCCGCGGCACAGGCGTACGTGCAGGCCGGCGAGTTCGACGCGGCCCGGACTCTGTTGGCGAGCGCGGAGGCAGGTGCACTGGACGAACCGGGGCGTGCCCGAGTGGAGCTATTGCGTGGCCAAATCGCGTTCGCCTCAAACTTCGGCGGCGAGGCTTCGGCGCTGCTGCTAAACGCGGCAAAGCGGATCGAGCCCCTGGACGTCGCGCTCGCGCGCGAGACTTACCTGGACGCCTGGGGGGCCGCATACTTCGCCGGCCAGATCGCGCGGGCCGGGGATGTCCGCGAGGTCTCTTCGACCGCCCGCTCAACTCTCCAACGTACCTCCGGGCCGGGTCCGGCCGACGTGCTCTTGCATGGTCTCTCCGTCTTGGCCACGGAAGGGCGAGCCGCGGCAGCATCCGAGCTGAGCCGGGCAGCGAGAGTGTTCGCCGATGGAGAGATCCCCGCGGCGGAAGGACTGCGATGGGCGTGGCTCGCGAGGATCCCCGCGATCATGTTGTGGGACGAAGAGCGCTGGCATCAGATACTTGTCCGCCAGGTGCAGTCAGTTCGCGAGGCAGGCCTGCTCGTCCATCTTCCGATCTATCTCCAGTCGCTTGCAATCTTCACGATCTGGGGTGGCGATTTTTCAACCGCGGCTTCGCTGGTCGCTGAGGCTGACGCGATCGCGGAGGCGACAGGGACTCTCTACGCTAGGGTCGCGGTCGCATTCCTCGCCGGATTGCGAGGGAAGGAAGCCGAGGCCTGCGCGCTGATCGAGATCGAGTCGAGCAACGCGTTGGCGGTCGGGCAGGGCGCAGCGATCCAATGGTGCCAGTGGGTATCCGCAATCCTTTACAACGGTCTCGGCCGCTACGAGCAGGCCTTAGCGAAAGCCGAACAAGCGAGCCAGCAGGCGCCCGAGCTGTATCTCTCGGCGTGGGCGCTTGCTGAGTTGATCGAGGCGGCCGTCCGCGCCGGGAAGGCCCGCCTTGCCGTCGAGGCGCTGGAGCGACTGGTCGACGCGACAAGCATCGGCGACAGCGATTGGGGGTTGGGCGTCCTCGCACGCTCGCGGGCGCTGCTGAATGAAGGCGATGACGCCGAAGGCTCCTATCGCGAGTCGATCGAACGATTGAGCCGCACCCGGCTCCGTCCCGAGCTCGCCCGAGCGCATCTGCTATACGGCGAGTGGCTACGCCGCGAGAACCGCCGGGTCGACGCACGTTCCCAGCTCCGCACCGCGTACGAACAATTCACGTCGATCGGTATGGAAGCATTCGCCGAGCGAGCCCGCCGTGAGTTGGCGGCCACCGGCGAGACGGTTCGCAGGCTCACGGTCGAGACCCGGGATGAGCTGACCGCACAGGAGCGGCAAGTCGCGCTGTTTGCTCGTGATGGCATGTCGAACAGCGAGATTGGAGCTCGACTCTTTCTGAGCCAGCACACCGTCGCCTACCACCTCCGCAAGGTGTTCTCCAAACTGGGGATCAACTCACGCCGAGAGCTGGCTGCCGCGCTCCCGGGGTCCGACTCCGAGCCGGTCCCCGCGTGATCCGAAGCGTCCGGGACGCAACCGAGGTGATCACGAGATGGCCGGCTTCTGCGTGGCAGGTGCACCGCTCGGGAGCGTGTCCCTCCGGGGGCGGGCGTGGGGTGTGACAGCGACGTCGGCATGCGCCCGGATCTGGTGTCGGAGCCGGTCGTAGGCGATCAGCCCCGGGATCGTTGGCAGCCAGTACGAGATCGGCCGTGCGCGAGCACGCTGGCAGCGGCGCGTCGGTGCCGTCTTAGGAAGCCGGATTGGGTGGGTTGCTGCTTGGGCGGAGCGCTCCCGCCAGTCGGATGGCCAGCGGAGTGCTGACGTTGGCTGCGGGAGCGCTTCCCATCTCACGAATGGGTGCCGGCCACCTGCTTGTGACCCGGGAGCTTCGCCTTCAGCTCCGCCACCTTCGCGTCGACGTCTTCTTTGTGCTTCTCGTGGCGCGCTTCGCGCAGTTCCTGGCGGGCCTTCTTCTTGGCGGCGCGCTGGGCGTCCTCGGCCGCGGCGAGCTCAAGCTCGACGTCCGCCGCCGACCGGCGCACCACGCTTCCATTCAGGTGAGCCATGACCGCGTCGACGGCCGCAGGAGTCTGCTCGGATACCTCGGCGAGCAGGCCCGGAGGTCCCACGCGGATCGACTTGGACATGTCGCCCAGGACCGATCGGGTGTTGTCATCGTCGTCGTCGTCGAACAGCGAGCCGACGATTAGTCCGGTCGCTCCGCCGACCAGCACTCCTATCGGTCCGCCGAGGACCCCGACCAGCAAACCCAGGAGCCCACCGCCCGCTGTGTCTTCGTAGCTCTCCTGGCCGAACTGGTCCTTGATCGTGATCTTCCCGTCCTGCTCCCGGGCCACGACGGCAGCCCCGCGGACGGCAACGGACCCCCGGGAGTCGAGCTCCTTGAGGCGGGAAAGTGCCTCGTACGCATCGGCCTCCTCGGGGAACGAGACCGCGATTACGTTGTCTCTCGTGAACATCTGGTCTGGCATAGCCTTCCTTTCTAGATTGGACTGGCAGGGTTCGACAGGTCGTCAGGGATTGACAACCCTGATCTCGTTGGTAATGCCGATCACACCGAACAGATTGGCCACGTCCTCGTAGGCCGCGTCACTCTGGAACTGCCAGCTGACCGTTCCTCTGAGCGTGACCCAGCCGTCCTCCACCTTGACGTCGATCAGCTCTGCCGGAGCCTCGGTGTCCCAGGCGATGGCCTGCAGCGCCATCCCGCGCAGTTCGGCGTCTGAGCGCTGGGCGGCACCCATGAGGCGGACCAAGAGGTCGTCATAGACGTAGCGAACGCCATCGACCTTCCGAGCATCCCTCACGGCCGCGCGGCGCTGGCTGAAGCTGCCGACCGTTCCACGCAGCGTGACCGCGTCTTCGTCGACGGTGACAGCGACCTCTTCGGGATCGGGGATCCGGCGATCCGCACGCAGTGCTTCCATTACTGCGGTTTCGATAGTGACATCAATGGACACAGTGGCGCTCCTTTGCGAGAGGTTCAAGGGCAGACTGGAACCAGTGACTCGTGGTTCCGATACCGATCGGGGTCGCTGGCCATACGAGCGGGTTACGCATGCGCCGTCCTGGCGCCGGGCTCGCGGTGAGTCCACCAGTCCCGCAGGATGATCTGGATCGCCGCCGCGATCGGGATGGCCAGGAGGGCGCCGAGAACCCCGAGCAACGACGCGCCGGCTAGCACCGAGACGATCGTGACGATCGGGTTGACCCGCAGGGTCTTGCCGTACACGAGCGGCTGCACGACGTAGTCCTCGAAGCGCTGCCAGACGATGATGAACGCGACCCATACGATCGTGGCCGTAGGGAAGTCGACCGTTACGGTCGCGAGGCCGACGAAGATCGCGCCGAGCGTCGCGCCGACGAGCGGGATCAGGTCGAAGAACCCGACCAGGAAGCCGAGGGACAGCGCGTACGGAACCCCGAGGATCGTGAGCACGATCCACGTGGCAATGGTGGCGAGCACGCTGATCACGATGTTGCCGAGCACGTACTGCGCGACCGCCTCGTTCACGTCGATGATCAGTTGGCGATAGCGCCGCTCCCGCCGGCCGGCGAGCGAGAGGCCTAGATGCACGTACTCGCGTCCGTGGAGAACGAGCAGGAACGAGATCGCGAGGACGGTGGTGACCTGGCCGATGAAGCCAGCGGCCTGCACGGTCACGTCCTTGAGTGGTCCCACTAAATGCCCGAGCATCTGCGGGAGCCGATGCGCGTCCCGCACCAGTTTCGCAGTGATGTGGTACCGGTTGTCGTAGTGCCGGAACGTCGCGTCGTGGCGCAGGTCAGCCGCGTATTGCGGCGCGTCGTGCGCGATCTGCTCCACCTGCTTGACGAGGCTCGGCACGACGACGTAACCGATCACCAGGACACCAGCGATCAGGACGACGTAGACGCCCAAGATAATGAGCGCCCGCGGCGCCCGGACGCGGCCGGCGATCGCGTCCACGATGGGCATCAGGGCGAGCGCGAAGAACAGGCTGATCCCGACCAGGCGGATGACTCCGCGCACCCGCCACACGAGGTACAGGAAGACTGCTGATGCCGCGAGGATCAGCACCATCCTGACGACACCACCGAGCGACGGCGCGGCCAGCCGCACCAGCCGCGCCTCGACCGGCGCGCGTCGACTCACCGAGGGCCTCGCCGTCCCGGTTGTCGACCGTCCGTTGGGGCTCGCGGCTTGCGTTGCCATCGGAAGGGTCAGTCCTCTCCGGCCAGCTCGTTTAGCGCGTTCAGCGACGGCGCGAAGTCGTACGCACCGCTGACCGGACGCGAAAAGTCAGTGTCGCGCAGCCCGTCCGGGTCGTTGCCGAATATGCGCGCGAGCATCCGGTCATAACGGGAGCGCGCCGCACTGAAGGCCACGAAGTAAAGCCCGTGCTCGCGGGCCGTTCCGTAGGGCACGCTCCGCCGGAAGATCTCGAGCTCACGACCCGCGACGCTGGTCTGGACACGGGAGATGTGCGCCGTGGCGGGCTTCTCCGCTGCGGGCAGCTCCTGTCTATCGGACTTGGTCCGCCCGAAGACCCGCTGCTGGTCCTCGATCGGGAGCCGGTTGAAGGCCGAGAGGTCGTGGACCCAGCGCATCGTCAGCACGTGGCTCCCGCCGGCACCCGGTCGTCCCGGCGGGACGATCGCCACTTCCGCGGCACGCCGGACCTGCGGATTGGCGGTGCCGTCGATGCACCCGGTGATATCCCGGCCTCCCCGGTAGGTGAAGCCCTCCTGCTCGGTGGCGAGCGAGGCGGCGTCCCCGACCGCCAAGACCGCCGCACGGGCGCTGTGCCATGTCACGTCCGGCGCGGCCCCGCTGATCCAGAGCCACGCGTCATGCTGGGTGGCAGGCGCACCTCGGTCGTCTTTCCCGATCACTTGCTGGAACGGCCCGAGGTCGTCCGGAGACGTCTCCGGAGCCACCCCACGCCAGAGGCCGGCATCGAACGCGAGGACGAGGTTCACCCCGCCGGCCGACACGTCGGGCGTGCGCAGCTCTCGAAACGCGGATGCCGCCTGTTCCGGCGCCACCCCCGGCTTCAGGTCGAATTCCAGAAAGTGGTGGGCGTGCGTCCCCTGGGCGAAGATCCCGAAGGCGTGCGTCCCCTGGGCGAAGATCCCGAACTGCGGAAGCGTGAACGGCGCCCGGTCACGGACGCCTTCCGAGGGAACAGGGATCGTTTCGCCGATGGACATCGTGTCGTCAACCTGGCCACCAGCCCGAACAGCGACAAGACGCGCGATGCGCGCCGGCTAGACGTGCCGCTTATGCCGCGGAGCGGCCTCACGGTCTTCAAACGCGATGTGTCCGGATCGAACGACGGAATCAATACCGCCGTCGATCCGGACACTGGTCGCGGGGCAGATCAGGACGCGCTGGGGGTGAGGGTGTCCTGACGGGGCTTGGCCGTGGTCGAAGCCCCATTGCGGGTGGGCTCGCTGAACGCGCGGTCGACCCGCTTCGGGAGGTTCTTGACCTCGAACGACAGGATGACCCGCATGACGCCGACGGCGACGGCCCAGATCCCGCCGACGGTGATGATCGCGGCCAAGGTGGCGCCCGGGTCGGCCAGAGCCAGTACGCCAAGCGGAACCTCGAGCAGACCGATGATCAGCAGCAGCCACCAGTCCGGCAGGAAACGACGCGCAGCGAGTGAGCTCGAGATCGTGATCGTCCCGACGACGATGAGCCACGCGCCAAGGAAGATCGCGACCGCGACGACTCCCGGGGCCGGCCACACGATGATCGCGACGCCTGCCGCAATCGAGAGCAGGCCGGTGAGAACGTTGGCCTGGCGCGCGCGCTTGTCGATGCCGGTGGTGAGCGCCATCGCGAGCCCCTCCAGGATAAAGAGGGCACCGATGAAGGTCGCGAGGCTGCGGACGCTCCAGTCGATGCTGAAGATGAGGACCCCGGCGACGATCAGCAGCAGGCCGTTGAACAGCAGCAGCGACCAGTTGCGAGAGACGCGCTCGGCGGCCTCACGAGAGAACTTATGAGCAAAGTCTGGGACTGTGCCCGGTGTAACGAACATGTCTGTCCTCCAAACTTGTGTGATGGACCAGCCAATGCCTGCAGCCTGAGCTCCGATGGCCGGGGGTCCTAGACGGCCTGCCCCGCCCGCCCATCACTCACATGTATGAGATCCAGTCTCCGGACGCAGCGCGAGTCCGAGGGCGGGTTACCGCCCCCGGACCGAGGCCAACGATGCGTCACTTCGCAGCTACGGGTTGGCCGGAAGGCGCAGCTCCTCGGTGGGCACGGGCGCCAGGACCTTGAGCCGGTTGTGTACGGACGTAACGCCGGCTACCGCGAGCGCGATGTGCTCAGCCCGGTCCCGGGCGCGGGGAAGCTCCACCAGCCCGCGCAGGGTCACGGTGCCGTCCTTGGCCTCAACGTCGATGTCCGCCGCGTGCAGCTCATCGTCGTCAATCAGCGCGGAGAGGACAGCGGCCTGCGTGTCCGCGTCGGCTCGCCCGTCGAAGCCCATCGGCCGGACTCGCAGCTGATCCTCGACGCTCTGCACGCCGAGCACATGGCGTGCGGTGCGCGCGGACTCCATCTGCTGGACCACGCTCCCGACGGTACCGCGGAGGATCACTGTGCCGTCGATTGCCTGGACCGCGATCTCGTCGGCGTGAACCCGGCGGTTGTCGGCCAGTGCCTGCATTACGGCGTTCTCGAGGCTGCGGTCTGACATTGGGATGCTCCTTCGTATGTTCCTGGACGGGGTTAGGGGATAGCGCCGGCCTGAGCGAGGTCTCCCGCTCCTGTCCCGGCCGACCGCGTGCTCGCCAGCAGGCGCGCGGCGATCAGGCCGAACACGAACCCGCCGACGTGGGCGAAGAACGCCGTCCCGCCGCCGCCCGCACGGGCGGAGAACAAGCCGAAGTTCGCCTCAAACAGTTGATAGAGGAACCAGAAGCCCAGGAATACCCACGCGGGGATGCGGACCGGGAACACGACCACGAGGCCGAGGACGCGGGTGGTCGGGTACAGCACTAAGTACGCGCCCAGCACCGCGGCGATCGCGCCGCTGGCACCCAGCGTCGGCACCGCGGCGTCGGCCGCGGACCCGCCGATCAGCGTGAACAGCGCCTGGGTCATGGCCGCGATGAACCCGCCGGCAATGTAGAACCCGAGGTAGCGCAGGTGTCCGAACGAGTCCTCGACGTTTTTCCCGAAGACCGCCAGGAACACCATGTTGCCGAGGATGTGACTCCAGCTCGCATGCAGGAACATCGCTGTGAACCAGCTGACTTCCCATGGCTCGGGCGCGTGGCAGGTGCCGGCCAATGCACATGGGTAGAACGAGGCGTGGAACACCGACGAGTTCAGATGTGGGAGCTCGTAGAAAATCCACACGATGAAGTTGGCGGCGATTAGTCCGACGTTGACGAACGGAAATCGCCGGGCGGATATGCCATCGGAGAGCGGGATCATGGGAAGCCTCCTCGGTCTGGTTCAGAACCATCCGGCGACCGTCTCGGCCAGCACCACCGCGGACAGCACTCCCACGACAGCCACACAGACCGTGGCGACCACGCGGAAGACGGGTCCATTGGCGGCATCGCCGAGCACGGAGCGCCGGTTTGCCAGGATCAGGATGTAGGTCAGTACCACCGGAGTGATGAAACCGTTCAGCACCTGGGCGTTGATCACCAGTTCGACCAGGTTGCCGGGCATGAGCGCCACCATCGCGCCGATCACCAGCTGCACGGTGTAAATGCCGTAGAACACCGGCGCCTCGCGCAGCTTGCGCGACAGAGACCGCTCGACCCCCGCGGTTTCCGCGATTGCATAGGCACTCGAGAGGGGCACCACGGCGGCGGCCAGCAGAGACGCGCCGAGGAGGCCGAAGGCGAACAGCTGTGACGCCGCGGCGCCGGCCACCGGACGTAGGGCCTCGGCCGCCTGGCTGACGGAATTCAGCGACCCAGTCCCGCCAATCGCCGCCGCGGTGGCGATGATGATAAAGATCGAGACGATGTCACCGAGGATCGCTCCGTTGACGGTGTCGATCCGCTCTCCCTTGTATGTCTTCGGCGTGACGCCTTTGTCGACGACCGACGATGTGAGGTAGAACTGCATGTAGGGGGTGATCGTCGTGCCGATCAGCGCCACCGCGAGGAGCAGGAATGCCTGCGTGTGGAGGAAATGCGGCCACACAAGGTTGCTGACGACCGTGCCCCAGTGAGGATGGGCGAGCACCGCAGCAACCGGATAGGTAATGAACACGAGCCCCATGACCAGGCACACGCGTTGCGCGCGGGAGTAGTTGCCAAGCACGGTGATGCCCCAGATCGCGGCTAGGGCGATCGGCACCGCGATGTAGCGCGACACGCCGAACAGCTCCATCGACGCGCCGACGCCCGCGAACTCGCTGACCGTCAAGCCGGCGTTGGCGACGAACAGCAGCACCATCGCCGCGGCGCCGCTTCGAAGCGGGAACTGCTCGCGGATCAGCGCGCCCAGTCCTTCGCCGGTGTAGGCGCCCAGCCTTGAGCACATCTCCTGCACCACGACCAGGGCGACGGTGACCAGGACGAGCAGGAACAGGGTCCGGTAGCCGAACTCAGAGCCGGCGCTGGCGTAGGTCAAGATGCCGCCGGCGTCGTTGCCGGCATTCGCCGCGATCAGTCCTGGACCGAGGATCGCCAGTAGCCCGAGCATGCGCCTCAGCCAGCGAGGCAACCTCGCGGCGCGTGGTCGCTCCCGAGCAGCGGGGGTATCGACGGAGCTCATGACGCATCTCCGCCGGGACGCGTTCCAGCCCGCCGGAGTGCGGACTGAGTCTCGGTCGGTCGCATGGGCTTCACGTCGGCCGCGGTGCGGTCCAACTCGATTCCGGCCCCGGGTCGGCCCGCGACCGCGGTTCGACTCCGAGGCGTGCGTTCGTCCTCGCCCGGTCTCGGAGCGAACCCATGAATCGATCCCCAATCGATCACCCGTTGAGGCCGGATGCGGCCGCGAAGCCGCTTCGGTCCGAGGCGTCTCAACAACGCCCCAAGGCCTACTTCGATGCCGACCAACTCAACGCGCCCGTCTACGGCGGCGAGATACACATCGGACGGGCGCACGATCTGGGTACCGTCGCGATCGACGATCTGGTGGTCGAGCACGTCATGCGCGAGCGCGATGTCGCCGGAACGACGGTCCACCTTGCGGGCATAGGCCCTGCCCGAGTGCAGTCGAACGGACGCCGGCGCGGAGACCTCGATCCAGCGTGCGCCGATCAGAACGTCGCGCTTGCCGGTGCGCATGACGATCGCCGTCATACGCGGGTACGACACAGCGGCCGTCCAGCTGACGACGACATCGCGCAGCTCGCCGACGTGTCGACCGTCCGGATCCTTGACCGCGCTTCCGATCAGCGCGGCAAGCGAAACCAGCGAGCCCTCGAGCGCGCGGGCCGCGATCCGCTCACGCCCATGGTTCTCGCCTCGTGCTCGCAACCGCCTGAGTTGCCTGAAGTGGGCGTCGGAAACCCGGTGGCGGTCGTGCCCGGGGGTCCAGGTTACCTTGTTGAATCCCATGGCCGGGAGGCTGGCCCGCCCCGTCGTCACGACCTAGACGAATGGTGCGCCGCCGCCATAACCCAAGCTGGATGGCAAACGGCCCGGCCGAGCCGGGCCTTCGCGAGGCCCCTTGGTCCTGGTTGCCCGCGACATACCCGAGTACGATGTGTGACTGCCGATGGAGACTCGTCTTGCCGCAGCCGGGCGGCGAACGTCCCTGCGCGAGCGGGCGAACGAGTGCGGCTTGGGTCGGTGACTATGGCCCAACCGCTACCGGCCAGCAGCCAGGAGTGGAGCGTCCAAACGCCGCCCTTTCTGAAGGCGATCCTCGACTGCGTCGCACAGCCAGTGTGGGTCGTTGACCACGATGGGTTGATCCGTTTTGCCAATCCCGCGGCAATAGCCGCTCTCGGCTACGGCGACGCATCTGAGCTGGAAGGAAAGCCCAGTCACGAAACCATCCACTACAAGCACCCCGACGGGTCTGACTTTCCGGCCGCCGGATGCCCGCTGCTCCGACCGCGCACTACGGGCGAGACCGTACACAGCGAGCTGGATTGGTTCTTCCGGCGCGACGGCACTATGTTCCCGGTGAGTTATTGGTCCGCGCCGATCGGCACGCCGGGTGGCCGCGGCGCCGTTCTCGCCTTCACGGACATCGAAGAGCAGCGCAGGGCAGAACGGGCGGAACGGGAGCGCGACGTAGCTCAGGCGCGAGAGAACGAGGCACGGGCGGCGCAGCGACGGATCGTCGAGGCCGGATACGCGGCTCGGCGTCAGGTGACGCGCGACCTGCACGACGGCGCCCAGCAGAAGCTGGTCGGCCTCGTGATCAATCTCCAGCTGGCCAAGGAGTTGACCGCGGCCGAGTCCAAACGTGCGCGCGAGCTACTCGAGACGGCGACGCAGCAGGCGCGCGGCGCGATCAACGACCTGCGAGAGCTTGCCGGCGGTATCCATCCCACACTTCTCAGCACGCGGGGACTCCACGCCGCGGTGGAGGCACTGGCCGAGCAGTCGCCGCTGCCCGTCGAGCCATTGGATGTTCCTGATGAGCGGTTTGCACCCGTGGTCGAGAGCACGGTCTACTTCCTTATCTCAGAGGCGCTGACGAACGTGGCCAAGCATGCGCGGGCGACTTCGGCGGCGATCCGCATCGGAGTCGCCGAAAGGTCGCTCACGGTTGAGGTCCGCGACGACGGCGTGGGCGGCGTGGCCGCGCGACCGGACGGCTCTGGGCTCTCGGGGCTGGCCGACCGTGTCGGCGCGGTCGGTGGCACGCTGAGTGTGGAGAGCCCACGCGGGGCGGGTACAACTCTGCGGGCCGATATCCCCCTGGCGCAAGCCGGGATTAGCTCGTGAGATATATATCCAACGCGGCATCGCCCAGATCTTCCTTCGCGACGAAGCCGACCGCGCCGCAGCTCCGCATGAGACGCTCGGGTGCCGCTGCCCGGTCACTGGAAGTGAGCAGGACGTGGGATCGCCCGGCGGCAGCCAGTCGGGCAGCAACAGCCAGCCCGTCGCCGTCGGGAAGGTTCACGTCGAGCAAGACCGCATCCGGACAGATCGTGGAGGCAAGAGCCAGCCCCTCCGCGCCGCAGTCGGCTTCCCCCACAACCTGGTAGCCCCGAGCCGCGAGGAGGCCGCGCGCCGACCTGCGAAACGATGGGTCGTCGTCGACGATCAGGACCGTTACTTTGGGTAGCCGTCTGATGCGATGATCGGCGGGCACCTCCCTAGGATTGCCCCAGCGCCGGCGGCTCGCAATGGGGCTACCCCCAGAGTTACGTCTTCAGGTACTCGAGTACCGCGAGCACGCGTCGATGCAGTTCGGGTTGAGGGCGGAGGCCGAGCTTGTCGAAGATCGCGGTGACGTGATTCTCGACCGCGCCAACGGTTACGGACAGTTCTCTCGCGATTCCCGCGTTCGATCGGCCCTCGGCCATAAGGCCGAGCACCTCGCGCTCGCGAGGTGTGAGATCGCCGATCTTCCCCGCGATGCGAGGTCGCGAGACCAAGCGCTCGACGACCTCGGGATCCAGGGCCGACCCGCCGCGCGCCACGCGCAGGACCGCGGCCGTGAACAGCGACAGATCGCCGACCCGATCCTTCAGCAGGTATCCAACCCCCTTGGCGCCTTCGCCGACCAGCTCGAGCGCATATCGGGTTTCGAGATGCTGGGAGAGGATTACGACGCCGATGCCGGGATGATCCGTGCGTATTTGCCCCACCGCGCGCAGCCCGTCGTCGCTGTGCGTCGGCGGCATCTGTATATCCGCGACGACGACGTCGCGTTGGTGAGCGTTGGCCTTGCGAGCGAGGTCGACCGCGTCGGCGGCCTCGCCCACCACTTCAAATCCCGCCTCTTTGAGCACGGTCACGATGCCGGCGCGGACGAGCGGCTCATCCTCGCCGACAACGACCCGTAACGGCTTGGCTTCGCTCACGTGTGCCAACGCTACGGCAGCAGGCCGCCCGATGCGTAGACTCCAGCTACCTCCCCCGGGGCAGGGGGCAAGCCCCAGGATAAGAAGCCCGCCAGCTGGATCGACGTGAGCCAGCCCCCCGGTAATACTGGACGCATGGGAACGACGCCTGTGTCTGGAATCACGACGGCGGAGGCGACGAGCCGCCCTGCCAAACCGGAGCTGAGGACCCGTTTGCTGGGACGCGATGGCGAGTCCGCCCAGCTCGACACGTTGGTCGGCGATATCCGTCGCGGTGCGAGTCGATCCTTGCTGTTGTGGGGGGAGCCTGGGATCGGTAAGACGTCGCTGCTGCGGTACCTGATCGACTCCGCAACCGACATGTCGGTGGTTCGGGCGGTGGGGGTTGAGTCGGAGATGGAGCTGGCGTTCGCCAGCCTGCACCAGCTGTGCGCTCCGCTCCTCGACCGGCTCGACCGGCTACCGCCTCCACAGCGTCAGGCGCTCGAGACCGTGTTCGGGCGAAGCGTCGGCCCGCCACCGGACCGGTTTCTGGTTGCTTTGGGGGTTTTGAGCTTGGTTTCAGAGGCCGCCGAGGAGCGTCCGCTGTTGTGCGTCGTCGACGATGCTCAGTGGCTCGATCAGGCGTCGGCGCTGACCCTGGCCTTTGTCGCCCGTCGCCTGCTGGCAGAACCGGTGGGAATCGTGTTCGCGGCGCGCGAGCCGGCCGAGGAGCTGCGGCACATCGCCGACCTGGAGGTGCGAGGCTTGGCCACCACCGATTCCTGCGAGCTGCTGGGCTCCGTACTCCGCTTCACGCTGGACGAGCGGGTCCGCGATCGGCTCATCGCCGAGACCCGCGGAAATCCGCTCGCATTGCTCGAACTGCCGCAGAGCTTCTCCGCGATGCGGCTGGCCGGTGGGTTCGGGATGCCGGAGGCGCGGCCGCTGACGGGGCGAATCGAGCAGAGCTTCGTCGATCGACTGGAAAGGCTGCCCACGGACACGAGGCAGATGCTGCTCCTCGCGGCTGTCGAGTCAGTTGGCGATCCACTCTTACTGTGGCGGGCGGCAGAAAGCCTCAGTATCAGGCCGGCAGCCGCCGAACCGGCAGAACAGGAGGGCTTGCTGACGATCGCCGAGCGAGTGACTTTCCATCATCCGCTCGTGCGCTCGGCCGTATATCGATCATCCTCGGTGGAGGACCGCCGCGCGGCCCACCGCGCGGTGGCGCAGGCCAGCCATCGAGAAGCTGACCCCGACAGGCGCGCGTGGCACCTCGCGGCTGCCGCGGAAGGACCTGACGAGGAGGTCGCCTCGGAGCTCGAGCGCTCGGCGGGCCGGGCGCAGGCGCGCGGTGGGATGGCTGCCGCGGCGGCGTTCCTCCAGCGATCCGTCGCTTTGACCGCTGACCCGGGACTCCGCTCCACGCGCGCGTTGACCGCGGCGCAGGCCAGCCTCCAGGCCGGCGCCTTCGACGCTGCTCTCGGACTCGCGGCCACGGCCGAGGCGGGGCCGCTGGATGAGCTGACGGGCGCGCAGGTCGACCTGCTACGCGCCCGGATCTCCTTTGCCACGACACGAGGCGCCGCGGCGCCGTTGTCGCTGCTCCGCTCCGCAAAGCGGCTCGAGTCGTTGGATCCGGGGCTCGCCCGCATGAGCTACCTCGAAGTGCTCTCGGCCGCGCTGTTTGCCGCTCGCCTGGCGGGTCCGGGCAGCGGCCCCCGGGAGGTGGCGAACGCCGTGCAGGCCGCACCACCGGCCTCGGGGCCACGGACCGCGGCCGACCTCCTCCTCGACGGCTGGGCAGCCCTGTTCGCCGAGGGCTGCGTTGCCGCGGCGCCCACACTGCAAGCGGCGCTCAATGAGTTCGGCGACGGCACGGCCGCCGCGGACCACCTGCATCTCCTCTGGCTGGTCGACATCACCGCCCCCGTGGTATGGGACGACGCCCGCTGGGACGTGCTGTCCGAGCGGCACCTGGAGCTCGCCCGTACCCGCGGCGCGCTCAGCGAGCTTCCCCTTGCGCTCAACTCACGCGGCTACGTTCACCTCTTCAGAGGCGAGCTCGCAACGGCTAGCGATCTGATCAATGAAGCGCGCGCCGCTATCGAGGCCACGGGCGCCAGCCTCACGCCATGGGGCGCCATTGCACTCGCGGCCCTCCGCGGGCGCGCGCAGGACGCCTCGCCGATGTTGGAGGCCGCTACCGTCGAAGCGACCGGACGCGGCGAAGGGATCAGCCTGACCGTGATCGCGTGGGCGCGCGCGCTCCTCTACAACGGGCTCGGCGCCCCCGACAAGGCGTTTGCCGCGGCCCGGGACGCAATCGACTGCCCGACGAACAGTGCCGCGGCAGCTTGGGCCACGGTCGAGCTAATCGAGGCTGGCGCTCGGCTCGGCGAACTGCAGGCGGCCGGCGAGGCCGCCCGAGGATTCGCGGAGATCGCTGGCGCGGCTGGGACCCGTTGGGCCGTTGGCGTCAACGCGAGATCGCAGGCGCTCTTGTCCGCCGGCACGACCGCCGAGCAACTTTATGGCGACGCGATTGCGCTCCTCGGGCACTCGGAGATGCGCGTCGACCTGGCGCGTGCACACCTCCTGTACGGCGAATGGCTCCGGAGCGAGCAACGTCGCTCCGACGCGCGCACGCAAGTGCGTACCGCGTACGACATGTTCACATCGATGGGCTTGGAGGCGTTCGCCGAACGGGCCCGTCGAGAGCTGCTGGCGACCGGCGTGCATGCGAACACACGGACTGTGCAGACGCGGGACGATCTGACCGCGCAGGAGCGGCAGATCGCCGGGCTCGCTCGGGATGGGCTGTCGAACCAGGAGATCGGCTCGCGCCTGTTTCTCAGCCAACACACGGTCGCCTACCACCTCCGCAAGGTGTTCGACAAGCTGGGGATCCACTCGCGCCGAGAGCTGGCCGCGGCCCTCCCGAGCTCCAAGTCTGAGCTCGCCTCGGCCTAGCGGTCGTCACTAGCGTTGCTGCCGGCGGACCGCGGGGTTACGATCGGCCGATCCTCATGCCGACCGGCGGCAAACAGCGGGCGCGCGCCGGCCTCCGGGCGCGGGAGCGCGAGTGCGCCGTGCTCGACGAACTGCTCGTCGACGTCCGCCATGGCGTCAGTCGCTCCTTGGTCCTCCGGGGGGAGGCCGGGATCGGTAAGACGGCGCTGCTGCGGTACCTGATCGATTCGGCCGCGGACATGTCGGTAGTGTGGGCGGCGGGGGTGGAGTCCGAGATGGAGCTGGCGTACGCCAGTTTGCACCAGGTGTGTGCGCCGCTGCTCGGCCAGCTCGAGCGGCTGCCGCTTCCACAGCGTCAGGCGCTGGAGACCGTGTTTGGGGTCAGCGCTGGCCCGCCTCCGGATCGCTTTCTGGTTGGTTTGGGGGTGTTGAGCTTGCTCGCAGAGGATGCCGAGGGGCGTCCGCTGCTGTGCGTCGTCGATGACGCGCAGTGGCTCGATCAGGCGTCGGCGGTGACGCTGGCGTTCGTCGCCCGGCGCCTGCTGGCTGAGCCGGTGGGAATCGTGTTCGCGGCGCGTGAGCCGGGCGAGGAACTGCAGCATGTCCCCGAGTTGAAGGTGCACGGCTTGGTCAACGGCGACGCCCGCGCGCTCCTGCTGGGGCATGTGCGCGGCCCGCTCGATGCCGCCGTCTTCGAGCAGATCCTCGCGGAGAGCCACGGCAATCCTCTCGCGCTCATCGAGTTGCCGCGCACGTGGCGACCTGCGGATCTCGCCGGTGGATTCGGTGTTCCTGTGAGTCGCGGAGTCGATAGCAAGATCGAGCAGAGCTACGCCCAGCGCATCCTCCGGCTGCCGCCCGACACGCAACTCCTCGTTCTTGCCGCGGCCGCGGAGCCACTGGGCGATCCGGTGCTTCTGGAGCGGGCCGCCGGCGTGCTCGGTGTCGGCATGGCGGCGGCCGGCCCGGCGGTGGACGCGGCGCTGCTCACGGTCGGCGGCCGGGTCGCGTTCGCCCATCCCCTCGTACGCTCGGCCGCCTACGGATCTGCCGTCTCCGAAGAGCGCCGCCGGGTGCACCGTGCCCTCGCCGAGTCGATTGACCCGGTGACGGATCCTGACCGACGCGCCTGGCACCGGGCGCGCGCCACGGCCGGCACTGACGAGGGCGTCGCCGCCGAGCTCGAGCGCTCGGCCGGCCGCGCCCAGGCTCGTGGCGGTGTGGCTGCCGCAGCTGCGTTTCTCGAGCGAGCCGCCGCGCTATCGCCGGATCCGGGCGAGCGGGCGCGACGGACGCTCGAAGCAGCGGACGCCAAGCAGCTCGCCGGAGCCCCCCACGCCGCGTCAGCCCTCCTGGCCGCCGCCGGCGAGGGCCCGCTCGACGAGCGCGAGAGCGCACTCGCGGAGCGCCTCAAGGGCCAGATTGCTTTGGACCTCAGGCGCCCCAGAGAGGCCGTGCCCTTCCTCCTTGAGGCAGCCGGCCGGCTCGAATCAATCGAGCCGGCGCTCGCGCGAAATACATACCTGGAGGCGCTGCGAGCCCGACAGATCGGTGGTGGCTTCGCCGGAGAGATGCTTCGCCCAGTGGCCGAGGCCGCTCGTAAGATGCCGCCGCCCAGCGGCGCGCCTGGTGCCTTCGACGTGCTGCTGGCTGGGCTCGCGGTCCGCTTCACCGACGGGTACGCGGCCAGCGCCGACCTGCTCAAGCGAGCGCTCCGGGCAGTGCGCGAGGAGGACGGTCGTGCCGAACAAGACGCCCGCTGGCCTGGGTTCGCCCGCGCCGTGGCGCTCGACCTGTTCGATGCGGAGACCTGCCATGCCATCTGCACACGCAGCGTCGAACTGGCCCGCGAGCGAGGCGCTCTCGGAGTGCTGCCGCTCGCGCTCAACTATCTGGCGGGCCTGCGCAGCTTCGAAGGCGACCTCGACGCCGCGTGGGCCCTGGTGGAGGAATCTGACGCGATCGCCGATGCGACCGGCGCCACGCGGGTTGAATGGGCAAAGCTGCTGCTCGCCGGCGTCCGCGGCAACGAACCAGCGTTCTCCGAGCTCGCCGCGGCGAGCGAGCCCGGGGCCATCGCCCGTGGTGACGGCGTGGTGCTCACCTTTGGCGAGCACGCCCGCGCGGTTCTCCACAACGGGCTCGGCAACTACGAGGCGGCGCTTCCCGCGGCGCAAAGTGCGAGCGCGCGAGACGAGCTGACCGTCTCGGTATGGTCGCTGCCCGAGCTGGTCGAGGCGGCCGTCCGGAGCGGCCGGAGCGAGGTTGCGGCTGCAGCGGTCGAGCGGCTGACCGAGCGCACACAGGCGACCGGCACGGCTTTGGCGCTCGGGATCGAGGCGCGATCGCGCGCACTCCTCAGCGCAGGCACGGTCGCCGAGGGGCTCTACCGGGAGGCGATCGACCGGCTCGATCGCTGTCGGCTCGCACCGGACCGCGCCCGCGCGCACCTACTCTACGGCGAGTGGCTACGGCGCGAGCGGCGCCGCGTCGACGCGCGCGAGCAGCTCCGCGTCGCTCATGACCAGTTCGCGTCGATCGGGATGGAGGCGTTCGCCGAGCGCGCCCGTCATGAGCTCCTGGCGACTGGCGAGCACGTGCACAGGCGGACCGCCGAGGCACAAGATGACCTCACCGCCCAGGAGCGGCAGATCGCGCGGCTCGC
>Ga0187777_10000839_pt1 | contig 20160 bp, 16 predicted proteins | sample 1015_Q2_SP5_10_M_FD_132416 | JGI IMG/M metagenome (GOLD analysis project Ga0187777, IMG submission 132416) | Tropical peat soil microbial communities from peatlands in Department of Meta, Colombia - 1015_Q2_SP5_10_MG | ecosystem: Environmental > Terrestrial > Soil > Wetlands > Peat | place... | reverse complement strand
CGGCCAGCACACCGAGGAGATCCTCGTCGAGTTCGGGTACAGCTGGGACGACATCACCGCGCTCAGAGATGCGAACGTGATCTAGTTCTGCCGGCAATACCCCTGCGCCGCCGCGAGCACCGCGAGCGGAGGCGCCGCCGAGCGAGCGTCCGCGGCGCAGGTACCCTGCGCCGCAGCGAGCGAGGACGAGATCAGGTTCAGCCGTTCGCGAACTTCGGCAGGATCGGGTAGGTCTTCGTCGTGCAGAAGTAGGGCTGGGCAATGGTGAACGCCGAGCCGTCGGCGTCGTACTCGAGCGTCGCGCACGCCTTCACCGAGTACTTGTACGACGCGGGGTACGTGGTCGGCCCGATGGTGTCCTTGATCTGGTAGGTCATCTTCGACGCGGCCTGCTGGACCGCCGTCGACGTGAGCGTCTTGCTCGTCTTCAGGGCGTTCTTCACCGCCTGGATGAACATGTCGGCGGCAAAGTAACCCGCGGCCAGTGTCAGAGAGTTCTCGGCGCCGGGCTTGTACGCCTGCACGTCGGTCGCCATCTGCTTGATCCCGGCCGACGTGGCTTCGAAGCCGGCGAACTGCAGGAACACGTACGCGCCCGTGAGCGGCTTGAGCAAGAGGTTCACGTAGAAGGGCGACAGGAACGTGCCCGTGTAGCCGCTGCTCTTGAGAAGGTTGATGAGCGTGAGCGACCCGGTGGGCTCCACGCTCGAGTAGATGACGTCCGGCGCCTTGCCGTTGTTGGCCTTCAGCAAGGCCTGCGCGTACGGCGTGTAGTCGCTGACGACGGCCGGCGGCGCGGGGACGGCGCCCTTGGCGTACACGACGTCGAACCCGGCACCCTGCGCCGTCGACGCCGAGTTCTGCACGCTCACCTTGCCCGATTGCTGGTCGCTACCGATGAGCGCGGCCGTGGGCTTCGAAATGCCCTTGGAGGCGAACTCCTTCTTCAGCAGCTCCCACTGAGGACCGGGCAACACCTTGGGGTTGTTCGGGATCAGGCAGCCGTACGTGCTGAAGCCGAAACCGCCCTTGCCCGAGCTCGGGCAGTACGTGACGTCGTAGCCGGGCCCGAACCAGGGGATCTGCTGCTGGGTGAGGTAGTCGGACGGCGTCGAGGTCGACACGTCGGGCACCAAGGCGAAGATGCCGTCCTGGGCCACGAGTCGGCGCGTCTCCGACAGCGCGGTGGCCGGGTCGTTCTTGTCGTCGGCGAACTCCTTGTAGTCGAAGGTGTAACCCTTCACCTCTTTGTTCTGGTTGGCGCGCTGGAACCGGGCCGCGGCACCGGTGCCTGCGTCGCCGAAGTTCGCCGCGTACCCGAGGCCGGCGACGGTGATCGTGCCGTTGGTGGCGGTGACCGCGCGGGACACGGCCGCGTTGCCGGCGGCCGGGGTGAGCGACGCCGCGACGATGGCAGCCACCACCGCGGCGACGAGCAGGGCGCCTTGCTTCCTTCTCGACGCGGCAACCTTGCTGCTCACCAAGCTCATGTGTCCCCCAGAGGCTCGTGCCGACAGGTCGGTGGTGGTTCTAGCACGGAACGAATGCGCGCGGGTCGCGCGCATTCGTGGCGCGAGAACGAAGCGCGACGATCAATCCGTTCGTCCGAGGTACGCCTTGCTGAGCATCGCTACGTCGGCGTCGTCGCGGGGACCGCTCCACACGACGTTGCCGAGTTCCATGAGCACCAAGGTGTCGGCAACCCGCATCGCGTTCTGCGCGTGCTCCTCCACCAAGAGGATTGCCGAGCCCCGATCGCGGAGCTCGACGATCGAGCCCATGACGGTCTTGGCCGCGAGGGGCGCGAGCCCGAGGGTGGGCTCGTCGGCGATGAACACAGGCGGCGGGTCGACCAGGAGCGGCACGAGGCTCAGCATCTGTTGCTCGCCACCCGAGAGGAGGCCGGCAGGCTGCTTCCGCCGCTCGGCGAGGATCGGGAAGCGTTCGTACGCGCGCTCTTTCAGATCGTCGTCGCGGAGCAGCACCGCAAGGTTCTCTTCGACGGTGAGCCCGGGGAAGATACCGCGCGCTTCGGGTACCAGGAGGAGACCGGCGCGCGCTCGGCGAAACGAATGCGTGCTCGTGACATCCTCGCCGCCCAGGTAGACCTGGCCGAGCGAGGCGTCGAGCGTTCCCGCGGCCACCGCACACAGAGTGGACTTGCCGGCACCGTTCGCTCCCAGCAGCGCCGTGATCTTCCCCCGATCGAGACGCAGGTCAACGCCGTGCAGCACCTCCGCGTCGCCGTAGCCGGCGACGATGCCCTGCATCGCGAACGCCGCGTCGCGGACGTCACCGACCGCGGGCGGGGTCCCGCGCCGTGCCGCGAGTTCTCTGCCGGGGGCGCCGTCCCCGATGTCGTGCACGAGCTCGTGCTGCGGCACCGCACCCCCGTGAGCCTCGGCTTCCGCCGCCGCGATTCGGGCGAGCCGGCGCTTCTCACGCTCGCGCGCCACCCGCTTCTGACCGGCCAACGCAAGGATGCCGTCGGGCTCCTGTGCGAGGTTGATCGCACCGATTCCCGACAGGATCGGTACGAAGTAGACCGACGTGATCAGCGCGTTCACGTCGCCACCCGGAAGGATGTCGCTCGAGATCCAGTGGAACACCGCAGTGCTCGCCGCGAGCGCGAACCCGGCCAGCAGCGCACCACCGGGACGGCGGATGCCGAACGTCACCGCGAGTGCGAGCCAGAAGAGACCGACGAGGGGCGGCGCGGTTGCATCGGTCATCTGGAACGAGAACAGCCCGAGCAGCACGCCGCCGATTCCTGCGATCGCGGCCGACGTCGCGAAGATCATGACCTTCGATCGGTTGGCCGCGACCCCCGACGCCTGCGCCGCCACGTCCGAGCTGCGCACCGCGAGCACGGCGCGGCCCGACGCCGATCGCATGAGCGCGTGCACCACCAAGGTGAGCAACCCGAAGATCACGAGGAACATCAGGATCTGCTCAGGGAGCATGCTGAAGTCGAGCTTGCCGAGCTTGGCGATACCGGGGTTCGACGACAGGCGTCGGACGAGGAGGTCGTTGACCCAATTCAGCCCCGGGAGGTCGAGGCTCGGTGCGCGGATCGTCCAGCCGGTCTCGTTGTTGCGAATCGTGTCGGTCGACCACGGCACCAGCGCGAAGAAGAACGCGAACGCCAGGGTGCCGAGCGCGAAGTTCACGCCGCTGAGCCTCGTGAGCGGGAGCGCCACGAGCACCCCGAGTACCGCCGCGGCGAGCCCGCCGATGACGATGGCCCACAAGAAGTTGACCTGTCCGTGGGAGAACACGAGCGGGATGTTCAATCCCCAGTCGTGGGTCAGGGCCCAGCCGGCTGCGAAACCGCCGGCGGTGACGAAGCTCGCCTGCATCAGGCTCACCTGGCCACTCATTCCGGTGACCACCACGAAGGACAGGAAGATCACCGCCATCGCGAGGCTCTGCGCGATCACCGTCTGGTCGTAGGTGTCGGCCTGCAGCCAGGACGCACCGAACCACTGCAGTGAGAAGGCGACCAGCACGATGGTCCCCACGGTCCACGGGAGCCGCCGCCGCCACTTCGGCAGACCTTCGCGATGGTCGGGCCGTGGGACGTCGTCGGCGACGGAGCCGGCGCGGCGCGAGCGGTCGCGACCGAACCAGATCAACAAGACGATGACGAGCAGGAACGGTATCGACGACTTCAGGCCGCCGAGGTTGGCCAACCAACTGGGGAGGAATTGATCGCTGTAGCCCGCGACGAGGTTCTGCACCACGCCGAGGAGCAGTCCGCCCGCGAACGCGATGGGGATGGACCGCAGACCACCCAGGACGACCGCGGCGAGCGAACCCAGCACCACGAGCGTGAACACGTAGTCCTGGAGCTGGAACAGCGGCGCGATGAGGATGCCGCCGAGCCCGGCGAGGATCATCGTCATCACCCAGGCGACTGAGGACGTGCGGGCCGCGTTGACCCCGCGGAGACCGGCCAGCGACTCCCGGTCCACCACCGCTCGCATCTCAAGACCGACGCGCGTCCGTCGGATCACGAACCAGAGCACGACGGCTGCCAATGCCGCGATGACGAAAACCGCGAGCTGGTCGGTGTTGAGGACGACGCCGCCGATGTTGTAGTTCACGTGCGGCGTCTTCCAGATCCCGGCGACGGGCACCCCCTGTGAGATCGCGGCATTGCCCTTGAGGCCCAGGTCGAGCACGTCGTCGCCCAAGCTCACGACCAGCCACTGCACCAGCGCGGGCAGTGCCACCAACAGGCCGATCGTGCCGACGAGGCGCGCGTACACAGGGGCCTTGGCCAGGCGCCGGAGCAGGATGCGATCGAGGAGCAGGCCGAGCACCGGCGCGAACAGGAACACGGAGATCAGCAGCGCAGGGACGATGGGCACACCCAGCCCGGTGTTGAGCTGGTAGTAGAGGTACGCGGTCGCGAACGCCACCGCGCCGTGCGCGAAGTTGAAGATCCCCGACGTCGTGTAGGTGAGGACGAGACCCGACGCCATGATCGAATAGATCGCCCCGGTCACCAAACCGGAGAAGACCAGGTTCCAGAACTGGTTCAGGACCTACTCCTCGTCGCTCTCGTCGGCACCGCGGGGAACGCTAGCCACGGCCGGCATGCGCCGCTTCGACGCGATCGACCACGCCAAGTAGAACAACACGTGATGACGCAACCGCGGAGTCGCACCAGCACCGCAGAGGACGTGACCGGGCTCGCGAGCGGCGCGCTCGCGGGATGGCGCGTCCTCGAGGTCGCCGACGGGTTGGCCGCTTCGTTCTGCGCGAAGGTGCTGAGCGACCTCGGGGCCGACGTGGTGAAGATCGAGCCACCCGGCGGTGCGCCCGCACGGGCGTCTGCTCCGCGCCGTCCCGACGCCGCGCCCGACGAGCCGGGCGGCCGGTTCGTCTACCTGAACACCGGGAAGGCGAGCGTGGTCGTCGCCGAGACACCAGAAGGCGCGGAGCGGCTGCGCGACCTCGCGTCGGAGTGCGACATCGTCGTCACCGACCGCCGCGATCTCGGGGTGGGCGCCGCCGGCGACGCGACGATCGTGATGGCCGTCACGCCGTTCGGGCTGAGCGGCCCGTACGCCGGGTACCGAGGCCCGCACCTCGTCACGTTCCACGCCGGCGGCGAGGGGTCGATCCTGCCGAGTGGCCCGGGCTGGAAGCTCTTCCCCGAGCGTCCGCCGATCCAGATCGGGAGCGACATCGCCGAGTACGACGCGGGCTGGAACGCAGCCGTGGCCGTGCTCGCCGCGTGCTACGACCGGTCGAGGACCGGCCGCGGGCAGCGGGTCGACGTGTCGGTGCAGGAGTCGGAGCTGACGCTCAACCGCACCCGGCTGAGCCGGTTCAACAACGACGGTGTCACGCTCCACCGGGAGGGCAGCCGGTACGGGTTCCTCGGGATGGTCGCGTGCCGTGACGGCTGGGTGCAGCTCGTGGGGCTCACGCCCGATCAGTGGGACGCGCTCGCCGCATCACCGGACGCGGACGGGCTCGCCGATCCGCGCGTCGCGACCGCGGCGGCGCGGGCCGCCGACATGGCGGCCGCCGCCGAGGCGCTGTTGGCGTGGTGCACGGCGCGCGACAAGGCCGACGTCGTGCGCATCCTCACGCCGCTCGGCTGTCCCGTCGGCGCCTACACGCTGCCGTCCGAGCTCTTGTCGTCGCCCCAGCTCGAGCACCGAGCGTTCTTCCGTGACGTCGACGACGGTCGCGGCGGGATCCTGCGCGTGCCCGGGCCGCCCTACCGACTGTCGGCAACGCCCGCGCAGGTGCGGGCCGCGCCCGCCCTGGGCTCGTCGAGCGGTTTTCGCCGCGCCCGCGCCGCACATCCCGCGCTCGCGCCGGGGCGGGGACTCGTCGGCGTGCGCGTGCTCGACTTCACCTGGGCGGCCGCCGGTCCGTACGCGACGTGCCTCCTCGCGCTCCTCGGTGCCGAGGTCGTGAAGGTCGAGACGGCTGGCCGGCCCGACCCGGCCCGGCGCGGCTTCCTGGCCGACTACGGGGGGATCGACCGTTCGCCCAACTTCAACGAGCTCAATCTCAACAAGCGCTCCTTCCGGGTCGACCTCTCACAAGAGGACGGCCTCGCGCTCGTCCACCGCCTCGTCGACTGGGCCGATGTGGTGGCCGACAACTTCCGGCCCGGCGTCATGGCGAGGTTCGGCCTCGGGCCGGGGGCGCTGCTCGAGCGGCGGCCCGACCTGGTCGTCGTGTCGTCGTCGGCGAACGGCTCCACCGGGCCCGACGCGCTCGCCGCGGGGCTGGCGAGCATCTTCGGTGCCACCGGCGGGCTGTCCGAGCAGACCGGCTACCCCGACGGGCCGCCGACGGAGATCGGCGAGTCGACCGACTATCGCAGCGCCAACGCGATGGCGGTGGCGATCCTCGCCGCACTCCTCTACCGGGCGCGGACCGGCGTGGGCCAGCACATCGACCTCGCGTCGCGGGAGGTCGTCGTCGCCAGCTCGCCGGACGCGTTGCTCGCCCACCAACTCGGCGTCGCGTGGGACGTCCGCGTCGGCAACCGGCATCGCGACCTGGCCCCTCACGACGTGTACCCAGCGGCCGGCGCCGACGACTGGGTCGCGGTCGCGGTCGGTGACGACACAGAGTGGGCCGCGCTCTGCCGGGTGCTCGGCCGAGAGGAATGGGCGCGCGCCTACCCGACCGCCGACGCGCGCCGAGCCGCCGACACGCTCGTTGCCGATGCCATCACGGCGTGGACGCGCGAGCGCTCGTCACGCGACGCGTTCGAGACGCTCCAGGCGGCCGGTGTCCCCGCCATGGCCGTCATGACGAACGAGGCGCTGGCCGACGATCCACACGTCGCCGCTCGGGAGGTCTTCGTGGACGTCGAGCACCCGGACATCGGGCGCACCCGCGTCATGCGTGCGCCGTGGCTCTTCAGCGATCTCGACTGCGGCGTCCGTCACGGACCGCGCATCGGGCAGGACAACGACTACGTGCTCGGGACACTCTTGCAGTTGTCGCCTCGCGAGCGCGCCGAGATCTCGGAGGTGCTCCGTTGACGGCTGGCAGTAGCACGGACGTTCGCATCGGGCTCGTCGCCATGGGCGACCGGCGCCGTGTCGAGAAGCTCGAGGGTGAAGCGGTCGACTCGCTGTGGGTCGGCGGTCACGTCGCGTCACGCAACCCGAGTCCCGAAGCAATGATGGGGCTGGCCCGGCTGGCCGCGCTCACCGAGCGCGTGAAGGTCGGCACGTCGATCCTGTTGCTGCCGCTCTATCCCCCGGCGCTCGTCGCCAAGCAGATTGCCGACCTCGACCGCGCCACCGACGGACGCGTGATCCTCGGCATCGGGGTCGGCGGGGAGTACCCGCAGGAGTTCCGCGCGTGCGAGGTGCCGATCAACGAGCGCGGCCGCCGCACCGACGAGATGATCCCGTTGATCAGGCGGCTCTGGACCGCCGAGGAGATCACCCACCACGGGCGCTACTACTCGATGGACGACGTGCGGATCCATCCGCCGCCCGCGCAGCCGGGCGGCCCGCCGATCGTGGTGGCCGGGCGGAAGGAACCTGCGATGCGCCGCGCCGCGCACCTCGGTGACGGATGGTTCCCCTACCTCTACTCGCCGCGCCGGTACGCCGCGTCGGTCGAGACCGTCACGCACGCAGCCGCCGACGCCGGCCGCGACCTGTCGACGTTCGAGTGGTACGTGTGGGTCTTCGTGAACGTGAACCCCGACGGCGACGCCGCGCGCGAGGAGGCGGCGCGCTCGATGGGTGGCACCTACGACCAGGACTTCCGACCGATGGTCGACCGCGTCGCCGCCGCCGGGACCGTCGACGAAGTGACCGAGAAGCTGCGGGCCTTCCACGCCGCCGGGGCACGGCACTTCGTCTTCAGCCCGGCCACCGCCGGTGCCGACCCGCAACCCGTCGTCGACCGACTCTTCGGCGACATCGTGCCCGCGCTGCGCGAACATGGTGCGAGCGCCCGCTGACACACTGGCGCCGTGTTGTTCGCTGACGTCGTGGCGACGTCGGACGCGGTTGCCTCCACGCGGTCCCGCTCGACCAAGATCGCGGCGCTCGCCGAGCTGCTCGGCCGGCTCGCGCCCGTCGAGGTCGGGGCCGCGGTCGCCTTCCTGACGGGCGAGCCTCGCCAGGGCCGCGTGGGCGTGGGTTGGGCCACCGTGTTCCGCCTCGACGTCACGCCGGCGCCCGAGCCGACGCTCTCGATCGCCGACGTCGACCGCGCCCTCGACCGCATCGCGCTGACGACGGGCGGCGGTTCGGTGGCCGGTCGCGAGACGATCCTTCGCGAGCTGCTCGGTCGCGCCACCCCCGCAGAAGCCGACTTCGTCCGGCGCCTGCTCGTCGGCGAATTGCGCCAGGGCGCGCTGGCCGGCCTCATGAGCGATGCCGTCGCTCGCGCCGCGGCCGTACCCGCCGCGCTCGTCCGCCGCGCCGTGATGCTGTCGGGGGATCTCGGCCGGGTTGCCGTGGTCGCGCGCACCGAAGGCGCCGCCGGACTGCGCCGCATCGGGCTCGAGGTGGGCCGCGGCGTCCTCCCGATGCTGGCAGCCGGCGCGCCTGATGTCGACACCGCGCTCGCCGACGTCGGTGCCGCGTCGGTCGAGTGGAAGCTCGACGGCGCGCGCATCCAGGTGCACCGCCTCGACGACGACGTGCGGATCTACACGCGGAACCTCAACGACGTCACCGGTCGACTGCCGGGCGTCGTCGACTGGACGCGCACGTTGCCGGTACGCGCGGTCGTGCTCGACGGCGAGGCGATCGGCGTCGACGACGACGCCCAGCCCCACGCGTTCCAGGACACGATGAGCTCCTTCGGGCGCGAGCGCGACACCGTCGGGGGCGCCGCCGGGGCACTCGACGCGTTCTTCTTCGACGTGCTGCACCTCGACGGTGACGACCTCATCGACCGGCCGCTCGGTGAGCGACTCGAGGTGGTGCACGCGCTCGCAGGCGACCGCCTCGTCCCGGGCCTCGTCACCGCCTCACCCGACGAGGCGGCGGCGTTCCTGGACCGGGCGCTCGCATCCGGGCACGAGGGCGTGATGGTGAAGGCGCTCGACTCGACCTACGACGCCGGTCGCCGCGGTGGCGCATGGCGCAAGGTGAAGCCGGTGCACACGCTCGATCTCGTGGTGCTCGCGGCCGAGTGGGGGCACGGCCGGCGGCGCGGGTGGCTGTCGAACCTGCACCTCGGCGCGCGCGGCCCCGACGGCACGTTCGTCATGGTCGGCAAGACGTTCAAGGGCCTCACCGACGCCACCCTCGCATGGCAGACGGAGCAGCTCCTGGCGCGCGAGGTCGGCCGCGACGGGATCACCGTGTACGTGCGCCCCGAGCTGGTCGTCGAGATCGCGCTCGACGGTGTCCAGGCGTCGAGCCGCTACCCGGGCGGTGTCGCGCTGCGCTTCGCGCGGCTCCGGCGTTACCGCGACGACAAGGCCGCCGAGGCGGCCGATCCGATCGAGGCAGTCCGGGCGCTCCTCCCCGGCCGATCCGACGATCGAGTCCCCGGTCACCAGGACGGGTACACCCGGCCGCGGTGATCGATCGTCAGATTGGTGACGACCCGCACGGCGCTACGGTGCGGCGGGCGAGACGCCTGCCGGAGGAACGATGGCACTGTCGAACAGCAGCAGCGTCTACTACGACCCCTACGACGTCGACATCCACGCCGATCCGTATCCCGTCTTCCGTCGACTGCGGGAGGAGTCACCTCTCTATTACAACGAGCGCTACGACTTCTACGCCCTGAGCCGGTTCGCCGACGTCGAGGCGGGCTTCGTCGACCACGTCACGTTCAGCTCCGCCCGCGGAGGCGTGCTCGAGGCCATCCAGTCGAACTTCGCGGTACCGCAGGGCTTCTTCATCATGGAGGACCCACCGGTGCACACGGCGCACCGGGGACTGCTCGCCCGGGTCTTCACGGCCCGGAAGATGGACGCCCTGGAGCCGCAGATCCGCCGGTACTGCGCCGCCGTCCTCGATCCGCTCGTCGACGGCGACCGGTTCGACTTCGTGGCCGATCTCGGCGCCCGGATGCCGATGCGCGTGATCGGCATGCTGCTCGGGATCCCGGAGCGCGACCAGGAGGCGATCCGGCAGCGCGCCGACGCGCGACTGCATCGCGAGCCCGGTCAGCCCGCGCAGTACACCGCGGGACGGTTCACCGACGAGACGCACTTCGGCGAGTACCTCGACTGGCGGGCGCGCCATCCGTCCGACGACCTCATGACGGAGCTCGTCGACTCCGAGTTCGAGGACGAGACCGGGACGATCCGGCGGTTGTCCCGCGAGGAGATCCTCACCTTCGTCAACCTGCTCGCCTCGGCCGGCAACGAGACGACCAACCGGTTGATTGGCTGGACGGGGAAGGTGCTCGGCGACCATCCCGACCAGCGCCGGGAATTGGTCGCGGACCGGTCGCTGATCCCGAACGCGATCGAAGAGATCCTGCGCTTCGAGCCGCCGTCGATCAACGGGTGCCGGTACGTGACCCGCGACGTGGAGCTCCACGGCCGCACGGTGCCGGCCGGGAACGCCCTCATGTTGTTGCGCGGCGCCGCCAACCGTGACCATCGCGTGTTCCCACCCGACGGCGACCGGTTCGACATCCACCGCACGATCGGCCACCACCTCACCTTCGGGTACGGGATCCACTTCTGCCTGGGCGCTGCCCTCGCTCGAGTCGAGGGTCGTGTCGCCCTCGACGAGGTGCTTTCGCGGTTCCCGGATTGGGTGGTCGATCTCGAGCACGCCGAGCTCGACTCGTCGGTGGTGCGCGGGTGGAAGACCCTGCCGGTGTCCGTCGGTTAGCCGGTCGGCGACGCGGAGCGAGAGCCGCCGACCAGCTCGTCGGCCCACTCGACGAGCTGCGGGACGAGGAGGGGCCACCGCACGAACAGCCCGGTGGTGTTGCCGCTCGCCGCGTACTCCGCGCTGCGCTCGTTCCACTCGGTGTCGCCCCACGGCGGTTCCACGAGACGCGCGCCCCGGAGCCCCGTCGCGATGCGCTCCGAGGTGGTGCGGGTGTGGGCCATGTCGCTCTCCCCGCTGCGGAACACGAGCACGGGAACGGCCAACCGGTCGACGTCGGCCGCGGTGAGCCCGGGCACCAGCCCTTCGTCACACGCGCAGTACGCCATCATCCAGCGGTCCATCACCTGCAGGAACTCGTCACGCGCCATCGACAGGAAGCGGTCGCGGTTGCCGGGGTTCTTCCCGAGCACTTCCTGCCACTGCGGGAGCTCCACGACGGCGTCCATCCCGCCCCGCCAGGCCGCGCCCGTCGAAGGCATGCAGTAGTAGTTCGCGAGGCTCAGGAGCCCGGGAACGCCGCCGCTGATCCACCAGACGGCGAGGCCGGCGGCGACGTCCGGGTTGCGCGCGGCAGCGAGGAGCGACACGCGCGCGCCGCCCGAGCCGCCGATGATCACGGTCGGGCCGACGTCGAGGTACCGCAGCAAGTCGCCGAGCGCCTCGGCCTGCACCTCCGACTCCGAGTTGCCCCGGAACACCACCGACGATGCCCCGCAGTTCGGCCGGTCCCACGTGATCACGCGGTTGCCCCGATCGGCGAGCGCGCGCGCCATCTCCGGGATGCCTCGGAACTCCTTGTGGAAGCGCCCACCGGGCGTGATGACCCACGGTTGTCCGTCGCCGACCACTTCGTACGCGATCTCCAGCCCGTTCAGCTCTGCGACCGGCACGGCGGCCTCCCTTCGTTGCCGGCTGCGCGTGCGCGACTCACAGCCGGTACAGCGCCCGCGCGTTCTCGCCGAGGATCTTGGCGCGCGCTTCCGGCGTCAGCGTGGCCAGCTTCGCGTCGACCGAGTCGAGCGGGTCCGGGTAGAGGCACGTCGGGTGCGGGTAGTCGGTCTCGAAGAGGATGCAGTCCTCGCCGACCGCGTCGACGAGGTCGGGGAGCTTGTTGCGGTTGTTCTCGAACCAGAACGTCGCGTACAGGTTGCTGCGGAAGTACTCCGACGGGGACTTTCCGAGCCTCGCGAGGTCCGCGGGTGCGTTCTCGAACATCTCGTAGTCGAGCGTCTCGAGGATGAACGGGATCCAGCCCACACCGCTCTCGACCGAGACGCACTTCAGGGCGGGGTGCCGGTCGAAGATCCCGGCGAGGATCAGATTCGTGACCACGCGCGCGTTCCCGATGAACAGCAGCGAGCCGCCGATCGCCAGCTTGGTCCCCTCGGTCTGCGACGGCCAGAAGTACTGGCCGTAGAAGGTCATGCCCGTGATGGACGCCCCGATGTGGAAGTGCACGGGCAGCTCGAGCTCGGCGCAGATCGCCCAGTACGGGTCCCACGCCCGGTCGGCGAGGTCGGGGGCCCCGAGGTCTTGCGGGTCGGAGGTCATGTTCACGCCGCGCGCGCCCATCGCCGCGACCCGTTCGGCCTCCGCGATGGAGAGATCGACGTCCCACGCGGGCATCAGCGGCATCGGCAGCAGACGGTCGCCCGACTCCGCCTGGATCTCCGCCATGCCGTCGTTGTAGATCTCCATCGTCACGCGGCACAGATCCTGATCCGCGATCTTCCCGAGGCTCTGCCCGCCGAGGCCGATCGTGCTCGGGAAGATCACCTGCGCGTCGATCCCGAACGCGTCCAGCACGGCGAGGCGCGCCTTCGGGTCGTACGCACCCGCATGCGCGTCCTCGACGTGCCACTGCCGCAGACCGATCTCGGACGGCGCCTTCTTGCCGTCGCGCCCGATCACCGCGCCTGCGCCGGCGTTGCTGATCGGGACACCGTCCATGACCCACATGCGCACACCCTCGATCTCCTCGTGGTGCGGCACGCGGTCCTTCAGGGCAGCCGGGGCCCGCTTCGTGAAGAGGTCGGCCGGCTCGGACCAGTGCGAGTCGGCGTCGACGACGAACATGTCGGCGAGGGTCGACGACATCACTCCTCCTCTCGCTCTTCCCCGTGCGTGCTCGTCACGAGCTGTGAACCGCGTGGGGCGTCACGGGAACCGTACGTCACGGCTCGGGGTCGCCGCCGCTTGCGAGGAACTGTGCGAGGAGCGCGGGTTCCATGCGGGGGTCGCGCGTGAGCGGGAGGACGTCGCTGGTGTCGGCGAGCCAGCTCAGGATGCGGTCGCGCAGTTCCGCGACGACCGCGGCGTGCGCCGGCTCGCCGGCGACGTTGATGGTCTCGTCGGGATCTTGGACGCGGTCGTAGAGCTCGTCGGCCTCACGAGTGCGATAGACGTAGGTCCACGCATCTGTGCGGACCGCGATCGCTCGGGCCGCCAGCTCCGGCTCGTCGTGCAGCAGCGACGTCTTGAGGTCGTAGGGGTAGCCGGCGAGCAGCTCGTTCTGCGGCTCCTCGTCGACCCGGAGCCCACCTTCGGCGAACGCCGCGTCGCGATGGACGTTCGCGCGACCGGCGAGCACGGGAACCAGGCTGCGCCCGAACTGCACGTGCTCGGCCTCGGTCTCGGCGAGCTCGCACAACGTCGGGAACAGGTCGATCATCTCGACGAGGCCCTCGTGCACGTGCGTTTCGGCAACGCCGGGACCGGCGATCACGAGCGGGTTGCGGACCAGACAGTCGTCGAAGCCCGACGGCCACTTCTCCACCAGCCCGTAGTCGCCGAGGTACTCGCCGTGGTCGGTGAAGCAACAGGTGACGGTGCGGTCGGCCACACCGGCACAGTCGAGCGCGGCCAGGACGCGGCCGAGCTGGTCGTCCACGCGCGACACCATGCCGTAGTACGTGGCAACGATCTCGGCCCAGTCGTCGTCGGTGAGACGATCGAGTCCGCTGCGCTCCCGGAGGACCGTGACGAACCGTGCCTTGCCCGTCACGGCCGGCACCGGCGCCGGTACGTCGCCACGATCGTGCAGCGAGTACCACGGCTCAACGACCCCGAAGGGAGGATGCGGTGCGAACAACGTCAGGTACAGCACGAACGGCTCGGGCAGACCTTCCTCGAGGAGCGCGATCGCGCTGCGCACGGCCGCTTCGTCGAAGTCGAGGCCGACCTCGCCGTCCAGCCGGCCCACGTAGTACGCGTAGCGCAGCCGATGATCGGGTGGGAACACCTCGCGGTGCAACGTCCCGATCGCGTCGATCGACGGCTTCACCACGTACCCGAAGTAGTCGGTCGATGCGGCCGTCACCCCGGGCGCGAACGTGTCGCCGCGGATACCGGCCCAGGCCACGAAGTAGCCCGCGGCCCGCAAGGTCGCGAGCAGGTTCGGTTCCCACGACTTCAACAGGTTGTCGAGCGTGCGATGTCCCGCGACATGCGGGTACCAGCCGGTCATCATCGAGATCCGGCTCTGTGAGCACGCGCTGTGCTGCGCGAACGCCTGCGCAAACCTCGTTCCGCGGGCCGCCAGCGCATCCAGGTGCGGTGTCTGCACGACCGGGTTCCCGTACGCGCCGACCGCGTCGGCACGCTGCTGATCCGTCATGAACAACAGCAGGTTGGGTCGGGTCACCGGGGTGGAGTCCTACCCCGCCGGCGCGCCCGGCGCCACCCGCGAGCCGCGACCGCCGGCGCGGCCCCTTCGCCGGTAGCCGTAGCCGCCCTGCTACGACGCGGACTTCGCGCTCGTGGTCGATGCCGGGCTGGACGCGCTGGCCGCGGTGGTCTTCACCACGTGCCAGGTGCCGCCGAAGCTGTTGAGTCCCTCGCCGTTGGCCTGACCGGCCTGGCTGTCGCCCGAGAACCGGTGCAACGGCAGGCTGTTGTGGGTGACCTGGTGCCCGCTGGATGTCGTCCCGAGCCCGGTGACGCCCTTCCCACCCTTGGGCTTCGAGCCCGCCTTGACGACCAATGGCGGCCAGATCGCGGCGCACGACCCCGTGCACGGCACGGCTTGGCCGTTGTTGGTGAGGGTATAGAGCGTTCGACCCTTCGCGTCGACGAGAACGCTGCCGACGCCGGCCACCGTGGCGATGGCGACGGTCGGTTTCGACGACTTGGCGAACGCGTCGGTCGTTCCCGCGCTGTACACACCCAGCGCGAGCGCGGCGCCGCATGCGATGGCGAGGCCTCGTCGACGCAGGACCTCCCGCGCGGTACGCGCGGTCTTGGTACGTGCTTGCGGCATCGTCGGCCCTCCACTTCCGTGTCGTGCTACCCGGATCTACGGGCGTGCGGGTTGGCGGGATTTCGCAACTGGGCGGCTAACTTCGCCCAGCCAGTGGACCACGGACCGAGGAGACGGTGGAGATGGCATACGGGATCGTGCATCACTTCCCAGGTGGTACCCGAGAGAACTACGAGGCGTCGATCGCCGCGGTGCATCCGAGCGACGGAAGCCTGCCCGAGGGCCAGATCTTCCACGCTGCCGGACCATCGGCGGGTGGCTGGACGATCATGGCAGTACACGAGTCGAAGGAGAGCTGGGAACGGTTCCGGGACGAGATCCTCGTGCCGAAGATGCAGGCCGGGATCGCGGGTGGCTTCCCCACGCCGCCGGAAGAGACCGCCATCGACGTGTACAAGCTGACGACGACGTCGTAGGCGTCGCGCGGTCCATCGGGTCAGGTCTGCGCGAGCTCCCGGCCGGTGTGGCGGAGTTGGAACGCGAACACGATGTGGCCGATGCCGCGGAACAGCGCGAACAACCCCACGTAGAAGATCAAGAGCTGTGCCTTGACCGCCAGCAGCTGTTGATCCGTCCAGAACCCGAGCAGGATCAACAGGATCCCCACGGTGAGCCCGAGCCACCAGAGCGGGTTCACGTCGCGTGTCGCCACTGCGGCGGTGAGCTCGATCGCGCCGTAGATCACGAGGATGAACCCCAGCACCGACGCCAGCGCCCAGAACGCGTCCTTCGGGTTCGCGTACCCCCAGATGGCACCGAGAGCGAAGATGACACCCAGGATCACGTGCACGACCTTCCAGCCGCCCGAGGTCACGCCCACCACCATGAACTCCGTGATGGCCGCGATCGTGAACACGACGCCGATCAGGATGCCGATGGTGGTCACCGACCTCTCGGTGAACCGCAACACCACGAGCGAGATCATCAACCAGATGACACCCGTGACGATGAACACCCACCACCACCGAGCTACCTCGCCCACCTGAGCCCGTAGCGCATCACGCTGCATTCCCGCCTCCCCCAACTCGGCGCGGCGAGGTGACTCGCCCGAATCCTCTCGAGCGGTACCGGCCGACACGCTCGCGTCCTCATCGGAGCGTGTCAAGCTGCCGACGTGGACAGCTCGAGCCTCGCCGTCGTCGCCGGCGTGTTTCTCGTGTATGCGCTGTTGTCGCGGCGGCTGGCCGGCACGTCGATCACGGCTCCGATCGTCTTCGTCGGCGCCGGACTCCTCTTCGGCTCCGAAGCGCTGGACTGGCTCCACGTCGGTTTGACGCAAGCAGACGTACGAGTGCTTGCGGAGGCGACACTCGTCGTCGTCCTGTTCACCGATGCTTCACGCATCGACATACGGGCGTTGCGGCGCGAGTACGGCGTGCCCGCACGCTTGTTGAGCGTGGGTCTGCCCTTGACGATCGTCGCGGGGACGATTGTCGGCCGGTTGCTGCTGCCCAGCATCACGTGGGCAGAGGCCGCGGTACTGGCGATCGTGCTCGCGCCGACTGACGCCGCGCTCGGCCAGGTGGTCGTGACCGACGAAGAATTGCCGTCGCGCATTCGCCAGGGCTTGAACGTCGAAAGTGGTCTCAACGACGGGTTGTGCGTGCCTCTGCTCACGATCGCGCTCGCCGTCGCGCAGACCGAGGCGGGCGACACTTCTGAAACGCACGCCGCTCGCGTCGTGGTGGAGGCCATCGGCTGGGGCCTCGTCGGCGGCATCGTCGCCGGTGTGCTCGCCGCGTTGGGAGTACGGATGGCGCGGGAGCGCGGGTGGATCGACCGTCGTTGGCTCGACGTCGTGCCCGTAATCGCGGCGGCGGGTGCGTTCGGCATCGCCGACTCGCGGGGTGGTAGCGGGTTCATCGCCGCCTTCGTTGGAGGTTTGCTGTACGGCCGCATCGCCGGCCGCGAAGCGGATGCCGCGGCGTTCTCCGAGGAGATCGGCAGTCTGCTGAGCGGCATCACCTTCCTCGTGTTCGGCGCGGCGGTGCTCGGGCCACTGATTTCGGGCATCGGGCTCGTCGAAGCCGCGTACGCCGTCCTGAGCCTGACGCTGGTGCGCATGGTCCCAGTGGCCATCGCGATGCTCGGCTCGCATGCACGCTCACCGACGGTGTTGTTCCTGGGCTGGTTCGGACCTCGAGGTCTCGCGTCGATCGTGTTCGGGGTCGTCGTCGTCGAGGCGTCGGGTCTGCCACACACATCCGAGCTCGTCGTGTCGTTGACGGTCACGATCGCTCTCAGCGTCTTCGCCCACGGACTGACGGCAGCGCCGCTCGCCCGCCGCTATGCCGTATGGCACGCGGCGTCGGGCGCGCCCATGGAGAGCACACCGGCCCCCGCCCAGCGCTGGCGCCACCCCGCGCCGCGTACGCGCTGACCGTCCGAGGTGCTCGTGGTCGCAGCCTTCGCGGCGCGCTCCTCGCGACTCGCCTGGCCGTGTGGCACGATTGCGTCGAAGACATGGGCCGAACAGCCCTGACGGAAACGCCGACGGATGTTGCTCCTGCTCCGACCGCGCCAGACGTGGATGCCGTACGCGCTGCCCAGGGACCGGGCGGCCCAGGACGCCCACAACCGCCAGCTCCAGGAGGCATACGCCTCCACTCGGAGGGTGGCGGCTCCGGGGCCCGAGGTCTCGCCGCAACCGCCAAGGGACAGGTTCGACGATCTCGCGGCTCTCGGACGGTTGCACCAGTCGGGAGTCCTGACCGATGACGAGTTCGCGGTCGAAAAGGCTCGCATCCTCGAGCCCGACCGCGAGCCGCAGTGACGCCGAGCACCAACCGGTCGGACGCGCTTGCCCGTGCGTTGCACGCCGGGATCGAACGCGATTGGCGCACCATCCGGGAACTGTGCGTGGACGACGTTCGCACCTGGACTCCGGCCCTTTCGGCCTCGTCGACGACCGAGTTGCTCGCGCTCCTCTCGCGGCGCGACGACGCCTTCTCCGAGGTCGACCTGGAAGTCGTTCCCCTCGAGGTCGCCGGCGACTTCGCGTGCGTCGAGTGGACCGCGGCCATGACGCACAGCGGCCCGCTCACGGTCGGTGGAGGCGACGTGGTCGAACCGACCGGCATCCGGGTGATCCTGAACGGCGTCACCGTTGCCGAGTTCCGCGGCGACCGAATCTGCGCTCTTCGTCAGTACTGGGACGAGCTCAGCGTCTTCGAGCAACTCGGCCTGCTGGCCCCCGAAGCCACCTGACGATGGACCGACTCTTTTCTTCGTAACCGAGCACGAGCGCGGTGCCGATCACCATCAACCAGACCCTGCCCCGACTGCCGTGCAACCGCCCTGGTTCGAGGTCTCTTGCCTCCGCATCGACACCCGGCATGGGAAGCGAAACAGTACCGGGGGGCTCGATCGGCCACCGCAGCACGGCAAACGACGAACGCCGTCCGGCGGGTGCGATACTGACGGCATCGGAGCTCTCGCGTTCGGGCTCCACGCTCGGGGGTGAGCAATGGCACGAGTAGCGATCATCTCGGTGGACGGGCACGTCAAGGCCCCACGCGCGGGGTACCGCGACTACATCGACCCGAAGTGGCGCGAGCCCTTCGACGAGTGGCTCGCGGGCATGGAGGGCCAGGGCGACGGATTCGTCCGCGGCGAGTTCGGCGAGGACGCGCAGTGGGACCCCGAGCGGCGGGTCGCGGAGATGGAGCGCCAGGGCGTGATGGCCGAGGTCCTCTTCGGCAACGGCGCGCCGTTCGCCGCCGGGCGGGTCGACTTCGCGCCCGACCCCGAGCAGACCCGGCAGGCCAACATGGCGTTCAACCGCTGGGTGATCGACTTCTGCTCGGAGGCGCCGGGCCGTCTGAACGGGCAGGCGCTGGTGTCGTTCGACGACGTCGACCAGGCGGTACAGGACGTCCACTGGGCGAAGGAACACGGGCTCGTCGGCATCCTGATGCCGCCGCTGTACCCGGGCTCGAAGTTCTTCTTCGACCCCGCGCTCGACCCGATCTGGAGCGCGTGCGTGGAGGTGGGGCTGCCCCTCAGCCAGCACGGCGGCACCGGCGCGCCGAACTACCAGCCCCAAGGCATGGCCGCGTTCATGGTGCTCGCCGCCGAGCACTCCTTCTTCTCGGGCCGGTCGCTGTGGCAGCTCATCCTCGGCGGCGTGTTCGACCGGTTCCCCGACCTGAAGATCTCGTACATCGAGACCGAGACGTGGTGGATCGCGCCGATGATGACGTTGCTCGACGGACGCATGAAGTCCGCCGACGACTGGACCGAGTTCGCGCAGACGCTCGGTGAAGCGCGGTCGCACAAGAAGCTCCCGAGCGAGTACTGGAAGTCGAACTGCTACGCGGGCATCTCGCCGTTCCACCCGTCGATGATCGGCGAGGGCGGTCTCGGCAGCGACACCGGCCACGACGAGGCGTTCACGATCCACAGCGACAACGCCATGTTCGGCGTCGACTTCCCCCACCCGGAGTCGGTCGTCCCGCGGGTCAAGGACACCGCTCGGACGTTCGGCGCGATGCCGCACGTCACCGACGCCGACGCGCGCAAGGTGCTCTACGAGAACGCCGCCGAGGTGTTCCACCTCGACCTCGCGGCGCTCCAACCCCACTTCGACCGCGTCGCGTTCGAGCTCGACGAACCGGTCGCGGCTCCCGCGTAGTCGCCGCGTCGAGCCGACCCGCGCTGTGGCGGAGGACCCGGCGATCCAGTACGCGGCGTCATCGGATGGTTACCTCGCGTTCCAGGTCCTCGGCACAGGACCGATCGATCTGTTACGGATCGACGACATCACCATGATGTCGATCGATTCGATCGTCGACGAACCCCATCGCGACCGTTTCGACCGGTGCCTGGCATCGTTCGCTCGTGTGATTCGCTTCGATCGGCGTGGCATCGGCCTGTCGGATGGTCACTCGCCGGCGGCTCCGCTCACCGTCGAACAGGCGGCTCGGGACGCGCTGGCGGTGCTGGACGCGGCAGGCTCCCGCCGAGCGGCGGTCTTCGGCGCGCACACGCCGTTGATGGTGGCTGCGACCTGTGCGGACCGCGTCACCCACGTGTTGATGCTGAACGGGTTCGCCCGAATCGGACGCGCGCCCGACTATCCGTGGG
>Ga0187777_10000838_pt1 | contig 20172 bp, 15 predicted proteins | sample 1015_Q2_SP5_10_M_FD_132416 | JGI IMG/M metagenome (GOLD analysis project Ga0187777, IMG submission 132416) | Tropical peat soil microbial communities from peatlands in Department of Meta, Colombia - 1015_Q2_SP5_10_MG | ecosystem: Environmental > Terrestrial > Soil > Wetlands > Peat | place... | reverse complement strand
CTCGGAATCTGAGGCGCTGATCCAGCAGGGACTCTCCTACCTGATGCAGGGAAGGACCACCTTCGTAATCGCACACCGCCTTTCGACCATTCGTCGTGCGGATCAGATCCTGGTTATGGAGCGAGGGAGAATTGTGGAACGCGGCACCCACGACGAGCTTTACGCCTTGCGTGGGCGCTATTACGAGCTGTACACGAAGCAACATGGGCTGGAAACCAACCTCTTTCTCGCTCCAGGTGAGGGCGATTCAGCTCTGGTAACGAACGGGAATGAGCCTTCGAAGCCCTCGACTGATGAGGGCGCTGAGATAACTGACGCCTTGCGTTTGGTGCGAGGAGATGTTCGTTGATAGCTACTGCTGGCGACGATCTCAGATCGACCGACTCACTTGCCATCCGGACTGAAAACCTTTGCCGCTACTATCAAATGGGTGAAGCGCTCATTCGGGCTGTCGATGGGATCTCGCTTCAGGTGCGATCGGGGCAGTTTGTTGCACTTCTAGGCCAGTCCGGTTCGGGAAAGTCTTCTCTATTAAACCTGATCGCGGGGCTCGACCGACCAACCTCTGGCTCCGTCGTTGTCGAAGGGCGCAATCTGGCGACACTAACGCGGCAGGAGTTGGCAAAGTACCGCCTGAAGACAGTCGGTATGGTCTTCCAGTCTTTCAACCTCATTCCCAGCATGACCGTCTATGAAAACCTGGAGTTACCTTTGCGCCTCGCAGAAATTGATCGTGAGAAACGCGAGGATCTGTGTTGTCAGGCTCTCGATCGGGTTGGACTGCGCGCCCGTATTCGCCATCGGCCTACTGAACTTTCGGGTGGAGAGCAACAGCGGACCGCGTTGGCACGAGCGCTCATCAATCAGCCACAACTTTTGCTGGCGGACGAGCCCACTGGCAATCTCGACAGCCACACCGGAACCGAAATCATGAATTTCATCCGCGAATTCAATGAATCGCTCGGAATGACCGTCGTCATGGTAACGCACGAGCGCGCCCTGGCTGAGAGCTACGCGCGAGAGATGATCTTCTTGGCTGATGGCCGACTCGTCCAAAGCCAGCCCCCCGCATCCGCCGACGACCTCGAAACGATGCGAGGAGGCGCGAGGTGAAACTCTACGATGTGGCCGAGTTGGCCGTTCGCAATCTCCGCGAGTCTGTTCTGCGAAATTCGCTTACCACTATGGGTATCTCGGTAGGTGTGGCGTCACTGGTCGGCATGCTTGCGCTTGGCATCGGACTACAGAGACTAGCCGACCGGCGTCTGGAGAAATCCGGGTTGTTCGATACGGTAATCGTGACTTCCCGGCGCGAGCTACGCAACTTCAATCGTGAGCGGGAAGACAACGGCCCTTCCCCGGCCGAGAGCCCGTCACTGGACGAATCCGCTCGTACCAAGATCGAGGGACTGCCGAATGTGCTGGAAGCGTATCCCGACATCCGCTTCGTCACCGAACTCCGCTATGAAGACAAGCCGCATTTGACTACGGTTGCTGGGCTGCCATTTTCGGCCAGGAATAACGACGCATTTGATGGAATGGCCGGCGGATTTTTCTCTTCTGCAACCGCGCCTGAGGTTATCCTACAGAAATCTTTTGCCGAGCAGTTGCTAGGTAGGGCGGACAAAGACGACGAAAACATCAAGGTTGAAGATCTGGCAAGAGATTTACTCGGCAAGCAATTGGTGATGCGCTATGCGGAACGCACCGCCACAGCCTCTGAGCGAAATGACGCGAACAATCCAGCGGGGATGGGATACTCCGTTATCTCACGTGAACAGACCTTGAAAATCGTCGGTGTTTGCGATCTCGATCCCGACAGCTTGCGTCAGCAGGCCAGGGCCCGGCTTTTCCTACCGCTGGAGTTCGCTCAAAACCTGCACGTGCTTCAACCCTCCGACCTGCGCGACACCACTAACGTGCTTAGTGGAAAACTGACTTACACGACTGTTGAGGTCAGAGTGAGAAGCCCGAAGTATGTGCAATCAGTCGAAGACGCGATTAAGAAAATGGGTTTCAACACATTTTCCATCGTGGATGCGACGAAGAATTTGCGTCAGTTTTTTGCGGTACTCGACCTTTTCCTCGGAATCTTCGGCAGCCTGGCGTTAGCCGTGGCTTCGATTGGGATTGTTAATACTCTGGTGATGGCGATCCTCGAACGACGCCGGGAAATTGGAATCATGAAGGCCCTCGGCGCCAGCGATGTCGATGTGAAGGGATTGTTCTTCGCAGAAGCCGGGGTTATGGGAGTCTTCGGAGGCGCGATCGGGGTGGCACTGGGATGGACCATCGGGCGCGTCATCAATCTTGGCGCGAACATTTATCTGAAACGCCAGCATTTCCCTCCCGAGCAAATCTGGTTTGTTCCGTGGTGGCTGGTTGTAGGGGCCGTGGCATTCGCCATGATCGTCAGCCTGATATCAGGTTCGTATCCAGCGAGCCGTGCAGCTCGTCTTGATCCCATCCAGGCCCTCCGCTACGAGTGAAACAGAGACATGGTTCGAATTTTCGCTTTACTCTTGTTTTCGCTGACGGCCGCCGCGCAAAGCCGCATTGATTGCAATGCGGTGAACAGTCGAATTCTGAAACAAATCGTCCACTACTGCGTGTTGTTGCCGGCGGCCTACGACTCGGCCGGGGAGACGTCGACTAAATACCCAGTACTCTATTTCCTTCACGGCCTCGGTGAGAACGAGCAGGCGCTCTTCAAATCAGGGGGATGGAATCTGGTAGACGATCTCCGCCAGCACAAAAGGATTGGCAATTTCCTGATAGTTACGCCAGAGGCCAAGGCGAGTTTCTACATAAACTCTGCTAATGGAGAGGTACCTTACAGTGATTTCTTTCTCGATGAATTCCTGCCTTACATAGAAAGCAGATTCCGCATTCGCCGCAGCCGGCAATCGCGCGCCATCGGCGGCATATCGATGGGAGGCTATGGTGCATTTCGGTTCGCATTTGCTCACCCTGAGGAATTCTCGGCTGTAAGCGCGGAAAGTGCTGCCCTGATTACCTCGTCGCCAAAGGAACTTGATGCCACTATGAACTCAGGGGCGCCTTTAGCCAACATCCTTGCTAACGTCTTCGGAGATCCCATCAATGTCCTGCACTGGAACCAGAACAGCCCGTTTGTGCTAGCGAGAAAAAACCACATGCAAATCAATAAGCTCGCCATCTACTTTAATTGCGGACGTGAAGACCAATATGAGTTTGAGGATGGCTCCGAGGCCTTGCACCGTCAACTGGACTCAGAAGGGATCAAGAACGAATTCCACCTCTATCCGGGTGATCACAGCGCTTCGTATTTCCTGGCGCATCTCGGCGAGCTGATGGAGTTTCACTCGAAGGAATTCGGGAAGGCATCAAGATAAAAGTCGCTCCTGGTAAGCTCCGGCATTTCGGCGCTACAATTTGCCTGGGGTCGAATCTCGTTGTCATCAAGAATGTGAGATGCTTTTCGTTAGTGTGACTGTGGCGCTGATATTGTGGGTCGCTTCTCCGATAAACGCGTGGCTATTGCCGTCGCAGCAGTCGCCGCAACAGTCTCAGGCATCTCAACCAACGAGCATCGGACAGAACTCTTCCGTTACCGGCCAACCCAAAGCGGCAAAGCCCTGCGCGTTCAACGACGGAAACTCAAGAAAGCAAACAGGTTGCGCATCCAGTCCCCGCAAGGTGCACAAAAAGCACCAGCCCTCTACGGCCGCAGCAGACTCGACTACGGCTTCAACCAAAGTTGTACCCAATGGCGGGACCACAGATCCGATTGTCGCGATCTCTCCCACCCAAAGCCAGCAGCAGGCTTCGCAGGAATTGAATACCACGAACGAGCTTCTCACGAATGCTGATGTCAATCTAAAAGAGCTTGGTCGCCGCCAGCTCAGCACTGACGAGGAAGAGATAGTCAAGCAAATTCAGGTCTACATGCAGCAAGCCCGAACTGCAGTGAAGAACGGTGAGGCGCAACGAGCGTATATTCTGGCCAATAAAGCAGATATGCTCTCGACCGATCTGGTGCGACAGCGTCGCTAGCCACAGGTCTTACATCACTTTCCTTTAGCACGAGCTGCGTTGACCTTCGACAGCAAATCCTGTGCGGGCTGCTGGACCGGTCCAGGCATCTGAACGATCTCGGTCAAAACCTCACGGGCCTCAGTCACCTTGTTCAGCTTGGCATAGGCGAACCCCAGCCTGTACATGGCAATCGCATAGGATTGATTATCTCCGCCCTTGAGTAGTGCGGAGGCAGTTCGCAATTCCGGCACCGCCGCCGCGGTCTTGTCTTGTTTCATCAGAGCGTATCCCAGCACGGAATGGGCGGCGCCGGCCGACAACTTCCGCTTGCTGTCAGCGTCGGGAGCGTCCGCCTTTGCTACGTCTATGGCTTTCTGGGCGTAAGACACTGCCTTCCCAACACTTCCAGGCTTGGGATCATCGACATACGCATTTGCCATCATCAGCAAAGTAGGCAGGCTGTTCGGATCGCTGGCAAGAGTCTTCTCCCCGTAGGAGATCACTCTCGGGGTGTCTTTGAGCTCTGAAAGGGACATCATGGCGTACGACGCAATCCCCTCCTGAAAGCGGGAATCGGGAAATGCCGGAGTGAAGCGCTCGATCTCATCCATTCGTTTCTTGGCGTCGTTTTCATCCGCGATCGCGTTAAAAGCGGCGGCTTCCAGGAACTCGTACGCCGATTTAGACGAGTTCTGTTCATCCGCGATGTTCGTGGCAAACTCCTGGTCCGAAACGCCATCAGGCTTTTTCTGCTTGGCAATGGAGTTGTAGATTCCGCCGCCACTCACGGCATAATCCATTACCTTACCGTTGTCCTTCAGTTGCTGCGCGATGCTGGCCTGTGACACGAGAATGTCGAGGTTGCGCGGCGAGCCGGCCAGAGCTTTGTCGCCGTAGGAGAGCGCTTTTTGCAGATCGCCGGCTGACTGGTACGACTGCGAAAGTTGCCAGTCTCCGTATGCAACGGCTGCCGGACTTGTAGAGAACTTCTGAACGAAATCCTCATACATGGCCAACTTCTTCTGCGAATCCTGCTCATTGGAGATCGCCGTCAAGGCCTGGTCTTCTGGAGTGCCTGCTGCAATGACGATTTTGTCGACTTGCGCCGACAGCGAAAGCGAGTACAGCAAAACCAAGAAGCTTTGCAGACTTAGGCATCTGCGTCTCATGACTACCTCCCCACCTGCCGCGCCGAATCGTAGCTCTGAGCGAGCACAGTTGCAAGCCCTGTTGGAGACGTTGCGTAAAAGAGCACCCAATGGCAAACCGGGGACAGGTTACGAATGTCGCATGATAAAATCATCTTAATTGTTGTAAGAGTCCGCTCTCAAACCCGCATTCATGCCGGTTTCCGACAGCCCGCCACAGCACGAGATCAAGCCGGATCAGGCTGCCGGTGTTGGAATGGTGTCGATCATTGTCCCCGTCTATAACGAGGCGCAGCACCTGGACAAGCTCTTACGCGCTATCGCCGATTCGCCCGTGCATAAGGAAATCGTAATCGTGGACGATGGTTCGACCGATGGCACTCGTGAAAAATTGATGGCTTTGCCGGCCACGGAGCGAATTACGATCCTTTTCCATGAGGTCAACTGTGGAAAGGGAGCGGCGATTCGGACAGGTTTGTGCCACGCGCGCGGTGAGTACATTCTGATCCAGGACTCAGATTTGGAATATGACCCGCAGGATTACCCCGCGCTGCTGCGTCCGCTGAAAGACGGAGAGGCCAACGTCGTGTACGGGGTACGCAATGACTGGCCGGGCCGTGGATTGCGGTTTTATCTTGGCGCGAAGTTCTTGACCCACCTTACGAACCTGCTGTACGGAGCCGGCATTCACGACGAAGCCACTTGCTACAAGGTGTTTCGCCGGTCTCTGCTGCAAAAGATCAGGCTCGATTGCCGGCGTTTTGAGTTCTGCCCGGAAGTCACCGCAAAAGTTTGCCGGCTGGGAGAAAAAATCCACGAAGTGCCGATTTCCTACCGACCACGGGATGAAAACCAGGGTAAGAAGCTCCGTTATACCGACGGCTGGGCAGCCATTTGGACTCTGATTCGGTATCGTTTCACCGGCAGACGCCACCTGTATCGGTCCGGGCAGTCTGAAACCACTCCCTTCGCCGTGGCGTTCAGCCGCATGCCACCGCAGTGAATGTCAGCTACTCCGTTGTGAGGCCGCCGCACGCCGTGTCCGCACGCTCCAATATTCGAAAGCAGTTGCTGTGGATGATTCTTGTTTGCTTTGCCCTGCACATCGCGGCGATCGGCATCTTTCATTTCTATCGATTTCGAACCGATGATGACCACTTCGGCTACGGCTGGGAGATGGGACGTATCGGACAGGCGATTGCGCTGGGTCAAGGTTTCAGCAGCCCATACGGCGGTTCGACCGGGCCAACCGCGTGGGAGCCACCGCTCTACCCATTTCTGATCGGTGGCATCTTCAAGTTGTTCGGGATTTACTCCGATGCGTCCGCGTGGGTTTTACTCTCGATTAACAGCCTGTTTACAGGGTTGACGTGCATCCCCATATTCTTCATCGCACGGAGGTCGATGGGCGAAAAAGTAGCGCTCTGGTCTGCCTGGATATGGGCGTTGCTTCCTTATGCGATGTATTGGTCTGTCCATTGGGTCTGGGATACGACTCTGGCTCCACTTCTGCTCAGCCTTATTTTTCTTGCCACCCTCAAGCTGGAGGATTGGCCGGGATGGAAGGGCTGGGCGGTTTTTGGCTTGCTGTGGGGCATGGCTGGTCTATGCAATCCATCGATGGTGTCTTTTCTGCCGTTCTCAGGATTGTGGGCTTGGTACAGACGGTGCAAGCACCGGTTGCCGTCACTGGGAGGCGTTGTACTGGCATCCCTGTTGTTTTTTGCTTGTCTTGCGCCGTGGCTGATTCGCAACTACGCCACGTTTGGCAAGCTCGTGTTTGTCAGGGACGATTTTGGCTACGAGGTTCGTCTAGGCAATGGTCCAGATGCGGATGGCAGACTGATGGCCTATTTGCAGCCGAATTTGAACAAGCTCGAACTGCAGAGATACCGGAGCATGGGAGAGATTGCTTATGAGGAGCGCTGCAGGCGCCTGGCGTTCGATTGGATTCGCGAACATCCCCGGCGTTTTGCCATCATCAGCTTAAAACGATTTTTCTATTACTGGAACAACACTGTCAAAGACACCAACAGCACCGCGCTGGTCGATTTTCGAAACACGCCTTTTTTGGCCTCCTCAGTGCTCGCCATATTAGGGTTGGTGTGGGCGCTGCGAACAAAGAAACCGGACGCTTGGTTGTTCTTGTGGCTGGTCCTGGCGTATCCAACCATTTACTACTTCGTCTTTCCTGGTGCACGTTATCGGCACCCGATCGAGCCAGAGCTGCTGATCTTGGCAGTCTTCCTGTTCTCTGAATTCGGCAAACAGCCGAACGGTGCTCACCAAGTGAAGGAACAAGTCAGTACTTCGCCATAAGTCGGGACTGATATTCAGCCGCACTTGTGCGGCTGTGGAAACCGGGCCTGGTTCATCATTTAAATTTAGATCATGCGCTCTATTCTGCAGAAGCGGGCTTTACGGTTCGTATTCGCTGCCAATCTTGTCTCGATGCTGGGCAGCGGGATGAACGCGGCTGCCGTGGCCTGGTACATTCTGCAAGCAACGCATTCCGAAATCGCGCTCGGTACGTTTGCGGTGCTGCAAACGATTCCCGCCATGCTGATGCTCCCGTTCACAGGCGTGATCATCGATCGCGAGGACCGGCGCCGGCTGGTCATGCTCCTCGATGCAGCACGTGCCATCATCATCGTCTCAGTCTCACTGCTGGCCTTTGCCCACCGCGTGAAAGTATGGGAACTCTATCTGATGAACACGCTAGTGGCCGCCGGTTTTTGGATGTTTTGGCCGACGATCACGGCGCTCATCCAGGAACTTACTGCCGGCGAAGAGTTAGTGCACGCAAACACATTCTTGCTCGCCGGCATCCAGGGAGGCTGGCTGATTGCCGGCTCCATTGTGGGATTTGTTTACAACCACATTGGACTCGGCGGAGTCTTGCTCATCGACTGCTCCACCTACGTGTTTTCGTTTCTCTGCTATCTGGGAGTGCGGAAAGGACGCCATGTGGTGCCCCGTCCTGCCGAACTGCAGTCGGATATTCTGGCCGCTGAGACGGCTCTTGAGCGCTTCGGGCGCGAAATGCGCGAAGGCATCGAGTTTCTTCGTGGTAATCGTCCGCTGGTGCTGCTCGGGGTGAGTTGGGCATTATTTCTCGGCGCCATGATGACCGGGGTCGTAGTAACGCCACCGTTGAGCGACAAAATTTTTCATAAAGGTGCGGTGGGTTATGGCTGGCTGAATGCCGGATGGGGCGTGGGCGCATTCATAAGCGCGTTTTATGCGCCCTGGTGCATGGCTAAGTTTGGGGCTCGACGCTTGATCGGGATTTCCATGGGATTGCTCGCCATCTGCATGATGACGGCGCCGCTCGCACCGGCATTTTGGCTGGCCGTTCTAGCATACGGCGTGATGGGAACCGGACGCGGCCTCAGCGGAGTGGCAATGAATACCAGCATTATGGAACAGGTGCCACGGCATTTCATGGGACGGGTGCAGAACACCTTTTATTTTGCCGGCACTGCCCTGCAGATCGCATTGGCATTTCTGGTCGGCGCTGTTGCGCAAGCCAACCTAGTGGCGGGATTCTCGGTAATCGGAATTATCTATGCGCTGGCGTTTGTCAGTGCCGTCTGGCCGGTTCGAGCATCCGTCGCTATGCGAGCAGCCAGCCCGGCAGAGTAACTGTTATTCTTTCAGTCTATTTCTACCCAGGAGACGTGCATGCCATCCAGCCTTGAAGGACGCAGTGCGGTTGTCTTCGGAGTCGCGAACAAGCGCAGCATTGCGTGGTCGATTGCGCAGGGATTACATAATGCGGGCGCCAAACTGGCGATCACGTACCAGAACGAGCGGCTGGAACAGGAAGCTAAGGACCTGATCGTGTCCCTCCCCGGAGCGCAGGCGTTCATGTGCGACGTGTCGAATGATGCCGAGATCGACAGACTTTTTGCGCAACTGAAGGAGCAATATGGCAAATTGCACGTTCTTGTACACAGCGTCGCCTTTGCTCCTGCAGATGAACTCAAGGGCGACTTCGTAAACACCACTCGCGAAGGGTTTCGTGTCGCGCACGACGTCAGCGTCTATTCCTTGATAGCCCTGGCTCGAGCTGCTGCGCCTCTGATGGAGGACGGCGGCAGCATTATTACGATGACCTACTACGGTGCCGAGAAGGTTGTGCCCCACTACAACGTGATGGGTGTCGCGAAGGCGGCCCTTGAGTGCAGTGTGCGCTATCTGGCCAACGATCTGGGCAAGCAGAAGATTCGCGTAAATGCAATTTCCGCAGGACCGATCAAGACTCTTGCCGCGCGCGGGATCTCCGGCCTGGGAGATATGCTGAGAGCGCACGCCGAACGCGCCCCGCTGCACCGAAATGTGGATGTAAGCGAAGTTGGCGCGACAGGAGTGTTTCTCGCTTCCGATGCCAGTTCAGGGATTACCGGGGAAGTGATCTATGTGGATTGCGGATACAACATCATGGGATTCTAACTACAATCTGCAATCACCTGCACTCGTCTTTCGCTCTCTCCAGTTCTCTCCAACGCAATCTCTACGTCTCTCTCGTGCGTAAACCGCGGGAATTTTTCGCCCCACTCGATTAGCAAGATACTGTTTTCCGCGATTAAATCGTCGAGCCCCAGCGTCTCGAGTTGGCGCGGCGTGTCTACCCGGTACAGATCGATGTGAAAGACATTCACCGTAGGACCGCGATATTCATGAACCAACGTAAATGTTGGACTGGTTACGTCTTCTTGCGAAGCTGCTTGGAAGCCTTCGGCGATACCCTTCACCAATGTGGTCTTGCCAGCCCCCAGTTCGCCGCGCAGGATCACCAACTTCGGCGGCGTGAGTGATGCAGTCAGCGTGCGTCCCAAGGCGATCGTCTCCTCGGGCGAATGGGTCGTAAATTCACACGTCTTCATGGCGAGAACAATTCAGTTTATGGCAGGATCGCTTTGATTCCCGTCAGGTCACAAAAATCCACGAGTGCGGGATAGAGATCGGAACCGTAGCCCAGACAGGCGTATTCATTAGTCCAGTTTTGGAGCAACGTCTCTATGTCGCAATGTGCGGTAATGAAGCCATGCGGCCAGAAGGGAATTCCGCATTCGTCAAGGCGCTTCTTCACCTTGTCCTTCGGGGGTTCGAAGATGCTGGCGCGGGTGATGACCATCCGGAATTCTCCGTTGACCCTTCCCAGGCGAGCAAGAACTCCTTCACCCACTTTGCAAATCAATTTGACCGACAGTCCACCAGCTTCGCCTTCGGTGGGAATACCATGTTCGGAAAATCCTGCCGGACCCAGCTTGCTCGCCAAAGAGGGCGGACAAGCGCCGTCTCCAATAATCTTGATTTCCTTCTGCTTCTTATCGATGTGCTGAAGGTCACCGTAATAGACCCGTTCTTTGCTGAGCTTGGTCAGAAGCAGGACGGTTAATGCAGTGTTGAAATCGCCCAGGGTCGATGTGCCATAGCCGTCTTCGAGCATCATGCTCTGGGCGAAACAGGTGGCCGAATAATCGTCGCCCAACCCCGGGAAGGATTGGATCGTATAGAAGTCGAACTTTTCCCTCTCCACGGTCTTTTTCAGAGCAAGATAAAGGCGCTGCGAGCGCTCATTGACCAGGTTCTTCTCGGGTGCAGCCCCGAACAGCCGTCTTAGTCGAGGCTGCAGGTTCCCCACTTCCTTAGGCGAAATTTTTTCGGCCGCACGGATTAATTCGGCGGTGTCGCGCGAATCGATATCCACGCCGAACATGCGCATCCATTGGGAGGGATCGGCCACGCCGCAGGTCTGCCCCATCCCTCGCCCTCCAAACGTGCCCATAGTCGACATATTCAGGAACTTCTTCAGGTGCGCCGCGCGCGCGTAGCTGACGATCTTGTCTACGGAGTCTTGTTCATCGGCTGGCCCGTAAACGAACTTGTGCGGCACGCCAACTTCCAGGAGGCCGCCGTGCATCACCAGGCCGCCGACTGGCCTCCATCCTTGCGAACCGGGATGCGTCCACAGGAGCACAGCCTTGCCGCTGGCCGTGAAGTCGCGGATGGCGCCAACCAGATGCGCAGCCCACACCCACGTTCCGGAGAAAAGAACGACCATATCGACGTCGTCATCGGACTTCATCCTTCTCATCGCTGCGCGGGCTTCCGGCTTGGTCGCAAGTACGGTTCTGTGCTCAACCAATTTCAACCCGGCTTGGGTCAGCGCTCGTTTGGCTCGTTTCACAATTGCATCGTCGATAAAAGGTGTTCCCATAGGGTCTTTGAGCCCGTCTTTGTGAACGCCGTAAACAATGAATCCGACTGTGGGTTGAATCACAGCTCCTCCTTTGACAAAACAGGTGATAATGAACGCAGACAACGATACTGCTTCAGTTGTTGTGCATACTCTGATGCTACTTTTGCATCTGGCTCGATGACTGCAACTTCGTGTACGACTCGGTGGATGGCCTCCTCCACCGTTTTGTACTCACCGATGGCGACGCCGGCGAGTATGGCTCCGCCGAGAGATACCGCTTCCGGGCACTGCATCACGTGCAAGCGTTTCCCGGTCAGGGCCGCTCGCAGCTTCAAACCGAGTGGGGAATGCGTACCGCCTCCGCTTACATGAACATCCTGAAACTCGCCCACAGCGTTGCTCAGTAATTGTGCAATGTGGGATAGTTCGCAAGCCAGCCCTTCGAGCGTGCCCTGATAAATATCGCCTCGACCAGTGCCAGGATCCAGACCGTAGATCAGCGCACGAGTATTCGGATTGAAATCGGGATTGCACGTGCCGATCAGATTGGGAGTAATACAAAGGCCAGTTGGTTTGTGTGGGGCGTTTGCCTCGAGTATGGCATAGTGCTCAGATTCTGAACCTTCGGCGACATCGCCGTATAGCAGATCATGAAACCACTTGACCATGATTCCCGATGGGAAATAGGCGATCGTGACGAACTTATCTGGAACCACGTGGCAGTACGAATTCAGAGCGCCAGCCAACGCAGTATCTGTCAAGGTTGGACTGTTTGAGGCAACGAGGACGCATTCGTAGGTACCCAGTGAGTCCGAAGCCTGGCCCGCAGTGATCACTCCAAGACCCAGAGCGGCGGAAGGCTGATCATGCCCACCGAGGATGACCTTGGTTCCAGAAAGTAGTCCGAGCTGGGCGGCGGCTGCGGCATTGAGTTTCCCGGCAATTGTGCCAGCAGGCATGGGAACGGGAAGGCGATCTGTTTTCAGATTCGCAAGTTCAAGAATATCCTCGGCCCACCGACGCTGACGAACGTTGAATGCGAGATAACGAGAGGCAAGAGAGTAGTCGGCGTATGGGGGCAGCCCGAGACGCTGAAGAATGTAGCCGATAACCGTAATGAACCTTGCGGCCGAAGAAAAGACGTCCGGTTGGTGTTCGCGCAGCCAGAGAATCTTTGGCAGGGGATACATTGGATGGCTTACCAAGCCAGTGGTTTGGAAAAGCTGTTTGCGCCCACATTGTTCCTCGATCCATTTCGTCTCGTAGACCGCACGGTTGTCTTGATTGAGGATCGCCGGCGCAATTGCCTCCCCCGCCCTGTCGATCGGAATGAAAGTCTCTCCATGGGAACTGAGACAAAGTGCGCGAACTGGATCAGTAAGGTTTCTTGCGACAGTCTGAGTGCAACTGCAAACGGCATCCCAAAACCGTGTGGGATCCATCTCCGCGTGTGACGGCTTGGGGAAATCAGGCGTGTAACCAGATGCATGCCGGGCGAGAATCTCTCCGTCAATGTTGAACGCGACGGCCTTGCAGGCACTTGACCCGACATCGACGGCCAGGAGACTCATGAGGATTCCCGCCCAGTCACTTTACCCGCACATTAGACAAGCACTGGATTCGGAGCACGGGCATCCAGAATCGCACGGGCCTGCTGCAGAAAAGATTGCATATTGTCCGACTGGAAGACATTGCGACCGAAGAACACGCCGGCTGCTCCTGCTGACACTGCACCTCGAACTACCGCGAGTGCCTCTTTGTCTGAGGCTTGGCGGCTGCCGCCGAGCACCAGAAGCGGGATCGGACATCCTTTAACCACAGATCGCATGGAATCAGGATCGCCGCTGTAGTCGGTCTTTATTGCGTCGGCGCCCAGTTCTACTGCCATACGTGTGTGCAGATTGAGCCACTTCGGGTCACCCGGATTATCTACCTGCTTTCCGCGTGCCAATGATTCTACGATGAGCGGAATGCCAATGCGTTCGCATTCCCGTGCCACGTCGGCAGTGCGGGCGATCTCTTTGGCTTCAAAGTCGGCGTCCCCGGTTCCGACGACCATATAAGTGAGAACAGCGTCTGCGCCGTGGCGGAGGGCATCTTCTGGACGGGCGGTTAGAGAACTGCGCAGCTCACCGTTGCCGCCATCGCGCGTGACGGCCCACACGGTCGTCCAGTCAATTCTCGCAATCAGCGGCGGGAGTTCGATTGTCAGAGGTGATTGGGCACACTGCTTCATCAGGCCGATATTTAGCAGGATGGCATCGACCTTGGCCTCGGCGAAACGGCTGATCTGTCCAAGGGGATCTTCGGTGCCGGAAATTGGGCCGAGTACGAGGGCATGGTCAAAGGCCACGACCAATGCATGCCGGCGTAAATTGCCGAGAATTCGTCTTAACCGAATCTTCTTGCCGCAGTCGCTCAAAGTTTCCTCAAAATGTTGTCACCAGAATTGGCGAAACGCATAGCCTCAACCTGACTAGCGCTCGTCCCGCCTCTTCGCGTGTTCCGGGTCGTAGGTAGTTTTGATCTCTCCTCGAACTGCGATTGAAGAAGTCTGCCTCGACGAAGTGCCGTCCAAGCCTTCAACCGTCAGGGTAACTATGTAATCGCCATTGCGCGTGTAAGCATGATCGGCGGAGCGACCACGCGAAGTGACGCCATCGCCGAATTCCCAATGATAAGCAATTACCGCCGCGGAATCAGGAGCAACACTAGCGGCAACGTGCACTGAGCTTCCGAGTTCGGCCCGACCGGGAACTTTTAATGTAACCGCGGGCGCTCCAGGGGGCATCGACTTGTCAACCATCTTGATAAGGCGTACAGAGTGAGGAGGCTGGTTATCGATTCGTAGAGATTCGCCACTCAATGCTAATTGGCGATCTTGATGAAAAACATCGGATGCTGCAACAGAGTTACCCGTAAAGCCGAGGTCAGTCAGTTTGAATCCATGGGAGCGAGGGCTGTCAGTCCAGTTAAAGACGACCAGTACGGATTGGCGGTTGTCTTCGCGGAGAAGAAAGATGCTGGGCTGTTCGTCTTCGGCGGCATAGGTCATCAGGTCTAGCGGCGTGGCCGCGCGGCGCAGCCGCACCATGTCGAGCATATCGCGATTGCGAATCAAATTTACGCGATCAGCATCCGCACCCAGTGTCGGTAAATCGTCCCCAATCTCGAACATGCCTCCCGCGATTGCGGCCAGCGTAACGGAGACTTCCGCGTCATCAAGACTCAATGGCGTCTTGGACTGATGCCAGGTTTGATCGGTGATCAACTGCTTCGCCACGGTAAATGCATCGGGATCGGCGATATAAAAATTGTTATTCATGTAATAGCGAGCGGCGATGCCAATCGCATCCTCTTTGTCGCCCTCAAAGGAATGGCCGGTATCAGTTGAGGTCCGTCCGAGCTCGGTCAGGCCGACCGTGTTGAGCATAGGGCTGCCGTCTTTGTCGAGGAGAACATCATTGCCAACAGCATCGCGGATGGTCTGCAGGCCGATGCGCTCCGCCTGCAGGGCCGTAATGTCGGGCTGATATCGGTAACCTTCGATGGCTGTGTCATCCATGAAATCGAGCTTGATGTAGCGAACACCCCATTCGCGAGCCACGGTTCGGTAGGTGTCGCGAATGTATTGCTGTGCACCAGGGTGAGTTGCGTCCAGCACATAAAGCGGATCTTTACTGGATTCGACAAAGCCGATCTGGATTGGCTTACCCTGGGCGTCGTGCACCAACCACTCTGGATGGTTTTGATACACCCACGCACGCTGCGAGACGCGGAAGGGGGCAGTCCAGATGGCAAATTTCAAGCCAAGCTGGCAGATTTGCTGACCGAAGGCACGCATGCCGTCCGGGAACAGGACGGCATTGGCGGTAGTGTATTCGCCGTCGGAATAGGAGTAGCCGTCGTCGATATGGAAATAGTCGAATCCCAAATCCTTTAGGTTCTGCGAGAGCCATTGAGCGTTGGTAAGAGCGGTTGCCTGGGAGAGCCCGAAGTAGTAAGCGGTCCAGCTCCACCAGCCCCAAGGGGCCTCGTCGGGAATTCGGGGATTGTAGAGCAAACGAATGGCTTCGCCGTATTTTTCAAGCTGCGCGTGATAGTCCTGACTGACAGAGAACGCAAGCCTCTCAGACGACATTTGGCTCCCCGCTGGAAGAGGGAGACTCAAATCAATTTGATCCGAAGCCGGATCATCTCGTAGCGATTCCTTCTTCATTATTTCAGTGGTTCCAGTGGAATCGACGGTGTAAGAGGCTACACGCAGGCCGCTGCCAGACTGTGCTGTGTGCAGGTGCATGGTGGTGAGCCAACGATCCGAAGTAAGTGCTGCAAGCAGCAAGCTGAATTTGCTCTGACGGTTGTAGATCAGTTGGCTGCCTACGGCGAGGTGCAAATCGCTGAAGTCTTTTCGGACATCGTCCCCTCCCAAATAAGTGGGAGATTTTCCGAGATCATAAATGTGCACGGGCGGGCGGTCCTCGCTGTAACTGTCGGAGAGCACACGTTCGGCATTCTCCGGCGCTCCCAGGTTCAGGCGCGGCTCGCTGATGACATCCATCATGCGAATGTTTTGAATTGTGATCGCTTCGCTCCCGGTGTTTACGACCCGGACCTGGACACTTCCGTATGGCCGATCGTTGTACAGTTGCAACGTATATCTGAGATCAGGCTTGCCCGCGAGTCCAGTGAACGACACTTCTAATTGATTCCCTTCTCCGAGTGCATCGTGAAAGGTGGATGCCGATGTCTGATGTTTGGGATATCCGGTTGACTGGATCCATTGGTGATTGACCTCAGCGCCCACACGCGCAGTTAATATCGCATCTTTCAAGCCAGCGCCCCGCAATTCAAAGGAACCGTCTGAGGGTCTCACTGACACCGTTAACCAGCGGTTCTGAAGTGGGGCGACGTTTTGGCCATGGGCAGAGGAAGAAAACAATACAGTCGAAATCAAAGCGGAAAAAACCGCGGAAAGTTTCTTGTTCATCCGTTTCCCCTAAAAGTTATAAGCCTGGAATCCAGTGCAGCGCATTATTGCGAAAGATCTTTTTCAGTACCGGTTGCGGCAGATTCAGCCCGTGAACGGTTCTTCCTTCGGAATCAAAGGTGTCCGCCGTAGCCAGGAATCTCCAATCCCGCGCATATGTCGATCGCCATTCTTTCAACGATTCCGACACGTCTGCCGTCGCCAGCAAGTCAAGGTCCGTGCCATACAATACCCGATCCTGGTATTTGATGAGAAATGCACGAACTTTTTCCGGCGGTGCAATCATCAGGTATTCCATCCGCGCCGCGGTGTCGACTGCAAAATTCGGGTAGCGATCAAAATGGGCGGCGATGTTGTCCAGATTTTTCTCCATGCTCCCCAAATGCACACCCACCATGCGAAGCTTGGGATTTTCCGCCAGAATGTGATCTCGCGCATTCAAAATTTCCTGCTTCGAGGGGAACCCCGGCTTGTTGTACAGGAACCACTGCGGATTTTCCTGGTAATACGACCATGAGGGATCGGAAGGATCTGGCGGTCCCCAGGCTACGTCAGGCTCGGCAAGGTGCACCATGAGCGTCTTGCCGTGCTCAGCAATATCCTTGTAAATGGGTTCGAACTTCGGATCATCGGCCATGATGAACTTGCCATCGGCGTTCTTGATCTCCATGCCGATGTTCTTCCAGATCTTGACCGCAAGTGCGCCATCGCTGAAATCTCGATTGACTTGCTTAATGCTCTCGGAATCGAAAGAGCGATCGTTAAATTTGTAGGGATCGAAGGTGGTGCAGAGAGCAACATGACCATGGCTTGAGCGCACTAGTGCCAAAGCGTCTTTGATCTGGGGCTCGAGCTGCTTGCGATAAGAGAGCGTGTCATCCATTACAAGAATGTTCACCAACTTCAGATTCAGGCGCTCGATCATTGCCTGAAACGCGGCGTCGGCCTTGAAGACGTGGACGTGTACATCAATGGGATGAATGGCAGAGAATGCCTGCAAGGCCTGTTCTTCATTGAGAGACTTATGTTCCTCCGATACGGCGCTTGCCGGCCGAAAGAACAGGCTAGCTATCAGCAAGGCGCCTGCGCTTAAGAGCGATATCAGAATGAAACAAGTCTTCATTGCATCATGCTCCTTGGCGCTGGCAATTAAGTTCCGCCATGTCTACCAGACAGTTCTACGGCAAAACGAAGAACCGCTGGCTGAATCGGAAGTTTTCTCTTGACAGCGCATCTCTCCGAAAGCAATAGTTATAAACCGTAAGAATACGAAATATAGCTGCGAAAGTCTACGGAGGTCGGTATGCGGCATCCGGGAACCCACGGTTCGGCTGGTCGCGGTGTATTCTCCCTGCTACTCGGTGGCGTCCTCGCAGTTTCTTCCCTGCTGTTCGGCCAAGCCAGCTATCAAGCCCAGATTCGCGGCAACGTAACCGACGCGACGGGTGCCGCTCTGCCCAATGCCAGAGTCACCATCACGGACGTCGGCACAAATATCTCACAGGGCGCCAAAACCGACCATTCCGGGACATATATTTTGCGTGCCCTTCGGCCCTCGAAGTACAACGTGCGCGCCGAGGCTCCGGGTTTTGCCATGGTGGAGCAAAAGGGAGTTGTGCTTGCGGTGGATCAGGACACGAGCCTCAACTTCACTTTGCGTCCGGCGGGTACCAGCACTACGGTCGAGGTGCGCGAGGCTGCGCCGCTTCTCGATACGGGCAGCTCATCGTTAGGGACAGAAATCACGAACGAATATGTCAAAGAAATTCCGCTACTCAACCGCAATTTCTTTGGGCTGGTATTTCTGAATGCGGGAGTAAGCGAAACGGCGGGCTCCGGCATTGCGGATAACTATCCGTCGGGCACCAATTTCGTCTCCAACGGGCAACGCAACGCGACCGCCGAAGTGCGCATGGATGGCGCCTTGATCAGCGCGCCGGAAGAGGGCGAAGGCGGGAATTCCAACGTTTTCTATGAACCATCGGTGGAGGCGGTGCAGGAGTTCAAGGTGCAGAACAACGCTTTCTCTGCCGAGTTCGGCAGCAATGGTGGCACAGTCGTCAATATGGCCCTCAAGAGCGGCACCAATGCCTTTCACGGCAGCGCTTGGTGGTTCGGACAGAATGGCGTCTTGGATGCCAATGATTTCTTCAGCAATCAGGCGGGACTGCCTCGCCCGGACCACTCGCGCAACCAGTATGGCGTGTCTGTCGGTGGTCCGATTCAAAAAAATAAGACGTTCTTCTTTGTGGATGTGGAGCGCGTGCTGGAAACTGACCCGATCCATATAGTCGGAACACTTCCTACCGTGGCAGAGCGAAACGGCGATTTTTCGCAGGCGCTTATCACCGACCCAAACACCGGCAACATCGTGCCAAACTTGATTTTCAACCCTTTTAGTATCGATGTGACCACTGGAGCTCGAAATCCTTTCACCGGCAACCAGATTCCGCAAAACCTGTGGGACGCAGTTGGTCGCAAGGTTCTCAATCTCTATCCACTTCCCAACCAGCCAGGGAATCCGGATGGCACCAACAACTTTCGAGCGAATACCATCAACGCCATTCGCAGCCTGCAGTTTGATGGCAAGCTGGATGAACAGATCTCCAGCGCCACCCACCTGGCGGGACGATTCAGTCATGCGCATTACACGAATGCGGTCCCCACGGTTCTCGGCGACGGTGAGTTCAACGATGGAAACAATTACCTCACCAGCGTGGAGAATGGCGGGCTGCAATTTGACTGGACGCTTAAGCCAACGTTGCTTTTGAGCAGCCGCTTTGGGCTCGATTATGTTCACGCGCCGGGTTACACCACTTATCCTAGCGCGGCGTCCGTTGGGTTTCCGCCTCTCCTTGACCAGGCAAACGGCATTGCGCGCATGCCTTCCATCCTCGTCGACTCCCCGTGGACCTCGATCTACGATCAGTGCTGCGTCGATACCAAGTTGAATCATGCGCTGTACTCGTATTCTTCAGCGCTTGCCTGGGCCAAAGGAAAGCACAATGTTAAGTTTGGCGGCGAGCAGCGCATCTTCTTCAACAACTTTCAGGAGCCGAACTATGCAAGCGGCTACTTCCATTTCGCCCAGACCGTAACCGAGAACGTGATCGGCGCATTCAATCCTGACCAGGGGAACCCGTTTGCCGACATACTTTTGGGAATCGGTGATTACGGGGGCATTGGTATCGATCCCATGGCGTTGAACAAATCCAAAGAGACAGCCTTCTATGCACAGGATGATTTTCGCGTCACTCCTAGGCTGACGTTGAACCTTGGCCTGCGCTATGAATGGAGTACGCCCTACACCGAACGCTTCAATCGTATCGAATTCAGCGATTTCAACGGGCCCAGCGGCGTCAATTTAGATCTGAGCAGCGGCGATCCTGGCCTGCGCGCCTTGGGATTGGGCCCGACCCAACTGACTGGAACTACCTTGTTTCCCACGTCGTCTCAGCGCAATGTTCCGGTGGATCGCAATAATTGGGGGCCGCGTTTGGGATTTGCTTATCAACTTACGCCAAACACTGTGGTGCGCGGCGGCGCCGGAATCTACTACGGAATGAATGTCGCCACCAATTACCAGTACCTTGGCACGGCGTTTCGTAAGGATGGAGTTGTCTATTTCACGAAAAATAACTTCAATTGCACTACCGGAATCAGGTCTGACTGCCAATACGCAACTCTGGAGAATCCGTTTCCCGCGGGTCTGCCTGCACCTGAAGGCAAGAAATATGGCAAGCTCGCCGAATGGGGATTCGTAAATCAGAATGACCTGGGCACGACTGCAGCAAGGAACGCGGAGGTTT
>Ga0187777_10000837_pt1 | contig 20179 bp, 15 predicted proteins | sample 1015_Q2_SP5_10_M_FD_132416 | JGI IMG/M metagenome (GOLD analysis project Ga0187777, IMG submission 132416) | Tropical peat soil microbial communities from peatlands in Department of Meta, Colombia - 1015_Q2_SP5_10_MG | ecosystem: Environmental > Terrestrial > Soil > Wetlands > Peat | place... | reverse complement strand
CTGCTCAAAATCGCCGGACCGCCTCTGCCAGCTCTGAAGCTCGGCGAATCGGAGAGCGTCCGCGAGGGGCAGAACATTCTGTTCACCGGCTTTCCCATCGGAGGCGTGCTCGGCCTTTCGCCTGCAACGCATCGCGGCATGGTTGCCGCGATTACGCCCATTGCAATACCTCCTCCGACGGCGGCAAACCTAGAATCGCGGGTCGCGCGGCGCCTGACGACCGGCGCCTTTCCCGTGCTCCAACTCGACGCCACGGCGTACCCGGGCAACAGCGGAAGTCCCGTCTATGACCCGGAGTCGGGCGCCGTACTCGGCATCATCAACATGGTGTTTGTCAAAGGCACGAAGGAGGCTGCTCTCACGCAGCCGAGCGGGATTACCTATGCGGTCCCGGTGAAACATCTGCAGGCGCTGCTCAATAAGGCCCGCTGATCGCGAGCGGCCGCCACCGTGGCGGCCCGCGTAAGAGACGAAATGATCTGGCTGAAAGCGGTGCTGAAGGCTGTCGTCCTGCCGCCGATGGGACCGCTGCTGCTGGCCGCCATCGGCTTGTGGATGAGCGTGCACTGGCCTCGAGCGGGGCGCATCGTGGCCTGGACAGGGGTCTTGTCGCTGCTAGTCCTTTCCACCCCGATCGTGGCGTTTCTTTTGCTGCGCTTGCTCGATGCATCGCCCATCGATCTCGCAGCAGCACGGAATGCGCAGGGCATCGTCATCCTCGGTGGCGGGATCCGCCGGCACGCGGCCGAGTACGATGGCGACACGGTCGGGCGTCTGACGCTGGAGCGGGTGCGCTACGGAGCCCGCCTTGCGCGGCTCACGAATCTGCCGATCCTTGTCTCGGGCGGATCCGTCCTGGGAGGCGAGCCCGAGGCAGTGTTGATGCAGCGCGTCCTGGAGCAGGAATTCGGTATCTCCGTACGCTGGACCGAGCCGGCTTCGCGGAACACCGAAGAAAACGCCGCGCGCTCCGCCGAAATACTCGCTCGCGAGCACATCACGACGATCGTGCTCGTAACGCACGCCTTCGACATGCCTCGCGCGAAGGCCGAATTCGTCGCGCATGGCCTCGATGTCGTGCCCGCACCTACGGGCGTTCCAACCTGGAAGCCTGGTTCGCCGCTTGACATGCTGCCCAACCTGGCCTCGCTGCAGAGCAGTTACTTTGCGTTGTACGAGCTCATCGCCAATCTCGTCCGCTGGCACGTTCCGAAGCCGGGCGCGGCGATGCACCGCAATGGCGTCCATTCCCGTGTCGATCGCGGTGCTGCCAGACCATTGAGCCGAAGCTTAACCTACAGTTTTGTGGCACAACCTGTCGTCTACCGTTGAGATGACCAAAGAGTGACAGTTATCGGACAGATCGCCCCGCGCGGCGTCTCGCGGTGGCAATCCGTGCGACTTGAGCTTAGAATCAACGGTCCGATGCTGTCTTCATAAAACAAGGCACAAGAGACCGCAGGCTTGGCGATAAGACTCTCGACTTTCTTGCAAATCGCGGCTTTTTCGAGCGCCGTTAGCTGATTCCTGAATGGAAAGGAATTTCATATGCTTTCGAACGCAAGTGGTGGGTGCTCGGCGAGTCGTGCCGCATGGGTGGCATTCCGGACGGCGTGTGTTCTGGCCGCCGCCTTTGCAGCCGGGTGTCAGTCGAACCCTTACCCGCCCGCCCCGCAGAGCGCAGCAACACCCGATTACCTGTACAAGATCGGTCCTCTCGACTCGGTCAACATCGTCGTGTGGCGCAACCCGGAGCTCTCGACAAGCGTTCCGGTCAGACCCGACGGCAAGATCACCGGCCCGCTGATCGAGGATCTGCCTGCACTGGGCAAGGATTCGACGACTCTCGCGCGGGATATCGAAAGGGCGCTTTCCAAATACATCCGTGACCCGGTGGTGAGCGTCATCGTCACCAACTTCAACGGGCCCTTTCCCGAGCAAATCCGGGTGATAGGCGAGGCAGCGAAGCCGCAGGCGCTTCCCTACCGTCAGGGCATGACCGTGCTCGACGTGATGATTGCAGTCGGCGGACTCACCGATTTCGCCGACGGGAACAATGCTTCGATCATGAGAACTTCGGAAGGGGGCAAGCAGTACGCAGTAAGGCTGCGCGACCTGGTCAAGCGCGGCGACATCTCCGCCAATGTCGACGTGAAGCCCGGCGATATCCTCCTGGTGCCGCAGAGCTGGTTCTGACCAGGCGTAGCAGAGACTAGCGCCGAGAGAAGGGCGACATCATGCAGGAACTTGTCGAGCAACTCCTCGCCATGCTGCGAGGCATGTGGCAGCGCCGCTGGATCGGGCTCGGTGTCGCCTGGGCAGCCGCAATCATCGGCACGCTGATCGTCTTCCGGTTGCCGGACAAGTACGAGGCGTCCGCGCGGGTTTACGTCGACACGCAATCGCTACTGCAGCCGCTCCTGGCTGGCATGGCGGTAACGCCGGATGCGGCGCAACAGGTCGCGATCCTGAGCCGGATTCTCCTAACGCGCCCGAACCTCGAGAAGATCATCCGCAAGTCCGATCTCGATACCAGCGCCGGGAAGAACGCGGCCGAACTGGTCGACGAGACGGGGGCGTCCCTCAATATCGCCCGCGCGGGCAGTGGAGACAATCTCTACACCATTGCTTTCCGCTATCCAGATGGCCGCAAGGCGCGCGACGTCGTTCAGGCCGCGCTTTCCACCTTCATCGAGCAAAGCCTGGGCCAGACGCGCACCGGCACCGACAGTGCGCGCAAATTCCTCGATGAGCAGATCAAGGACTACGAAACGAAGCTGCGCGAGTCGGAAGCGCGAATGGAGTCCTTCCGTCTGAAGTATCTGGGGCTGATCGGGTCCAGCGGCAAGGACTACGTTTCGCAGATGAGCGGCCTGAACGAGCAGATTCGCGACACGCGAATCGAGCTCAGTGTGGCCGAGCAGACCCGGGACAGCATCCAGAAACAGGTCGATCAGCAGATGCACCGCCCTTCGGCCGTCCAGGGGAAACGCCCCACGATTGCGGTCCCCGAGCTCGATACCCGCATCAACGAGCAGAGGCGCCAGCTGGACGAATTGCTGCGCAAGTACACGGACCAGCACCCCGACGTGGTCAGCACGAACCGGCTGCTGGCGCAGCTTGAGGAAGATCGCCAGCGGGAGATCGATGCCCGCACCAAAGCAGCGAGCGACGATCCGGGCGCTGCCGCAAGCGGGGACCCCGTTCTCCAGCAGCTCAAGGTGGCGCTGCATGACGCGGACGCTCAGGTTGTGGGTCTGCGCGCGCGTCTCGGCGAATACAGCGCGCGCTACAACCAGCTGAAGCTGTCTGCCGAGACCATGCCGAAGATCGATATGGAGCTCACCCAGCTCAACCGTGACTACGACATTCAGAAGCGCCAGTACGAAAGCCTCGTGGCGCGTCGCGAAACGGCCAGCCTCACCGGAAAGCTCGAGGATGCCGGCGTGGCGGAGTTCCGCATCATCGACCCGCCGCGGGTGACGCCGAGTCCCGTAGCCCCGAACCGCCTGCTTCTGCTTGGCGGGGTCGTGCTCATTTCAGTGCTTGCGGGACTCGCTGTGTCGTGGGTCATAAGTCAGGTTCGGCCAACGTTCCACGACGGGCGCATCCTGCGCGACATTGCGCAACGGCCATTGATCGGGATCGTCAGCACGCTGCCGACTCATGCATTGCGGGCAGTGCGGCGGCGCGCGGCGTGGCTCTTCGTCGGTGGGGTCGGCGGTCTCATCACCTCGTACGGCGTCGCGTTCGCCTTCGTCTTCCTCACCACGCGGGCCTCCTGAGAAGGGACAATGGACCTCATCGAGAAAGCCGCGCAACGCCTCGCCCAGCTCAAGAATGCGGGCGTCGACGTCCCCGTTCCGGAAGGCGCCCCGGGCGCACAGCGACCTTCCGCCGACAGCGGACCGACACCTACGCCCGAGCGCCTTGCCCAGGCGCTGGAGCGAATGCAGCCGGCCGAGCCGCGGTTGAATCCTCTGGAGTTTTCGAAACCGCCCGCGAGGCATCCGCCTGCTCGAAGCCAGGAGGACCCAGAGGCCGCAGCCCGCAGCAAACGGGTGGAGATCGATCTCGAGGCGCTGGCCCAAGCCGGATTCGTGACGCCACAGGCCCAGCGCTCGCAGCTCGCGGACGAGTTTCGCGTCATAAAGCGTCCGATCATCAAGAACGCTCGCGAACGGGCTGGTGCGAGGGGCGAGCGGGCCAACCTGGTCATGGTCACGAGCGCGATCCCCTCCGAGGGCAAGAGCTTCGTTTCGTTCAATCTGGCAATGAGCATCGCGCTGGAAGTCGACAGTACGGCGCTCCTGGTTGACGCCGATGTGGCCAACCCCGGCGTGATGCGGCTCTCCGGGCTGCCGCCATCATCCAAGGGACTCCTCGATCTTCTTACCGACCCCGACATCAAGCTGTCGGACATCCTTCTGCGGACGAATGTAGACAAGTTGACGCTGCTGACCGCCGGGACCTCCCACGGGCGTGCAACGGAGATGCTGGCGAGCGAGACGATGGCCAGCCTGCTCCAGGAAATGGCGGCGCGCCACCCCGATCGCATCATCGTTTTCGACTCCCCGCCGCTCCTCGCGACGACCGAAGCACGCGCGCTGGCATCCCACATGGGGCAGATCATCATGGTCGTGGAGGCGGACCGCACGACCCAGGCACTGGTCAAGCATGCTCTCGAGACGATCGAGAGCTGCCCGGTGGTCATGATGGTGTTGAACAAGGCGCGGCGCCCGGAGATCGGCAGCTACTACGGTCACTCCTACTATTCCTCCTCCGCGCCTGCGTCCTGATCCGGGGAGCCAACCTCGTGCCTGGCCGCTGCCGATCGGGATCTGCCAAGAGTGACGACGCCAGACTGAGAACCGTGCGCGGCGCTGCACGGCGCGCGTTCATCGTCGCGATCGGGTGTATCGCGGCAGTACCGGGTCTGGGACACGCCGAGAAGTGGACGATGACGTCGTCGGCAGGCATTACTGGAACCTACAATCACTACATCGGCCAGGATCAGCCGAACGATGACTTTGTGACATCGCTATCGGCCGGGGTAACATTTGACGGAGAAGGCGCCCGTCTCAGGGTCAGCGGGACGGTGGGCGCCACTGAGTTGCTCTACTCCGGAGGTGGTCAGAGCAATAGCTTTGCGCCAAGCGTTGCCGTCACGGGACACCTGGAGGCGGTCGAGAAATTTTTTTTCGTCGATGCTGCGGCGTATGTCAGTCAGACCTTCATCTCTCCGTTTGGTGCGCAGCCGGGAAACATCACGACGCCGACGAACAATCGCTACACTCAGGAGACCTACAGCGTCAGCCCGTACATCCAGGGAAACCTGGGATCGTACGTCACCTATGCCGTCCGCGACGACAACGCGTGGACGACCTCCAGCAGCTATGGCGGCTCATCATTCACGACGCCCAGTACCTACTGGAACAACTTCGACGCCCAGGCAAATTACTCGCCCCCCGGCCGCCTCTCTTGGCAATTGGGCTACAACGCCCAGTACTACGACAGCGGCGTGCCGACCGGCACGTACACTGTGCAACTCGCACGTGCGATTGGTACGTACCGGGTCGATCCACAGTTAGACGTCTCGGCCCGGGTCGGATATGAGAAGGACCGCTTCCCTCAGGCGACAACGCTGGGCACGCCCCCGCAAGGGTCGATCTACGGCGTGGGAGTGCACTGGCGTCCGACGGACCGGACCGACCTCAACGGCTATTGGGAAGAGCACTACTACGGCTCGAACTATTCATGGGCGCTGACCCACCGGCTGCCGAACGTTGCGCTGAGCGCCAACTTCACGCGCGGGCTGGCAAGTTACCCTCAGCTTGCGCTGCTCATTCCGGGCGGCGTCAGCGTCGCGCAGTTTCTCGACCTCGCGTTCACAACCCGCATCCCCGACCCCGTCGAGAGAGCGCAGGCCGTAGCGCAGTTCCTCGCTCAGACAGGGCTGCCGCCGACCCTTTCGAGCCCGCTCAACGTCTACGCGACATCGTTGACGCTGCAGAATACCGCCACCCTTTCCGCCGTATGGGTCGGTGCGCTGAACTCCATCGCCTTCACGCTCTATCGGGTGGAAAGCCAGGCGATCTCCGGACAAGGCTCCCCTTTGCCGCCACCTTTCCAGGTTAGCTCGGACTATACCCAGGCTGGCGCGGGGTTGAGCTACAGCCACCGTCTCAGCGGGCTGGCCAACTTCAACGCGAGCGTCTCGTATTCAAGAACGACACCGAATACTACGGATGAATCGGTGAGCAGCTTCCGGTCCGACAACTTCAACGCTTCAGCCGCGGTAAGCAAGCAACTCTCGCCGAAAACCGGTTGCACGGTCGGAGTCACCTATTTCGTGTTTGAAACGCCCGGCAGCAACACTGGACGTCAGACTACGTTGAGCGTCTACGGGACGCTTTCCCACACTTTCTAGGTCGAGACGTGTACGAGAGCTTCTTCGGGCTTACCGGGAAACCGTTCCAGCTCAACCCCGATCCGGCCTTCTTCTACGGCAGCCGGGGGCACAAGCGCGCTTTCGCATACCTGCAGTACGGCGTTCACCAGAGCGAGGGCTTCATCATCATCACCGGCGAGGTCGGGGCAGGAAAGACGACTCTGGTGCGCAGCCTCCTCGAACAGATCGACCCGAGCCGTCTTATCGCAGCTCAACTCGTCACCACGCAGCTCGACGCCGACGACCTGCTTCGATCGGTGGGCGTGGCGTTTGGACTGCCGATCAAGGCGCTGGACAAGGCTCAGCTGCTCGCGGAACTGGAGGCATTCCTCACCTCGCTCGTCCCGCACGGCAAGCGGGCCCTGCTGATAGTCGACGAGGCTCAGAACCTCCCGGCGCGCGCCATCGAAGAGCTGCGAATGCTGTCCAACTTTCAGCTCGGCAACCAAGGGCTGCTGCAGAGCTTCCTCATCGGTCAGCCGGAGTTACGCCACCTGATGCAAGGGCCGGACCTCCAGCAGCTCCGGCAGCGGGTCATAGCCTCCTATCACCTCGGTCCGATGGACCGCGGGGAAACCCAGGCCTACGTCGAGCACCGGCTGCATCATGTCGGATGGAACAGCGACCCGCGCTTCGAGCACGGGGCGTTCGACGCGATCTACACCTTCTCCGGCGGTATCCCGCGACGGATCAACACGCTCTGCAACCGCGTGCTGCTGGCAGCTGCGCTTTCGGAGGACCACGTGATTTCCGCCGCCAGCGTGGACTCGACGGCCGATGAAATTCGGCTCGAGCTCAGCGCAGGTAATGCAACCGCCCCGGCCGCTGCTACGCCCAAGCCGGAGGACCCGGGCTTCATTGGCAACGAGCCAGGGCTGGGCCTCGAGGAGCGGGTCGTTCGGCTCGAGCGCGCGATGACGGCGACACTCGACCTGCTGCAGCAGTTGCGCCGGACTGCCCCCGGCGCGAGGCCCCCCGATCAGGTCAAGGGCTGATGGAAGAAATTCTGCAATCGATGAGTCCCATCATCTGCGTGGTCGGTGCGCGACCCAACTACATGAAGGTCGCGCCCCTCATCAGGGTGCTTCGCGCGGATTCGTCGGCTCCGCACGCCATGCTGCTCCACACGGGGCAGCACTACGACGTTGCCATGAACGACCGCCTTTTCGCTGACCTCGGCCTGGAAGCGCCGGAGATCAACCTCGAAGTGGGATCGGGAACTCACGCGGTACAGACGGCGGAGATAATGCGCAGATTCGAGCCCGTAGTAGAGCGGACCTCGCCAAGCTGCGTGGTTGTCGTCGGCGATGTCAATTCGACGCTCGCGTGCGGGCTGGTGGCGGCAAAAATGCGCATTCCTCTCGTTCACGTCGAGGCGGGCCTGCGCAGCTTCGACCGAACCATGCCGGAGGAGATCAATCGCCTGCTGACCGATCAGATCTGCGACGTGCTGTACACGACCGAGCGCTCGGCCGCGGAGAATCTTCGTCGCGAAGGAATCGCGATGAGTCGTGTCCACTTCGTCGGCAACGTGATGATCGATTCGCTGAAGGCAAGTCTTTCCCTTGCCGTCGCGTCCCGGGCCGTCTTCGCGCGAAACGGCATCGACCCTGCCCTGTTCGGGGGAACGGGGCATTTCGGGCTGGTGACGCTGCACCGTCCCGCGAATGTCGACAGCCGGGAAGATCTGGGGGACGCTCTTGCTATCCTGAGCGAGGTCAGCACCGAGCTGCCCCTCGTATGGCCATTGCACCCGAGGACGCGCGCCAACATCGAGCGCTTCGGCCTGTCGCGGCTGCTGGGCCGGAGAATCGCTTCTCTGCCGCCGCAGGGCTACCTGGAGACACTCGGTCTGCTCCGGGACGCAACCCTGGTCATTACCGACTCGGGTGGCATCCAGGAGGAAACGACCGCGCTTGGCGTGCCGTGCCTCACCATGCGCGAGAACACGGAACGGCCCGTGACCGTGGAGGAGGGGACCAATACCGTTGTCGGGAGGAATCGATCGCTCATCCTGCGCGGCGTCGCCGACATCCTTGCCGGACGCGGCAAGCACGGCCGCATCCCGGAACTCTGGGATGGGAGAGCTTCGGAGCGCATCGCCTCTCACCTCGTGCAGTGGCTCGCCCGCCGCACGGAACCCGCTCTCGCGTAGACCATGGACGCGCCCGTCGTCACTCACCCGGTCGTCAACGCGCTCACCATCGACGTCGAGGACTATTTCCACGTCTCGGCGTTCGCTCCTTACATCGCGCGTTCCTCGTGGGACTCCTGGCCGTGTCGGATCGAGCAGAACATCGACCGCGTCCTGCAGCTGCTGGCAAGCAGAGGCGTGAACGCAACGTTCTTCACGCTGGGCTGGATTGCCGAGCGCTATCCCGAGATGGTGCGGCGCATCGTATCGGGCGGGCACGAGCTCGCCAGCCACGGCTACGCACACGAACGGGCCGCCACCCAGGGCCCCGATCCGTTCTTTGCCGACGTCGCGCTCGCCAAGGCGGTGCTAGAAGACATCGTCGGGACCGAGGTCCAGGGCTACCGTGCGCCGAGCTTCTCCATCAACGACGACAACCTCTGGGCCTACGAGTGCCTCGCGAAGGCGGGATACCGATACAGCTCCAGCGTCTACCCGATCCGGCACGATCACTACGGGGCGCCGGGGCGCTCGCGCTTTGCGCACCTGGCGAGCGCGGGCGTGCTCGAGGTCCCGATAGCGACGGTGCGGCTGTTCCGCACCAACCTGCCTGCGGGAGGGGGAGGGTACTTCCGGCTCATGCCGTATGCCCTCTCGCGCTGGCTCATTCGCCGCGTGAACGACGCCGACGAGGAGTCCGCGGTCTTCTACTTCCATCCCTGGGAGATCGATCCGGAGCAGCCGCGCGTAAAGGAAGCCGATCCGAAGGCTCGCTTCCGTCACTACGTCAATCTGGAGCGTACCGCCACGCGCCTGCAATTGCTGCTCGCAGACTTTCGCTGGGATCGCCTGGATCACGTCGTCTTCGGTCTCACATGAGCTCCTCCCTGGACGCCTGCATCGATCGCCCGGCGGGCGTGGTGCCCGTCAGCGTGCGCTCTTTCGCGAACGAAGACAGCGCGCGCTGGGAGGATTTCGTCTTTCGCTGCCCGGACGCCACGTTTTTCCACCGCATCGGATGGAAGCAGGTCATCGAAGAGTGCTTCGGGCACAGGACCCACTATCTGCTGGCGGAACGAGGCGCGCAGGTCGTCGCCGTGCTCCCCCTTGCGGAGGTCAAGAGTTTTCTCTTCGGCCGAGCCCTCGTGTCGCTGCCGTTCTGCGCGTACGGGGGCGTCGCCGCGGTCGACTCGGAAGCCGTCTCAGCGCTGCATGCAGCGGCCCGAGAGCTCGGCGAGAGGCTGCGGGTCGAGCACCTCGAGCTGCGCAATCGCACGCCTCGCGAGACAGCGTGGCCCCGCCAGGAGCTCTACGTTCGCTTTCGCAAGGAGATCCGCGCCGGGATCGAGGCCAACCTGACCACCATCCCGCGCAAGCAGCGCGCGATGGTCCGCAAGGGAATCGGCCGCGGGCTCGCCAGCCGCATCGATCCCGACGTCGGCAGCTTCTTCCCGCTCTATGCGGACAACGTCCATCGCCATGGAACGCCGCCGTTGCCGAAGCGCTATTTCGAAGCGCTGTGCACGGCCTTCGATAGCGATTGCGAGGTCCTGACCGTCACCGACGCCGGGGGCAGGGCGGTGTCGAGCGTCCTGAGCTTCTACTTCAGGGACGAGGTGTTGCCCTACTATGCCGGTGATGTCGATGCGGCACGGGATCTGGCGGCGAACGACTTCAAGTACTGGGAGCTGCTTCGTCGGGCGAGCGAGCGGGGGTTGCGCTTCTTCGATTTCGGCCGCAGCAAGCGTGGTACCGGCGCCTTCGCATTCAAGGAACATTGGGGCGCCGAGCCGATTCCGCTCGCGTACGAATACTGCCTCTACGGGCGCGACAGCATTCCGGAAAACAATCCGCTCAATCCGAAATATCGCGCGCTGATGGCTATGTGGCGACTTTTACCCCTGCCTCTCGCCAATGCCATCGGCCCGCATCTCGTCAAGAGCCTGGGTTAGAGGTTTCGTGCCGCATGGATTCCCTGCTCTTCCTCGCGCATCGCCTCCCCTATCCCCCGAACAAGGGCGACAAGGTTCGCTCGTACCATCTCCTCCGGCATCTCGCGCGTGACTACAGGATCCTGCTCGGGGCGTTTGTCGACGATCCAACGGACCTGCCCCATGTGCAAACGCTGAAGGCCTGGTGCGCCGAAGTCCGCGCCGAACCGATCGTTCGCTGGTCCCGCCGGCTCGGCAGCATCGCAGCGACCCTGAGCGGCGAGGCCGCGACCCTGCGCTATTTTCACAGCGATGCCTTACAGCGGTGGGTCGAAGATGTCGTGCGCCGGGAAGGGGTCAAGCGCGCGCTCGTGTTCTCTTCTGCCATGGCCCAGTACGTCCTCGCTTTTCCGGAACTCCAGACGATCGTCGATTTTGTGGATCTCGACTCCGCGAAGTGGGCCGACTACGCCCGGCGACGCCCATGGCCGATCTCCACGCTCTACGCGCTCGAAGCCCGGCGGCTGCTGGAATTCGAGAAACTTGTCGCGGGTCGCACGCGGGCGAGCCTCTTTGTAACCGGCGAGGAGGCGCGCCTGCTCAGCGCGGCCTCGCCAGGGTGCGCGAACCGTCTCGTCGTGATCGAGAACGGAGTCGATGGCGACTACTTCTCGCCAGCCCGCTCTTACGAATCGCCTTTTCCGCCAGACGAACATCCGATCGTCTTCACGGGGACGATGGACTATTGGCCGAACGAGGATGCCGTTGCCTGGTTCGCACAGGAGGTTCTCCCGCTCGTTCGGCGCCGTGACGCGAAGGCGCGGTTCCACATTGTCGGCATGAGGCCCAGCCGGGCCGTGCGAGCGCTGCAGAGCGAGGCGGTCAATGTCACGGGTCGAGTGGAGGACGTCCGTCCCTACCTCAGCCACGCGCGCGTTGTCGTCGCCCCGCTTCGCGTCGCCCGCGGAATACAGAACAAGGTGCTCGAGGCGATGGCCATGGGGCGGCCCGCCGTGGTTACCTCGGCGGCGGCGGCCGCCTTGCGAGCCGCTCCGGAGGTGGAGCTCGCCGTTGCCGACGCAGCCGCGGACTTCGCCGACGCGGTGCTCCGGCTCATCGAACGAACCGTTGGCGAGCGGATCGGCGCCGCCGCACGCATGCGGGCGCTTTCCGACTATGCCTGGGCGTCGCGATTGAGTCGACTCAGCGAGCTTGTCGCGGGAGCGCCCGTCGGGTATCCGGCCCCGGAAGCGGCCGATGGGCGACAGCGCGCGGTACTCACCGCCGTGAGCGAGCGATGACCGACATCGACGCCGCCGTTGCGGTGCATTCGCACGACAGCGGCGCAGCGCGGCGCCGCTGGCGCTACGCGCTGCCTACGGTCGTTGGCGCGCTCATCATCGTTCTGGCGATCCATGCACCGACAGTCGAGTCGATCGTTGCGATCTGGTGGCGCTCGGAGACCTTTGCCCATGGATTCTTGATCGTTCCCATCGTACTGGCGCTCATCTGGCATCGGCGCCATAAGATCGCTGCGCGCACGCCGCGGCCTGATTGGCTCGGCGTACTGCTGCTCGCCGGCGCGGGGGCGTTCTGGCTCGCCGGGTACGCGGGCGAAGTTCTGGTCGTAAGGCAGCTTGCCCTCGTAGCCAGCCTGTGGGGGGTCGTCATCGCTATCCTCGGCCGCGAAGTCGCCCGGGCGATGCTCTTCCCGCTGGCTTTTCTCGTGCTGGGCGTCCCGATGGGCGAGGTGTTGATCCCGCCCCTGATGGATTGGACGGCCGACTTCACGGTGGTTGCGCTCCAGCTCTCGGGAGTCCCGGTGTTCCGCGAAGGATTGTTCTTCTCGATCCCCTCTGGCGAATGGTCGATCGTCGAAGGCTGCAGCGGTGTCCGCTACCTGATTGCCTCGTTCACCGTCGGCGTCCTGTTCGCGAATCTGTCCTACCGTCGGCTATGGAAGCGCGTGTTGTTCGTCGCGCTGTCGGTCATCGTACCGATCATCGCCAACGGCTTCCGGGCCTACCTCATCGTCATGATTGCGCATCTCAGCGACAACAAGCTCGCGCACGGGATCGACCATTTCATCTACGGCTGGGTTTTCTTCGGCCTGGTGATGCTTGTCCTCTTTTGGGTCGGCTCCTTCTGGCGCGATACAGATGACAAGAGCTCGCCCGTCGGCGACGGCCCAGTGTCCGATGGCCCGGTGACACCGCGCGTGGGTTTTGCCGCCTATGCTGCCGCAGCGATCGCAACGGTCGCCGCCTGGCCGTTGTACGCCCAGCATCTGGAGCGCCAGTCGATCGCCAATGCCCAAACGCCACTAGCCCTCGTTGCGCCGGCCGGGGCCCGAGGCTGGGTCCTCGACCCCGATCCCCTGACCGACTGGCGCCCCCACTACGACGCTCCTTCGGCGGGCCTCTTCCAGACCTACCGGAAAGGAGACAAGGTCGTCGCGGTCTATCTTGCGTACTACCGCAGCCAGCAGCGGGGAGCGCAACTCGTGAGCTCCTGGAACGTCATGATCGTGCAAAAGCACCCTGTCTGGAATAACGTTGGACAGGAGCGCGTCGAGGGCGCTTTGGGCTCCGGCACGCTCGACGTGCGCGAGACCCGGTTGCGTTCTCCCCAGCAGCGGCTGTTGATCTGGGACTGGTATCGCATTGCCGGTCACGACATCCTGAGTCCGTACGTCGCCAAGCTGACGCTGGCGGCAGACAAGCTCTCGAGCCGCGGCGACGCAGGCAGCGCGATCATGCTCGTCGCGCCGTACGACGACCCGACCCATCCCCCGACCGCCGTGTTGCGCGAGTTCGCCACCGACATGATGCCTTCGATCGACAGCGCTCTCGCACACGTAGACGCGGCGCTCATGGCGAGCGGGCAGTAAATCCGTGGCGCACATGCTCGATTCCAAGCCCCTGATCGCTCATGTGGTCTACCGCTTCGCGGTCGGCGGGCTGGAGAACGGGATCGTCAACCTCATCAATCATCTCCCGCGTGAACGCTGGCGGCACGCCATAGTGTCGCTTACCGATGTGTCGGACGAATTCACGCAGCGCATCACGCGCTCCGACGTCAGCTATATCGCTTTGGGCAAGAAGCCGGGACATCTCATCGGCTATTACCCGCGGCTCCTGCGCGTCTTCAGGAAACTGCGTCCAGCCGTGGTCCATACAAGGAATCTTGCCGCCCTGGAGGCTATCGTGCCGGCGTGGGCGGCTCGGGTGCCGGTTCGGATCCACGGCGAGCACGGGTGGGACATTCACGATCCCGCGGGACGTCGACGGAGATATCGGCTGCTGCGCAAGTTCTACCGGCCATTCGTCAGTCAGTACATCGCTCTTTCTCGCCATCAGGCCGAGTATCTGATCCGGCAGGTGGGCGTGGATGAGTCGTCGGTATCGCAGGTGTACAACGGCGTTGACACGGAGCGCTTTCATCCAGCCCAAACAAAGCGCGCCACGATTGCCGATTGCCCGTTCGGAAGCGACGAACATTGGCTCATGGGCAGCGTCGGCCGGCTCGAGTCGATCAAGGATCCCTTGAACCTCATCCGCGCCTTTATCCTGATCTTCAGGATCCGGCCCGCTGCACGAGCGCACGTCCGGTTGCTCGTGGCCGGAGACGGCGCCTTGAGGGGCGAGGCGGAAAGACTTCTCGCCGAAGCGGGTGTTCGCGATCTGGCATGGTTCGGCGGCGAGCGGCGCGACACGCCGCAGTTCATGCGCGGGTTGGACTGCTTCGTGCTGCCTTCGCTCGCCGAAGGTGTGTCCAATACGATCCTCGAGGCAATGGCCACGCGCCTGCCGATTGTAGCGACGCGCGTCGGCGGCACTGCAGAGCTCATCGAATCGGGACTGAGCGGCACGCTCGTGCCCGCGGGCCAACCGGAAGCACTCGCCGAGGCCATCCTCGCTTACTATGGTGATCGCGCCATCGCGCATCGCCACGCGAAGGCTGCGCAATACGCCGCGACAACGCGCTTCAGCCTCCCTGTTATGATCGCCTCGTATGCCAAGGTGTACGAGCGTGCGCTACTCGCCGCCGGAGTGCACATAAGCGTTTCGGGTGGCGGGGCCTCGAATTCCTCCAAGCTGACGGCGCTCGAACGCGCCACGCATCGTTAGAGGGCAGCTATGTGCGGCATAACAGGAGTATTCGATCTGACGGGTAAACGACCCGTCTCCCGCGATCTCGTCACGCGCATGAACGACAGTCAGCTTCACCGCGGCCCGGACGAATTCGGCTTCCATTTCGAGCCCGGACTGGGCCTCGGCCATAGACGCCTGTCCATCATCGACCTCTCCACCGGGCAGCAGCCGCTGTACAACGAAGACGGCAGTGTGGTCATCGTCTACAACGGCGAGGTCTACAACTACCGCGACCTCATCCCGGAGCTGATCGGCCTCGGTCACAGCTTCCGCACGAAGAGCGATACGGAGGTGATCGTTCATGCATGGGAGCAGTGGGGGGAAGACTGCGTGCAAAGGCTGCGCGGGATGTTCGCTTTCGCGCTGTGGGATCGAAATCGGGAAACCCTCTTCCTCGCGCGCGACCGGCTCGGCGTGAAGCCGCTCTATTACGCGCCGCTTGCAGACGGAACGCTGGCATTCGGCTCCGAGCTCAAGTCGCTCGTGCTCCACCCCGCCTTCAACCGCGAGATCGAGCCGCGGGCTGTCGAGGATTATCTCGCTTACGGGTATGTGCCGGAGCCGAACTCGATTTTCCGCCAGGCCCTGAAGCTCCCGCCCGGATGCACGCTGAGCGTGAAGCGCGGCGCCGCGCTGCCGCAACCGCGCGAATACTGGGACGTCCCATTCAGGCCGGGCGCGGCGCTAACGCTTCAGGCCGCGCAGGACGAGCTCATCGAGCGCCTGCGCGAAGCGGTCAGAATTCGCCTCGTCTCCGAGGTGCCGCTCGGGGCCTTCCTGTCCGGGGGCGTGGATTCGAGCGCGGTCGTGGCGATGATGGCGGGCTGCTCGACCGATCCCGTCAACACCTGCTCGATCTCTTTCGGCGACCCTGCGTTCAACGAGGCGGCGTATGCGCGCGATGTGGCAGAGCGCTATCGCACACGGCATTTTGTCGAGCGGGTCGATACGGACGACTTCGATCTCCTCGATACGCTAGCAGAGATCTACGACGAGCCTTTCGCCGACAGCTCGGCGATCCCCACCTTCCGGCTGTGCCAGCTCGCGCGCAAGCACGTCACCGTGGCGCTCTCGGGGGACGGCGGCGACGAGAACTTCGCCGGGTATCGGCGCTACCGGTGGCACGTTTACGAAGAGCGTGTGCGCTCCGCCCTGCCACCGGCGCTCCGCGCGCCGGTGTTCGGGCTCCTGGGAGACATCTATCCCAAGGCCGACTGGGCGCCGAAGGCGCTTCGTGCCAAGTCGACGCTCGAAGCGCTCGCGCGCAACTCCGTCGAGGGCTACTTCCACAGCGTCTCGGTCATGGGCGATGGACAGCGGCAGAAGCTCGTCAGCGACTCGTTCCGGCGGGAACTGCAGGGATACCGGGCGATCGACGTGCTGCGCCGGCACGCGGAGCGCGCCCCGAAAGGCGAGCCGCTGTCGCTCGTTCAGTACCTCGACATGAAGACGTATCTCGTCGGGGACATCCTGACCAAGGTCGACCGGGCCAGCATGGCGCACTCGCTCGAGGTACGGGAGCCGCTGCTCGATCACCCGCTGATGGAGTGGCTCTCGGGCCTGCCGCCCGGTCTCAAGCTGCGCGGCCGCGAGGGAAAGTACCTGTTCAAGAAGGCGCTCGAACCCTACCTTCCGCAGGAGATCCTCTATCGCCCGAAGATGGGATTCTCGGTGCCGCTCGCAGGTTGGTTCCGGGGCCCCTTGCGTCAGCGGGTGAGGGACGCGGTGCTTGGCCCGGTGATGACCGATTCGGGCTACTTCAATCCGCGTTTCCTGCGCGAAATGGTCGACGAGCACCAGTCGGGCGCGCGCGATTACAGCGTGTCGCTCTGGTCGCTGCTCATGTTCGAGGCGTTTCTGCGCAAGGTCATGGGAGCGACTGCCTCCAGCGCGTTCAAGGCGGCATAGCTGCCGCGCCCATGGCAGCCGACCGCGGTGCGCATCCTGCACGTTCTCGATCATTCACTGCCGTTGCACAGCGGCTACACCTTCCGCACGCTGTCGATCCTGCAGGAGCAGCGGCGCTTCGGCTGGGAGACGTTTCAGATCACCGGGCCCAAGCAGAAGGGCGGAGCGGAGCCGGAGGAGAGCGTCGATGGCTGGCGCTTCTTTCGCACGCCTTTCGATCATGCTCGTCTCGGCAGGCTCCCGGGAGTCGCGGAGGCGGCAATGATGGCCGCGCTGACGCGCCGTCTCGGGCAGGTCGCTCGCTCCGTAAAGCCAAAGCTCCTGCACGCGCACTCGCCGGCACTCGACGCGATACCGGCGCTACGCGTGGGGCGACGGCTAGGGCTCCCCGTGGTGTACGAGGTCCGCGCCTTCTGGGAGGATGCCGCGGTGGACCACGGGGTTACGCGCGAGGGCGCTCCGCGCTACCGTCTGACCCGTGCGCTCGAGACGTTCGCACTGAAGCACGCTGACGCGGTGATCACGATCTGCGAGGGGTTGCGTGCCGAGATCGTCGGGCGCGGCATCGACCCGCAGAAGGTAACCGTAGTGCCGAATGCAGTCGATATCGAAAAGTTCGTGCTCGGGCGCGAGCCCGACTTGTCGCTTCGCCGAGGCCTTGACCTGGAGAATGTCATCGTGCTCGGCTTCATCGGCTCCTTCTATGCCTACGAAGGGCTCGCACTGCTGATCGAAGCGTTCCCGAAGATGCTCGCCGCGGAGCCGCGACTGCGCGTGCTGCTTGTCGGCGGGGGTGCGCAGGAAACGAACCTCAAGGAAACCGCTGCGCGGCTCGGCGTCGAAGACAAGGTGCGCTTCACCGGACGCGTGCCGCACAGCGAAGTGCAGCGCTATTACGACTTGATCGACGTGCTCGTCTATCCGCGGCTGCCGATGCGACTCACCGAACTGGTGACGCCGCTCAAACCCCTCGAGGCGATGGCGCAGGGCCGGCTCCTTGCGGCCTCGGACGTAGGCGGCCACCGAGAGCTGATCCGTGACCAGGAAACCGGCGTGCTGTTCAGGGCGGGTGACGTCGACGCGCTGGCAGCGAAGGTGCTCGAGCTTCTGGCGAACCGGCGCCGCTGGGGCGAGCTTCGCGCGAGCGCGCGCCGCTTCGTGGAAACGGAGCGCAACTGGAGCTCGAGCGTGGGCCGCTATCGCCAGCCGTACTATCAACTCACCGGCGCGGCCGAGACATCCTATGCCCGGACATGAGCCGCGCATCGTCGTGCTGAGCACGCTGTTTCCCCACGCCGGGCAACCCGGGGCGGGCATCTTCATCCGCGAGCGGATGTTGCGCGTGGCGCGCTCGGTTCCCTTGACCGTCATGGCTCCGCAGCCGTGGTTCCCGTTGCAGGGGCTGCTGCGCCTGTGGAAACCGCACTTCCGCCCTCCCGCACCGGCGCGCGAGCGGCAGGATGGGATTGAGGTGCAGCGCCCGCGGTTTTTGAGCGTGCCGCGAGTCTTCAAGTGGCTCGACGGGTCGCTGATGGCTATCGCCTGCTTGCCCGCGCTGGCCCGCCTCAAGCATCGCTTCGGCTTCAACATCATCGATGCCCATTTCGCCTACCCCGAAGGCTACGCGGCGACGCTCCTCGGAAGATGGCTGCGCATTCCGGTGTGCATCACGTTGCGCGGCACGGAAGTGCCGCTCGCTCGCGACCCGAGACGGCGCCGGCGAATCGTCATGGCCCTGGAGCGAGCCACGCGAGTCTTTGCGGTGTCCGAATCGCTGAAGCGGCACGCGGTGGAGCTCGGCATCGCCGCCGACAAGATCCTCGTCGTCGGTAACGGTGTCGATTCGGCGAAGTTCCATCGCGTCGACCGGCAGGCGGCCCGGAAAGAGCTCGGACTCGCCGCGGATGCTCCAGTGCTGATTTCGGTGGGTGCGCTCGTCGAGCGCAAGGGCTTTCATCGGGTCCTAGAATGCCTGCCGGCCCTGCGCCGGCGCTTCCCCGGGCTGCGTTACCTCATCGTCGGCGGCCCGGGACCGGAGGGGGACTGGAGCGCGCAGCTCCGAAGCACCGTTGCAGATTTGGGGCTGCAGGATTGCGTGCGCTTCCTGGGCGTTCTCGCGCCGGAGACGCTCAAGGAGCCGCTGTCCGCAGCCGACGTTTTCGCGCTGGCCACGCGCAACGAAGGCTGGGCCAACGTGCTGCTCGAGGCGATGGCCTGTGGGCTTCCGGTGGTCACGACCGACGTCGGCGGTAATGCAGAAGTCGTCTCCTCTCCTGCGCTCGGCACGCTCGTACCTTTCGGGGACCGCGACCGGCTTACCGCCGCGCTCGCCGCTGCTCTGGAACGCCCTTGGGACCGCGACGCGATCATCGCCTACGCGCGAGCGAACAGCTGGGAGCGCCGCATCGCAACGCTTGCCGAGGAATTTACCGCGATCGCCGCCCGCCACGCCGGCGACGGCTCCGTGCGTCGCGGGGCCGCCGGCAACCCGCTGGCGCGGAGCTGACGATGCCGCATCCCTGGATCTCCCGCCGCGTCGTGTATCCGCTGCACGAGCGGCTGCTCGCGCGCCCGACCTTCGCCTATCTCGAGAGCCTGGAGAAGAGCCAGTGGTTCTCGCGCGCGCAGCTGGAAGCGCTCCAGGCGCAGAGACTTACCGCACTGCTGCGCCTCGCCGTCGAGCACTGCCCGTGGCACGCCGAGCGCATCCGCGCCGCGGGCCTCGACTTCGCGCGCGATCGCGCTCCCGTTTCGCTTGACGAGCTACGCCGGATCCCGCGCATGACGAAGGAGGACGCGCGAGCGAACGTCGAACGGGTACGCTGGCCCGGCGTGCCCGGCGGTGCGTCGCGCTACAACACTGGGGGGTCGAGCGGCGAACCGTTGGTCTTCTACTTCGGGCGCCAGCGCCAAGCCTCGGACGCAGCCGGTCGCATTCGTGCTCGCCGCTGGTGGGGCGTGGACGTCGGAGATCGCGAGGTGTATCTGTGGGGCGCACCCGCGGAGCTCGACAAGACCGATCGCATCAAGTCGATCCGCGACGGCCTGCTCAATCAGCTCGTGCTCAACGCCTTCGAGATGTCGGCGACGAACATGGATGCGTACCTCGAGGCGGTGCAAGCCTTCCGCCCAAAATGCATCTACGGCTACGCGAGCAGCCTCGCCCTGCTCGCGGCGAGGGCACGGGCACGGAACGTTGCCTTGCGACTGCCCGAACTGCGCGTCGTGTGCGCGACGGGGGAGCCGCTCTATCCTCACCAGAGGCAGCTTATCGAAGAAACGTTCGGCGTTCCGGCCGCCAACGAGTTCGGGAGTCGCGACATCGGGTTCACGGCACACGAGACGCCGCACAAGCAGATGCTCCTCATCAGCGAAAGCATACTGCTGGAAGTTCTGGACGAATCGGGCCGTGCCACGCCGCCCGGGGAGCTGGGCGAGGCGGTCGCGACCGGATTGTGCTCGGATGCCCAGCCGTTCATTCGCTACCGGACCGGTGACATGGTACGGATGAGCCCGGCGAGCTGTGCCGACGGACGCGGCCTGCACGTTATTGCCGAGGTGATCGGGCGCAGTACCGATTTCATCGTCCGGTCCGACGGCG
>Ga0187777_10000836_pt1 | contig 20181 bp, 20 predicted proteins | sample 1015_Q2_SP5_10_M_FD_132416 | JGI IMG/M metagenome (GOLD analysis project Ga0187777, IMG submission 132416) | Tropical peat soil microbial communities from peatlands in Department of Meta, Colombia - 1015_Q2_SP5_10_MG | ecosystem: Environmental > Terrestrial > Soil > Wetlands > Peat | place... | reverse complement strand
GGTCGCGCGAGCAGGATGTCGAGCACGTCGTCGCCATCGAGGTTCCCCGAGCGTCCGAGGACAGTCTTCTCGCCATAGTCATGGATGAAGCGCCGGAAGACGAAGGTCCCGGTGTCGCGATCGAGGCTCCAGCCGGTAAACGCACGCGCAGCTTCCTTGATGTCGCGTTCCGTGTAATGGCCTTCGCCCAGCGTGAAAAGCTCCATCACCTCGCGCGCGAAATTCTCGTTCGGCGTGCCCTTGCGGTTCTGAGCGCTGTCGAGGTAGATGACCATTGCGGGATCATGGGCGATCGAGTGCAGCAGCGCACCGAAGTTGCCCAAAGCATTGGCGCGCAGCGTGACGTTCTGTCGATACATGAGCTCGGCGAGGCGTACCTTCTGCTGCGAGGACACGAAATGGTTGTGCCAGAACAGCGTCATCCGCTCGGTGAGCGGCGAGGACGTGGTCAGCATCTGCTCGATCCACCAGCCGCGCAGCTCGAGTCCCTTGCGAATCTGCTCCTGCTGGAAATTCTTCCGCTCGGCCTCGGAAGCATTCTCGGCGCGCGGGTAGCGCAGCGGGCCCGGCGCAATGGTCCAGGCCGGCGGGGGAAGCTCGGCCGTCGTGCGCGTGGCGTCGATGAGCCTGCGCACCGCATCCTCGCGGCTCATTCCGACGTAGCGAGCGATCTCCTCGTTGGTCGCGCCGAAGCCGGTGCGGTTGAGCAGCTGGCGCGCGTCCTCGTAGGACAGCGGCGTCGAGGCGCCGGCCGCGGAGGCGAGCAGCGCAGGCGAAAGCAGCGTGGCGATGATGAGAGTTAACTGCATCTCGCGACTCGTCGGCGCCGGCCATAACGTCCGGCGCCCTCATGCTGGCTCCAACGTTCGACTCTACGCGCGTGTTGACGGCGCAGCCAGCGCAAGATGTAACGGCGCATTACGCGGCGACGAATTCCAGACGGGGCCTGGCGTGTGCTACAACTCGATCGCGCCCCGACCGAGCTCGATCACGCGGCCGCCAACCGAGATCGTGCCTGCAGTGTCGACAGTGAGCTGGAGGCGGCAGCGTCGGCCCACGTATTCCCCCTGATCGATCGTCAGCGTGCGCGGTCGCTTGGCTCCGGTCGCGACCAGCCAGCCGCCGAGGTTGGCGCAAGCAGAGCCCGTACCCGGGTCTTCCGTCAGCATGCCCTGCTTGAGGAAGAAGAAACGTGCGAGGATGCGATCGGCGCCGTCCTCGGCCCAGAGGTAGGCCATCGCGCGCGAGACGCCGCCCGGCACGGAGACGCTCGCGTGACGGGCGATTAACTCGGCGCGCGGCGCGGCCCGGCGCACGGCCGCCACGGTCGCAATCGGGATCACGAGCTGCTCGCTCCCGGTATCGACCCACCGCGCGCCCTGTGCAAGGTCCGCGACCTCGAGGCCGAGCATCGCCGCGATCTCCTCCGGCGATGCCGCGACCGCGCGTGTGCGCGGCGCGTTGGCGGTGAGAGTCCACTGGTCGCCGTCGGCGCGCACGGGAATCACCCCGGCGCGCATCTCCAGGGTGATCGCGTTGCTGGCGCTCTTGAGCGCGCGCACGACATGGGCCGTGCCGAGCGTGGGATGGCCGGCGAACGGCATCTCGAAAGTCGGCGTGAAGATGCGCACGCGCGCCGTCGCAGCTTCTGAAGGCAGGACGAAGGTCGTCTCGGACAGATTGAACTGCAGCGCGAGCGCCTGCATTGTCGCGTCGTCGAGACCGCGACCGTCCTCGAAGACCGCGAGCGGATTTCCCGCGAGCCGCGTCTCGGCGAAGACGTTGACGATGCGAAAGGCGTAGCTGGTCACGATTAGCTCCGGGCGCGCTCGGCGGCTTCGAGGCGTGAGCGCAGTTCGCGCGCGAGCGCTGCGAAGCCGCTGCGCGAGACGTCGCTCGCTTCGACGGTCACTGCCTCCGCGCCCGCCGGGAAGTTGCGCTCGAGCGAGCGGCCGTAGGTCGGATCGTAATGCACCTCGAGGAGCTCCGCGATCAGATTGTCCCAGTCGCCCGCCGCTGCCATCGCGCTCCAGCGCCCGATCGCTGCCTTGCCACGCAGCTCGGTGAGCGCTTGCAGTCGGCTTACGAGAAGCGGCGGCCGGGCGAGGTAGTGTGCGTACTCCTCCTTCAGCAGCGCGACGCGCTTCTCGACGGGCGCGACCAGGCTGACCGTCCGACCTGCGCGCATGCGGGAGAGCAGCGCGTCGGGCATCTGCACGCTGCCGATGCGCCGGCTCTCGGACTCGACATACACCGGACGCGCCGGATGGAGCCGGCCAAGCGCGTCGAGCAGTTGGCTCTCGAACGACTTCTGCGAGGGCTGCGGATCATTTGGCAGCTCGCCGAGGAGCGAGCCGCGGTGACGGGCGATGCCCTCGAGATCGAGCGTCTGAGCGCCCTCGCTCGCCAGCGCGGCGAGCAGCCGGCTCTTCCCCGACCCGGTGAGGCCGCGGAGGACGACGAAGTCGAACTGCAGGGGTCGGCGCTCGAGCTCGGCGACCACATGGCGCCGGTAGGCCCGATATCCGCCCTCAAGCTGCGCTGCGCGCCAGCCGACTTCCTGCAGCACCTGCACGAGGGCGCGACTGCGCTGGCCCCCGCGCCAGCAGTACACGAGCGGTCGCCACTCGCGCGGATGCGCGTTGAACGCCGTCTCGAGCATTTCGGCGATATTGCGCGCGACCAGCGCGGCGCCAAGCCTTCGTGCAGCGAAGGGCGACTCCGCGTAAAGCGTCCCGATGCGTGCGCGCTGCGCGTCGTCGAGGACTGCGTGGTTGAGCGCGCCCGGTGCGTGATCCAGGGCGTATTCGCGCGGGCTGCGCACGTCGATGCGATCGGAGTAGTCGGCGAGCGCCGCGATGCCGACGCGATGCACGCCCGGATGCGCAGCGCTCATCGGCGCTTGCCCTGAGTCGCGAGCAGAGGCTTGAGTTCGCGCCAGACATTGTCGAGCAGTTTCGCCTGCGCGGCCGCGACCGGATGGATGCGATCGGGCTGAAACATCGCGCTGTCATCGCCGAAGCCTTCGAAGAGGAAAGGCACGAGCGCCGTCTTGTGTCTTTGCGCGATCTCGGCGTAGATGGCGGCGAACTTCCGCACGTAATCCGGACCGTAGTTGGGCGGCAAACGCATGCCTAGCAGCAGGACGCGGGAACCCGCCTGCTGTGCGGCAGTGACCATCGCATCGAGATTGTGCGCCATTGCGTCGAGGCTGCCTCCCCGCAGCCCGTCGTTGCCGCCCAGCTCGATCACCGTGACTTCCGGGCGGCTCGCTTCGAGCAGTCCCGGCAGCCTGGCGCGTGCGCCCGCAGTCGTGTCGCCGCTGATGCTCGCATTCATCACATGATAGGGGTAGCGCTCGGCTGCGAGCCGCTCCTGGAGCAGCGCAGCCCAGCCCGTTCCCGAGGGCAGGCCGTAGCCCGCGGAGATGCTGTCGCCGACGATCAGGATGACGGGCGGTTTCGTCTGCGCGAATGCGCCCGCGCATGCGAGCAGCAGCGCGAGCGCGCCGATCCGCAACTGGCGGACGTGCTTTGCAATCGGGCTTGAGAAGCCACAGACCATGCCGCATTGTATGAGGGCGGCGCGGCGCGAAGCAAAGCGGCGCGAGCGGGGAGTAGAATGCGCGACCTGTCATGCCGGACTCGATCATTCGCACCGAAGCCCTTTCGAAGACCGTACTGAGCGGTGATTCGCCGCTGACGATCCTCGACGGAGTCAGTTTTGCAGTCGAACGGGGCGAGACCGTGGCGATCCTCGGCGCTTCGGGTTCGGGGAAGACCACGCTGCTTGGATTGCTCGCCGGCCTCGACCGCCCGAGCGCGGGGGAGGTTTGGCTCGGTGATCGTGCCTTGAACGGCCTGTCCGAGGACGGGCGCGCGGCACTGCGGCAGCGCTGGGTGGGCTTCGTGTTTCAATCTTTTCAGTTGCTGCCGGCGCTCACCGCGCTCGAGAACGTGATGCTGCCGCTGGAGCTCGCCGGCGCACGCGATGCACCGTCGCGCGCGATGTCCTGGCTCGAGCGGGTCGGTCTCGCCGGACGCGTGACGCACTATCCGAAGCAGCTCTCGGGCGGGGAGCAGCAGCGCGTAGCCATCGCGCGTGCCTTCGCCGGCGAGGCGCAGGTTCTCATGGCCGACGAGCCGACGGGGAATCTCGACGCCGCGACCGGCGCGGAGGTCGCCGAGGTGATGTTTCGTCTTAACCGCGAGCGGGGCACGACGCTGCTACTGGTGACTCACGATCCCGTGATCGCGTCACGCTGCGCGCGACGCCTATCGCTCGCGGGAGGCAAGCTCGTCGGCGACGAGCGGGGGAGCTGAGCGCGCAATGAACACCGTCCGCCTGGCTCTTCGCATGCTCTCGCGCGACTGGCGCGCGGGCGAGCTGTCGGTGCTGATCGCGGCGCTCGTGCTCGCCGCCGCGAGCGTGGGCACGGTGGGCTTCTTCGCTGATCGCGTGAAGAGCGCGCTCGCCTCGCAGGCCAATCTCCTGCTCGGGGCGGATTTGATGGTATCCGGCGATCATCCGCTCGCGCCGGCGCTCTCGGATGAGGCGCGAGCGCGCGGGCTCGCCATCGTTTCGGTGATCCGCTTCAACAGCATGGTGCAGCAGGCCGGTGCCGGGGAAGGCGATGCCGTGCTGACCGATGTCAAGGCGGTGGGCGCGGGCTATCCGTTGCGCGGCGCGGTGACGCTCGCCGAGCCCGCAAACCCAGAGGGGAGCGCGGCGCACTCCATCCCCGCGCCCGGGGAAGCGTGGGTCGACGTCCGCCTCGCGGCACGTCTGGGCCTGCAGAAGGGCTCGCGTCTGGCCGTGGGTGACAGCAAGCTCGTCGTGGCAGAGATCGTGCAACAGGATCCTGAGATCGCAGGGGGGTTGCTTAGCCTCGGTCCGCGCCTGCTCATGAATATCGACGACGTGCCTGCTACCAATCTGCTTCAACCGGGCAATCGTGCGAGCTATCGCCTGCTCGTTGCAGGAGCTGCGACAAACGCGTTTCGCGACTGGACGGCGACGCGCCTGGAGCGCGGCCAGCGCCTCGAATCCGTGCGCGATCTTCGTCCGGAGTTGCGGCAGACGCTCGAGCGTGCCGACCGCTTCCTCGGCCTCGCCGCGCTGGTCGCGGTCATCCTGGCCGCCGTCGCAGTCGCGCTCGGCGCGTCGCGCTATCTGCGCCGTCATCTCGACGCGGCCGCCATGATGCGGTGCATGGGTGCCCCGCAACGACGGATACTCGCGCTCTTCTCGATCCAGTTCGTAGTGCTCGGGCTCGGCGCCAGCGTAATCGGCGCAGCACTCGCGCTCGCCGGGCAGCAGCTTCTCGTGACGCTGCTCGGCGCGCTGCTGCACACGGAGCTGCCGCTGCCAAGCTGGAGGCCTGCGCTGGGCGCCACGGTCACGGCGCTGGCATTGCTGCTCGGCTTCGCGCTGCCGCCGCTCATCGCACTCTCTCGCGTTCCGCCGCTGCGCGTGCTGCGCCGTGACCTCGGCCTGCCGCGGGCAGGCGGGACGCTTGCCTACGTCGCCGGCGCAACTACGATCGCCGCGCTGATCGCTTGGCAGGCTCAGGATCTCAAGACGGGCGGGATCATGATCGGCGGCATCCTCGCGCTGCTCGCCGCGGCGGCAGGTGCCGCGTGGATCGCCATTGCGCTGCTGCGCTTGCTGCCGCAACGCGGCTACAGCTGGCGGTACGGTCTCGCCAACCTGCGCCGGCGACCACTTGGCTCGAGCCTGCAGATCGGTGCGCTCGGCATGGGCGTGATGGCGCTGCTGCTGCTCACGATGGTGCGCGGCGACCTACTGCGCAACTGGCGTGCGAGCCTGCCGCCGGATGCACCGAACACGTTCCTCGTCAACGTCCTGCCCGATCAGGTCGAGGGCGTTCACGCGCTGCTCCAGCGCGAGCTCAAGCTCGACGCGGCACTGCTGCCGATGGTGCGCGGGCGACTGGTGGCCGTGAACGACAAGCCCTTCGTCACCGCGCAACTGCCCGAAGGGCGCGCGCGGGCGCTTGGCGAACGCGAGTTCAATCTCTCCTGGAACGAGAGCCTGCCGCGGGGGAATCGGGTCGTGGCGGGACAGTGGTGGAAAGCAGGCGAGGCGGGCGGCGCGTCGCTCGAGGAGGGAATCGCCGAGACGCTCGGCATCAAGCTTGGCGACACACTGACCTACGACGTCGCCGGCACCCAGGTGAGCGCGAAGGTCACCAGCCTGCGCAAGGTCGACTGGGACAGCTTCCGAGTCAATTTCTTCGCGCTGTTTCCGCCCGGCCCGCTCGATGCGCTGCCGAAGACCTATATCGCCGCGCTGCGCGCCGACTCGCCGAGCGCCGGCTGGCTCACGGCTCTGGTGCGCGAGTTCCCCAATGTGCTGGTGATCGACGTCGGCGAGCTCCTGCACCAGGTGCAGACGATCATGGATGACGTCGCGCTCGCCGTCGAGTTCGTCTTCCTGTTCACACTCGCCGGCGGGGTACTCGTCCTGGAAGCAGCGATCGCTGCCACTCAGGACGAACGTCGCTTCGACGCGGCCGTGCTGCGCACGCTCGGCGCGAGCCAGCGTCAGCTCACCGCCGCACAGATCACCGAGTTCCTCGCGCTCGGCGCCCTCGCAGGACTGCTCGCTGCGGCGGGAGCGACCGCCGTCGGTTACGTGCTCGCCGATCGCGTCTTCCAGATCCCGTTCGATTGGAACGCCCGCCTGTGGCTGGTCGGAGTGGTCGGGGCGGCGGCGTGCGTGGCTGTGGCGGGCTGGCTCGGCACGCGCAGCACACTGCGTCAACCCCCGCTGACGGTCCTGCGGCAGCTCGGCTGATCCGCATTGCAACGACTTCGCGCTGATGGGTATCCCAACATGACTCAAGATCGCCTCGAGCCAGGCATCGTCACGGACTTTCGTGATCGGTTGAGCTACGCAGGTTATCTGCGCCTCGACTTGCTGCTCGCGGCTCAGCAACCGCTTTCCGGCCGGGAAGATGCATCGCCGCGCCACGACGAGATGCTCTTCATCATCCAGCATCAGACGTCGGAGCTGTGGATGAAGCTGCTGATTCACGAGCTCAAAGCCGCCGTGCGCCATGTGCAGGCCGACGCGCTTGCCGCCAACTTCAAGATACTGGCGCGCGTGAAGCTCATTCAGAAGCAGCTCTTCGAGCAATGGGCGGTGCTGGAGACGCTGACGCCGTCGGAGTACGACGCGTTTCGGCCGGTGCTGGGCAGCTCCTCGGGCTTCCAGTCGGCGCAGTACCGCGCCATCGAGTTCCTGCTGGGGAACAAGAGCGCAGCGACGCTCGAGGTTTTCCGCCACGACCCGGCGGCACTCGCCGAGCTCGAGGCGCTGCTGCGCGCACCCTCGCTCTACGACGAGTTCCTGCGCCACCTCGCGCGGCGCGGCTTGCCGGTTCCGCGTGCCTGCCTCGAGCGTGATTTCACACAGGCCTACGCACGAAACCTCGAGCTGGTACCGGTCTTCAAGGCGATCTACGACGATCCCAAGCGCTGGTGGGATGCCTACGACATGTGCGAGAAGCTCGTCGATGTCGAGGAAGGGTTCCAGCTCTGGCGCTTCCGGCATCTGAAGACGGTAGAGCGCATCATCGGCTACAAGCAGGGCACCGGAGGGTCGTCGGGTGTCGCCTTCCTCAAGCGCGCGCTTGATCACGCGTTCTTTCCCGAGCTGATCGATGTGCGCACGGCGATCGGTGCGCGCTGAGGACCAGGCATGAACGAGCGCCGCGACGCGAACGCGAAGCCGCCGACGACGATCTCGACCATCGAGAGCGCCGTCGCGGCGCTGGGAAGCGCTCCGTTGAGCGAAGCGGCGATCCGCGAGCACGTCGCGCCGCTATTCTCGCGCGTGCTCGAGCGCCGGCGCGGCACGATCGATCTCGCCAATCACTCGCTGGGCCGGCCGCTCGACGCTACCGCAGACGATGTCGCCGAGGCGATCGAGCTCTGGCAGACGCGCATGGGCGACGCGTGGGACGAGTGGTCCGCGGAGATGGAGGCGTATCGCGCGCGGCTGGCGCGGTTGCTCGGCGCACCGCGCGTCGATTGCATCGTACCCAAGACGAGCGCCGGCCAGGGCCTGCGCGCGATCCTCAACTCGTACGAGCGCCCGCCGCGCGTGCTCGCGACGCGCGCAGAGTTCGACTCGATCGATGTCATCCTGCGGCACTACGCCCGGCGGCGGCGCATCCAGCTTTCGTTCGTCGAACCGCGTGAGCGGGGATTGCTCACGGCGGAAGACCTTCTCGCCGCAGTCGAGCGGGGCACCGATCTCGTCGTCGTCTCCCAGGTCGCATTCAACACCGGGCAGGTCATCCCGGGACTCGCGGCGCTGGTCGCGGCGGCGCACGCGACCGGGGCACGCGTGATGCTCGACGTCTACCACTCGCTTGGCGTGTTTCCGGTCGACGTGGCCGCGCTCGACGTCGACTTCGCGGTCGGCGGCAGTTACAAGTACCTGCGCGGCGGGCCCGGCGCCTGCTACCTCTACTTGCATCCCCGGCATCTCGACGGCTCGCTTGCGACGCTCGATATCGGCTGGTTCGCCAAGAAGAATCCGTTCCTCTACGAGCGGCCCGAGCCCGCGGAGTTCGCGCCTGGCGGTGACGCCTTCCTCGAATCGACGCCCGCAGTGCTGCCCTGGTACCAGGCGCGCGCAGGGCAGGTGTTCACGCTGGCGATCGGTCCGGCGCGGCTGCGCGCGTACTCGCTGCGGCAGCAGCGAAGCCTCGTGGCGCTGCTCGCCGAGCGGCGCGTCGACGCGGAGGGAGCGCGCGAGGATCGCGGCGCGTTCGTGGTGATACGCGACCCCGACGCCGCTGCCATCGCGCGGGCGCTTGAGGAGCGAGCCGTGTGCTGCGATGCGCGCGGCGAGTTCCTTCGCATCTGTCCGGACGTGCTGACGACCGAGGCGGAACTCGCCGTCGCCGCCGAACGGGTCGAGCTCGCCCGCTGCGTCTTGCGCGGCTGACGCGCCAGCGACGCGCGTCAACCCCGGTTGACGATGAAGTGCACGAGCGTCGCGACAGCCGCAACCAGCATTGCCGCACCGAACAGCCCGGCGAGGATCACGTGCACGGGCTTGATGGAGACGGAGTCGCGTTCGCCAGACGCCCGCTTGCGCACCCCGAAGAAGCTCCAGAAGACGGCTCCCATGACCTGCAAGAACCGCGCCTCGCGCGGCGGCTCCGGGGGCTGTGACATTGGGTTCGACGTCATCCCTGCGACCTCCGGCGATGCTAGCACGGCGCCCGGGAGCCGGAATGCGTGTTTAGTGCATCCAGCTTGCCTCTCCTGCCGTATAGGCGTTTGCACCAAGCAAAAGCCCTTTCACCCAAGGAGAGGAAACGATGAACGATATGCTGAGAAGGCTCGCATTTCCCGCGGTGTTCCTTGCCGCCCTGCTGCTCGCCGCCTGCCAGGATATGGGCATGGCGCCCCAGAAATCGCTCTACGAGCGCCTCGGCGGAAAGGAAGCGATCACGGCGGTGGTCGACGACTTCGTAGCCAACGTCGCAGCAGACAAGCGCATCAACGGCTTTTTCGCCAAGGCCGACATTCCGCGGCTAAAGCGTAACCTGGTCGACCAGATCTGCCAGGCCACGGGCGGGCCGTGCACGTACACCGGCAAGGACATGAGAACAGCACACAAGGGCATGGGCATCACGGATGCCGACTTCAATGCGCTCGTCGAGGACCTGAAGAAGTCGCTCGACAAGTTCAAGGTTCCGGCAAAGGAGCAGGGCGAGCTGCTCGGGGCGCTGGGCTCGATGAAGCCGCAGATCGTGGGGCAGTAAGAATCGCGCTCGATCCGGCCCGACCCTGACCCGGCGCTCGCACGCGCTTCGGAGTCGGGCCGGAGCGCGTCCGGAACCTTAAACGAAATCAAACGGCTACAGCTCGATTCCGCCTTGAAAACCAGCTCGGCTCCCCAACGTTGGAGTAGATTGGAGCCCCGAGGGGTCTTTCATGCGGTTGGACAAGCTAACGACCAAATTCCAGCAGGCGCTCGGCGATGCGCAGAGCCTGGCGCTGGGCAACGACAACGGCTTTATCGAGCCACAGCACCTGCTCCAGGCGTTGCTCCAGCAGGAGGACGGCGGCAGCTCGTCGCTGCTCGCGCGCGCCGGCGTCAACGTCGCGGCGCTCAAGACCGCGCTTGCAAAGGCGATCGCGCGGTTGCCGAAGGTTGAAGGCCAGGGCGGCGAGATCTCGATCTCGCGCGACCTCAACAACCTGCTCAACCTCACCGACAAGGAAGCGACCAAGCGCGGTGACCAGTTCATCGCGAGCGAGCTCTTCCTCCTCGCGCTCGCCGACGACAAGGGTGACACCGGGCGGCTTGCCAAGGAATACGGCCTGACCCGCAAGGCGCTCGAGAAAGCGATCGAGGCGGTTCGCGGCGGCGCCGGCGTCGACACGCAGGAGGCCGAAGGCCAGCGTGAGGCGCTGAAGAAGTACACGGTCGATCTCACCGACCGCGCGCGCAGCGGCAAGCTGGACCCGGTCATCGGACGCGACGACGAGATCCGCCGCGTCATCCAGGTGTTGCAGCGGCGCACCAAGAACAACCCCGTGCTGATCGGCGAGCCCGGCGTGGGCAAGACGGCGATCGTAGAGGGCCTGGCCCAGCGCATTGTTGACGGTGAAGTCCCTGAGGGACTGAAGAACAAGCGCGTGCTCTCGCTCGACCTGGCGGCGCTGCTCGCCGGGGCGAAATACCGCGGCGAATTCGAGGAACGGCTGAAGGCCGTGCTCAAGGACATCGCTGGCGACGAGGGCCGGACGATCGTCTTCATCGACGAGCTGCACACCATGGTCGGCGCGGGCAAGGCCGAGGGCGCGATCGACGCCGGCAACATGCTCAAGCCCGCGCTCGCGCGCGGCGAGCTGCACTGTGTGGGCGCGACCACACTCGACGAGTACCGGAAGTACATCGAGAAGGATGCCGCGCTCGAGCGCCGCTTCCAGAAGGTGCTGGTCGACGAGCCCTCGGTCGAGGCGACCATCGCCATCCTGCGCGGGTTGCAGGAGCGCTACGAGATTCATCACGGCGTCGAGATCACCGACCCGGCGATCGTCGCCGCTGCGGAGCTTTCGCACCGCTATATCACCGATCGGTTCCTGCCCGACAAGGCGATCGATCTCATCGACGAAGCAGCGGCGCGGATCAAGATGGAGATCGACTCCAAGCCCGAGGCGATGGATCGGCTCGACCGGCGCCTGATCCAGCTCAAGATCGAGCGCGAGGCGGTCAAGAAAGAGAAGGACGAAGCATCGAAGAAACGCCTCGGCGCGATCGAGGAGGAGATCAAGCGCCTCGAGCGTGAATACGCGGATCTCGACGAGATTTGGCAGGCGGAGAAGGCCCAGGTGCAAGGCGCGCAGCACATCAAGGAGGAGATCGACAAGATCAAGCTCCAGATGGAAGAGGCGAAGCGCAAGGGCGACTGGCAGAAGATGTCCGAGTTGCAGTACGGCAAGCTCCCGCAACTCGAGGCGCAGCTCAAGAAGGCTGACACGAAGCTCGCGAAGGAGCAGGCGAAAAAGCCGCAGCTCCTGCGCACGCAGGTCGGCGCGGAGGAGATCGCCGAGGTGGTCTCGCGCGCAACCGGCATTCCCGTGTCGAAGATGATGCAGGGCGAGCGCGACAAGCTCCTGCACATGGAAGAGGCGCTGCACAGGCGCGTCGTGGGTCAGGACGAGGCGGTGCGGCTCGTCTCCGACGCGATCCGCCGCTCGCGCTCAGGCCTGGCCGATCCGAACCGGCCGTACGGGTCGTTTCTGTTTCTGGGGCCCACCGGCGTGGGCAAGACCGAGCTCTGCAAGGCGCTCGCTGAGTTCCTGTTCGACTCGGAATCGCACCTGATACGCATCGACATGTCCGAGTTCATGGAGAAGCACTCGGTCGCGCGGCTGATCGGCGCCCCGCCCGGCTATGTCGGCTACGAAGAGGGCGGGTATCTCACCGAGGCGGTCCGGCGCAAGCCCTACAGCGTGATCCTGCTCGACGAGGTGGAGAAGGCGCACCCCGACGTGTTCAACGTGCTGCTGCAGGTGCTCGACGACGGCCGGATGACCGATGGCCAGGGACGCACCGTCGACTTCAAGAACACGGTGATCGTGATGACGTCGAATCTGGGCTCGCAGATGATCCAGCAGATGGCGGGGGACGACTACGGCGTGATCAAGCTCGCGGTCATGGCGGAAGTGAAGACGACATTCCGGCCCGAGTTCATCAACCGCATCGACGAGATCGTGGTCTTTCACGCGCTATCGGAGAAGAACATCGAGTCGATCGCGAAGATCCAGCTCAAGGCGCTCGAGGCGAGGCTCGGCAAGCTGGAGATCCGGCTCGACGTGACGCCGGAGGCCCTTGCCGAGGTCGCCAAGTCGGGATTCGATCCGGTCTATGGCGCGCGCCCGCTCAAGCGGGCGATCCAGCAGGAGATCGAAAACCCGCTGGCGAAGGATATCCTCGCCGGCAAGTTCAGCGCTGGCGACACCATCCGCGTGGCGGCGAGCGGCGGCCAGATCCGATTCGCCAAGAAGTGACGCCTGGTCGTCGACGGCCCGCCGCGCTCTAACCGCGATACTGCGCGACGGGCCGCGACGTTCCTGCCGCGCCCAACGCTGGCGCGGAATCAATGAACCGTTGCCCAGACGCTGGTGGCGTTCCCATGGAACGAATCACCACGTTCGCCGCCAGGACGACGGTTCTCGCGCCCACCAGCTCGATCCCCGCCAGAAGGACGATCAGCAGTCCAAAGACGACCGCCATTCTCGCCGCCGCGACAATGGCGCGCCCGGCGCGCGAGCCGGCAGTTCCGTAACGGTTCATCATGCCTCCGCAGTCGGCGCAGCCCTTCAGTAGTACGGCACGAACTTCCGCCGCCTGAGCAGCCCAGCGCGGCCTTCTGCCGTGGCGGACGCAACCACGATCTGCGCGAGAGCAGCGCTCGTTCGCTTCAGCCAGGCGTGGAATCGTCCCCGCAACGTCTTCCTGCGGATCAGGCGCAGCCGCGAGTCCGCCTCGGCCGCGATCACGGTGCGCCCGCTGCGATCGATCTCGAAGCGCATGCCCCCCGTGAGAATGATGTCTCTCAGGTCGCTCTCGAAGGTCACCCAGAGGGTGCCTTGGTCGACCGCGATCGTGGTACCCCTTGCGCCGTCGAGCACCAGGGTGCCGCGCTTGGGCAGAAAACGCCGGTGGCGCAGACTCGTCGTTGCGATGTCGTAGGGCATGGTCTTGCTCCTCAATTATGCGTATGATGCATGCCTTGACCATTGTCATGAAACACGCAATATTGGTCGTCGGCGTAGCGGAGTATCGACCGAAGGGGATCCCGTGACAAACGAAATCGTCGCATGATTTGCATGCGAAAATGGAATGGCTACCCTTGACGCACACGGCCCCCGGCTCCCTTCGCTCGATCTGCTCCGCGGATTCGAGGCGGCGGCGCGGCACCTGTCCTTCACACGCGCGGCGGAAGAGATGTTCCTTACCCAGTCGGCACTGTCCCGCCAGGTCATCGCACTGGAGGAGCAGCTGGGCACGCCTCTGTTCGAGCGCCGCCACCGCGAGCTGCGGCTGACCGACGCGGGGCAGGTGCTGCACATCGCAGCGAAGAGCATGCTCGACGAGCTTGGCCGCGCCGTGGCCCGAATCCGCCGCGAGGAGAACACGCAACCGTTGACCGTCTCGACCAACTTGCCGTTTGCCTCGCTGTGGCTGATACCACGGCTCGTCCGGTTTCGGACGCGCCACCCCGCCATCGATGTGTTCATCTCCGCGGACGACCGGATCGTCGATCTCGAGCGCGAGCAGATCGATCTCGCAGTGCGCTACTGCAGCGAGGCGATGGCGCCTCCGGGCGCGCCGCGGCTCTTCGGCGAGCGGCTGCTGCCGGTGTGCGCGCCTGCTCTGGCCCACGACCCGGCGCGGCCGCTCAAGCGCCCTGAGGATCTCGCGCGCCACGTGCTGTTGCACCTCGACGACGAGCGCGGGCGTTTCCCCTGGCTCAACTGGTCGGCGTGGTTGGCCGCTATCGGCATCCACGAGCTGAAGCCCGCAGGGTCGCTGCGCTTCAATCACTCGGCCGAGGCCATGCAGGCTGCGGTCGACGGCCTGGGCGTGGCGCTCGGGCGGGTTCCGCTCATCAACAGCCTGCTCCAGCAGCGCAAGCTCGTTGCCCCGTTCCGCAACAAGTACGCCACCGCGCGCGCCTACTTCATCGTCGCATCGACGCGCGCTGCGAAGAGGCCTGGCGCGCAGGCGTTCATCGACTGGCTGATCGAAGAGGCGCGCAGCGAGTCGAGCGAAACGCCTGCGGATGCCGCGGAGCGCCGAACGTCGAAGCCGGTGCACCGTAAGCGCAAGGGATGAGCACGCCGCCGAACCGCCACGTCGGTCTCGCCCCGTCGCTGTGGATCATGCGCTTCGCCCCGCTCATCGCACCCGGGGCCCGCGTGCTCGATCTTGCCGCGGGGTCCGGCCGCCACGCCGTGTTCCTCGCCGGCCGCGGCGCGAGCGTCCTCGCCGTCGATCGCGACGCGGTGGCACTGGCGTCCTTCGCCGCGACTCCCGGGGTGCAGACGCAAGTTGTCGACCTCGAAAGCGGCGCGTGGCCGTTCGCGGGCGAGCGCTTCGAAGCCATAGTGGTGACGAACTACCTTCACCGCCCGCTCTTCGCGCGGCTGCAGTCGGCGCTCGCCAGCGACGGCGTCCTTCTTTACGAAACTTTCGCGGAGGGCAACGAAGCCTTCGGCAAGCCGACCAACCCGGACTTCCTTCTCGTTCGCGAGGAGTTGCTGGAGCGCACGCGCGGGTCGCTCACCATCGTCGCCTTCGAGCAGGGCGTGATCGGCGGCGAGCGCGCGTGCGTCGTGCAGCGTCTTGCCGCCGTGGGCCCTGCGCGGCGCTGGCCGCCGCCCCTGTCCGCCTGAACTTGCCGGCGACCGCTGGTGTCTGACGGCGGTCGTCACCTACCGGCCTCTGTCGCCGACGCGCTGCCCCGAACGATTCGGGTAAAATGGCGCATTTTTCGGATCGGCCCTGATGCTGACAGGTAGTCTCGTCGCGATCGTTACGCCGATGCAGCCGGGCGGGGCGCTCGATCTCGCGGGACTGCGCAAGCTGATCGACTTCCACGTCGCGAACGGCACCAGCGCGATCGTGGTGGTCGGTACGACTGGCGAGTCGCCGACCGTGGATGTGGAGGAGCATTGTCTCCTGATCGAAACCACCGTAAAGCACGCTGCCGGACGCATCCCGGTGATTGCGGGCACCGGCGGCAACGCGACCTCAGAGGCAATCGAGCTTTCGGCGTTCGCGAAGAAGGTTGGCGCGGCGAGCGGGCTGTCGGTCGTTCCTTACTACAACAAGCCCACGCAGGAAGGACTGTACCGGCACTTCCGCAGCATCGCCGAGAGCGTCGACCTGCCGTTGATCCTCTACAACGTGCCCTCGCGCACGGTCGCCGATCTGGCGAACGACACGGTGCTGCGGTTGGCACAGGTGCCGGGGATCGTCGGCATCAAGGATGCGACCGCCGACCTCGGCCGCTGCAGCGAGCTGCTGCGTGCCCTCGCTGCGGCGGGCAAGTCCAACTTTGCGGTCTACAGTGGCGACGATATTGCCGGGCTCGCCCTGATGCTGATGGGCGGGCATGGTGTGATCTCGGTGACGGCCAATGTGGCCCCGAGGCTGATGGCCGAGATGTGTGCGAAGGCACGGGACGGCGACATCGCCGGCGCGCGCGCAGTAAACGACAGGCTGTTGCCGCTGCATCGGCGGCTGTTCGTGGAAGCGAACCCGATTCCGGTGAAATGGGCCTTGACGGAAATGGGGCTGATCGGTGGTGATCTGCGCCTGCCGCTGACACCGCTCGCCGCGCAGTACCACGACGCGCTGCGCGCAGCGCTGCGTGAGGCAGGCTGTCTTTGATGGAGATTTCACGATGCTGTTGCTTCGACGCTTAGGACCCGGCTCGGCCGGATTGCTCGTGCTGGTTGCAGCGCTGCTTGGCGGCTGCGACACGACAACTTCGCTCGGCAAGAAGATCGACTACAAGTCGGCGAGCAGCGCCCCCTCGCTGGAGATTCCGCCCGACCTCTCCGCGCCCACGTACGACGATCGCTATGCGACTGCGACGGCGTCGGGAGCCGCTGCGGCCAAGGCCGCAGGACGGACCAGCGAGCTGCTCCCGCGCAGCACCGATGTCCGGCTCGTGCGCGCAGGCTCCGAGCGCTGGCTGGTGGCGAAGATGTCGCCCGAGGTAGCCTGGAGCACAGTGCAGGAATTCTGGACCGACAACGGCTTCGTCATTTCGTTGGCGCAGCCCTCGGTCGGGATCATGGAAACCGACTGGGCTGAGAACCGCGCAGCTACGCCAAAGGACACGGTGCAGAAGTACGTCGGCAAATACTTGGACTTTCTGACCGATACCTACACTCGCGACAAGTTTCGAACGCGCATCGAGCGCGGCGCCGAACCCGGAACCGTGGAAATCTACATTAGCCACCGGGGGATGGCGCAGCAGCCCACCAAGATATCGCAGGGCTCGCCCGAGGACTGGGTCTGGCAGCCCATGCCACCGAATCCCGAGCTGGAAGCGGAGTTCCTGCAACGCATGATGGTGAAGCTGGGAACGCCCGCGGCCCAGGCGGCTGCCCAGGTCGCTGCGCTGCCGCAGCAACCGGCACGCGCGCGCATCGAGAAGGGAACCGACGGCGCGAGCAAGCTCGTGGTGGACGATTCATTCGATCGCGCCTGGCGCAGGGTCGGCCTTGCCCTCGACCGGACGGGTTTCACGGTCGTGGACCGCGACCGCTCGAAGGGTCTGTACTTCGTGCGCTATTCCAATCCGGACCTCGATGCGAAAAAGAGCAAGAGTTGGCTCGAGGCGATTCAGTTCTGGAAGAGCGACGACAAGGCCAAGCCGGAGCAATATCGCGTGGTCGTCACCAACGTAGATCCGAACAGCGTCGTCACCGTGGAAGATCCCGCGGGCGCCGCAGACCGCTCGCCGAACGGCGACAGGATTCTCGCCTTGCTGCAGGACCAGTTGAAGTGAGCGCTCTGGCGCGGCACGCGAGCTAAAGCTTCCGTGCGCTTCGCGTCGTTGGGGAGCGGAAGCGAAGGCAACGGCCTGCTCGTCGAGGTCGGCGCGACCCGCGTCCTGATCGATTGCGGGTTCGGGCCGCGCGAGGCGATCGAGCGCCTGCAGCGCGCCGGGGTGGAGCCGGAAACGCTCACGGCGATCCTCGTCACGCACGAGCATGGCGACCACATCGGCGGGGTAGCTGCCTTCGCCTCGAGGTTCGGCACGGATGTGTGGCTCACCTTCGGCACGCTGACCATGGTCGCCGAGAGCTTCGCCGAGCTGCCTTGCGTGCGCTGCTTCGACAGCCACGAAGTTCTTGCTATCGGTGACATCGAAGTGCGGCCCTTTCCGGTGCCGCACGACGCAAGGGAGCCCGTGCAGTTCGTCTGCTCCGACGGGCACTGGCGCCTCGGCGTGCTCACCGACCTCGGCATGAGCACGGCGCATGTCGAGGAGAGTCTTTCGGGATGCGACGCGCTGGTGATCGAGTGCAACCACGACCTCGACATGCTCGCCGGGGGTGACTACCCGTTCCCGCTCAAGCAGCGCATCGCGGGAAAGCTCGGGCATTTGGACAACCGTGCCGCTGCCGAGCTGCTGGCCCGCATCGACACGACGCGCCTTAAGCATCTCATCGCGGCGCACCTGAGCCGGCAGAACAACCGTCCGGAGCTGGCGCGGGCAGCGCTCGCGGGCGCGCTCAACTGCGATGCGGAGTGGATTGGCGTTGCCGACCAAGACGTCGGCTTCGCCTGGCGCGAATTCATCTGAAAGGGGCACCATGGAAAAGCGGCAGGAGCTGTACCGCGGCAAGGCCAAGACCGTCTACGCGACCGACGATCCCAATGTGCTCGTGATGCACTACCGTGATGACGTCTCCGCGTTCGACGGCGCGAAACTCTCCAAGCTGGAGCGCAAGGGCGAGACCAACAACAAGATCAACGCGTACGTCATGGAAAAGCTCGCGGCCGCCGGCGTCGCCACGCACTTTCTCAAGATGCTGAACGAGCGCGAATCGCTCGTGAAGGCGATGAAGATGGTGCCGATCGAGTGCGTCGTCCGCAACGTCTGCGCTGGTTCGATGGCCAAGCGCTACGGCATCGAGGAGGGCACCCGCCTGCCCGAGCCGATCTTCGAATTCTTTCTAAAGAGCGATCCGTTGCACGATCCCCTGGTGAACGATGACCACATTCGCGTGCTCGGCTGGGCGACTGCGACCGAGATAGAGCAGATGAGAGCGCTCACGCACAAGGTCAATGCCGTGCTCAAGCCGATGTTCGACAAGGCCGGCATCGACCTGGTCGATTACAAGCTTGAATTCGGGCACCCGGTGAGCGATCCGAGGGGCCCGCTCGTGCTCGGTGACGAATTCACGCCCGATGGCTGCCGCTTGTGGGACCAGCGCTCGCACGAGAAACTGGACAAGGATCGCTTCCGCCGCGATCTGGGCACTGTGATCGAGAAGTACCGCGAGGTAGCACAGCGCATCGGCGCGCCGCTGTGAGCGCGCGCATCGAATAAAAAAGCCGGCCCGAGGGCCGGCTTCTTCTTGCGGTCTGCCTTTTTACTTCTTCGCTGCGTCAGCCGGGGCGGCAGGCGCCGCGGCCTTCATCGAATCGGCAGCGCTCTTCGCCGCATCGGCCGTTTTGTCGGCCGCTTCCTTCGTCGCTGCGGCGGCCTTGTCGGCGGCTTCCTTCGTCGCTGCAGCTGCCTTGTCAGCGGCTTCCTTCGTCGCCGCGGCTGCCTTGTCGGCTGCCGCCTTGGCGTCGGCCGCCGCCTTGTTGCTGTCGCTGCAGCCCGCAAGCGCAAAGGCGAGCGCCGCAGCGATGAGAACGGTCTTCGTCATGGGGATCCCTTACGTGAAATAACAAATGTGAACGGGGTGTCGCGAATCTCTCGGTATGTCTGCGCTCCCAACACCGGATACGCAGCCAACGAAATCCTCTCGCGGACCTTGTATCATACCACAAAACACAATGGATTCAATCAGTTTGTCAGGTTAACCGCGCGGGGCCTCGACACCCTACAGCCCGAGCACCGTCGCGCTGAGCCCGGGCTGCCCCGTCGCCCAGATCTCCTCGAAGCGCGTGGCGAGCGGTCGGGTCTGCTCGGGCTGGTTGACGCCCATCGCCGCGCGCGTCCGCTCGTAATGGAAGCGGTGCAGGTAGTGCCGGTCGTCCACGATCAGCAGGGGATCGGCGGCGAGCCTGGCTTCGTCGCCTGTGCGATAGATCGTCATTGCGTGGCTGTAGGTGCGCAGCAAGCCGAGGAGCCTCGGGGCCGCGCTCTCGAGGTAGTGCGTATCGTGCACGATGATGTCGAGGCGACGCCCGCGCGCCGCGCGCAGGAAAGCAGCCAGGCGCTCGATGCGCTCCGGCTGATTCCAGCCCGTCTGTGCGAGGTCTTGATCGAATACCCGGATCCGGCGCTCGGCGAATCCGATCAGCTCGTCGATGGCTGCAATCTGCTCGGCTATCGTTGACAGCTCGACAACGCGCGGGGCCGGGGCCGAGTCAGGGGAAGCGGAGGAAGCCATCGCGATACCAGGGGTAAAGGAGCGCGAACGGCGTCGCGAGCCGAAGCTCCTTGGCGGAAAGCTCGCGCGCGTTTGCAAGCCTTTTCAGGACGCCGGCACCGCGTTGAGGCCATGCCGTCGCCTCGCCGTTGATGAAGAGATGCCGGTCATCGTAGAGCAACTGCGCGCGCGCGTCCAAGCGCAGGCCTCGCCGCGCAGCCGCGCGGCGAAACGCGGCGGCGGTAAGCGCGCGCACGGGCCGTTCGAAATGAACTGTCGGCTTGGGTTCGGTGAGGTAGCCGCCGAGAAACCGGTCGATCGCGCGAGCGTCCCATCGGATTCCCCGCAACAGCGCTGCGGTCTTCGTGCGCATCACGCGGCTGATGCGCGCAGGCTCGGTGGTCGGCGCGAGATCGCGATCCTCGTAGCGACCCTCGAGCTCGAGCCGGTCCCGCAGCCAGTCGAGGAAGGCCACCGCGAGCTCCTGGGCAGCCGGCGCACGGAAGCCGATCGAATAGGTCGTGCAGGCGTCGATCGCGATGCCGTCGTG
>Ga0187777_10000835_pt1 | contig 20209 bp, 24 predicted proteins | sample 1015_Q2_SP5_10_M_FD_132416 | JGI IMG/M metagenome (GOLD analysis project Ga0187777, IMG submission 132416) | Tropical peat soil microbial communities from peatlands in Department of Meta, Colombia - 1015_Q2_SP5_10_MG | ecosystem: Environmental > Terrestrial > Soil > Wetlands > Peat | place... | reverse complement strand
GGCCGCTCGTCGAGAAGCCGTGCTGCTGGCTGTACGCGACGTACGCCGACTGGTTGAAAGCCGGCAGGAGGCCGTCGGCGGGCCCGGTATTGGAATGCGTCGTCACGTTGATGCCGCCGCCGGCGAACAGGTGCGGCCGCACCGTGCGGTACGCGGTCTCGTACAGGCGGATCGCGTCGTACCTCAAGTTCTCGCCGCCGACGGGCGGATCGATGCCGGCACCGAAGACGTCGGACGAGGTTTTCGAGAAACGGTTGTCGCCGACAATGAGCCAGCGGTCGCCCGAGGTGAAGATCGAAAAGCGCAGGCCCGAGAGCACCTGCTCCTTCTGCGAGACCTTGACGCCCGCGACGAGCGACGAGATGTGCGTCGTGTGTGGATCGCCGCCGAAGAACGCGACGTTGCTGTTGAAGCCCGCGGTCAGGCCGGTCGATGGTTTGGCTGTGATCGTCGGCGCGGCGACCACGAACCGATTGGGCACGGGCGCGTCCGTGCCGGGCATTTCAGCGTCCTGACCGACGCGCCAATGGCGGACGTCGCGCCATAAATCCCCGACGTCGAGCGTCGGCTGAAACGTGTCCGCGGCGGCGCCGTACGAAGAGGGCTCCGCCGGCGCCTGGGCCCAGAGACGCCCGGGCACGGCGGCCAGCAACACGAGGCAGAACGACAGGCATCGGCCCAAGATTCCAGTTCACCACACCTGCCGGTGCTGCGCCAGCCAAAGCCCGCGTGTTCACACATTCTTCGAACCGTCGTGACGACCTGTTCTGTTTCCCAGGTTGGCGCACGGCGCGGCAAATCAACAATCCGCAATGTTCTCGTTAGTTATCCGTTGGCATTTCCTCGATGTGGTCGATGACGAGCACCGGGACGGGGCGCTTGCGCAGATCGAGCTTCAGCCCGAGCTGCTTGTCCAGCGCCTCGGGAAGCGACATGGCGCCGTTCGGGTCGGAGGCCGCGGCGGACGCGCCGGCCGACTGGTCGGCGCCCTTGCCGGCTTGTCCCTGCTGGAGCAGACCGATCGGCGTGAAGTTGAACGTGAAGTCGAAGCTGCCGTCGAGCCCCGTCTCGTCGTTCACGTCGATGGTGACGTAGCCCGGCGCGATCGCGCGAAGGGTCTGCGCGAACTGCGCCATGGTCATGTTCTGAACCGTCACGAGGCGCGCGAGAATCGGGTTCGTGTTGCGCGGATCGTTGGCCGTGTCCTTCGCACCGCCTTCCTTCCACCTGGTGCGGCTCGCCGGATCCGCCTTCGTCAGCTTCGGCTTCGAGGACGCGCTGAGGGTATAGGCGGACACGGGCCGGTCCTCGGTATGCAGCTTGATCCGAAACCGCTCCGTGAGCAGCGCGCGAAGCATCAGCCGGAGATCATCGATGTCGATCTGCTGCTGATTCCCCTGTCCGGAGACCGCCGTCGACGTGACGGCGAGGACGTTGTAGCGGGTATCGTCGAAGAACTTCGGCGCGTTCGCAATCAGGTCGTTGTTGTTCTGCGGGATATCCCAGGCGATGCTCATCAATTGATGCAGCGTGAAGCCCTGCAGATCGATCCGGCCGCCCGGCTGAATGCGGCCCTGCGGCATCGCGCCCGGCATGCTCAGCTTCACCGTCGCGAGATCGAACTCCGCGGGCGGCGGCGACGGCAGGCTGTCGGCCACGCCCGACGGATTGGGGGTGGGCTTCTGATTCACGCTGTCGACCATGAGGACCGGCAGCGAGACCATCTGAGGCGTGAGCTTCAGCCCGAGCTGTTTGTCGACCGCGTCGAAGAATGAGATGCCGTCCGCTCCGGCCTGCGTGAGCAGCGCGCGGTTGGTCCATTTGAGCTCGAAATCAAATCCACCTTTCAGGCCGGTCATATCCGCAACTGGGCTGCCGATGTACGCGCCGGCGAAGGCGCGGAACAGCGGCGCCAGCTCGGTCGACGTCATGTTGTGACACATGACGTCGATGTACGGGATGACGCCCGGCTGCGGCGGACCCGGCGGGACCGGCTGACAGTCCGATGGTCCGGTGCCGGCTGCCGGAGTCATTTTCGATCCCCCGCTTCCAACGGTCAGCGCATATCCCTGCTGCGGCTTCGTGACCGTGTGGAGCGCCAGCTTGAAGCGGTCGGATAGAAGGTTCTGGAGCATGATCCTGAGCGTCTCCGGCGGCGTCGCGTTGGGCGCCTTCGCGATGACGTCGAAGCGATCCATTTCGAGCCAACTCGGTCCCCCGAGGATCGTGTCCGTGTCCATCACGTTGTACGCGACCCTGATCAAGTCGAGCATGGTCGCGTTCCGGAGGTCGTAGCGGCCCGCGCGCAGGACGCCGCCGGTCATGAAGGGCGTTGCGTTCGAACTATGCGCCCTCACGTGGATATCGGCCGCGTCGAACGCCGCGGAGTTGGAGGCCGATTGGCCGAAGACGCCAGCCGAGAGGAGGACGACGATTGCGAGGCCGGTGAAAGTGCGCATCATAAGGGTCCTGCCTCCTGGGACAGGAGAGACTCGACCGGTGACGCCCGGGGTGGACCTGAGGGGACTCTCTCGTTAGACGGCAAAAGAGCGGAAAAGTTCACTCGGAAATGGGGTATACCGCGATCGTCAGAGGAGGCCATCCATCGCACGAGATCCAATTCCGACGTGGTTCTTCGCACTGGTCGTCGTTCGCCGCGGCAATCGATTTCTGCTCGTCCACGAACGAAAGCACGGCCAGCGATGGAATCTGCCGGGCGGCCGCGTGGAGCCCGGCGAATCACTCGAAGCGGCGGCGCGCCGCGAAACGCTCGAGGAGACTGGAGTCCTGGTCAGACTGACGGGGCTGCTGCGCCTCGAGCACACGCCGGTTGCCGGCGCGGCGAGGGTGCGCGCGTTCTTCCTGGCCGAGCCGGTCGACGACACGCCGCCGAAATCCACGCCGGACGATGAATCGCTCGGCGCCGAGTGGGTGGCGCTGGAGGATCTGGGCCGCTATCCGCTGCGCGGCGCCGAGGCCGAGGAGGCGATCCGGTTCGTCGCCTCCGGCGCCCCGATGTACCCGCTGACGATTCTTCAGCTCGAAGGCGGCCCTTTCCGGGCATAGCGGCCGTCGCCGTGTGAGTGGCATCTGGACTCCGCTTTGACATTGCAAATTGCAATATGTATATTGCTATTTGCAATGACGCTGGGTGAGAAGGTTCGGTCGCTCAGAACCGTCGAAGGCGAGCTGCGCGGTCTCGGCCGCGAGATGAGTCAGCAGGAAGTGGTGCGCGCGATCTCGAGTGAGCTCGGCGCATCCTTCAGCCAGTCCTACCTGTCGCAGGTCGAAAGCGGCGCGCGGCCGCATTTGACCCACCACACGCGTCAGCTGCTCGCGCGATTTTTTCGTGTGCACCCCGGTTATCTCGTCAGCGATCCGCCTGGCTTTCAGACCGAGCTCGTCTCGCCGCTCGGGACGGCGGAAGGCCCGCTCGACGAATGGATCCGCCGGGGCGCCGAGCGCTTCGCCGCGGATCCGCCGCTGGCCGACGCGCTCCTGAAGCTCGCCGCGGACTCGGACTCGCGCAAGTGTCTCCTGCTCCTCGGCGCCATTGTCGAGACGCCGGCGCTCGTCGACCGGCTCGCGGCGGCGCTCACGCCCGTGAACGAGTGAGGTGGCGATGACGTGGACGACCGTCTATCTCGTCTGCTTCTGGTTCGGGGTCGTCATGAGCGCGAGCTCCTGGCTCCTGATGATGCTCGGCGGGCATCTGCCGCACCTTCATCATGCGCATCCGCATTTCGGACGCGGCGCCGGCCACGGCCGCGGCGCGGCCCACTCGACGGCGTCCGCGCCGTCGCCGCTCAATTTCTCCACCGCGATGGCGTTCCTCGCCTGGTTTGGCGGGGCAGGCTACCTGCTGACGCGCACCGCCGTCATCTGGCCGCTCGCGCTGGCATTCTCGCTGACGTTCGGGGCCGCGGGCGCCGCCGTCGTGTTCTGGTTCATGGCCAAGGTGCTGTGGTCGCCGGAGGAGAACCTCGACCCTGACGACTTCGACGTCGTGGGCCTGCTCGGCACGATCAGCAGTCCGATTCGCGAGGGCGGCACCGGAGAGGTGATCTTTCAGCAGCACGGGGTACGGCGCGTCTCGGGGGCGCGCAGCGACCAGGGAGAGGCGATCGGCAAGGGCGTCGAAGTCGTGATTACGCGGTACGACAACGGTCTGGCGTACGTGCGGACGTGGGAAGACATGGCGGCGGACTCGCCGCGATAAGGAGCAGACGATGGACATCTCAACCGGCGTCGGCGTCACCGTTGCTCTGATGGCGCTGACCGTCATTCTTCTCACGACGCTCATGGCGACGCTCTACCGGAAGGCCGGTCCGCACGAGGCGCTCGTCGTCTACGGCTTCCGCGGGACGCGGGTGATCAAAGGGCACGGCACCGTCATCTTCCCGATGATCGAGACGTGCCGCGAGCTGTCGCTCGAGCTGATGTCCTTCGACGTCGCGCCCGTGCAGGACCTGTACACGAAGCAGGGCGTCGCCGTGACGGTCGAAGCGGTCGCGCAGATCAAGGTGAAGTCCGATCCCGTGTCGATTCAGACCGCGTCGGAGCAGTTCCTCACGAAGACGCCGGATCAGCGCGAAGGGCTCATCCGCCTCGTGATGGAAGGGCATCTGCGCGGCATCATCGGTCAGCTCACGGTCGAGGAGATCGTCAAGCAGCCGGAGATGGTCGCCGACCGCATGCGCTCCACCTGCGCGGACGACATGAGCAAGATGGGCCTCGAGGTGATCTCGTTCACGATCAAAGAGGTCCGCGACAAGAACGAGTACATCGTCAACATGGGTCGTCCCGACATCGCGCGCATCAAGCGCGACGCGGACGTGGCGGCCGCCGAAGCCGACCGCGACACGGCGATCAAGCGCGCCGAGGCGACGCGCGCCGCGGCGATCGCGAAGGCGCAGGCCGATCAGGAGCGCGTGCTCGCCGAAACGCTGTCGCAGGCGAAGCAGGCCGAAGCGCAGCGGGACCTCGACATCAAGAGAGCGCAGTACGTCGAGCTGGTCAAGAAGCAGCAGGCGCAGGCCGACAAGGCGTACGACATCCAGACGAACGTGATGCAGCAGCAGCTCACCGCGGAGTCGGTGAAGGTCCAGCAGGTGGAGCGCGAGGCGCAGATCAAGGTGCAGGAGGCGGAGATCCTGCGCCGGGAGAAGGAGCTGATCGCGACCGTGCTGAAGCAGGCGGAAATCGAGCGGCAGCGCATCGAGACGCTCGCCGACGCCGAGAAGGTCCGGCTCATGGTCGAAGCCGAAGGCGCCGCGGCCGCCACGCGCGCGCGCGGCGAGGCGGAGGCCGACATCATCTTCAAGAAGGGCGAGGCCGAAGCCAAGGCGATGAACGTCAAGGCGGAGGCCTATCAGGAATACAACCAGGCCGCCGTTGTCGACAGGCTCATCGCAGGGCTGCCGGAGGTCGTGTCCGCGCTCGCCACGCCGTTGAGCAAGGTCGACAAGATCACCATCGTGTCGACGGGCAACGGCGATACCGCCGGAGTCAACAAGATCACTGGAGATGTCGCGAAGATGGCCGCGCAGGTGCCGGCGCTCTTCGAAGCGCTGTCCGGCATGGACCTGACGCAGCTGATGTCGAAGGTCCGGGGCATCGGCGACGGCAACAAGAAGCCCGACGCGCTTGGCGCGTAGGGAGGTGCGATGTGGGACTTCTGGAAAGAGTGAGCACGCTCGTCCGCGCGAACCTGAACGATCTGATCGATCGGGCCGAGAACCCGTCGAAGATGATCAAACAGGTGATTCTCGATATGGAGAATCAGCTGCTCCAGGTCAAGACACAGGTCGCGATCTCGATCGCCGACCAGCACATGCTGGAAAAGAAGATGCACGAGAGCCGCGATAAGGCGGCCGACTGGCTGAGGAAGGCCGAGTTGGCGGTCGAGAAGGGCGAAGACGACCTCGCGCGCGCGGCGCTCGCTCGCCACAAGAACGCGGAGCGGATGGCGGGCAGCTTCGAGCAGCAGGTGGAAGATCAGCGATCGCAGGTCTCCACGCTCAAGGCGGCGTTCGGCAAGCTCGAAGACAAGCTCGCGGAGGCGCAAGCGAAGAGCGACGTGCTCCTCGCGCAGCACCGGCGCGCTCGCGCGCTCGGACGCGCGAGCGACGCCCAGATGGCCATCGGCGGCCGTTCCCCCGCTCGGACGTTCGATCGGATGAAAGACAAGGTTGCCGCGCACGAGGCCGTCAGCCAGGCGAAGGCCGACCTCGCGGGCGACGACGTGGACCACCGGTTCATGCAGTTGGAACGTGAGGACGAGGTCAACCGCCTGCTGGCGGAGCTGAAGGCCAAGAGAGAAGGAGCATCGTGATGGTCATAGAACGGGTCGGCCCCGTGGCCATCGCGGGCGTCGGTGCCGTCATCGTGTTTCCCATCTGCTACGGACTGATTGGCTTTGTCGCCAGCCTGCTCGGCGCATGGCTCTATAACGGCCTGGCCGGAACGGTGGGCGGGATTCAGGTCGACGTTCAATAGGCCCTTGGACCTTCGATGCCCGCGCTCGCGGCATCGGCTCTCGTGTCGCCGGCGGTTGGAATACGATGATGGCGATCGCACCCCTGCTCGAGGGGAGACCCGATGCCGAACACCGTCCGCTTGCACCGCGTGCTTCGCGCCGCGCCTGACAAGGTCTACCGGGCGTTCATCGACGGCGACGCCATGGCGAAATGGCTGCCGCCGCACGGATTCACGGGGAGGGTTCACCACGTCGACGCGAAGGTCGGCGGCGCGTACAAGATGTCGTTCACGAACTTCTCGAGCGGTTCGAGCCATTCGTTCGGCGGCAGGTTCCTGGAGCTCGTTCCGGGCGAGCGGATTCGCCACACCGATACGTTCGACGATCCGAACCTGCCGGGCGAGATGCAGACGACGATCACGTTTCGGCGGGCCTCGGTCGGCACCGAGCTCTCGATCGTGCAGGAAGGGATTCCGGACATGATCCCGCCGGAAGCCTGCTATCTTGGCTGGCAGGAATCGCTGACGCTCCTCGCGCAACTCGTTGAACCGACGATTCCCGGATAGGGAGATCGTATGAAGAACCGGATTGCGGTCGCCGCGGCTCTCTCCGCTCTCATGGCCGCGAGCGCCGCGCGCGGCGTTCACGCCGACGTCGTCGAGTTGACGAAGGACGTCGCCGGCACGACGGTCCATTACAAGGTGGTGCTGCCGAACGGATACGACCCGAACAAGACGTACCCGGGCATTCTTGCCTTTGGCGGCGGGCCGCAGACGATGAATACGGTGGACGGCGTGCTGAACCGCTACCTGCGCGCCGAAGCCGAGAAGCGCGGCTACATCGTCGTCGCGCCGGCCGCGGAGCCCGGAAGGCTCTTCTTCGAGAACGGCATCCGGATCTTTCCCGAGTTCCTGAAGCTGGTGCTGGCGGACTACCACATCGCCGACGGCACATTTCACATCATCGGTCCGTCGAACGGCGGCATCGCGGCGTTTCACGTAGCCGCGCGCAATCCGCAGTACTTCCGCTCGATTACCGCCTTTCCTGGTTACATGTGGGATTCGAGCAGGGCCAAGCTGCTCGCGATCTCCAAGATGTGCGTGTTCATGTACGTCGGCGAACTCGACGAGTACAACTGGCACGGGGAGATGCAGCGCGAGGCGGACGTGCTGAAGTCGATGGGCGGCTTCGCGCGGTACACCGTCGAAAAAGGGCAGCCGCACGGCATCGCGACGCTGGCGGGCCCCAACGCCTCGCGGCTGTTCGACGACTTCGATCTGGCGCGGAAGGGATGCGCGGCGAAGTGAGCCGACGGACGGTCTTCGTCGCCGCGCTCGTCCTCTTCGTGGCGAGGATCGCCGCGGGCGAGGTCGTGGGCATCGACGTGCGTCGTGTCGACGACTTCGGCGCCTACGTGCGCGTGATCGGCCGCGTCCGCTTCGCCATCGACCCGAACCTCCCGGCGAACCGCGCGATCGCCGACATCAATCTCGCGCCGACCAACGCCGACGGAAAAGTCGAGTTCGCGTCCGACGTGCTGTTCTTCAGGCCGAAGGATCCCGCGAAGACGCGCGGCAGCGCCTTCATCGAAATCGTGAACCGCGGGCGGGATCAGTCGCTTCTCATCATGAGCGACGCCGTCCAGCGAAGCCTGTCGCCGGAATCCTGGAATCTCGGCGACAACTTTCTGCTCGATCAGGGTTTCGCCGTGGCCTTTCTGGGCTGGCAGTTCGACGTCGACGCCTCGGATGGCCTCACGTTCACGGCGCCGGCCGCGCGCGTGGACGGCCTCGTGCGCGCGGATCACATCGAGGTCCCCGGCAACCGGATCGTCGAGTTCGGCCTCGAATACTGCGCCGCGAGCCTCGATCCGGCGGGCGCGAAGATGACGTTCCGGCCGAAGATGGACGCTGCCCCGCAGCCCGTCGCGTCCGTCGACTGGGCGTTCAGCGGAAACGGGTGCGCCGCGCGCGTCAGGACGACCGCCGGCACGGGCATCTACGAGCTCGTCTATCGCGCGGGCATATCGCCGATCGCGGGGCTCGGGCTCGCCGCGATCCGGGACTTCGCGTCCTATCTGCGGTACGGTCCCCAGGGCGCCACGCTGCGCGAGAACCCCGCGGCGCTCCAGCACACGATTGGGTACGGCTACTCCCAGAGCGCGCGCGTGCTTCGCGACTTCGTCCGCGACGGCTTCAACGCCGATGAGCGTGGGCGGCAGGCCTTCGATGCGCTCATGATCTCTTCGGCCGGCGCGGGCGGCTCGAGCGTCAATCACCGCTTTGCGATGCCCGGTATCGCGGGAAACTCCGTACTCTCGGTGCTGCGGCCCGTCGACGTGCCGCCGTTCACGGACGCCCCGCTGCTCGCGCGGGCCACGGCGGCGAAGGTCGCGCCCAAGATCTTCTACACCTTCTCGTCGACGGAGTACTGGGCGCGCGCGGGCTCGCTGACGCACACCTCGGACGATGGGGCGATGGACGTGCCGTTCGCGTCCTCGTCCCGGCTGTACTTCATCGCCGGAACGCCGCACGCCTCAGGCGACCTGTCGTCGATACGCCTGCGGGGGTACCGGCAGCTCGTGAATTTCGCCCAACAGCGCTGGATTCAGCGCGCGCTGCTCGTCGACCTCGACGACTGGGCGCGCAGCGGCGTCGAGCCACCCCCTTCGCGCTACCCGACGATTGCCGCCGGCCAGATCGTGCCGTTGGCGAAGGTGCGGTTCCCGAAAATTCCGACGATCCCGTTTCCGACCTACATGCCGCAGGTGTGGCATCTGGATTTCGGACCGCTGTTCGCGACCGCCCGCGTCATCACGAACGAGCCGCCGACGATCGGAGCGGCGTATCCGGTGCTGGTGCCGCAGGTCGACGAAGACGGCAACGACGTCGGCGGGGTGCGCATTCCGGAACTGGCCGTGCCGCTCGGGACGTTCACCGGCTGGAACGTCACGAATCCGCAGCTGCGCGATCTCGGCTACCTCGCCGGACTGGTGGGCAGCTTTGATCCGTTTCCCATGACCGCCGAGGACCGCGATCGCGCGGGCGATCCGCGCCGCGCGATTCTGGAGCGGTACGCCGGCCGCGACGATTACCTGGCGCGCGTCCGGCGCGCCGCTCTCGATCTCGTGTCGCAGCGGTTCGCGCGGAGCGAAGACGTCGAAGCGGTGGTGAAGAGGGCGGGTGAGATGTGGGACGCGATCACGGCGATCGCGTCCCGCTGAGTCGACTGGCTTATTTCGGGCGGGTCGAAATTCCCGCGGCCTGAACGTCCAGCGAATAGATCTGCACGTTGTTGATCGCGACGCCGAACAGCGTCTTCCGGTTCGGTCCGCCGAACGCCACGCTGATCAGGTTTCGCGGCGAGGCGATGAAGCCGAGCAGATCGCCCTTCGGGCTCACTACCCAGACGCCGTTGTTCCCGGTCGTGTAGATCCGGCCCGCATCGTCGATCGCCGTGCCGTCGCCGCCGGCCCATGCGAACTGCCGCTCGTTGGTGAGCGAGCCGTCCGCCTGCACGTCATACGCGACGAGACCGCCGGCCGGCATCGGCGCGCCGGCCGGGACCTTGAGATCGGCGGGAGGCATCGCGTTCATCAGCCGGCCCGTGACGTAGAGCGTCTTCTCGTCCTTGCTGAGGATCAGCCCGTTGCCGGGAATCGTGCCGTAGCGGCCCATGACCACACCTTGCGGGTTGGCGTAATACACGCCGCCCATCGTGATGTACATGCCCCCCTTGCTGTCGGCGTTCAGGTCGTTGAGAACGCCGGCGCCGAGGCACTCGAGCGGCTCGCCGTCTTTCGACTTGTCCGCGAACAGCTTGCGCGGCGACACTTGCCAGATGCTGCGATTGAGCGCGCGCTCGCCGACGTAGAGCTTGCCGTCCTTGGTCATCGCCAGCGCGCCGCCGGTGTACGTGTCAGTGGCGACGAGCTCGACCTTCCCGTCGAGGCGCACCTTGATGATCTGGCTCTTGCTGTTCTGAGCGAGCAGCACGCCGTCCGCCGTGCCGATCGGACTGTCCGCGTTGTTGCCGGTGTCCTCCCACAGCAGCTTCCACTTCTGCCCGCCGTTCACGACCTGCGGAATCGCCGCGATCGTATAGTCCGCCGGCTGTTGAGGCCCGCGGCCGCCGCCTGCGGGCGCCGCCGCGCCACCGCCCGCGCCGCGTGCGCCGGCAGCGCCAGCGCCGCCGGGTGCTCCCGGACCTCCTGGACCGCCGCGCGCGCCGGCCGCAAGCGCGGCCTCGGGGTTCTTGCAGTTCGCCATCACGAATGCGGCGCGCATCGGGTCCGCGCCGGCCTGCACGCCGGGCGTGCGCCCCGGATCGAGCGGTTGCTGCTGCGCGCTGAGCGCGATCGCGCCTGCAGACGCCATGACGACTGCGAACAACATGCTGTTGCGTTTCATCGAGCCTCCCATGAGAGCAGAAAAACGTCGATATCCTACGTCCAAAGCGGACCGACGGCACAGATGCCCCGAAACGGGTACCCCGCGACACAGCCATCGCCGAGATTCCGAATCTAGCCGCCGGAGATCGCCCCGATGATCATGAACGGCTCGTCGCCGGACGCCACCGCGTCGGGCAGCAGGGCATCCGGCGGTTCATGCGACAGATCTTCCGCGCAGGCGAAGAACCGCAGGTAGGCGCGGCGGCGGGCCGTGCCGTGCTCGCGGATCGTCCCGCAAAGAACCGGGTACCGTGACTCGAGCGCATCGAGGACCGAGCGCTGCGTCACCGGCCCGTTCACCGCAACCTCGACCTCCTCGCCGACGCGCGCGAGATTGCGAAGGTGATAGGGTAGCGCGACCCGAATCACCGCAACGTTTGCACTTCGACCGACAGCACCGCCGGCAGGTGCTCGGCGATCGTCATCCACGTGTCGCCTCCGTCAGCCGACCCGTACATCTGTCCGCCGGTCGTCCCGAAATACACGCCGCACGAATCGAGCGCGTCCACCGTCATCGCGTCGCGCAGCACATTGACGTAGCAGTCGCGCTCGGGGAGCCCCTTCGACAGCGCTTCCCAGTCGTCTCCGCCGGTCTTGCTCCGATACACGCTGAGGCGGCCGTCCATCGGGAAGTGCTCGGAATCGCTCTTGATGGGGACGACGTAGATCGTTTCAGGCTCGTGGGCGTGGACGTCGATGACGAACCCGAAGTCCGTCGGCAGGTTGCCGCTCACCTCGCGCCAGTTGTCGCCGGCGTCGTCGGTCCGCATCACGTCCCAGTGCTTCTGCATGTAGAGGGTGCCTGGGTTCTCGCGGTGCATGGCGATCCGGTGGACGCAGTGGCCGACTTCGGCCGTCGGATCCGGAATGTACTTGGACACGAGGCCGTGGTTGATCGGCTTCCACGAGGCGCCGCCGTCATCGGTGCGGAATGCGCCCGCCGCGGAGATGGCGACGTACATCCGCTCCGGGTTCGTCGGATCCAGGAGGATCGTGTGGAGGCCCATGCCGCCGGCGCCCGGCGTCCAGCGATTGCCCGTGCTGTGATTCCTGAGCGCGGCCATCTCGTGCCAGCTCGCGCCGCCGTCGGTCGTGCGGAACAGCGCCGCGTCCTCGACGCCGGCGTACGCGACGTCGGGATTGTCGAGCGACGGTTCGAAGTGCCAGACCCGCTTGAATTCCCAGGGATGCGGCGTGCCGTCGTACCACTGATGCGTGCCCGTGGCTCCGTCGTAGGCGAATTTGTTATCGACCGGTTCCCACGTCTGGCCGCCATCGTTCGACCGCTGCACGACCTGTCCGAACCAGTTGCTCGACTGCGACGCGTAAATACGGTTTGGATCCGCCGGGGACCCTTTCATGTGATAGATCTCCCAACCGGCGAAGTGAGGGCCGCTGATGCTCCAGGTCTTCCGTGCGGCGTCGGCGGAGATCGTGAAGGCGCCTTTACGCGTGCCAACGAGTAGTCGTACACCGCTCATCGTCTCGTGACTCCTGTGGGTTCGCTACTATACCCTTATGCACTATCTGATGTTCTATAACGTCGTCCCCGATTACATGACGCGGCGCGCGGAATTTCGCGACGCGCACCTGGCGTATGCCCGCCGCGCCGTCGAGCGCGGCGAGCTCGTGCTCGGTGGAGCCCTCGCGAACCCTCCGGACGTTGCCGTCCTGCTCTTTCGCGGCGGCTCGCCGGCTGTCGCCGAGGATTTTGCCAAGAGCGATCCCTACGTGCTGAACGGCATCGTCACCAGCTGGCGAATCCGTGAGTGGACGACGGTCGTCGGCACGACCGCCGAGCAGCGGGTCTGATCGTGACGACCGCGCCGGCTTCCGACGCGCGCGCGGCCGCGCTCATCGATCGGCTTGCCCTCCAGCCGCACCCCGAGGGTGGCTACTATCGTGAGATCTTCCGGTCCGCGCTTGCCGTCCGGACCAGCGACGGACGACCCGTGCGTTCGGCGGTCACGACCATCTATTACCTGCTGACCGCCGGCCAGCACAGCGGGTGGCATCGCGTGCGGTCCGACGAGATCTGGCACTTCTACGACGGCGATCCGCTCGAGCTGGCGCTCGTGTCTCCTGCATTCGACAGCGTCACGCGCCTCGCGCTCGGGCCGCCCGACGGTACGAGCGAGCCATCCCATACGGTGCCGGCCGGCTGGTGGCAGGCCGCGCGACCGACGGGCGCGTTTACGCTCGCCGGTGCGACGGTCGCGCCGGGCTTCGAGTTCGTTGATTTTCTGATGGCGCGCGACGACCGCGAGAGCCGGGATGCGTTGCTGAGGCTCGAGCGCAGCCTCGCGTCGCTGCTGTAACATTTTGGGCGCTTCCATGGTTGGGCTCAGCTGGAGGTGGATCGCCCTGATGCTCGTCGTCCCTCCGGCGGCGGCGCTCCTCGCCGCGGTGCCGCTGTGGCGTGAGAAGTATCCCATCTTCGGAAATCTCGTCGGCACATTCATCATCCTCGCGTCGGCGCTGGCGCTCATCATGCGCGAGTACGCGGTTATCGACCGGGTGACCCGCGCCTGCCTGGAGGCGGGTACCACGTGCTGGCCGCAGCCGAGCGCCTTCGCGCGGTACGCGATCTACACCGGCGTCGGCTTCGTCGAAGTGTTTGCGCTGTTCCTGTACAGCCTGCGGGTGGAGCGCAAGATCCGCGATCGCGACTACGCGCCCGAATGGCGTTGAACCGGAGTCCCCATGCCCGACCATTATCACGATCCGTCCGACTTCAAGCTGCTGAGAGACATGAGAAAGGCCGCGCCTCCCGAGTTCGAGGCGTGGCTGGCGCTCGACAAGATGGTCGGGCGCGACGGCGGCGCGATCCCGCGGAAATATCGCGAGCTGATGGCGATTGCCGTCGCGTGCACGACGCAGTGCCCCTACTGTCTCGAAGCGCACACGAAAGCGGCCAAGGCGGCGGGCGCGACGCGGGAGGAGGTGGTCGAAGCGTCGTTCATCGCGGCGGCGCTGCGCGCCGGCGCCGGCGCGACGCACGGAACGCTTGCGCTCAAGCTCTACGATGCGGCACCGCCGGCTCCCGAGCGGGCGTGAGGGGAGTAGAATGCGTCGCCATATGCCGATTGCCAAGCGTCTCTGGCTCGCGGCGGCCTGCGTGCTCGCCGTCGCGGCGAACGTTCGCGCCCAGCCGAAGTTCACGTACCTCGGCCCCAACGAGTGCCTGAATTGCCACGACCACGAAGCCGAGCGTCAGTGGTACGAGAAGAAGGAGATTCCCGAGGTTCAGCGCCTCTTCCCGGACAAGGGCGCGAACGCCGGGCACATCAACTCGCTGAAGCAGCTCGAGGCGAAGGCATCGAACGACTACGCGAAGGCGATCGGCCTCGCGGACAAGTACGACGTCAACGGCGCGTGCGTGTCGTGCCATGCGACCGTGTTCCAGGGCGACGCGAACGCGGGCGTGTCGTGCGAGAGCTGCCACGGTCCGGCGAGCGGCTACAACAAGCCTCATCAGACCAAGGGCACCTACGACCAGATGGTGGCGCAGTACGGGATGACGAAGCTCATCGGGAACTTCCAGGGCTGGACGCAGCAGTGCACGAACTGCCACGTCATGACCGACGATCGATTGATCAAGGCCGGCCACCCGTCCGGCGACGATTTCGATCTCGGCAAGAAGTACCAGCCGGTCTCGCTGCACTTCAAGAAGATGTACGCGACGGCCGACGTCGCCGCAATTGGCAAACAGGAGTTCGACCGGATCCTGCGACAGCGCCGTCCAGGCGCTGCGGCGCAGGCGGCCGCCGCCTCGCAGACGGCGGCCGGGGCGCCGCCGGCAGCGGCGCCGGTGGTGATACCTGAAGGCGAACCGCCCGCCACCCCGCAGACGAACCCGACGGGCGTCACGCCGCCGGCGACTCCCGGCGCAACCACGACCAACACGACGACTCCACCGTCGACCGGAACGCGGACTGCCCGCCGGTCCACTCTGCCGGCGATCGATCCGGCCGCGCCTCCCGCGGGCTCGCCGACATCAATCGAGCCGCCCGCGCCCGAGGCGACCACGGCCGCGAATGCGCCACCGGCGGCGCCGAGCACACCGGTGCTTTCGATCCCAACGCCGACGCCGGCGGTCACGACGGTGCCGACGAGTTCGAGCTTCCTGCAGAACAACGCGCTGTGGCTCGGCGGCCTCGCGCTCGTGATCGTGGGTGTCGGCGCGTGGTGGTTCGGGAAGCGCTCTAAGTAGGGCGGACCGTTAGGTCCGCCGTTCACGTCCGACCCGCGATTCGATGCGCGGGTCGGGCGTCAGCCAGATCAGCGCGACGGCAACGTAAATCGCGTCGGCCATCCACGCCCGCGCCAGCGCCAGGGGAATCGCGGCCGCGTAGAGCACGACCGAGAGGTTTCCCTTCACGTCCCGTCCGATCGCTTGAGCAAGCACGGAATCGGGCCCCTCCTGCGCCAGGATTGCCCGCACGAGTATCCAGTAGGCCGCCCCGGCGAGCATCAGCACGGCGCCGTAGACGGCCGTCGGTATCGGAGCCGATGCCGTCGTGCCCACCCACCGCGTGACGAACGGGACGAGCGACAGCCAGAAGAGCAGGTGCAGGTTCGCCCACAACACGCGGCCGTTCACGGTGCGACTCGCGTGCATCAAGTGGTGGTGGTTGTTCCAGTAGATGCCGAGGATGACGAAGCTCAGGACGTAGGCGAGGAAGACCGGCGCCATGTCCGCGAGCGCGGCGATCGTGGTCCCTCGCGGCAGCCCGAGGTCGAGAACCATGATCGTGATGAGGATCGCCATCACGCCGTCGGTGAACGCCTCGAGTCGCGCTTTGCCCATGCGGCTCCCTGAGTGTAACGTGTTGCCACCATGTCCAATCCTTCCGCTCCGTCATCATCATCGAATCAGCCGCCGCCTCCGGCGGCGGCACAGCGCGTCTTCCAGATTGGCGCCGGCTACATGCTTTCGGCGGCGCTGAACGTCGCCATCGAGCTCCGGATCGCCGAGCAGGTCGCGGCCGGTCGGAAGTCCGTGTCGGCGCTCGCGGCCGGCAGCGGCCGGGCGCTGAACGAGGACGCGCTCTATCGCGTGCTGCGCGCGCTCGCCAGCGTCGGCATCTTCAGCGAAGTGCGGCCGCGCGAGTTCGCCAGCACGCCGCCCGCCGAATTTCTCCGCGGCGACGTCCCGTGGACGCTCCGCGAGCTGGTGCGGTGGCTCAGCGAGCCGCTGCACTTCCGCGTTCACGCCGAGTTGATGCATTCGGTTGAAACGGGCCGGCCCTCGGTCGAAAAGGTCACCGGGTCGCCCGTGTTCGAGTTCTTCCCGAAGAACCGCGAGCTCTCGGAGCTCTTCAACGACGCCATGACGAACTTCAGCCGGGCGATCGTTCCGGCGGTGCTCGAGGCGTACGATTTCAGCGGCGTGAACATGCTCGTCGACATCGCCGGCGGCCACGGCGCGGTGCTCACGAGCATCCTGAAGCAGTACCCGACGATGCGCGGGCTCCTGTTCGATCTCGATCATGTGGTCGCCGGGGCCGCGCCGGCGATCCGCGCGGAGGGGCTCGATGGACGCGTGCAAACGGCGTCCGGCGACTTCTTCAAAGCGGTCCCGGGCGGCGGCGACCTGTACCTGATGAAGCACATCATTCATGACTGGGACGATGAGCGGGCCACGCTGATTCTGAAGAACATCCGGCGCGTCCTCGAGGGGCAGCCGAACGGCCGCGTCGTCCTGCTCGAATCGGTGCTGCAGCCCGGCAACGAGCCGGATCTCGGAAAGCTGATCGATCTCGAAATGCTCACGTTCCCCGGCGGCCTGGAGCGGACGGCGGATCAGTTCACGGCGCTGTTCACGCGGGCCGGGTTCACGCTGTCGCGGATCGTCCCGACGCATTCGCCGGTTTCGGTCATCGAAGCGCGCCCGTCATAGGTGTCAGAAGCCGCGGCCGGCCGGCGGCGCCGGCCCGTCACGGCGGGCCGGGAGAAGGCCGAGTGGGAGTCGAAGCAGAGCGGAACCAACGAAAAAACGATGCACGCCGGCGCGTGAAAATGGTACCCTGACCGGCGCGATTCACTCCGCGAACGACGGACAACAGGAGACGACATGGCGAAAAAAGCGACGAAGCGGAAGCCGAACCCTGCGTTCATGAAGCCCATGACGCCGAGCGCGGCGCTGGGCGAAGTGATCGGGACCAAGCCGATGCCGCGGACCGAGGTCACCAAGAAGCTCTGGGCGTACATCAAGAAGAACGGCCTGCAGGACAAGAAGAACAAGCGCATGATCAAGGCCGACGATGCCCTGAAGCCGGTGTTCGGCGGGAAGGCCACCGTCAACATGTTCGAGATGACGAAGCTCGTCAACCGCCATCTGAAATAACGCGTCGCGCGCCGGCTGAAATACTGTTCGCGGGGCCGAGCCGTCCGTCTCGGACGGCTCGCCGCTTTCCTCTCGCGTGCCGCACGTATGACGCGGGCAGCTGCTCTTCACCTTCTCCACGTCGGTTCGGCCAGGGCATGGCGCTCCTGGCTCCAGCGGAACCACGCCCGCCGCGATCACATCTGGCTCGTCTTCTACAAGCGGCATACCGGCCGCGGCGGCGTCGAGTACGAGGATTCGGTCTGTGAAGCCCTTTGCTATGGATGGGTCGACAGCCTCGTCAGACGGATCGATGATGCGCGATTCGCCCGGAAGTTCACGCCGCGAAAACCGGACAGCAACTGGTCGGCGTCGAACCTGACACGCTACGCGGCGCTTGTCGCCGCCCGACGGGTCACCACCGCCGGGCGTGCGGTGGGACCGAAACAGGGGACTCGCGCCGTCGTGCCGCCGGCAAGGCGGGACGGCGCGATGCCCTCCGATATCCGAGCCGGCCTTCGAGCGCATGCTCGCGCGTGGGAGTTCTTCTCGACGCTCTCGCCGTCCCATCGGCGGATGTACGTGTGGTGGATTGACGAGGCGAAGCGCGAAGAGACTCGAGGGCGCCGGATGGCAGAAGCCGTGCGGCGTCTGGAGCGCGGCGAGAAGCCGGGACTCAAATGACGAACGATCACGCGGAGCTGCGGATCGAGCGCGCGACCGAAAGCGACGTCGCCGATCTGTTGATGCTGATCAAGGCGCTCGCCGACTACGAGCATCTTGCCGTCGCCGCTGACGAAGCGCGCGTGCGGGATTCGTTGTTCGGTCCCCGCCCCGCCGCCGGAGCGCTGATGGCGCGCCTCGGCGGCGGAGCGGTCGGATTTGCCGTGTGGTTCCACAACTTCTCGACGTTCCTCGGCCGGCGCGGGCTCTACCTGGAGGACGTGTTCGTGCGGCCCGAGTGGCGCGGGCGCGGTGTCGGCCGCGCGCTGCTGTCGCGGCTCGCGGCGATGGCGATCGAGCGCGACTGCGGCCGGATGGAGTGGACGGTCCTCGACTGGAACGCGAACGCGATCGCGTTCTACAAGCGCCTCGGCGCCGAAGTGCTCGATGACTGGCGCGTGTGCCGACTCTCAGGGGACGCGCTGCGGAAACTGGCTTCAGGCTCCGGGCTCTAGGCTTTAGCCCAAAGCCCAAAGCCGATTCAGAGTTCGTTCACGGCTTCGAGGACCTTCTCGGCGTGGCCGTCGACCTTGACGTTGTCCCACCGTTTCGCCACCTTGCCGTCGGCGCCAATGAGATACGTGGTCCGCACGAGCCCCATGTAGCTCTTGCCGTAGTTCGTCTTCTTCTGCCAGACCCCGTATTTCTCGGCGACCTCGTGGCCCGCGTCGGCGAGCAGCGGAAAATTCAGATCGTACTTGTCGGCGAATCGCGCCTTGCTCGCTTCATCGAGGATGCTCACGCCGAGGACCGCGGCCTTGCTCGGCTTGAACTTCGGGAGGTTGTCGCGAAACGCACACGCCTCGCGGGTGCAGCCCGGCGTGTCGTCCTTCGGGTAGAAATACAGCACCACCGGACGTCCTTCGTACTCGGATAGCCGGTGGGTCTTGCCGGCCTGATCCTTCAGGGCGAACGCGGGCGCCTTCTTTCCAGGATCGATGAGTGACATAGGGGCTCCTGAAAGCAGGTAATGATAATGTCACTTGGCACTGTGCGGCGTCCCATGCTCAAATACCACGTTTGGTAACCAGTTTCAGGAGGCGAGTTCAGATGCGCAAAGCTTTAGCAGTGCTCGCGTTTGTGGCTCTCGCGGGCTATACGCCGAGCGTGGCGCCCTCCGCGGTCACGGCGGCGGCGGGGCCCCAGCTCGAATCGCTCGGTCCCATGTCGTTCGGCTCGAACGGCATGCTGTTCGCCGCTGATTCGGTGGCGGGCAAGATCTACGCGCTGGATCTGGGCGCGCAGGCCCAGGGCGGCGCGGCCGGAACGGCGAACGTGGACGGCATCACCGCCAAGATCGCCGCGATGCTCGGCACCGACGCGGCCCAGGTGAACATCACCGATCTGCAGGTGGATCCGCGCACGCGCAACTCGTACCTCTCGGTCATGCGCGGTCAGGGCGCGGCCGCCAAGCCCGCGCTGCTGCGCGTCGACGGCGCCGGCAAGGTCACGCTCGTCGACATGGCGTCCGTGCAGTTCACGAGCATCGACCTCCCGAACCTCCCGGCGCCGACGCCGGCCGAGGGCCGTGGCGGCAACCAGCGCGCGACCGCGATCACCCAGGTGAAGTTCGCGAACGGCCGCGTGTGGGTGAGCGGACTGTCGAACGAGGAGTTCGCGTCGAAGCTGTGGTCGGTCGCCTATCCGTTCGCGAAGGCCGACGGCGGCACGAGCCTCGAGATCTATCACGACAACCATCAGCGCCTCGAGACGCGCGCGCCGATGACCGCGTTCATTCCCTACACCATCAACAATCAGGCGTACATTGTCGGCGCCTATCTGTGCACGCCGCTCGTGAAGTTCCCGGTGGCCGATCTCAAGCCGAACTCCGGGGACAAGTACCGTGGGACGACGATCGGTGAGTTCGGCGCGGGCAACCGGCCGATCGACATGATCCTCTACCAGAAGGACGGCAAGGACTTCGTGCTGATGTCGAACACGGCGCGCGGCGTCATGAAGATCCCGACCTCGAGCTTCGCCAACGCGGTGCCGCTGACGATGCCGTCGAACCAGGAGACGGCGGGCGTGCCGTTCGAGAAGGTGCCGTCGATGCAGGGCGTCACCCAGCTCGACAAGCTCGATGCGACGCACACGATCGTGCTGAACGGCGCGAATCTGCAGGCCGTCGAGCTTCCGTAGTTCCTCGTCCATGGGACGGAAAAGGGGTCGGGAGTCTTTCTCAGGAAAGGGCTCCCGGCCCCTTTTGTGTGTACTCGTCGCCGCGCTCGTC
>Ga0187777_10000834_pt1 | contig 20214 bp, 18 predicted proteins | sample 1015_Q2_SP5_10_M_FD_132416 | JGI IMG/M metagenome (GOLD analysis project Ga0187777, IMG submission 132416) | Tropical peat soil microbial communities from peatlands in Department of Meta, Colombia - 1015_Q2_SP5_10_MG | ecosystem: Environmental > Terrestrial > Soil > Wetlands > Peat | place... | reverse complement strand
CTTTGAACTCGAGGGCTATTACGAGCGAGACAACACGACCGGCGGTGTTCCCCGCATGTAAATGGAATCGGATTGACGCTATCCGTCTACTTTCGCCAAAAGAAGACTAGCAGATAAGGTTTGGGTACCCATCAACCCTTCAAAAATGCTGGCCAAAGCTGGTTCAATAGTATCCTCTTCGTACGAGTTGTTCGGAGGTTCGCTTGGATTGGACAGTTGTCCGGTTTCGCCGTCAATCGGGAGCTAGGCCGAAGCTTCGGTATTAGAATTGAGCCTAGGTTACTTGACACCCTCGTTAGAAAGACTCTGGTAGGCAGAAACGAGCCGGGCTACGGTAATTGCGATGTAGAGCACACCAGTGACTCCTTCCAATGCCGCAAACTGGTGCGCCGTGGGGGTGGCGGGGACCACGTCACCGTAGCCTACGGTTGTGAGGGTAATCAGGCTAAAGTAAAGTAACGTCGTGCGGTGAACGTTCATCGCCTGCGGCGCCATCTGGACAAATGACCCTGCGTGAATCGTCTCGATCAGATTGTAGACTGCGAACCAGAACATCCCCAAGATTAGGTAGAGACTCGCTGAGGCGTAGAGCCGCCCGCTGGTAATGACACCCGGGCGGCCTAGATACGCGAAGAGTGCTACCGACACGAAGCCAAAGGAGGCAGTTGACAGGACATGGCTCGCAATGACGAGTGGTCGCATTGTGGCGTAGAAATGAGCGCCGAGGTGAACCACGATGGTGCAAGCAACAAGAGGCACCGCAACCCGTCGAATAGCCTGCTGATCAGAAAGCTCAACAGCAGCCGCGATGAGGGTGATAACAAAAAAGGCCAGGACCACTCGTTCACCGATTCTGCCCTGCTCGAGCAGGGGGGCCAGCGTGCAAAAGAGCACCAAAGACAGCAGCAAGAACAGCGAGTGACGGTCTTGAGCCGAAGCTGTCATAGGTTCCTAGTCGGAAAGGACCGCCATCATAGCGGATTTCGACCCACGTTTTTCCGTTTTTCGTCACCTCTGCTTGAATTTCGATGGTCTGAAGCGATCCTCATCAGTACCAATCGTGGCAGATGGCCTGGAAGGCATGAGTGACCATATTTCAGGCCCTAATCAGGCGCACCTTTTCACGTTGTGGGTTAACTACAGCGGTGCGCGCGGTTGATCCGAAGGATCCATCCTGCGCTAAGTCACCTGTGACCGCCGTCACTTCGACCGCAGAAGGATTCCCACGTCATTTGGCTGGCAATCGATTCGTTCCGTTCAGCGCCCGGACCGAGTCCACAAACGTGAGCCCACTGTCGATGGAAGTCATGTCTGAGGCTGGCGTCGATATCTCTACTCAGCGCTCGCGCGAGTTCGCTTCGCTTTTTCGGGAGACATTTCACTATATTGTGGTTCTGTGTGATCCGCCACGCGAGCGATACCCTCTCTATCCCTTCGCGCGGCACTTGCTCAAGTGGTCCGTAGCGAACCCCGAGGTTGAGAACGAGGGGACCGAGTCCAAGAAACACGCATTCCGTTAGGTTCGGGATCAACTGAGATGAGCCCAAGTAATAGCCAGAAAAGAATTCGCCGGAAACGCTGGTGAGTTCTCCGTTCCTGCTGAGCTGACCCGCACCGCAGAGGGACGGCGGCCGCTGAAGTCTAGATCTCTGCACGCGAGAAAAGTAGACGTTTCGCGAGTTCGACGAGCGCCAAATACGTGACAATCGAAGCTGCCAGGAATGCGAAGAAGAGTCCTGGCAGCGGAGTGAATCCCAGACGGTGCGCGAAGGGTGAAAAAGGGATCCACATTCCCAACACCACAATCAGAATCGTCGTCGTAGCGAGAGGCAGGCTCGGTCTGCTCTTGAAGGGATTCTTCGTAGTGCGAATCACAAAAAGGACCAGCGTTTGCGTTGCCAGTGATTCGACGAACCAGCCAGTGTGAAATTCCGGCGGCCCCGCATGGAACACACTCAGCAAGACCCAAAAAGTCAGGAAATCGTAGAGCGAGCTAATCGGCCCGATGAAAATCATGAAATTCCGGATGAGTGTCATGTCCCATTTGCGCGGCGCCCGGACGTACTCCTCGTCCACTTTGTCTGAGGGGATCGTGATCTGCGCCGTGTCGTAGAGGAAGTTATTCAACAAGATTTGTGTTGGCAGCATTGGCAGGAACGGCAGGAACAAAGACGCTCCAGCCATGCTGAACATGTTTCCAAAATTCGAGCTCGTACCCATCAACAGGTACTTCAGTACATTCGCCGATGCTCTCCTCCCCTCCGTGATTCCTTTGTGGAGGACGTCGAGTCCCGGCTTGAGAAGAATGATGTCGGCCGCCTCCCGAGCTACGTCCACGGCAGACGATACGGAAATGCCTACATCCGCAGCGTGAAGAGACGGAGCGTCGTTGATGCCATCGCCCATGTAGCCAACCACGTGGCCGCGGTGTTTCAGCGCATGAATGATGCGGTGCTTCTGCACCGGTGACACTCGTGCGAAAACGGTTGCCTCTTCTGCCAGATGTTGGAGCGCAGGATCGCTCGTCCGATCGAGCTCGTCTCCAAGAATAATGGTGGGCTCCCGCAGGCCCACTTGCTCGCAGACATGCCGTGCTACAAGCTCGTTGTCACCCGTTAGAATCTTCAGCTGCACGCCGTCGCGTTGCATCGTCGCGAGCGACTCCGCCGCGTCCGGACTCGGCGGGTCTGCGAATGCGAGGTAGCCCGCCAAAACGAGCGAGCTCTCGTCCTGCACGCCATAGCTCGGTCGCGCGTCCACACTACGATACGCGACGCCAAGGACGCGATATCCCTGGGCGCTCAGATCATCGAAAGTCGCGCGACAGCGCTGGCGTGCGTCGCCGTCCAACGGAATCTGGCGGCCTTCGGTCTCGTACGACTCCGAAAGATCGAGAATACCCTCTGGCGCTCCCTTCGTGATGAGCAGCCGTCCATCGGAACCGCCCGCTTCCTGCTTTTTCGCGACCACGATCGAAAGGCGGCGCCGGTCGAAGTCAAACGGAATTTCATCGCACTTTACGTATCCATCCGTCTCGCCGGGAGCTGCTTTCAGAATCGCCGCGTCCAGCGGACTGCGGATTCCGGTCTCGAATTTGCTGTTTAGGTACGCAAGCGCCAGCGGTCTGTCGGCGGGTCTACCAAGGTAATCCACAAACGAGCTGAGAACCATCTCGCCCGTGGTCAGAGTTCCGGTTTTGTCGCTACAGAGGATGTCAATCGTCCCGAAATTCTGAATAGCCGGCAAATGTTTGACGACGACGTGATCGCGCGCCATGCGGACTGCGCCGCGGGCCAGCGTAACCGACGTAATCATTGGCAAGAACTCAGGCGTCAGGCCCACGGCTAGGGCAACAGCGAACACGAAAGACTCGAAGGCGTCCTTGTGCAGAGCCACTCGCACGGCCAGTATAAAGAGCACCAGAAAGAATACCGCGCGCATGATCAAGAAGCCGAAGCGCTTCATGCTTCGCTCGAACTCGGTCTCCGGGGGCCGCGTGGCCAGCCGCTCGGCAATTGCTCCAAACGATGTATTGGGTCCGGTCGCGAGTATTTCCGCAGTTGCGGTTCCGCTCACGACGGAGGTACCCATGAACACGTGATCTGGAGCGTCAGGCCCTTTGGAACTTACGCTCCCATTGTGATGCGCCTGTTTCTCCACGGGTAGGGACTCGCCCGTCAGCGCAGCTTGCTGAACGTATAAATCGCGCGCCTCCAAAATCTTCCCGTCGGCGGGAACCAGGTCGCCGGCGGAGATGCGGACCACGTCGCCCGGCACCACATCGCGCCTGCTGACCTCTTGCCACGTGCCGTCGCGCAAGACCGTGGCCGTCGGGGTCACTCCCGCGCGTAACCGTTGTATTGCCTTCTGGGAGCGATACGTCTGCACGAAATTGATAGAAACGCCAAGCAGCACCATGACGAGAATGATCAGCGCATCAGAGGTGTCGCCCAGAATGATCGAAACCGAGCTCGCCACCAAAAGGATGATTACGAGGGGATTCAGAAAGAGCAGCAATAGCTCGGTAATTGCGACGCCTGATTTGGCTGGCGCGGGATCGTTTGGACCGTGCCGGCTCAGACGCTCGGCAGCCTCAGCAGAGGAAAGACCTGCGATCGGCGTCTGAACCGGAGCCGCAGGCGCTTGGGTTTCTGCAGGCATAGAGCCCATCTTTGTGACCTCACCCTGCCAGCTGTCATTGCCACGCAGCAACGGGCTCGAACGGTGTCAGGGCGGACACCCTCCAGGCCTCAAACTCCGAACGTCTCCAAAGGGAGCGGCGTCACGTTCCAGATGTCCTCCCACTTTCTTATAAGGAAGCCAGTCCATGTTCTATGAAGACAATAGAATCCTGAAACGCAACCCGTCAAACACGTACCTAAGGTGTTTTCATTACGGCGGGACAAGCATTAAGGAGCGCATCGTATGCCACCACGCTCATGGGATATTGCCGGTACTCCGGGTGATCTTTGACCCATTTCAAGACGGTGGCCGTCGCTTGGTTAACGTCCATGCCCAGCGTGCAGGTAGTCAGCCCCGCAACAGTTTCATCATTCGCGCCGAATAACCCCAGTCCAAAGAATCCGTCCATCAATCCAGTGATGTACATTGTTTGGTCTTCATCGCTCAAGCCGTTGAAGTTTTCGGCCGTTAAGAAATAGACAGGAAGATGATGTACTCGTGGCTTGCTCTGCTGCTTCTGTGCGTATGCAACAAAACCGAAAATGCAGAGGGCAAGGAAAACATAGAAAACGGCACGCAAGGTCATTCTCATGGGTGCTCCTATAGCTGGCCGGCAGATTATCGCGGTGAATGCGCCAACGCAAACGTCGGGCTCACCTTCTGCACAGATTCTTAAGGTGTGATGCAAGCAGTAGGCTCTGGCCCATTGTCTTGCTGGTTGCTCGTGAGCGCCGGACGTGGATCGTGGCTACCCACCGCTCGGTAGAAATAGCCTTTGGGATTTGCTTCTCGCGATCGGTTCCTTCTTCTCCTGAGAGTGAATGGCGTGCCAGCTGCGTGAGCTGAATGAGGTTGCCGCAGGTATCGTTCAGCATCGCAATGGTCGAGCCGGTCACGTTGGTGGGCGGCATCGTGAACTCGGCGCCGCGGGCCTTGATCCTTTCGTAGTCACCTTTGACGTCGTCGGTAAAGAACATAGCCCCGGGCTGGCCGCGCTCAAACATCGCCTGCTGATACGCTTTGGCCGCGTCGTCGTCGTTCCGCGCCAGCTGCAGCTCAGTGCCGTCCGGATCCTCGGGCGAGGCCACGGTCAGCCAGCGAAATAAGCCCTGACTGAAATCGGCCTTCTTGACCAAGCCCAGTACCTCCGTATAGAAGCGCAGGGCCTTGTTCTGGTCGTCCACGTATACGCTAGTCAGTTTGATTTTCATTTCGTTTCTCTTGTGCGCTGGGGAAAAACCGGCGGGCGTAGTGAATGCAAAAATCATAGGAATTGTGACGTAGCGACCCACCTCGGCCCCGAGTCATGCGAAGCCTCTCCCGCACGGGTGATGTCGAAGCGTTTGAATCACAGTGATATCGTAACGCCCTTTTCCGCTGAACCTGAAGAGGCATCGAGACGAGCTTGCGCTTTGCCATGCCGCGAGCATACATTTGTCCCTGCATTTGGTGTCGCCCCTTTTTTTCAGGTCCACGAGAGGCTTTCCTATAGACAAGATCGATCCGATGTACTGCCCATCCTCAAACCGGAGTCCGCAAACCAAAGGTGCGCACGAAAGGCTTGTCTCGGCTTAGTCGAAAACAGAAATCAGACACCAAAACTGGAGGTTTGAACTATGGCCACACGAGTACAAACCATTCATTGCCTTCACGGCATGGTCGAGTTTTGCTCACGCAGCGGTCATGGTGCGGTGCAGGCATTCCCTAATATGATCTCACGCGGGGAACTAGTGGGCGTGACCGCGCTTGGTAGCCTTGATTGTGCTGGCTCCGGCAGGGCAGCTAGTCGAGCCGATATCAGCGACCCTCTAAGGTAAGGCGGCGACGCGAAAGTGCTGTTGGTCCGCAAGTTGTTGATGTAGCGACGTGTTCATTCAGCTGTCAACGAACTCGGTACACCGTTTCTGCTCTGTCAGTCCGGCTTAAGAAAGGAGATCGATGTCAATGCGGAAGAAAGTGATGGCGACGATCTGTGCGGGGATGCTCACACTGGTTATCGTGCAGGCACAGCAGAAGGCTGCTTCATCGACCAAAGCGATGGTGCTCACGGCTCAGGACTACATCGAGATTCAACAATTGGCGGCCCGGTATGCTTACGCGATCGATAAGTGCACAAACAGCGGTTACGACTACGCCGACCTGTACACTCCCGACGGTGTCTTCAGCATCGCAGATGAAAACGGCGTACCTGGTACTGCCAAATTTGAAGGACGCGATCGGTTGGCTGAGGCTGCCGGAGGAGGAAAGGGCGGCTGCATCGATCCAAAAACAGTGCCGGATCGATACAGCATGAGTCATATCGTTGCCAACCACATAATCACTCCAACGGTTGAAGGCGCTGCCGGGAAAAGCTATCTCCTGGTTGTCGGCTTCGGAGATCCGACGGCAAAGGAAACCGCGAGGCAACCTGTCAGAGCCTATGCGTGGGGTGGCTACGATGATGTCTACGTCAAGACTGAGAAGGGTTGGCGCTTCAAGTCGCGAGTCCACGTGTGGCCCGGCATGCCGGATTCGCTCCGCGCACACTAGAATACGTAGCCGGGTATTTGTCCCGCTACATTGCAGCCTTCAGGCGGACGTTTAAGTACACGCCCGGGACACGGCTCTCAGGCCCGACAACGAATCTTCACGCTAGAACGTTCACGGACTTGTGTCGCTCAGTTCGTGACGGCAAACGCATCGCTCGTTAAGGATGAATCGATTCCTGCCGAGCTGAAGTTGATCGGCCTGTGGTCATGTTGCCACGAATTCTCGTGGAAATCTCTAAATCCTCCCTTTACGCATAGGTTCAGAAATGTACCGGCTACACTTGGTAGCACTTTTGGGAATCGCTCCAACCATTCTTTATCGGAGCATTACCTGTAGTCCTTGCCCCACGTATAGTCGTACTTCACGGTGAAGCCAACAATGGCTGGACCATTGTGATGCACCAAAGCCTTGGCGAATTCGATGACCAGCGAGTTTCGGGAATTGAGCGATAGATTCAACTCACTGCCCAGCACGAAATTCTCCTGCGCATTGTTCTGAGTGACACCGTTGAGGAACGTCGTGCCGCGAAAGGAGTAGCGCGTATCCAGAGAGGCCCAGATGCTGTCGTTAAACGAGTAGCTGATATGTCCTTCCAGTCCGGCTAACGGTTGTTGCCCCAGGATCTGCCTTCCATGATAGGAGATGTTGTCTGTGTAGAAATAGGCATTGGCGTACGCGTCGAACTCCCATTTTTGCTCAGGCCCAAATGGATGCGACAGCGCGATTTCGGGCTTGAACGACCAGCGACTGGAACCCAAATTGAGAATCTTGTTGGGGTGGTATGAGCCCGTGGGTGCAGTGATGGTTAGGCTCACACCGAAAGTGGTAGTCGGCTTGTACTCTTCGAACTGCGTCACGCTAAGCGCCGGACCTCCCTTCAGCAACATGGCTACCTGGTAGCTCGAGTCGCCCGCGCCTGTGGTAGAGCCTTGGATGTTCGTGCCGGCGATCGAACCGCTCAGGCCGGCAATTGGAACCGCCCCTTCCACCCAGGTTAAGCGGTGAAGCAGTCCGAAATAACGCGTGTAGTCGATCGTTCCTTGATTGAGGCTAAAAGTCGCACCCGTAATAATAAGCGAAGTATCTATCGAGGCGTTGGCGCGTGCATAGGCATAGCTCAGCTCGAGCTGATTAATCCCTATGGGAGTATTGTCGTAAGCGCGCGGATCGGTGAACTGAGCGCAGGCTTGGTCCGGGACTTGAAGAGCGGCGAGAGCGAAGCAGGTGAAAAGCAGCCATTTGTTCATCGCAAAGATTCTCGCCTCAGTCCGTCATGCGATTGTGCCATTCTTTTCTCTCACGCGAACGGCACGGACAGGCACGTTGCCAAGGTGAGTTCGAATCGAAAACCCCGCAAACCCGGATTTCACAACGGGAATCCCAGTTAGCCAACCGCCAGACGGCGGCAGGCCAATGGAGAAGATGTGTTCTTGCCCGCCAAGCGATGAAATTTTCGCAGTCGGTGCAAGCTGTTCTCACTACGGGGGACCACTTGTCAAAGGGCTCATGTATTGCCTCAACACCACGATGACTGAACAAGGCCCGTGCAGCAGCTCGATCCCCGCGGCGCCCTGAGCGATCTGTTCAAGGAGTCCTGGATTCTAGACATGCGCTTTTCGCAGATGCTTGGGCCACAGACCACTTTTACCTGGAGAGAGTATGCCGTTGGGATCGACCGCATCCTTGATCGTTTCGTGGAATCGCTGAAGCGCGTGGTTGTTATAGGAATAAACGCCAGCGATTTTATCCATGAACGCAACGTGCGTCCGATATTCGCCCCAGCCGTGTTCAGCAGCCACGTCAACCAATCGTTCGAACACCTTGCGGCTCTCCCGGTTCTTCTCGACGTCGTGCCAGATCAGCACCCCGACCAACAGCACGAACGAGTGTGGGAAAAATGTCCACGGCAGAGAGAAAAACTGATTCTTTGGCTGCACTCCCAGATCGGCGTAGGCCTGGCCAAACACCTTCAGCACGTCGAACATAGCCTCGCCCGTCCTCGGAACGATTGGCGAGAAACCCAGATGGCCGTCGCTGTCGGCGGGCAGCGCGAACACTGAGAGGCTGGGGACACCCAAATAAGTGCTCAATATGTTGTCCGTTGCTTTCAGCTCAACCGGGAATCGGTAGGCGCGGCCGTCCCGAAACGATGCACCCGAGATCGCCGAGAATTTTTCTTTCGTGTATTCCCACTGCGTATCGATCAGCTTTGGGGGACCCCAAAAGCGCATCACCAAGCTCCAATAGGGAAGGTTTTTCTCCGCGCCGATCCTCTCCATCTCTGCGATCGAGGGGCCGTCGGGCATCTCCAGCACGCTGCCGCCCTGCGTTGCCCTGTAATTCAGCAGCGGGCTATCGAGCTGCATCGTTCCGCGAACGATATCCGAGTCCATCAGGAAGGAAAGCGTCTCGACGAACGGAATCAGATCGTCGTGCTTTGGCACCATCACGGTCCCCTCGCGGTAAGCTTCCGGCTCGGGCATCAGCCAGATGCCCATTTTCGTCACGATCCCGAAATTGGATTGCGAAAAGATGCCGTCGATGTACGGACCGAAGCCGTATCTATATTGCTGCCACGTTTTCGCACCCGGTAGCGCACCCATGCCCGTCCGCATCACGTCGCCATTGGCCAGCACCACTTCCATTCCACACACCGAGGCGAAATGATCGTTCAGCGGCGTGCTTCCACCGCCGCGCTCGAGCGAATTTCCGACCGGGCTGCCCCAACCGGGACCTGGGGGATCGATCCACACTTTGAGCTTATTCTCCTGGATGTAGCGGTAGAGATCGAAGTAGCTGACGCCCGGTTCGACCAGCGCGTAGTGATTCTTGTCGTTGACCTCGAGAATCCGGTTCATGCGCTTTAGATCGAGCACAACACTCCCCGACAAAGCCGGAGACGACCCCCCGTACGCCAGATTCTTACCAGTCGAAATCGTCCAGATCGGAATTTTGAAATGGTTGGCGATCCGAACGACCGCCCGCACCTGCTCCAGAGCGTCTGGCGCAACCGCTGCGGACGGAATACGATCTTCCTCTTCATGCCAGAAAGGGGAATAGGAATCGCGGTACGTTTCCATGTCCTCGTCGGACGTGAAGACCCACTGCTTGCCGACAACATTCTCAAGTTGGGCGAGTGCGGTAGAAAAATCAGTGGGACTCACACCCGGCGGGATTCGCATAGTGGGTCACCAGATTGGGGCGTGTGTACTCTCTCAGTCCGGCCAAAGTGCTAGACCTCGCTGGCCGTCTCCTCCGGTCAAGCGCCGGGAATTGTAGTCCTTCCGTTCGACCTTAGCTAGATCGATCGCGATAAGCCTCCGTCTTGTCCCTCGCGACTTGCCTCAAAAGTGACTTCGCCAAGCGGCTTAGTTCCGCCGCATTGTTACACGTCGTTATGCTCTTAGCACGCAAATCACATGCCACTGTTCAACAGACAGCGAAGCTACTGAGGCGAAGAGGATTGACTGGACGGAGCATTCGTCGGTGCCGGCAGCGAAGGCGACGCCGTGGACGGGGATGGTGGTGCGAGCGTGAAGTGGCCATTGACGATTGGGTTGCGCTCCTCACCCTCGCAGTCCTCGTAAATCATGCGGTGCACGTGCGCCACTCGTTCGTAGGTACGGCGCATGTGCCAGGGCGCCGTGAGATTGGTCGGGTCGATGACGGTCATCTGGTCCTCCAGATGATCCTTGTCAATCATTCGAATCCTCTCAATGAAACGCGCCTGCGGACTCAAAATGGTGATCGTCTGTTCGCCCTCGACATCTCCAAACGCCAGGACGGCGACCCCCTCTGACTCCGAAGAAGCAAAGGGAGATTTGACCGCAATCGTATCGACGACGAGGGTCTGTCCTTCCCAGTGGCCGATCGAGTCACCCCACGGCGTGGCCCACAGCTCGTCCTTCGGCGTGTGCGGTCTTCCGTCCGTGTAGACATGACGGATTTCACGGCTCGAGAAGATGAGAGTCGTCTCCTTCGAAGTTGGAAGAATCTCGAACATCAGTGGTGAATCGAGCATGATCAACGGATATCCGAACGTACAGGCTCGCACAGCCCCAGCTGGATCTTCGCCCCGGCTGACAGCCTCCAATCTCTTGCGTTCCATCGCGACGATCTTGTCGACCCTGGCCTGGACTTCGGGTTTGTTCGGTGGTCCCCACTGCATTTCCTTGAGGACCTGATCCAGCGACTGATTGAATCCGCCCGTTGCATCGGGCGTTGCCCCAACGTTCTCCCATTGGCCGCTCCAGTCCGGCAATTCTGCCGAAGCGCCCATTGTCACCACGCAACCCAGCAGGATCGCTGCCACTTGCGCCTTTCTAGGTAGAATCATTTGCCTTCGCCTGGCGATGCCGGTGGTGAGCCGATGAGGGGGCCGTCCGGTCCAGTTCCCGAGAGGTACTGACCACCCTTGACGCCATCGCGCATGGGATGGATGACCAGGGTCACCTTGTCACCGACCTTCAAAGTTCCAGGCCGCCACCCCACTCGCGCCAGATGCTCCGGGCTCGTCATCTCAATGCTCCACTCTTCTTCGCTGCCGTCCTCAGTTTTGACCAGTAGCTGGATAAAGACATGGGGATTGGTCCAGCGGAAATCTTTGACAATGCCCTGCAGCGTGATTGACTTCGACTGGTCAAACATCGCAAACGAATGGTGCGCGAGCGCCGAACTTGCCGCCAACATCGCGGTAATGGCCATGAAGGCATAATTCAGCACCCTACTCATTTGGTTCCTCCACAGGTCCGGAATTCCGTGTTCTCTGCTCTCGCAGAGCACAGCGTCCGATCATTCCGTTTCCACGTCGGTTGATGTGGCGTGGTTGGAAGACTGCGTCGATCCCATCCGCACAAGGGTAAGGGGATTTCATGGAAAGCCGGACGGATTGGCCATAGGTTCCTGCCACTGGGGATTTGTCTATAGTACATACGATGTCTGCTGCGTACCATCCTCATTTATCTGCGGCAAAACGGTACCGTTTCCCAACTTTAAGACCTGAAGCGGAGCGACGCTACGCGACGATGCGGACGTAGAGAAAGACGAGAACGACGAAGGCAGCAATGCCCAGGAAGAAGCCGCCGAGGTGGAGGCGGGGGTGAATGGCCCGGGCGTAACGGACGCTAGCGACCAGGAAAGCAATGTTGGACAAGACGGCGAAGGCGAACCCTCCGAGCGCGAGAATTTCTACGTAGCGCGCGCTCCAAGTCCAACGAGCAGGCCCCAAGGTTATGAACGCCAGCACGGCGGAGCCCAGCGTGACGGTGGCGGCGGTGGCAAAGGTGTAACCGGCCGCAAAGCCCACATTCGCGTGCAAGAGAAGCAACAAGAAGGCGATCGCATATTCGCCCACGACGACGGCTACCACAAGAGTGCGATAGCGGGGGTCCGTCGGGCCGAAGAACTGTGTTACCGAGAATAACACGGCGGGAATGAGGGCGTTCGCAACTGCGGCAACACACAGCGCGGTACAAAGAAGATGCCGACGCAGGCGGATGTTCGCAGCATCCTGTGCAGAACTTGTTGAGATGTCAGCTGACACGATAGTGCCGTGGATTATACAGTAGGTGGATGAAGGAAACCTTACTTCGGTAAACTACCAACGGATACAAAGGCACCCCTCCGAATGAGGTTTTGACCGTTCGCATCTTGACCGAATGAACGGAATGGGCAAGCAAGTCTTGGGAAGACTGATTGAGACGTGTTTTTTTCTAGGTGGCTCGCGTTAGAGGGCATTGTGCCTTTGCTATAAGACCCGTTGAACCGGTTGAACGTTGAGGCATTGGCGGATACGATTTCACGGTAGATCAAGTTTCGGCGACGGACAGGTGAACGATTGATCCCGGCGCGGTCTGTCGTGAATGAGGCGCGCCACTGGAGACTGCGATGAAGAAGACCTACGCGATTGTGGTGGTAACCGCCATTTTGGTGCTCGCGAGTGCCGCGCACGCGCAAGTGACCCTGAACTCCGTGCGAGTCGGCGCACAAGACCCCCTTGCGTTGGCGAAGTTCTACGAGACCGCGTTTGGCATGTCGGAGGTCAACCGGATCAACGCGCCCGGAGGACCGGAGATCTTCGTGAACTTCGGTGCGACGACCGACGCGGCAAAGGCCAACAAAAGCGAGCCGATCGTGATCGCGCATCGCGATTCCGACGACCTCAAGGACCCGATTGCACACGTGATCCTGAACGTGAAGGACATGGCGGCGACCGTCGCAGCGGTCAAGGCGGCTGGCGGCACGATGGCTGGCGACCCCCGTGCGTTCGGAAATACGGGCATCGTCATCGGCATCGCGATCGATCCGGCGGGTAACCGCCTTGAGCTGATTCAACGCCCATGAATTGCTTGCGAATGTTTGCCGCGCCGCTCTAGCCGCCCAACAGTTCCGCAGGTACGCCTATTTCTTTGGCGCCGGCAGTACCGAAGCCGGGACCGCGTGTGAGCCACAGGAGCAATGCCAGGCCGTGGCTGGGGTACCGCCGCATCATCTCCTTGGCAATGGCGGTAAAAGGCACCCCGGGCTTCGCCACGTCTCGATAATCCTTCAGCCAGTTGATCGTCTCCGTACAAATCTCCACTCCGCCGAACTTGCCGTGGCCGGGGAAGACTGTGTCGATCGGACCGATTCCACGCGCCTGCTCGATGGCCGTGATCCAGGACTCGGGACTGTTTGTGTCCGCCATGTAGAGATGATAGCGATGATAGATGAGATCGCCCGCAACCAAGGCGCGGCCGGAGGGGACGTAGAAGGCGGTGGCGTGGACGGTCTCAGCGACAGGCAAATCGACGAAAATAATCTCCCGTTCCTCAAGATACGCTGCCTTTCCAAACAGGGGCCTCGGATAGTTGATATCGCCGGCCGGAAGCTGATTGCCAAACATGTCCTGCCAGTGGAGACGTTTCGCGGGCCATTCAAGCATTCCATCGATGACCCCTTGGCGGGCAAGAAGCACTGCATCAGGGAAGGCGGCCGCGAAGGCATTGATACCGCCGTAATGATCGGGATGTGCGTGCGTGATGAAGATGGTTCGGAGTCGCTTGCCGCTATCCTTCACAAACCTGAGGAGTTTCTCGACGTCGCTCTTTACGAATCCGCAGTCGACTAGGACGGCGTCGTGGCTTGCAGAAATGAGTACGGCGTTGGGCGCAAGGAAACGTTCCTCGCCCGTGAACATGTCAAAGCGCAGGCCGTTGGTTTCCAACGAAGCAATCACCGCTTCCCTCCGTAGGAACTGCTTCGAGGCGCATTCTACCACTCCCGCGGGCGTACGATGTCGCTCCCCCTTGTCAATCCGGGATGCCGATGCGCTTCAATAGGTCGTTGAACCTCGGATCGCCGCGCAGGCTATCTAAAGTACCGCAAGAGTTTGGAAAAAATGACAGGCCTACACCGTCTGGATCGGCAGTTTTGCCGCTTCCCAGGCGGCGATGCCTCCCAGGATTTCACCGACGTGATCAAACCCGTTGCGTTGCAGCAGGCTCGCAGCGATGGAGGAGCGGTAACCGCCCGCGCAGTAAAGCAGCAGGGGTCGGTCCCGCGGCAAGGTGCTCAGACTTTCGGCCAGGTGGTTCAGCGGGATGCCGCTGCTGTTGGCAATGCGTTTCTGTTCGCGTTCGCGGGGTGCCCGGACGTCGATTGTGAGTGGGGGCCGATCTGATGACAAGCGTTCGGCGGCAAATTGCGCACTGACGCGCTCGGTGAACGCTACAAGTTCCGGTCGCGATTTGAGGCTAAGCAATCCGTTCTGTAAGTATCCGGCGATGTGATCGAATCCTATGCGCCCGAGGCGGATCGCCGATTCGTTCTCGCGGCCGGGGTCCGCGATGATGACGATCGGATGCGTGCGGTTCAGCATGGTTCCAGCCCACGTTGCGTATTGGCCGCCGAGACCGATGTTGATGCTGCCGACAAAGTGCGCCGCTCCGAATTCGTCGGGGTCCCGCGTGTCGAGGATTTGGGCACCCTCTGCCTGTAATGTCAGGACGGCGTCGAGTGTGAGCGGGTTCATCCCACGCGCGAGCGCTTCGTCCAGGGTGGGGCGCTCTTCGCTGTTCAGCACGGCGTCGTAGGTGAAATAGGCTGGAGCTTCCGGCTGATCGGCTGTAACCAGCTGGATGAAATCTTCTTTGCTCATGGGCTGAAGGGCGTAGTTCGAGCGCCGTTGCTCTCCGATCGTTGACACCGTTTCCTTGCTGATGGCTTTTCCGCAGAGCGAACCGGCGCCGTGAGCGGGATAAATTAGGCTTTGGTCCGATAGGCCCAGCAGTTTGTGGAGCGAATCAAACAGCATCCCTCCCAATTGAGCGGCGGGCCACCCAAGCGAGGCGCGAAGGTCGGGCCGGCCCACATCGCCGATGAACAAGGTGTCGCCGGTGAGGACGCCGTGCGGTCGCGAATCGCTGACGTCGAGGTCGTAAACAAGGATGGAAATCGACTCTGGAGTATGACCAGGAGTTTCCAATGCTTTCAGGCGAACGCGCCCGAATTCGAGAGTGTCACCATCGTGTAGAGGGGTGAACGCGTATGCTGCTTTGGCCGCGGCGCCGAGATAGATGGCTGCGCCCACGCGGTCGCGAAGTTCCAGGTGTCCGGCAACAAAGTCGGCGTGCAGGTGCGTGAGAAGTACGTGATGGATCTGGAGCGCGTGCTCGGAAGCAAACGCGATGTATTGATCGGTATCCCGCTGGGGATCAACAACGGCAGCCGTACCCGTCGCCTCGTCTCCGATCATGTAAGAGGCGTGCGCCAGACACGGGAGATAGAACTGCTTAAAGATCAAATCCGCACTTCCGCTTGCCGCTGGTATCCTGGCGTCGCACCCGCATCCGGAATCGTTTTCCGCTTCTCCAGGGCGGGATAGGTGGAAGGAGCGGAGTTCCGGAGTGGAACATTTCCGCTACTGGATCCTACGCTTCTTCGATGCTGCCTACAACACCCTGCCTCCACGAAATTTCCAGTTCGGTCTATATCGGCTCCGGAAGTTGACGGCAAGTTTCTCCGTTTCGGCGACACGACAAGCCGCTGCGAGCAGCCAAACTTCCGCTGGTATTGTCTGAAGCACCTCCGTTCAGAAGGCCAAGCGAAAAAGAAGCGGTTTTCACATCCGCAAGCTCAGCAACGGCAAGGAAGGCACTCGCCGACGTGGCGATCGGACGGTTGAAAACCGATCCCTTTCAGAATAGCATCAGCGGTCTGAAACAGGACGGCCGGGGTAAGGGGGATCGATGCCTGGAACGCCGTATCCGAAACAGCAGATGCATCGAATCAATTACACAAAGCTTTCGGAACGACAGATTGCAGACAAACTGAGCACGGTCGCTGTCAGCGGGCCGACGAGTGTCTCGCCGCTGTCCAATGTGTTCGCTGGCAAATCGATCCGGATCGTCACCGACAAAGGCCCGGCGCTTGCCTATACGTTCAGCCGGACCAACCGTCTTTCGGTGTCTGAGAACGGTGGCAGCGCGGTGGAGGCAGGGTATGGCGCGCTGACCCTGCGTGGCATCGCCTTCTTCTCGCACATGGTCCCCGGCACACAACGTGGCTACGCCGTGGTGATCGACCAAGACACGAACTTGGCGACGCTATTCGAACTCTGGTTCAGCGGTTACCAGGACAATCGCGAAGTCCAACGCGAGATCTACTATGGGTATGTCGAGCAGCCGGGACAGACGGCGCCGAAAGCTCGCCATGTTACCACCAACCGCATCGAGGGTAAGGGCTTCTATTGGAAGCAGGACAATGGTGCAGAGACGCTGGAGTTCTATCCTTCAGCGGCGTACTCCCACTTTGTTGAGCTATCGCGATTGGGCGGCGAACTTGGGTTCTGCGGGCCGTCCGACTACATCAAGATCAATGATGACTTCTATATCTACACGCGTACGGAGTGCGAGTTCTCGGGCACCTTCACACTGTACGTGATGGACCTGAACCGCGTCGAACAGATCGGCATGCGGCTCGGTTTCGACGCCAGCGACGCCCTCGAATACTACGTCTTTTACGGCAAGGGCGAGTGGCTGGGGCAGCTCGCCCAGTTCGAAAAGTTCGGCGACGAGACCGGTGCGCCAGTACCAGCGGCGGCCGCCGGCGAGACTCCGGCCAAAGGCGCACGGCGCGTCTACAGGCCGCTAAAAACGATGCCGAAAATGTCGAAGGCTGAAGTCGACGCCGCCTGTGCCAAAAAGACGACGGCGTTTGCACCCGCGAGCGGGCCCGGCGCATCAATGGCTGGCAATCTCGGACCGACCACCGGCTGGCTGGCCGGGAAGTCTCTGACTCTTCGGTACGACAACGCACCGGCGATGGACTACCGCTTTGACGATGCCGAGACGTTGCAGTGGCGCAAAGAAGGCGGCAGCAGCTGGACCAAGGCGCGCTATCAGGCCTGGGAATCGATGCCGGGAGTGATCCTGTTTGGCCACCTGCTGGAAGGGACACCGAATCATGACGGACATTCGGTCGTGGCGGATTTCCATCAGGGACTTGTGACCTGTTTCAACGGATATTTGAACACTCCGTACTACGCCAACGAGGCAGGCGTGAAGACGCTCTTTGGTGTGATCGAAATGGAAGGCCTGATTCCCCCGAAGTACAACCGCCACCACTTCACGGATGAGATGGTAGGGCGCGCGGTGAGCCAGAACTATGCACCGGGCCTGACGTCCATGCACTTGTACTCGACACCTCATTCGCTCTCTTGGATCATCTTCACCAATTCCGATGCTGGCGGGTTGGAGTGGAGCGGGCCAGCAGCCTACGTGAAGATTCGGGACGGCCTGTATTTCCTCTACTGGCTGGAGGAGGCCTGTAACGGCACGCTGGGTACAATCCTGGTGAATTTGCGGACGATGCGCGACGTTGGCGTTGGCTATCACTGCGGCGATGGGGGGCTGAGCATGAACGCAGTCGGCGCACACGAGCGGCTTGCTGGCCGGTTCGACATAGAGCGGTTCTATCAGGTTAAGACATAGGGGAGGGTGGCATGGCTAGGGACAACACTTCCACGCGCCGGTCCTTTCTAAAAGGTGGCGCACTGCTAGCGGCGCCCCTGGCCGCGGCGGCGCCCGCAGCGCTGCTGGCGGAGGATGGACTAAGGGCCCGCCTGGCGCGGCTGGAGGACGAGGCCGCGATCCGCGAGCTGCATCAGATCTGGCTTGGGCGGATCAACGCCGGGGCAGGTGACACGGTCACGCCGCTGTTCGATCCCGAAGGCACCACGTTCGACCAAGCGGTGCGCAGCATTGTGGCGGATCACACCGGGCAACCGGACGCGATTGAGGTCGACCCAGATGGCAAGGGCGCTGCCGGTCGATTCCCATGCGCCGTGGAAATCGAGATCACGATCCCGCAGGACTGCACGCTCACGCGGATGGCGCATGCGCAAGGCTGTGGCTTCGTTCGCCGTACGGAGCGCCGCGTGCTCAAGGTCGAATATGTGAAGGCCTGCGCCGAGTGGACGATCGCGAAGATCGAGTTGGCGTTGGTCTAAGTGTTTCGCCTGGCTTCCTATGGCGGCAGAAGCTTCTAGCGCTATGGCCATGGCTGGTCACCCTTCTTCACTACCTCACTCACGAGATTCCATCGAGCCAAGCAGCAGATCGGTGGCTTGTTGTCGGGCCGCTGTTTGCGCTTCGGGCACCGAAGTGGCCCGCTGGTCGCACCCTCATGGAAAATAGGGTTAGCGACCTTGGAGGCAATGCCATGCGATGTAATTTTCTGTTTGCTGGATTCTTGTGCGCCGTGGTGGCGATAAGTGCGAGCGCTACGGCGCGACCGGGAGGTGTAGGTACGATCGGTGGTCAGGTTCTGACCGCTGAAGGCAAACCGGTCGCTGGCGCGCACGTGACGCTGCAAGCCACCGAAGGCGGACACCTTCAAGTTACGGACTCCAACGACAAGGGTCGCTTCTGGTTCATATCACTGCCCGAGGGACAATACTCTGTGCGCGCCTCGGACGGCAGCCGTGTCTCGGAATGGCGTCAGGGTGTCTGGGTCGCACCCGGCGAGCAAACCAATGTCGTTCTTCATCTGCGTCCGAAAAAATAGCTTCCCCAATCCAGCAAGCTTTCCGCAACCTGCGAAATGCTGTGGCTTACCACTGCGGGCTTCCGCAAGTGAAATTGGCAGCGTCGTAGGGGTCGCCCGTCCCTTTGTAGATCGCAGCCTGCGGGTAAGGGCACGCCGGATGGGTACGCTCGACGAGGCCTTCTACGCGGTGTGAAGTGACGATTTTGTCCGGAGGAACGTTCGTTTCACGCCACTTCTCGATGACATCAAAAGCATCGAACGCACTCGGGATGTTGCGCACCGAAAAACCCGAGCACATCCCCGCTCCCGGCACCATGAACAAGCGAGCGAAATCTTGCGTTTTGCTCGGGCCGCCCATCGCAGCTTGAACGCGCTCGTAGTAGTCCACCAGGCCGCCCGGAGGGATCGCCGCCTCCTGCCACGATTGGTACATAAGAAGTTTCCCGCCGTTTTCCTTGAAGGAACGTAGATTCGGATCGGTCATGTTCACCATGGCGCCGACCCTGGTGTCAGCCAGGCGCGTATCGCGGTCCACATCGAATGTGCGGAAATCCCATTTGGGGTCTTGGAACACGATGTTTTGAAAGAAGCCGACGTTGATGGCCATTGGATTCGGACCACCGAGCATCATCCCCCAATCCAGCTCGCTACCGGGTTCGAGTCCCGGATAGATCTGGGTGCCATCGTTGAATTTCGCTCCGGCGTACACCTGCCGGACGGTCTCCACCTGCGCGGGCGTAAGGCACGAGGGGTAGTCCTCCTTGGCCGGGCACTGCACGGCTGCCGGATCGAAATGGCACTTCATCGGGTTTTCGACTAAGCCGTCCCGCACGCCATCGAGAGTGTCACACCTATCGAGTACGGCCCTATGAATTACGGGATACTTGCTCGGCGGAATGTAGCCAGGCGCTTTCACTCCGTCCTTTAGGGACACCCATGAAAGGTATACAGATACCGCCTGAAGGTGCGTTATGTAGTACGCAGGATCGCCGGCCGCGATTCCGTCATAGTCGGTCGGATACTTCTGCGCCTCAGTCAGCGCTTGGTTGCCGCCCTCGTGGCAACTGCTCCAGAATGATAGCCTCGGGGCTTTGCCGTAATACGCCTGGATGATCTGTTTGGCGGCAACCGTCATTTCGTGGACCGCACGGTAGCCCCAGTCAGCCACCTTTTCCGGATGCCCGATGGCCCACGGTGGGAGCGCGCCCGTGGCCTCAGTGTCGGAATGTCCTGTGTCAGTGGATGCGGTCGCATAGCCGCGCGAGACTTCCCGCGACATGCCACCGTAGCCGACGGCCCCGACGAACCCGGGGTTGCCGACTCCAACATACTTGCCGTTCCAATTGGCGGCGGTAGGTAGCCAAACCTCGAACGAAATATGGGAGTCGCTCGTCGGCGCGGCGAAACCCACCACACGGCAGAACGGCACCGACACCTTGAGCCCCGGCGGTGTGCCGTACCGTCCGGGCAAACTAG
>Ga0187777_10000833_pt1 | contig 20215 bp, 16 predicted proteins | sample 1015_Q2_SP5_10_M_FD_132416 | JGI IMG/M metagenome (GOLD analysis project Ga0187777, IMG submission 132416) | Tropical peat soil microbial communities from peatlands in Department of Meta, Colombia - 1015_Q2_SP5_10_MG | ecosystem: Environmental > Terrestrial > Soil > Wetlands > Peat | place... | reverse complement strand
GTGGTATTTGCGGAGAGACTGAACCCGAACCCATCCCGAACTCGGCCGTTAAACTTTCCTGCGCCGATGGTACTAAGCCTCAAGGCTTGGAAGAGTAGGTCGCTGCCAGGCCTGCCAAGGACGATTGCTTCTCCTCGACACGATGATCAATATTAAAACGGCCGCCGGCAACGGCGGCCGTTTTTTTTCAAGCGGAAGATCGGCGTTCAGCACGGGCTTTGTCGTCTCAGCTTCTGGAATTGCGCGCCGACCATAGTGCTGCAATACGGCGGCGAAACGCCTTTGGCTTTTCGGCAAACAGACGGCCGGCGAGCCGCTCGGCCGTTTTTAAATGTGCCTGACGGCGTGCTTCAATCAAAGGCGAGAGCCTCGATCGCCAGGGCGCGAGAGCCTGATGCGGGGCAGTTAAGCTGGTGAGCACTGCGAGATCCTGACATGAGCCAAGCTGGTTGCGCAGCCGCTGCGCCTCTTCGGCCCAAACTTTTCCAAGACGCGGCCAGAGCGGCTCTATCAGATCCATCTGATGCCGATGCTCGACGACACGCCGGCGCAAATCGTGCAGATGCTCGGCCTCCGATTCGGCCCAGCTGTCCGGAACCAGTTGTCGCGCACGGCGATACGTTGACGTGAGTCCGTCGGTGACGGTCTCGAAGTCGATAGCCCTGAGCGGCCAACGCTCGAGCGAAAGCGTCGCGTAGTCGAGATAACGTGACAGCCGCTCTCGCAGCGCCCTGGTGAAGCTCGTCGCACCGGCGGCGTCGCGCATTTCGGTCAGGCGAGTACGGATCGTCTCGGTAGAGGTCGGCGAGAACGGCAAATCCGCTTTGCGAAGATCCGCCAGCGCATCAAGTGCTGACTGCGCATCGCGGGCGCTGGCTATCGCCCTCATCAACTCGCGTGCCTCAGCGCGCATCTGATCGGCCGGCTCGCCGAGCGGACGGGCAAGCAGGCGCATGAGCGCTCGCCAACGCTTGAGGGCCTTACGTACCTCATGCACCGCCTCAGGATCAGAAAGTTCCGGGTCGGACAGGGCGCGGCGGCCATCGGCAATAACTGAACGTGCGGCGGCTGCAAGACCGTCGCTGAAGCTGCTGTCGCCTTCCGCAGCAACCCCCCTCATAGCTGTCTTTTGCCTCTATTTCGTGACATGTGGATGAAAACCAACGTTTTTCGCACTTCCCATAGGCATTTACGGTTGCTACATAGCCGCTCAACGGCGCGGGTCCTTGCCCCGCGCTTCGCATTTTGACGCGGGGTGGAGCAGCCCGGTAGCTCGTCAGGCTCATAACCTGAAGGTCGTAGGTTCAAATCCTACCCCCGCAACCATCACGAGCACAAAATTTCAGGCCCAGTCGGTTGGCTGGGCCTGATGTTTTCGGTGAGCAGACCCATCAAAGTGTGGAGCAATATTGTTGCGTTGCGAAAAGTGTCGCCCGATGCATACGGCGCGGCATATAGCCCCTATCGGCGTCAATCTTAGCGTGTAGCGAATATGTACTATTTGTGAATTCAACCATACTGGCTACGATAAAGTACAAGCGCGAGAAAAATCGCTGAGCCGGCGACGAAGACCGGCGATGCGGAGGAAAACCTAGGGAGGAGTGAAATGCGAAAGAGCTGCAAGGCATCAAGCTTTGCGATGATCTGCCTGGGCGCTGCGGCTGTGCTAACCATGCCCGCTCAAGCGTGGGAGCCCACTAGGCCCATCGAAATCATAGTGCCGGCGGGAACCGGCGGCGGTGCTGATCAGATGGCCCGCGTCATGCAGGGCATCATCACCAAGCACAATCTGTCGAAGCAATCGGTCGTTGTCATCAACCAGTCGGGTGGTGCGGGCGGCGAAGGATTCCTTGCGGCAAAAAACGCAAAGGGTGACCCCCACAAGCTGATCATTACCCTCTCGAACCTGTTCACCACTCCACTCGCTACCGGCATTCCCTTCAACTGGAAGGATCTTACGCCGGTCGCGATGATGGCGCTCGACGAATTCATCCTCTGGGTCAACGCCGACACGCCGTACAAGACGACAAAGGACTATATCAACGCTATCAAGGCCGCGCCCGATAACCAATTCAAGATGGGTGGCACCGGCTCCAAGCAGGAAGATCAGATCATCACGGTTGCGCTTGAAAAGGCGACCGGTAAAAAGATGACCTATATTCCTTATAAAGGCGGCGGCGCGGTTGCCGTGCAGCTGGTCGGTGGTCACGTCGACTCGACGGTGAACAATCCGATCGAGGCAGTGGCGCATTGGCGTGCGGGCAAGCTACGGCCGCTGTGCGTATTCGACAGTAAGAAGCTCGATTACCACGAGAAGATCACCAACGACATGTCGTGGAACGACATTCCGACCTGCAAGTCGCAAGGCCTTGATGTCGAATATCTGATGCTGCGCGGCTACTTCATGCCGCCGGGCGTCGGCAAGGACGAGGTTGCCTACTACGTCGATCTGTTCAAGAAAGTTCGTGCAACGCCTGAATGGCAGAGGCTGATGAGCGACGGCGCGTTCAACACGACTTTCATGGCCGGTGCTGAATACGCCAAGTGGGTCGAGGACAATGAGAAGCTGCACGAAAACTTGATGCGGGAAGCCGGCTTCCTCGCCAAGTCCAATTGATCCCGCGGTGGTCCTGACCGCGTTGAACACGAGACTATAATGAACCAGACAGTCAAAGAGACCGGTGGGACGGGTCCGTCCCACCGGAATGTGGAAATCGGAGTGGCTGCATTCATGGCCCTCCTTGCGCTTGTCGGGATTTTCGGAAGCCTGAAGGTTGGCATCGGTTGGGGCGATGAGGGACCGCGCGCCGGATTTTTTCCGTTTTACGTCAGCCTCGTCGTTCTGGCGTCCTGCATCATCAATATAATCAGCGTGCTGACAACGATCCCAAGAACGCGCGTGTTCGCGGAATGGGGTCAGCTGCGCCAAGTTGTGTCGGTGTTGGCGCCGACAGTCGTCTATGTAACGCTGGTTCCGTATATCGGTATTTATGTCGCGTCGGCGCTATTGATCGCGTTCTTTATGCTCTGGTTCGGACGCTACAACTTGATCACATCCGCGGCGGTTGCAGTAGTTGTTCCGGTTTTGACTTTCCTGATGTTCGAGATCTGGTTCCTGGTGCCCCTCCCTAAAGGGGTGCTGGAGAGCATGCTGGGATTCTAGACAGTCGAGAGCCGTCACACTTCTGGCGGCTCTTGGGGGCGACTCGGAGTATCTAGAGACTGGTTATGGAAGATATTGCCAATCTTTTTCACGGCTTCGCGGTCGTCGTGCAGCCGTTCAATCTGGTGCTGATGGTCGTCGGCATCGTTCTTGGCGTCATCGTCGGTGTGTTGCCGGGCCTGGGCGGCGCCAACGGCGTTGCGATTCTGCTGCCGCTCACGTTCAGCATGTCGCCAACGTCCGCCATCATCATGCTTTCATGCATTTACTGGGGTGCGCTGTTCGGAGGTGCGATAACATCGATTCTGTTCAACATCCCTGGCGAACCGTGGTCGGTGGCAACGACCTTCGATGGCTATCCGATGGCGCAAAATGGTCGCGCCGGTGAAGCGCTCACCGCTGCATTTACGTCATCATTCGTCGGTGCGCTATTCGCGGTCATTCTAATCACGCTGGTAGCGCCGCTGGTCGCCAGTTTCGCGCTACGCTTCGGACCGCCGGAAATCTTTGCGGTCTATTTTCTCGCATTCTGTAGTTTCGTTGGATTGAGCAAGGAGCCACCGTTCAAGACCGTGGCGTCGATGATGCTGGGTTTCGGCCTGGGCGCCGTCGGGCTTGACCAGATGACAGGGCAGCTCCGCCTGACGTTCGGCGTCGAACAAATGCTCAACGGCTTCGATTTTCTAATCGCGGTCATCGGGCTGTTCGGTATCGGCGAAATTCTGCTGACTATGGAAGAGGGGTTGAGTTTCCGCGGTAAGCCGGCAGTGCTGAACATGAAAATCGTGTTCCAGACCTGGGCCAAGCTGCCGCGCTACTGGCTGCTTTATCTACGGTCCTGCCTGATCGGTTGCTGGATGGGCATCAGTCCCGCCGGCGCCACGCCGGCGTCGTTCATGAGCTATGGCATCGCGAAGCGTATCTCAAAGAACGGCCATCTGTTCGGCACTGGTCAGATCGAAGGCGTCGTCGCGCCTGAAACGGCCGCACATGCGGCTGGTACCTCGGCTTTGCTGCCGATGATTGCGCTCGGCGTGCCCGGTTCACCGACTGCAGCGGTGCTGCTCGGCGGTCTGTTGATTTGGGGCTTACAGCCAGGTCCGTTGCTGTTCGTTGAACAAAAGGACTTCGTCTGGGGCCTGATTGCCAGCATGTACATGGGCAATATCGTTGGTCTGTTGATCGTGCTGACCTGTGTGCCGCTTTTCGCATCGATCCTGCGCATTCCGTTCAGCGTGATTGCGCCGGTCATCATGGTGTTCTGCGCAATCGGCGCCTACACCGTGCACAACAACACCTTTGACGTAGTGATGATGGTGGTGTTCGGCGTTGCCGGCTACTTCATGAAAAAGACCAACTATCCGATGGCGCCGATGGTGCTGGCGATCGTACTTGGCGACAAAGCGGAAGAGGCGTTTCGCCAGTCGCTGTTGTCCTCGCAGGGCAGCCTCCGCGTGTTCTTCTCGAACGGTCTGGTCGGCACGATCATGATGCTTGGCCTGATCGCGCTGTTCTGGCCGTTGATCCAGGCCGGCTGGTCCCGTTTGCGCTCCGGCAAGTTGCGGCCAGCGGAATGAAATCCGGTCGGCGGTTTCCCCTTGTAATCTCAAGGCGCCGCCTCACCGGATAAGGCTGGAAATGCAGCGGTTGCCCCGCGTTGGTGCATCTGGCATATTGTATACCAGCATGAGTAGTCGAGATCGTAATCCCCGTCGCGTCAGTGTGCCGGAGCGCAGGGCCGCTCGTGCCCCGCTCGCGCCGCGCCCGACGCTGCAACCGATCGACATTACGCCGAGCTTCAAGCACAAGGCTTACACGGCGCTGAAGAACGCGATCGTGGCGATGGACGTCTATCGCAGTCGCGACGACATCAGGCTGGACGAACGCAAACTCGCGCAGGACTTCGGCATCAGCCGCACGCCGGTGCGTGAGGCGATGGCGCAGCTTGAAAGTGAAGGCTTTGTGCGCTCGGTACCACGCCGCGGCATTTATGTGGTGCGCAAGACGAAACGCGAGGTGATCGAGATGATCACCGCTTGGGCAGCGCTGGAAAGCATGGCGGCGCGATTGATCACGCAAACCGCAAGTGACGAGGAAATCGCCGGTCTGCGCAAGATGTTTGCAACGTTTGAGAACGGTAAGTTGCGCGCGCACCTCGACGAATATTCCGATGTCAACATCGAATTCCACCAGACCATCATCCGTCTGAGCCGCAACGACGTTCTGATCGACCTCGCCGAAAATCTTTTTACTCACATGCGTATGATCCGGCGCAAGACGATCGGTGAAAAAGACCGGGCAGACCGGTCGATCCGCGATCACATGAACATCATCGAAGCACTGGAAGCGCGTGCGACAGCTCGCGCGGAAGAATTGGTGCGTGACCACGCGCTCGGCCTGGCCGAGCATGTGGAGCGTTATGCCGATTACCTGGACTAAAAGCACGACCCAATGCCGCATTTCTTTCTCAAACTGACCGCGCCACGGCCGAGTTTCGCAATGGATATGAACGACGCCGAGAAGAAAATAATGCGGGAGCATTTCCTTTACTGGAAAGGCCGCGAGGACAAAGGCGATGTCCTGCTATTCGGCCCCGTGACCCGGCTGGTCCCTATGGCATGGGCATCATCGCGGCGGACGATGAAGCGGGTGCACGTGCCTTTGCGGCGGGCAATCCGGCGATGAAAGCAAACTGCGGCTTTGCTTGTGCATTTTACCCAATGCGTGCGGTCACGCGCGAAAATACAAACTAGGCGACGGGAGGAGTCCCATGGCTGAAGCAGCAGTGAAAGAAAAGGCCATAGACGCGAATGCAGCCGGAGCAGAGAAGGAGCTGACAGATGGCTTCAACCTGATTATCGGCGCGCTCAAACTCAACGGCCTCGGCACGATCTACGGTGTTCCTGGGATCCCAATCACGGACTTTGGCCGCATGGCGCAGGCTGCTGGCATCCGCGTCATTTCGTTCCGGCATGAGCAGAACGCGGGCTACGCAGCAGCGATTGCCGGCTTCCTGACGAAAAAACCCGGCATCTGCCTCACCGTTTCGGCACCGGGCTTTCTCAATGGACTCACGGCGCTCGCACACGCGACGACCAATTGTTTCCCGATGATCCTGATGTCGGGCTCGTCCGAACGCGAGATCGTCGATCTGCAACAGGGCGACTACGAAGAAATGGATCAACTCGCCATCGCCAAGCCGCTCTGCAAGGCCGCCTTCCGCGTGCTGCATGTGCAGGATATCGGCATCGGTATCGCGCGCGCCATTCGCGCGGCTGTGTCAGGCCGCCCCGGCGGCGTCTACGTCGATCTGCCGGCCAAGCTTTTCGGCCAGGTAATGGATGCGGAGGAAGGAAGGAAATCACTCGTCAGGGTGATTGACCCTGCACCGGCGCAGACTCCGGGCGCTGGCGCGATCAAGCGCGCGCTCGATGTCTTGAAGGGTGCCAAACGTCCTTTGATCATTCTCGGCAAGGGCGCGGCCTATGCACAGGCCGACGACGAGATCCGTACCTTCGTCGAAAAGAGTGGCATTCCGTTCTTGCCGATGAGCATGGGCAAGGGGCTTTTGCCGGACACGCATCCTCAGTGCGCTGGGGCGGCCCGCTCAACTGTACTGAAAGATTCCGATGTCGTGGTGCTGATCGGCGCGCGTCTCAACTGGCTTCTGTCGCATGGCAAGGGCAAGGCCTGGGGCGAACCTCACTCGAAAAAATTTATCCAGATCGATATCGAGCCCAAAGAAATGGACTCGAATGTCGAGATTGCAGCTCCGGTCGTCGGCGATATCGGGTCGTGCGTCGCCGCACTCCTTGCGGGCATGGGAGCCAAGTGGCCGGCTCCCCCGGCCGATTGGATAAGTGCCGTCACGAATAAACGGGAAGAGAATATCGCCAAGATGGCGCCACGGCTTATGAACAACAACTCGCCGATGGATTATCACGGTGCGCTCGGCGTTCTGCGCACGATCGTCAAGGAACGGCCGGATGCCATTCTGGTCAATGAGGGCGCCAACACGCTCGATCTCGCCCGCGGCATCATTGATATGTATCAGGCGCGCAAGCGGCTCGATGTCGGCACCTGGGGCGTCATGGGCGTTGGCATGGGCTACGCCGTCGGGGCGGCCATAGAAACCGGCAAGCCGGTACTCGCAGTCGAAGGAGACTCGGCTTTCGGTTTTTCGGGCATGGAGGTCGAGACCATCTGCCGGTACAAGCTCCCGGTTTGCGTCGTTATTTTCAACAACGATGGCATCTATCGGGGAACCGACGTCAACTCCGCCAGTTCAGATCCTGCCACGACGGTGTTCGTCAAGGGCTCGCGCTACGACAAGATGATGGAAGGCTTCGGCGGCGTGGGCGTCAATGCAACGACGCCTGATGAGCTCAAGCGCGCCGTGAATGCCGCAATGGACAGCGGCAAACCAACGCTCATCAACGCGGTAATCGACCCGGCGGCCGGCAGCGAAAGCGGGCGCATCGGCAATCTCAACCCGCAAAGCAAACTTCGCAAGAAATAATGCGCACCAGAGATATCGAATTTGGAGGACAGCACATGGCCAAGAAGAAACAAAAGAAGGCGAAAGCCGCATCGAGGAAGCCCGCTCGCAAAGTGGTGAAACTCGCCGCCGCGCGCAACGCAAAGGGTAAAAGCAACGGCAAGCCCAATGGCCTGCCGCGCCCGTCGAATAAGCCTTACGGGCAAGATGGCAAGGCGCTTACCGGCGTGCGCGTTCTCGATTTCACGCACGTGCAGTCGGGGCCGACTTGCACGCAATTGCTCGGCTACATGGGTGCTGATGTCATCAAGGTTGAGCGCCCAGGCGTCGGTGATATTACGCGCGGCCAGCTGCGCGATGTGAAAGGGCAGGACAGCCTTTACTTTACAATGCTCAACGGCAACAAGCGTTCGATCACGATCGACTCCAAGCATCCACAGGGCAAGCGTGTGCTCGATGCGCTGATCAAGGTCTGTGACGTACTGGTTGAGAATTTTGCGCCGGGTGCGCTCGATCGTATGGGTTTGACCTGGGATTACATCCACAAGCTCAACCCACGCATGATCGTGGCGTCGGTGAAAGGCTTCGGACCCGGTCCATACGAGGACTGCAAGGTCTACGAGAACGTCGCGCAATGCGCGGGGGGTTCGGCGTCGACGACGGGCTTCCGTGATGGCCCGCCCCTCGTCACCGGTGCGCAGATCGGCGACTCTGGCACGGGGGTGCACCTAGCGTGGGGCATCGTCTGCGCTCTTTATCAGCGCATGCGTACAGGCCGCGGCCAGAAAGTACTGTGCGCCATGCAGGACGGCGTTCTCAACCTCGCGCGCGTCAAGTTGCGCGACCAACAGCGGCTCAGGGCCGGTCCGCTCACCGAATATAGTCAATATGGTGAGGGCGTGTCTTTCGGCCAGGCGGTGCCGCGTGCAGGCAACGATTCTGGCGGCGGTCAACCGGGCTGGATCCTCAAATGCAAAGGCTGGGAGAACGATCCGGACGCGTACATTTATTTCATCACTCAGGCGCCGGTCTGGGAAGCGATTTGCGATTTGATCGGCAAGCCGCAATGGAAGACTGATCCCGACTACGCCACGCCGCCGGCGCGATTGCCGCGTCTAAAGCACATCTTCGCAACCATCGAAGAGTGGACCATGACCAAGACCAAGTTTGAGGTCATGGATATCTGCAACCGGGTCGACATTCCGGTCGGGCCGATTCTGTCCATGAAGGAAATCGCCGAGGAGCCGTCGCTGCGCGCGACCGGAACGGTGGTTGAAGTCGATCATCCGGGCCGCGGCAAATACCTTACTGTCGGAAATCCGGTGAAGATGTCGGACTCAATTACCGAGGTGAAGCGCTCCCCGCTGCTGGGCGAACATACTGACTTAATCCTCGAGGAGCTCGGCTTTAAAAGCGCGGAGATCGCAGAGATCAAGAACTCCGGTGCTTTGAGCGCGCCGAAGAAAGAAGAAAAGGCGGCGTGATCTCTGGGACCTTGGAAATTGGGAGGAGTTGAATGCGTATCGTAGTCCACGGCCAGCAGGCCTTCGGCAAGGCCGTGCTGGAAGCGCTCCTCAAGCGCGGTGAGAATGTCATTGCCGTCTATGTGGCGCCCGAAAAGGAAGGCGCCAAGGCCGATCCGCTCAAGGAAGCTGCGCTCGCAGCAAAACTTCCGGTCTATCAGCCGGCTTCCTACAGGGACCCTAAGGTGTGGGCGGAGTTTAAGGCGCTCAAGCCTGACCTTCAGGTCATGGCCTTCGTCACGCTGTTCGTGCCGGAAGACTTCCTCAACATCCCGACGCACGGCTCGATCCAGTATCATCCCTCGTTGTTGCCGGCCTACCGCGGAGCCAGCGCGATCAACTGGCCGATCATCAAGGGCGAGAAGGAAACCGGGCTGTCGATCTTCTGGCCCGACAACGGTCTCGATACCGGCGATATCCTCGTCCAGAAAAAAACAGCGATTTCTGACACCGATACGCTTGGCACTGTCTATTTCGACCGCCTGTTCCCGATGGGCGTCGATGCCATGATGGAATCGGTCGACCTGGTGAAAGCGGGCAAGGCGCCGCGCATCGAGCAGGACGAATCAAAGGCGACATATGAAGGCCGCTGCGGACCCGGCAACGCCAAGATCGACTGGGGCAAGCCGTGGGAGCAGATTGATCGCCTGATCCGCGGCTGCAATCCTGCGCCCGGCGCCTGGACTACGCTGGACGGCAAGACCGTGAAAATTTTCGACGCCAAGCCGCTGCCCGCCAAGGATCCCAAAGGAATTGGGGGCAAGCTGGGTGAGGTTGTCGCGATTGACGCAGGTGGCTTCACGGTTGTCTGCGCAGACGGGCGCTTCAAGGTCACTCGCGTTCAGTCCGAAGGAGGCAAGAAGATCGACGCCTCCGAGTTCATCTCCGCTGCCAAGCTCGCCGCCGGGGCGCGGCTCGGTTGATCGTCAAATTTCAAATAACGGAACAATCCAAAATGCCCGCCTCGCAACATCAAAATCCGAAATCCGACATCGAAATTGCCCAAGCCGCCAAGAAGCGGCCGATCATGGAACTCGCCAAGGAGAAACTCGGCATCGCGCCGGAAAATCTCGAGCCTTATGGCCACTACAAGGCCAAAGTGTCGATGGATTACATCAAGACGCTGCAGTCGAAACCGAACGGCAAGTTGATCCTGGTTTCCGCCATCACGCCGACGCCGGCTGGCGAGGGCAAGACGACCACGACAGTTGGTCTCACCGATGCCCTCAACAAGATCGGCAAGAAGGCGATGCTGTGCTTGCGCGAGCCGTCGCTGGGTCCCTGCTTTGGCGTCAAGGGCGGCGCGGCTGGCGGTGGCTATGCGCAGGTCGTGCCGATGGAGGACATCAACCTCCACTTCACAGGTGATTTTCATGCCATCGGCGCTGCCAATAACCTGCTCTGCGCGCTGATCGACAACCACATCTATTGGGGTAACCCGCTCGGCATCGATGGCCGCCGTATCACCTGGCGCCGAGCGGTGGACATGAACGACCGTTCTCTGCGTTCGATCGTTTCTTCGCTCGGCGGGGTCGCCAACGGATTTCCACGGGAAGATGGATTCGACATAACCGTCGCCTCCGAGGTAATGGCGGTATTCTGTCTCGCCAAGAATTTGGACGACCTCAAGCAGCGGCTTTCTAACATCATCGTCGGCTACACGCGTGACCGCAAACCGGTACGGGCCGGTCAGCTGAAGGGCCAAGGGCCGATGACCGCGCTGCTCAAGGATGCGTTGTCACCCAATTTGGTGCAGACACTGGAAGGCACTCCTGCCTTCATCCACGGCGGTCCTTTCGCCAATATTGCGCACGGCTGCAACTCGGTGCTCGCGACAACGACCGCGCTCAAGCTCGCCGACTACGTGGTGACTGAAGCTGGCTTTGGCGCCGATCTTGGCGGCGAGAAGTTCATCGACATCAAATGCCGCAAGACCGGGCTGGCGCCTGATGCTGTGGTGCTGGTGGCCACCATCCGTGCGCTCAAAATGCATGGTGGCGTCAAGAAGGAGGATCTCAAGAAAGAGAACACCAAGGCGCTTGCAGCCGGCATGGCCAACCTCCAGCGTCATGTGGAGAACATGCAGAATTTCGGGCTGGTCCCGGTAGTTTCGATCAACCGCTTCTCCGCTGACACGGACGCCGAGATCGCTTTGGTCAAGAATGCCTGCCGGAAGCTCGGCGTGGAAGCACTGATGGCCGACCATTGGGCCATGGGCGGAGAGGGCGCTGCCGATGTCGCCCGCGCGGTGGTCAAGGTGGTCGAGAGTGGCAAGAGCAAACTCAAACTGCTCTATCCCGACGAGTTGCCGCTGGTGGAGAAAATCCGCACGATTTGCCAGAAGATCTATCGCGCAAAAGAGATCGACGTGCACAAGCCGGTGCGCGATCAGCTTGCCCAGTTCGAGCAGATGGGCTACGGGCACCTGCCTGTTTGCATCGCCAAGACCCAGTACAGCTTCACCACCAATGCCGACCTTAAGGGCGCGCCGAACGACCACATCGTGACTGTGCGCGAAGTACGGCTTTCCGCCGGGGCCGAATTCATTGTGGCGATCTGCGGTGAGATCATGACCATGCCCGGCCTGCCGAAAGTTCCGGCAGCCGATGCCATCGACGTCAGCGCGCAGGGACAGATCGTCGGCCTGTTCTAGAGCCGATCGATTGAAAAGACCTGCGCACGCGGGCCTTTTGTTTCGACGCGCCGATGCGCCGCTTCCGCCTCGCTGTTCGCAAATTTCCTAAAATTTTTTGCTTTTTTGCGCTGTGGTTGTAGAGCGAGTTTTTGGAACTATGCGTTATGTTCGCGTGGGCCTAGTCGCAAATTGTAACCTCTGATTAACCACTGTTTGCCATGTCAGCCACCGCTGCATCCCAAAAAGCGAACGCACTTGCGGAGAGCCGTTCGCTGCTCGATGACTTGATCAGTTCGGTCGCGAACGGCAGTGGCAAGCAGCGCCTGAGGATCCTGCACCGCGTGACCGACCTTTTTGCCGCAGGGTCACGCAGCTATTCCCACGACCAGATTGCGCTTTTTGATGATGTCTTGCGGAAACTCTCGGCAGACATCGAGGTTAAGGCGCGCGCCATGCTCGCAAATCGGCTGGCGGATATGGACAGCGCTCCGCCGAAACTTATCCGCTCGCTGGCTTTCGACGATGAAATCGAAGTGGCTGAACCGGTGCTGGTCCGTTCGTCCCAGTTGACCGACGATGATCTCGTCGAGACCGCGACCACCAAAAGCCAGGACCATCTTTTTGCAATCGCGCAGCGCCTGAAATTGAGCGAGGTGGTCACCGACGTCCTCGTGGAGCGCGGCGATCAACGTGTCGTCCATCGGGTTGTGGAAAACAAAGGGGCACGTTTCTCGCTTGCGGGTTATGGCAAGCTCACGAATCGTGCGCGATATGACCGCAAGTTGACGCTGGCCCTTGGCGAGCGCAGCGATATTCCGCGGCAATATTTCCTCAGGTTGCTGGAAGCCGCATCCTCCACCGTGCGCGCCAAGCTTGAAGCCGCCAATCCGCAAATGGTTGCTGCGATCCGCGATACTGTCGATGACGTCGCCACCGAGATGCAACGCGAGGTCCGCAAGACTTCGCGCGCGCATATTGCTGCCGTCCGCGAAGCAAAACGGCGGTTCAACGTGCGTCCGATTACGGAAGCGAGCGTTCATGGTCCGGCGCATGCGCAAGAATTTGAGAAGACTGCGGTCGCCCTCGCGAGGCTCGGCGTTCTCCCTCTCGATCTGGTCGAGCGCGCGTTGCTCGATCAAGGCGAAGACATGCTGTTACTTCTTGCCAAGGCCGCTGGCTGTTCATGGACCACGGCCCGCGAGTTGTTGTTGATGTACGCAGCCAACAGAGGCTTGCAGCCCGATGAAATTACCCAGGCCTTTGAACGCTATAAAAAGCTGAGCCGTGAAACTGCCCGCAACATCGTGAGCTTCCATGAGCGGCGCATGAAACAGCGGGACGCGCAGAAAAAGGCTTTGCAGGGCTCAAGGGCAGGCAAGAATTTCATAGCTGAAGACGACGATGTTGTCGTCATTTCATCGCCTCCGGTCGCTCCGGTGTAGGGTCAAGCTGTCGGCAAGCTTGTTAGCCTGACAATTGCGGTGCAATACGGCGCGCTTCCGCTACCAGTGCCGCTGTGATTGGCGTCATTGGTTCACGCTCCGGCACCACGAGGCCGATTGTTTGTACCGCTTCAGGCTTGGTTATCGGAATAGCGCGAATGGCATCAGTAAGGCCGAGCGTATCAGCAATTTTGGCCGGCATTACACTCGCCCAACGACCAGTGCGGACATGAGAGTACAAAAGGATCATGGAATCCGATTCCAGCGTCGGCCGGGATTCTCCGCCCGCACTCTTGAGCAGCCGGTCGATGATCCGCCGATTCTGCATGTCCGGAGTCAGTAAACACAGCGGCACCTGTGCAATCTCCGCCCAACTGACCGAATCTCGATTGCCAAGAGGTGCGTCGGCAGCAGTCAGAAGCCGATAGTGTTCGCGATACAGCGGCACGTTGCTCACCCGGCCTAGCGGTTCGTTCCCGACGTAGGTGATGCCGGCATCAATTTCGAGATTGTCGAGAAGCTCGAGAACCTCGATCGACGTACGCGAGTAGATGGTGAATTGAACGTTGGGATGTTTTTCGCGGTAGGGGGTCGTAAGCGCGGCCACCATCGCAAGCGCGGTTGGTATTGCGGCAATGCGCAGTCGACCCGACAGGCCGTGCCGCAACGAATTGATTTCCTCGCGCATCGTGCGGCTGTCGCCGACAATACGGCGCGCCCATTCCAGCACTCGCTGTCCTTCGGGGGTGAAGCCTTGAAAGCGCGAGCCGCGGTTAACCAGCAACACGCCCATTTGCTCTTCGAGCTGTTTTACTCCAGCGGAAAGTGTGGGCTGTGTAACCCCACAAGCGTCCGCCGCCCGGCCAAAATGTCTTTCGCGAGCCAAGGCTAAGATAAATTCAAGCTTGTCGATCAATGGCTTAATCCTCGCATCCGCGCGGTAGTGCCGAATACAGTTGTTAAAGAAATAAGCAGCAAAGAGGTTATCATCGATAGATAATTCCTATCAACTCATTCCGAGCAAGGGATTGTCTCGACTTTGGAACAGCTTCAAATCGTGGCCGCGAAGGTGAGGAGATGAATATCCAAAATCAGCCCCGTTCCGGCCCCAACGGCACAGACGGCCGGCGCCGCCCGCCGCGCACGCCCAAAGGCCGACAAGTCGATCCGCAAGCAGTCAGCGAGGTGAGGGCACTTCTTACTGACCGGCCACGCAGGCGCGATCTGCTGATTGAGCACCTTCACCTCATTCAGGACCGCTACGGATATCTCTCCGCCGCTCACCTCGCCGCGCTGGCCGCCGAGATGAAGATGGCACTGAGCGAGGTCTACGAGGTCGCGACTTTTTACGCGCATTTTGATGTGGTGAAGGAAGGTGAGCTGCCGCCTCCGCCGATCACCGTGCGCGTATGCGATTCGCTTTCCTGCGCCATGGCAGGCGCCGAAAAGCTGTTAAAGGAATTGTCAGGCAAACTTGGTCGGAACATTCGGGTAATGCGCGCGCCCTGCATGGGCGCCTGTGATCGTGCGCCGGTATGCGCGGTCGGACACGTTCAAACCTTCAAGGCCTCGCCTGAAAAGGTCTCGGCCGATGTGAAAGCGGAAAAACATGCTCACGCATGGAAGCCCGAAGCCGATTTCAGGGCCTATCAAAAAGCCGGCGGCTACGCGCTGCTGAAAGCCTGTCTCACCGACAAGCGCACACGCGACGAAGTGATCAAGATCGTGAGCGATGCCGGTCTGCGCGGCCTCGGAGGCGCCGGATTTCCAACCGGCCGCAAGTGGTCGCTGGTGCGCGCTGAACCTGCGCCGCGCATGTTCGCCGTCAATGCCGACGAGGGCGAGCCCGGCACCTTCAAGGACCGTTACTACCTCGAGCTTGATCCACACCGCTTCCTTGAGGGCGTGCTGATCGCTGCTTGGGTCGTCGAGGCGCATGAGACTTACATCTACATCCGCGATGAATATCCCGAGCTGCGGTTAATGCTGCTTGCCGAGATCGAAAAGCTCGAGAAGGCCGGACTCTCACCACATACCAAACTGCATCTACGCCGCGGCGCCGGCGCCTATATCTGTGGCGAAGAGTCGGCAATGATTGAATCGATCGAAGGAAAGCGCGGGCTGCCGCGGCACAGACCGCCCTATGTTGCGCAGGTTGGCCTGTTCGGTCGCCCGACGCTGGAGCAGAACGTCGAGACCATGTTCTGGATTCGCGACATTATCGAAAAGGGCGCGGAATGGATGACATCGCAAGGCCGCCACGAACGCAAGGGCTTCCGCAGCTTCTCGGTGTCGGGTCGTGTGAAGGACCCCGGCGTAAAGCTCACTCCGGCCGGCATCACCATGCGCGAACTGATCGACGAATTCTGCGGCGGCATGCAGGATGGCCACGTTTTCAAGGCCTATCTGCCGGGGGGGCCGTCCGGCGGCATTTTGCCGGCATCCATGGCCGATATTCCGCTCGACTTCGGAACCCTGGAAAAATACGGCTGTTTCGTAGGTTCGCATGCAGTTGTGATTCTCTCCGACAAAGACGACATCAAGGCTGCAGCATTAAATCTGATGAAGTTCTTCGAGGACGAAAGTTGCGGCCAGTGCACACCGTGCCGCGCCGGCACCGAGAAGGCCGTCAAGCTGATGGCCAAGGGTCCGTGGGACGTGAAACTTCTGGAAGAATTGTCGACCGCCATGCGCGACGCTTCAATCTGCGGTCTTGGCCAAGCGGCACCAAATCCGCTGCTGTGTGTACTAAAATATTTTCCGGAAGAATTGTCGAAACCGCTGGGAAGCTGGTGACGGTGAAAGGCAAACAAGATGACCGCAGGCAACGGTAAGGCCAAATCGGTGAAGTTCATCCTCGATAGCAAAGAGGTTGAAGCACTTGACGGCGAAACCATCTGGCAGGTCGCCAAGCGCCAGGGAACCGAAATTCCCCATTTGTGCTATTCGCCCGAGCCTGGCTACCGCGCCGATGGCAATTGCCGCGCCTGCATGGTGGAGATCGAAGGCGAACGCGTATTGGCGGCAAGCTGCATCCGCAAGCCGACCGAAGGCATGAAAGTCAGGGCTATCTCCGAGCGCGCCAAGACCGCGCGGCAGACGGTGTTTGAGCTACTCATTTCGGATCAACCCGACCGCAAGACCGCGGCCCACGATCCGCAATCAAAGTTCTGGGCCTGGACTGACCGCATGAACATCGGCACCAGCCGTTTTCCTGCGCACAGCAAACCTGCTCCCGACCGCAGTCATCCGGCAATGGCAGTCAATCTCGACGCCTGCATCCAGTGCAATCTCTGCGTCCGCGCCTGCCGGGAAGTACAGGTCAACGACGTTATCGGGATGGCCGGCCGCGGCCACGGCGAAAAAATCGTCTTCGATTTCGGCGATCCTATGGGTCAGTCGACTTGCGTCGCGTGCGGCGAATGCGTGCAAGCTTGCCCGACTGGTGCGCTGATGCCGGCAACGCTGGTCAACGATAAAAACCTGCGCACCGAATTTCCCGACCGAGAGGTACACAGTGTGTGCCCCTATTGCGGTGTCGGTTGCCAGCTCACTTATCACATCAAGAACGACAAGCTCCTGTATGTGACCGGCCGCGACGGCCCGGCAAATCAGAGCCGACTGTGCGTCAAGGGTCGCTTCGGTTTCGATTACGTGCACAATTCGCAGCGGCTCACCAAGCCGATGATCCGCAAGGAGGGCGTGCCGAAGGTTCCGCACGAGTACATCGACCCGATGAATCCGTGGACGCATTTCCGTGAAGCCACCTGGGAAGAAGCACTTGATCGCGCAGCCGCGGGTTTTAGGAGAATACGCGACCGCGATGGCTCGAAGGCGCTGGCCGGCTTCGGCTCCGCCAAGTGCTCGAACGAGGAGGCTTATCTTTTCCAGAAGCTCGTGCGAGCTGGTTTCGGCACCAACAATGTCGACCACTGCACGCGTCTCTGCCACGCTTCGTCAGTCGCTGCGCTCCTGGAAGGCGTCGGCTCTGGCGCGGTATCGGCCACCTTCAACGAGTGCAAGAACTCCGATGTCATCATCGTCATCGGCGCTAACCCAACCGAGAACCATCCGGTCGCAGCGACCTTCTTTAAGCAGGCGGCCAAGCGCAATGCGAAATTGATCGTGATGGATCCGCGAGGTCAGGCGCTCAAGCGGCACGCCTGGCGCATGCTTCAATTCAAGAACGGCACCGACGTTGCGATGCTCAACGGCATTCTCAACACCATTGTCAGCGAAAATTTGTACGACCAGCAATACATCCAGACTTACGTCGAGGGTTTCGATCAGTTCAAGGAAAGCATCAAGGATTTCACCCCAGAGGAGATGGCGCCGATCTGCGGCATCCCCGCCGATACGTTGCGCGAAATAGCTCGCACGTTCGCACGGGCGAAAGCGGCAATCATCTTTTGGGGTATGGGCGTCTCGCAGCATACCCATGGCACGGACAATGCGCGCTGTTTGATCGCGCTGTCGCTGATCACAGGCCAGATCGGCCGCCCCGGCACCGGCCTGCATCCCTTGCGCGGACAGAACAACGTGCAAGGTGCCTCTGATGCAGGACTGATCCCCATGTTCTTCCCTGACTACAAGTCGGTGGAGAACGCAGAAATACGCGCAAAGGTGGAAAAGAGTTGGGGCGCCAAGCTCGACCCCAAGAAAGGCCTCACCGTGGTCGAGATCGTGAACGCGATCCACGCGAACATGATCAAGGGCATGTACATCCTCGGTGAAAACCCGGCGATGTCGGATCCCGATCTCAACCACGCGCGCGAGGCGCTCGCGCATCTAGAGCACTTGGTGGTGCAGGATCTCTTCCTCACGGAAACAGCTGTCTACGCGGATGTTTTCTTGCCTGCTTCGGCGTGGCCGGAGAAGGACGGCACTGTCACCAACACCAATCGCCAGGTGCAGATGGGCCGTCAGGCTCTGCCGCTGCCGGGCGACGCCAAGCCGGACTGGTGGATCACGCAGGAAATCGCGCGGCGCATCGGACTCAACTGGAACTACCAGGGACCCGACGAGGTCTATACCGAGATGGCTTCGTTGATGCCGTCACTTGATAATATTCCATGGAAGCGGGTAGAGCGCGAAAGTGCTGTCACCTATCCGGCCGATGCGCCCGACAAGCCGGGACGGGACGTTGTGTTTGACAAGGGATTCCCTCGTCCCGGCGGCTTCGGGAAGCTGGTGGCAGCCAAGCTTCAGTCCCCTGACGAAACGCCGGACCTCGAATTCCCGTTCATCCTCACCACTGGCCGCCAGCTCGAGCATTGGCACACCGGTGCCATGACAAGGCGGGCAACGGTGCTCGATGCGCTCGAGCCTGCTGCGGTTGCATCGCTCTCACGCGGAACTTTTGCCACGCTTGGTATCAAACCGGGCGATATGGTGCGTGTGACCACGCGGCGTGGCGAGGTCGAACTCAATTCACGCCAGGACGACGGCATCCCGGATGGCGTGGTTTTCATCCCCTTCGCCTTTGTCGAAGCGGCGGCGAATATCCTCACCAATCCTGCGCTCGACCCATTCGGAAAAATTCCGGAGTTCAAGTTCTGCGCGGCAAAAGTGGAACCGGTGGCGGCCAGGCAAGTCGCGGCTGAGTAAGGCTTCACAGCACAGGAGGAATTAGGCGGCATTAGTGCTTTGCGCGTCTGGGTTCGGTCAACTGAACGGCAAGAACCCAACCCAGCCAGAGCACGATAAAAAATAACGACAACGAAACCGGCAAGCTCGCTGCGCGATAGACGCGATCCAAAACAAGACCAATTCCGACGACAATTGACTCACTAACCAAGACAATCAGAACATAGATCACCATAATCCACATTATTTTCCCCTGCGATGGCGCCCCCTGAAGGTCATAGCCTTAGTCACGCTTCCGCTGCATAAATTGAGTATAAAATGCGTGGAGCAATTTTTCACGCCATCGTATTTATGTTGCCTTTATTTCCGGGCACGACATCGAGTCCGTGACCACGAATAGATTCGCTGCTGGACGAGAAATCCACAAGCTGAACGCGCACGTGTCCTATTCATATTGTTTTACAAGCCGCAATTGCTTACGACCTGGATCAGGGGCGGCGTGATTCTCAAAGCGCAAGTGGGCGCGCACGACCGGTCATGCTTGACAACATCATCCTGTTGACCGGGCCGGTCGAAGAGTCCGCCTTGGACGGCGCGCTGCGTAGTCACAATCCGCGGCTTTCGTTTCATGCCGCCAAATCGCTGGCGGAATTGGAGGCGATTGATCCGGGCTTATTGCCGAACGCGCGGCTGATCGCATTCGCTACGCCGATCGTCGTCCCCGCACGAATTCTCAATTCTGTCGGTTTTGGTGCATACAATTTTCATCCTGGTCCGCCGCACTATCCCGGTTGGATGCCCGCGCATTTCGCAATCTACGACCGCGCTACGACGTTCGGTGCAACTGTTCATGCCATGATCGAGGAAGTCGATGCCGGTCCGATAGTGGCAGTCGTGGAGTTCGCTATTCCGCCCCGCGCGCGCACACACGATCTGGAAGCACTGGCCTTTGGCCAGCTGGCTCGCCTGTTTTGGCAGATGGCAAAGACGCTGGCCACGCAGACAGAGCCGATACAAGCGCTGCCGATCCGATGGAGTGGGCGGAAGAGCACGCGTCGCCTGTATGCGGCTATGTGCGAGATTCCTCTTGATGTTCAGAAGGAAGAGCTCGACCGGCGCATTGAGGTGTTTGGCGCCGGCCATTTCGGCCTTTTTCCGACCATCCAGTTGCACGGGCACCTGTTTCGCTATGCACCGCAGAATTCGGAATCCCAAGGCTAGACGATAAAAACAGCCACGTTGCTCTGAAGAATGGCGCAGGCAAAAGGTGGAACCGCGTTCGCCGCTCGTCTTTCACACTCCATATTTACGCGGGGCGACGCTAATTTAACGGCGCGGATATGCCCAATTTTAAACAGCCAGTTAGTG
>Ga0187777_10000831_pt1 | contig 20223 bp, 21 predicted proteins | sample 1015_Q2_SP5_10_M_FD_132416 | JGI IMG/M metagenome (GOLD analysis project Ga0187777, IMG submission 132416) | Tropical peat soil microbial communities from peatlands in Department of Meta, Colombia - 1015_Q2_SP5_10_MG | ecosystem: Environmental > Terrestrial > Soil > Wetlands > Peat | place... | reverse complement strand
TCGCGCCGCCTCATTGCCTCCCCCGAGCCTCGGACAGGGCATCGTAGCGGTTCAAACCGGCAGATTGGAAGTGCGGCCAATGTTCGCTTTGGTCATAGGCAGGGTAAAACGGCATGTCCCCTTTACCCTCAATAGTAGATATTTGGCGGGCCACTTTTCAGTATAATCCTACATAACGTCACATCGTGCGAGGATGCTGCGCAATGTTTGCGATCCCCCGGCGGCATAGCCATTTTATTTTTGCTGTCATTCAAGCAGGGCTGACGTCTCTAGTTGCAGCTGGGATTGCGAGTCTGCCAGGGGTGACAATTAGCCAATTTCTTTTGCACTGGCTGTTATCGTGGACCGTTTCTTGGATAACGATATTGCCAATCGTTGTACTCGCTGCTCCGCTGATTCGATCTCTTTCCTTATTGCTGACGAGCGGCGAGTAAGGCGGAAAACGGAACTCGAAACACTATCAAGCCGGGACAATTGAATCGCCGATACGGCGTCCGGTGTCCACTTTTGTCATTAGCAGAATTTTTCGATGCGAGAGCGATGTCCGCTTTACCCCCAAAAGCAGACATATGCGGTGCACAACGCATGTCCGCTTTGGGCCAGAAGCGGACATTCTCGATTATTCGATGATCTCGTTAGCGCTGGCGAGCACAGTGGGGGGCACGGTAAGACCGAGGGCTTTCGCAGTCTTGAGATTAATGACTAGTTCGAACTTGGTCGGTGCCTGAACCGGCAGGTCAGCGGGCTTCTCACCCTTGAGGATGCGGTCGACGTAACTAGCGGCGCGCCGGTAAGAGTCAGCAGCGGCAGCACCATAAGAAGCCAGGCCGCCGTCGGCAACGAAAACGCGAAATGGAAATACCGTTGGCAGTCGATGGCGTATCGCAAGTGCGATAACGAGAGCGCGATGCCTGAACAATTGCGGCACCGCCGTTGCGATCAGTCCGCCATTTGGTTTGCTCGCGAACGCTGGGATCGCGCGTTCGAGCTCGGCGGCATCACGGATGCCGATCGCACTTACTTCAACCCCCAGCGGCTGCGCCATGGATTGGATCGCGCTAAATTGGCCGAGGCTGGCGGGTGCGGCGGGATCGCGAATGACTGCCACACGGGTGACGGCGGGCGCAACTTGCTTCATAAGCTCCAGCCATTTCCCGCTCAAGCTGAACTCACCTACGAGCACAAACCCCGTGGTGTTCCCGCCTGGCCGCGCAAAGCTATCGACAATTCCCTGGGCGACTGGGTCAACTACTCCTACAAACACGATCGGTAGAGTGGAAGTGGCCTTTTGGAAAGCGGCAACGCTTTGACTGGTAGACGCCAGAACGACGTCCGGCGCGAGCGCAAGCAATTCAGCTGCATGAATTCGAAAGCTATCGGGATCGGCGGTAGTCCAACGGGTGTCGACACGGACGTTGTGGCCGACGGCCCAGCCAGTTTCCTGTAGACCCTGCAGAAACGCCGCCAAACGGGTCTGTCCCTCCGGGTCTTCCGCGGCGGTGTGCATCAGCACGCCAATGCGCCGCATTCGTTCCGCTTGCTGCGCGTTAGCCACGACCGGCAACGCTGCCGCACTACCAAGGATACCGAGAAATTCCCGCCGTCTCATGAGTGCCCATCCTTCGGGAAGGCATCGTACGATCTCACACTAACACGCTGGTAGGTGCTTGGATTGCCGCGCTTTGGGTCATAAGCAGACATATGCAGTGCAAAACGGCATGTCCGCTTTATCCCCCAAAAGCAGACATTGACCTATTTAAACTGGGCCTCAAGTTTTTCTACAGCTTGCTTGGCGTCGGAGCACAAAGTCGCCTTCTCGTCTGGGTATCTGTTTGTGAAATCAACGGCAAACAGCAGCTTTTTATCAACCTCGTCGCTCACGCGGAAAAGTTGTGCGTATCCGCTCAATATTTTTTGCGTATTCGCCAAGATCGTGCCGCCACACACTTTCGTGTAGATGGCGGCATTCACAACCGCGTCGAACGCACCCTCCCGGTCAAGCGCTTTAACCTGCGATGACGCCAGCAGTGCAGTTATGGCCAGTGAGCTAAGGACCAAACGCTTCATGGCACCGATCCGGGGGATAGGAGCAAAATCGGGAGCCAGACCCGCTGACATAAAATGCCGATAGCGCAGTCGAGCAGCATTGCGAAATGTCAACTTGAGATGTCCGCTTTACCCCCGGAAGCGGACATTTGCAGTGCAAAAGGGAATGTCCGCTTTGGGCCAAAAGCGGACATTGGCAACTTATTCGATCACCTCGTCGGCGAGTAATTGCATTTGATTGGGGATGGTCAGCCCTAGTGTTTTGGCGGTCTTCAGATTGATAACGAATTCGAACTTGGAGGCCTGCATCACCGGAAGATCGGCCGGCCTTTCGCCCTTGAGAATTCTACCGATGTACACGCCGGCCTGGCGATACAGGTCCGTGATGCTGGCTCCATAGCTCATCAGGCCACCTGACATGGGATACTCACGCAATGCATAGATTGCCGGTACTACATGATGCGCCGCCAGTGCAATGATTTGATCGCGCTGACTTTCGAAAATCGGATCGGTGCATACAAGAAGCGCGTCTGCCCGTTCTCGCGTCAGCGGTTGAAACGCCTCACCAAAATCCCCGTTGCCACTGGCGCTCAGCACTCTCACTTGCCATCCGAACGTACGCGCTGCCTGCTCTGCGGCCGCTACTTCGGCCTTGTTGGCGGGACTGGTCGAGTTCATAAGAATCGCAATCGTCTTGATTCCGGGGATCACATCGCGCAGCAAACCAATCCGCCTCGGTACGATTAAACTAGAGATCATAGTGATTCCCGTGACATTGCCACCGGGGTGGTTCAAGCTGGCAACAAGCCCAAATTCGACGGGATCGCCTTCGAATGTAAAGATGATCGGAATCCCGGATGTCGCCGTCTTGGCAGCCCGCACAGATGGCACGCCGCCAGTCGCGGCGATCGCGGCCACTCGATGCTGAACGAGATCGGTCGCCAGTTCGGGCAATCGATCGTATTGATGTTGCCCCCAACGGTATTCGATCTTAACGTTCTGGTTCTCTACGTAGCCCATTTCGGCAAGACCCTCCCGGAATGCCGCCACCCGATACGCGAACTCGGTCGACGAAGCAGGATTGAGAAATCCGATAATCGGCGCCGCAGGCTGCTGCGCGCGCGCCGCTAACGGCCACGCTGCCGCGCCGCCCAATACACCGATGAACTCGCGCCGCCTCATTACGCCGCTCCCCGCGGCTCAGGACGTGGCATCGTAGCGGTTCAAGTGAGGATCGTTAAGGGACCGCCCAATGTCCGCTTTGGGTCAAAAGCAGACATGTGCGTCGCAAAAAGCGAATTTCCGCACAAGGTCATGTCTGCTTTACCCCCGAAAGCGGACATGTGCGGTGCAAGAGGCCATGTCCGCTAAGGGCCAAAAGCGGACATGAGCGCCTCTTTTTCGTGTACCGGAAACTGGTATAGTTTTGGCGCGCATCAGCCAGCGGGAGGTGCCGAAGCCCCGCTTCCGTAGAGAAAGATGCCATCGGCGGGCGATCACGGCGGGCACCATAAACATGGTGGGGCATTGCCCCTGCAATTTCGCCTGCGTATTCGAAATAAAATCGTAAGAGCTGGTGACCGTCGCTTTCCCACGACGTACGGAAATGAGGAACTATCCATGCTGGGATACAGTCGACGGCAATTGTTCAAAGGATTGGCTGCGGCCGCTGGTATTGTGAGCATTGTTTCGCTCATCTTGATCTATTTCTTTCCTGCGCCGCCATCGAAAGTTACAATGGCGACTGCGTTCAAAGGCTCTTCTTTCGAATATTACGGCGGCCAATATCGGGAAATATTCGCACGTTCTAACGTCGATCTTGAGCTACGCCCGACTAGCGGTGCAGGGGACAACCTGAAGCTTCTGCAGGATCCAAGATCGGGCGTCCAAATTTCTTTCATGCTTGGCGGTATCTCGGATGGAAAACATGCACCAGGATTGTTGTCATTAGGAACTGTATACAACAATCCATATTGGATCTTTTACTCCTCGAATGAACCGTTTGATCGGCTATCGCAGCTCATAGGAAAACGCATTGCGGTTGGGCCAGAAGGAAGCGGCACTCGAGTTTCCGCCCAACAAATCCTCGGCAAGGGCGGCGTGAATTCCGAAACCGCAACATTTTTGCCTTTCGCAGGAACTGCCGCAGTTGAGGCAATAAATGATGGCAAGGTCGATGCTATATGGATCATCGGCGCGCCGGATGCGACGGCCGTCAAATCATTGCTCCAAAACCCTAACGTTCGCATTATGAGTTTGCCGACGGCCGAGGCTTTCACGCGTATTTTCCCCGACCTCGCTCGGCTAGTGTTGCCGCAAGGTGTAATTGATATTTACAGAAATATCCCACCCAATGACGTGCAACTCATTGGATCCACCACGAAGGTATTAGTACGTAGCGACCTTCATCCGGAAATTGTCCAGCTCCTGTTGCAAACGATGGTGGAAGTACATGGTAGGTCAAATATCTTTCAGCGGACTGGTGAATTCCCAAATGGCACCGATGTGGAATATCCCGTTGCACCTGCGGCTATGGACTTTTACAAAAACGGTCCTTCCTTTATGCAAAGGCATTTGCCTTTATGGCTATCTGTCCATGCTCAAAGAGCGATTGCAGTGCTAGTGGCGGCCATAGCGCTCGGCCTCCCAATGTTTCGCTTCCTGCCGACGGCTTACAATTGGATCATGCGTCGGCGTCTGTTCTATTGGTACGCCCAACTCAAGGCTTTGGAAGCTTCGTTCGACACAGGCCCGTCGGGCAAGCATTTAGCCCAAAAGCAAGCCGAAATTGAGCGCATTGAGGAGGCCGTCAGCCACATCCATTTTCCACTGACCTTTTCGGACCAGTTGTACAATCTGCGCAGTCACATCGACATCGTTCGGCGTAAGATCACATCCCACGCAAATGCACCGGGACGGGTGGCAGCCGAATAGCCGGAATGTCCGCTTTGGGTCATAAGCGGACATTTGCAGCGCAAAATGCCATGTCCGCTTTATCCCCGAAAGCAGACATTGAAAGCGGACATTTGTCAGTGCAGGGGCCGGCTGGGTCCATCAATTTGACATTCCTCAAGGCGTCATTCGGCCAATCTCTCAAATTCTATTACCTACCCGACATGCCTCAGAGTAGAAACAATAAGAGCATTTCTGGAGGAAACGTGCGTGGATCAATTGTTTGCGTGACAAATGCCATTCAACTGCTCGCCGGCTGCTTAGTTGTTGTTTGTCTAACAACATTTGGCACGTGGGCGGATGACTATCCCGAACGCAGCGTAACCATCCTGTGTCCCTACGCGGCGGGCGGTGCGACCGATATTCTGGCGCGAATGCTCGGGCAGGCGCTCGCAGAACGGCTAGCAAAACCCTTTGTCGTGGAGAATCGCCCCGGCGCCGGCACCGTAATTGCGGCAAATGCGGCCGCCAAAGCGGCACCTGACGGCTATACACTCTTGATGGGCACGAGCACGCCGCTTGCGATTAATGCAACACTGCACAAAAAGCTACCATATAATCCTGCAAAAGACTTTGTGCCGTTGGCGCTTGTTGCAAAGGTACCCTTTGTGCTGGTCGTTAATCCTGCGCTTCCGGTGCATACAACAGCGGAATTTATAAAATACACTAAAGAACACCCCAATAATCTTTCATTCGGCACGTCTGGTCCCGGCTCACCGCACCATCTCTACATGGAGTTATTCAAAGCTATGACCGGCACGGAGATGGTCCATGTTCCTTACAAGGGCAGCGTGCCGGCGCTGACTGATGTAATGGCTGGCGTTATTACCGCCATGTTTGTTGACCTTGCGCCATCCCTCAATTTGATCCGCGAAGGTCGCGTCCGTGCGCTCGGAGTATCCTCCGATGCACGCGTTCCGGAACTACCGGGCGTGCCCCCGGTGGCCGATGCTGTGCCGGGTTTCGAAGCAGTTGCCTGGCAAATGCTGGTAGTGCCTGCCGGCACGCCAAAGCCGGTTGTCGACAAATTACACACTGCCCTTAAAGAGATTGAGGAACGGCCTGAGATCGAGCACAAAATCAGACAATTCGGCATGCTCCCGATCATGACGCCACCAGTTGCGGACTTGCAAACCTTCGTTGAAACGGAAATAGCCCGCTGGGGGAAAGTGGTGCAGAAATCCGGGGCCAGCATTGATTAACTGTCTTCACGTCGTTTTGGAATTCAGAACGATGCTAGCGGGCGTGCAATTCAGCGAACAGGTAGGAAAACAACTTCTTACATAGCGATATCCGCATGCCAGTCATAGACATTCACACCCATATGCTCACGCTCGGTTGGATTGAACTTCTTCGTAACTACGGCGGAGGCAGGTATACGGTGAAAAAAACACCGGCTAACCAGGATGCCGTGCATCTCTATGATGCGCCGTTCATGACGTTGATGCCAGGCATGTGGGATTATGATCTGCGAATCCAAAACATGGACAAGGCGAAAGTGGATATTGCTGTTGTCTCACTCACCTGCCCTAACGTTTTCTGGGGTGAGCGCGACGTCAGCGTGCGTGCCGCTCGTATGGTCAACGATTCGATGGCAGAACAGCAGCGCGCCAAATCGGATCGTATCCGCTGGTTCGCTTCGCTGCCTTGGCAGTACGCAGAGGATGCAAAGACAGAACTTTTGCGATCGATCAAGAATGGCGCCGTCGGCGTCATGGTATTAGGCTCGATCGACGGAAAGGATCTCATCGATCTACAATTTGCGCCCATTTGGTCTGAGATCGACCGATTGAAGCTTCCGGTGCTCGTTCACCCTACAGCGCCGCAGGGTGTGCGCGAAATGCACATGGAAATCCTCAATCTCATTCCACCTGTTGGTTTTATGTTTGATACAACCTTAGCCTTCGCACACATGATCTTCTCTGGTTTTCTCGATAAGTATCCGAATATAAAGTTCATCGCTGCGCACGGTGGGGCCGCGCTTCCCTATCTTTCGGGGCGCTTTGACATCTGCCACGAAAAAATCCCAGCTTGTTCAACTGCGATCAAGGATAAGCCAAGCAGCTACCTGCAAAGAATATTCTACGACACGGTCGTCTATGAGCAAGCAGCACTCGAGCTCTGCCTCAAGGTCGCCGGTTCCGCCGACAATGTGCTTTATGGGTCAGATTATCCGCACAATATTGGCGATATGGCGGGCTGCCTCGCGCGAGTGAATGCTCTACCGGCCGATCAGGCAAGGCGGATCGCTGGAAAGAATGCCGAGTGAATTTTTGGACTATAGCGGCATCCAGCAAAGGCAGTGCGATGTCCGCTTTACCCGAAAGCGGATATGTGCGGTGCAAATGGGAATGTCCGCTTTGGGCCAAAAGCGGACACGGCTGCCGCGCCTCGGGGGGTTCGATGCGAACCATGAAGTGGCTAGGATGAGCTTAGACCCAGCGTGCGTTGATCACGATTAATGAAAGAAACGCATATGAACGACGGTGTAAATCGACGGCTTCGCGAAATCTTAAGGAAGCGCGAAGCCGTTCTATTACCGGGCGCCGCAAACGCGCTCGCCGCGCGCATAATTGAAGATCTCGGATTTAGAGCGGTTTATGTCACTGGTGCTGGAATTACCAACACATTTCTAGGCTTGCCAGATATAGGTTTGATTTCAATAACTGAACTGGCCAACCACGTCAGCGCGATGCGCGACGTCGTCGCTCTCCCCTTGATCGTCGATGCAGACACCGGTTTCGGCAACGCACTGAATGTGGCACACACCATCAAGGTCCTTGAACGCAGCGGCGCCAATGCCATTCAGCTCGAGGATCAGGAATTTCCGAAACGGTGCGGACATTTTTCAGGAAAGAGCGTCATCGATTCCACCGAAATGATCCAGAAAATTCACGCCGCGGTTGATGCTCGGACTGATCCGGATCTCGTCATTATCGCGCGCACTGACGCCATTGCCTCCACTAGCTTCGAAGACGCGATGGAGCGTGCGGCTGCCTATATCGAGGCCGGCGCGGATATGACATTCGTCGAGGCGCCGCGAACGAAGGAACAGATTGCTGAAATTCCCAAGCGTCTACCCGTGCCCCAATTTATCAACATTGTCTCCGGTGGTCTGACACCCATGATCGGCCTCAATGAGCTGGAGACTATGGGGTTTTCTATGATCCTCTACGCCAATGCGGCACTGCAGGCATCGATAGCAGGAATGCAAAATGTTCTTAAACACCTCAACACTCATGGATCACTCGAGGGCGTCTCGGCACACCTCGTCAGCTTTGAGGAACGGCAGCGGTTAGTATGCAAGCCACGATTTGATGCGCTCGAAAAGAAATACTCATAAATCTAATTTAGTCTAGCGGAAGACGCTTATGTCTGGCTCAAGCAATAATCCACACACCCGCGCGATTGCGCAATTTATTTCTCAGATCAAATACGAAGCCATTCCGATTGAGGTCATCAGGCGCATCAAACTATTGATACTCGATTCGCTTGGTTGCGCATTGTACGGCAGCGCTCTCGAATGGAGCCAGATATTACGCGCGACACTCCACACGCTTGATAATACAAAAGCCTGTCGCGTGTGGGGAACACCAGAATTCCTTTCTGCACCGCATGCTGCACTTGTCAACGGCACGTTCATCCAAAGCTTTGAACTGGATGATGTTCATCGCCAAGGAGTGCTGCATGTTGGCGCAGTGACGCTGCCACCGTTAATTGCTGTTACCGAGCTTCGCCCCGGCCTTAGCGGCCGCGATTTCTTGCGATCTGCTGTTGCTGGCTATGAAATCGGACCGCGCGTTGGCAAATGCATGGGCCCACAACACATCGGGCAAGGCTGGCACTCCGGCGCAACTGTCGGTGTGTTCTCCGCTGTATCTGGTGCAGCAAGCGCATTGCGCCTCTCGCAAGAACAAGCCATTCATGCCCTTGGCATCGCCGGCACTCAGGCAGCGGGGCTCATGGCCGCACAATATGGAGCGATGGTCAAACGAATGCACGCTGGACGGGCTGCACAGAGCGGACTTTATGGCGCTCTGCTTGCCGAAGCTGGGTTTACCGGAATCGTTGATATTTTTGAATCTCCCTACGGCGGTTTTTGTTCGACGTTCTCGCGCTCGAACGACCGTTTCAATCTCGATGAGCTGTCATGGGAGCTTGGCCGGACATGGGAAACAATGCGAATTTCTCTGAAATTCTATTCCTGCGTCGGCAGCAGTCACACGACGCTTGATGCCATCAAAGACATGCAAAAGATGACGCTTTTCGGTGCTGACGACATCGCATCAATTGTTATTCATGGGTCGCAGGTGACCGTCGAGCATGTTGGTTGGCCCTATGAATCGCAAGGCCTAACCTCAGCCCAATTAAATCTGCCGTTCTGCGTAGCGACCCTGTTGCTCGAAGGCGATGTGTTCGTCGAACAGTTCACCAAAAAGGCTGCCGACGACAAACGGCGCATCGAATTGTCGAAAAAGGTCAGCGTGGTGCATGACCCGTCAATAACGGCCCGTGGTTCAAACTACCGGCACATGGTGCGAGTAGAGGTGTGTTTGAAAAACGGCATGAAGCTTGAGCGAACCGTCGAGGCCCCAGGAAGCGAAGAGAGCTTTGCGTCAGAGGCAGACATTGTGCAAAAATTCAAAAAGCTCACAACGCATATCGGCGGCGCCAAAGCGGACAACATTGTCGACATCGTGCTTGGTGCCGAAAAACTCGATCGGGCCGAGCAGATTGCACAGGCTCTGACAGACGCTTGACGGCTCATTTTTCTTTGCTGACCTTGATCTTCGCCGCAAGCTCGCTAAGGCGCTGTCGTTCGACCTTGGTGAAATTGACAAAATCCGCAACTGACCCACCGGCAGTCTCTATGCCGGTCGGGATGAGCTTGCCTCGCACTTCATCAGTCTTAAGGGCAGCTTGTAGCTCGGTATTCATGCGTTGAATGATCGGCTCCGGCGTGCCGCGCGGGGCATATAAGCCTGCCCAGTGGCCTATTTTTACCGTCGGGAAACCTTGCTCTGCCGTGGTTGTGATGGATGGGTAAATGCTGATGCGCTTTTCGTAGGTCGTTGCAATCGCCTTTAACAATCCAGCTTGGATTTTGGACAGCACGACAATGCTCGCTTCAGACGTAGCCGAAACGTTGTTCGCTAGAACGGCGTTCACGCTATCTCCACCGCTCTTGTAGGGTACGATGGTGAAGGAGACGCCGGTCGCCTCCTTGATCATTTCGGCGACAAATTCGGGTGTACTGCCATTGCCGGCTGTAGACCAATTGACCCCTTTCTCGCCTTGCGCTTTAGCCCAAGCGATAAATTCGGTCATGTTATTCGCAGGGACACTTGGGTGCACAATGATCGTTGATGGCGCGACGGCAATCATTCCGACGGGCACGAGATCGGAATCAGCGTAGGGAAGATCTTTCAGCATGAGGCTGTTGGTGATGGTGCTCGCCGCACCTACTAAAAAGGTGTACCCGTCGGGCGCGGAATGAGCCACGAATGCTGTAGCGATCACCGCGCCCGCGCCCGGCCGATTTTCGATTACGATCGTCTGCCCGAGTCGCTTGCTGACGCCCTCCGCTGCAAATCGAGCAATCAAGTCATTCGCACCACCAGGCCCAAATCCCACCACCCATCGGATCGGACGATCGGGCCATTCCGCTCGTACCGGTGGCACAACGGCAAGCCAAACAAGCACGCAAGCTGCGTAACTTAAGATTCGGCTTATCATATTTTGCATCACCTTCCGATTGAACGGTCCTAGCTCCAAGCTTACCTCGAACAATCCTAGAGTCTTTCGGGTTATGCGGGCAGACACCCCACAGGCCGGTGAAAGCGACCCGCAAAGCCTAAGGATAATCGAGGCTTCGATTGGGAGTCGGTCCCATCATTAATTCACAATGCAACGGTGTGTAGCATTCTGGAAGAGGTCAGGTGTGACAAACAACGGGCTTGATAGCACCAAGATTTCGCATGAGGCAGCCTCGAAGTACAAGGTCTATTGGTCGCTGATCCTCGCAGAACCGGACGAGACGAAAGGATAAGTCCACCGGGTGATCAATCTCGGCCGCGCCTGCTGGATCGGACCTGCTCAATGCATTAGGCTCTCGGTTCCACGCATCCAAAAAAATAGTGATAGGGGGAAACGATGAAGCAGTACCGTCGTCGGACAACTCTCAAGCGTCAAAGCCGAAGAGATTTTCTCCTTAAAACAGCCGGAGGCGCGTTGGCCGCCAGCGCTTTTGGCGCATATCCGCTCAGAGGCTGGGCGGCCGATCCGGTGAATATCGGTGGGCTTTATCCGGTCACCGGAAGTTTTGCGCAGATCGGGCAGGCTTGTGTCAACGCCGCCAAGCTCGCGGTCGAAATGGCCAACGAGGCCGGCGGTGTGAAATCGCTTGGCGGTGCCAAGCTCAATCTGATCATCTCGGATGTGCAAAGCGACACGACGGTCACCCGCACGGAGACCGATCGTCTGATTTCCAGCAACAAGCTGTCCGCGATTCACGGCTGCTATGCCAGCGCTTTGACGTTGATTGCGAGCGAAGTCGCTGAGCGCGCCAAGGTTCCGCTGCTGACCGGGTCGAGTTCCGACCTGCTCAACAAGGGCCGCACATTTACCTTCACGCCGTTCGCGCGCGCCTCGCAATTCGCTAAGGCGCAGCTGCAAATGGCGCGGCTGGTCAACGACAAGCCGAAAGTGGCAGTAATTTTTGAGAACACCGCGTTCGGCACAGCGACATCCAACGGTTTGAAGGAACAGGCGCCGGGCGAAGGCGTGGAGATCGTGTTGTTCGAGCCGTATTCTGCAGGCTTCGCCGATGCCGGACCGCTGCTCAACAAGGTCAAGGCGTCTGGCGCGGATATGCTGTTCTCGGTCTCTTATTTGAACGATCTCATCTTGATCGTTCGCACGGTCAAGCAGGTCGGGCTCAAGATCGGAATCAACGGCGGCTCCGGCGGCTTCGTTGTCCCCGATTTTTACAAGAACGTAGGGGCGCTTGCGGAAGGCCTGCAAGGCGTCGCCCACTGGAATCACGATTCCGATGCCAACGCCCAAAAAGTGAATGAGGAATATAAGAAGCGCTACGGCGAGTTCCTGTTCGAATATGGCGGTGGGCTGGTTGCACAGACCTTCATGATCGTTGATGCGCTTGAGCGCGCGCAATCTGCCGAACCGCAAAAGGTGCGCGAGGCGCTGTCGACGCTCGATGTCTCGTCGGGCTACGCAGCAATGGCTCCGGGCGGGAAAGTGAAGTTCGGCCCGGACGGCAAGAACGTCTATGGTCATCCAGTCGGGGTGCAGTGGCAGCACGGGGACCTGGCAAGCATCTTCCCGAAAGAAGATGCGCGTGCACCGCTTATGAAATCATAAAGCGCGTCACGCGATGCTGGAGATCCTCGCCCAGGCCGTCATCAACGGCCTGCTCATCGGCGGCATTTACGCGCTGGTCAGCATCGGCGTTACGCTGATTTTCGGCGTCATCAAGATCGTCAACTTCGCCCAGGGCGAATTCGTGATGATCGGGATGTACATCAGCTTCTTCCTGTTCACGCAATTCGGCATCGATCCGATTGTTTCGTTGGTCGTATCGATGCCGGCTCTTTTCGTGGCCGGCGTGCTAATTCAGCACTTCCTGATCCGCCGGGTGCTGGGGCTAAGTGACCTGCCGCAAATCTTTCTCACATTTGCTTTGTCGCTGCTCATTGTGAATCTCGCGCTGATGCTGCTGACGGCGAACTACCGTACCGTACACACCTGGTATTCGGACGAGGCGCTGCACATCGGCGGGCTCTATATCCCGGTGGCGAAACTCATTGCGTTTGCACTTGCAATGGCGCTGAGTGGCGCGCTCTGGCTCTTCCTGCACACCACCGATCTCGGGAAAGCAATGCGCGCGGCGGCGCAGAAGCCTGAAGTCGCGATGCTGATGGGCATAAATCCTAATCGCGTGTTCTGCGTCGCGCTCGGCATCGCCTTGGCGCTTGCTGGCGCGGCGGGGTCGCTGCTGATGCCGTTTTATCCGACCTATCCGATGGTCGGACAAGTCTTCGTGCTCATGGCCTTCGTTGCGGTCGTCCTCGGCACGCTGGGCAACGTCGTTGGCGCGGTGATCGCCAGCCTGATGATGGGCGTTGCGGAATCACTCGGCATCCAGTTCGTCGGCGCCGATTCCGGGCTCATCGTGGTGTTTATGATGTTGTTGCTGACGCTTGCAGTAAGACCAAGCGGGTTGGCTGGCGGGAGAGCGCGATAGTGAGCGGACTACGCAATTGGGGCATGCTCACGCTCGGCACGCTGGCGGTCGTTCTTGTCGCGTTGCCATTCGTGGTGACGAATTCATTTGCGGTCGACATCTTCATCCGCGTGCTGCTGTTTTCCTTCATCGGTGTCGCCTGGAATCTGATTGGGGGCTACGCCAAACAGCTTTCGCTGGGTCATGTCGCCTTTTTTGGGCTCGGCGCTTATACCTCGACGATTCTTCAGATTGATTTCAGCATTTCGCCCTGGATCGGAATGATCTGCGGCGGAGTCGTCGCCGCGCTCGCGAGCCTGCCAATTGGCTGGCTGTGTTTTCGTTTGCGCGGTCCATATTTCGCTATCGCTACCATCGCAACAGCACAAGTCCTGATGCTGATATTTTTGAAATTTCGCGACTTTGCGTGGGGCGCAGAAGGCACAACGATCCCCAACCTTGGCCATGCGCCGCTGATGATGCAGTTCGAAGGCAAGACTGCCTACTACTGCATCGCGCTCGGCATGCTCGCGCTCGGCCTTTCGATCACTTATCGGATTGAGCGCTCATGGATGGGCTATTATCTCGTTGCTATCGGCGAGGACGAGGACGCGGCCGAAGCAATCGGCGTCAATGCGCCGCTCATTAAGCGCAACATCTATATGATCAGCGCTTTTCTTACCGCTCTGGCCGGTACCTTCTACACTCAGTACATCTATTTCATCGATCCGAACACGGCGTTCAACTTCAGCGTTTCGATTGAGGCGGCGCTGGTGTCGATCGTCGGCGGCGTCGGCACATTGTGGGGCCCGGTCATCGGTACCGTGCTGCTCGAAGCGACTTCCGCGCTGCTGCAAAGCTGGCTCGGCAGTTCGACCGGCGGCGTGCAACTCACTGTGTATAGCCTGATCCTGATGGCCGTCATCCTCTGGCGTCCGACTGGCATCATGGGCTTCGTGATGGAGATTTATCAACGCCGTGTTCGCGCGCATGGTGGCACTGTCCAGGTGGCGCTCGATGCCTGAAGCGCTCGTCATCAGCAACCTTAGCAAGCGGTTCGGCGGTCTGCGCGCCGTCCAGGATGTCAGCTTTTCGGTGCAGGAGGGCGAGACGGTTGCCCTCATTGGGCCGAACGGTGCCGGCAAGACGACAAGTTTCAACCTCGTTACCGGCTACTACCGGCCGGACGAAGGGTCTGTCTTAGCCTTCGGCCGCGAGATCGTGGGGCTGCGGCCGCACGACATCTGCGCGCACGGCCTGGCGCGCACGTTCCAGGTGGCGAGACCGTTTGGTGGAATGACCGTGCTGGCAAACGTCATGACCGGAGCATTCCTGCGCAACAAACACATCGATGCTGCGCGTGAAAACGCCCGCGAGGCCATTGCGTTCGTTGGCCTGTCGGCAAAAGAGCATTCGCCGGCCCGTGATCTGACGACCATCGACCAGCGTCGCCTCGAGATGGCCCGTGCGCTGGCGACGCAGCCGCGTCTTCTGCTGCTCGATGAGGTGATGGCTGGTCTTAATCCGTCAGAAGTCGATGAGGCGGTAACGTTGGTCGGAAAACTTTCGAAACGCGGTCTCACCATTGTCATCGTCGAACACGTGATGCGGGCGATCATGGCCGTTGCCCGCCACATTGTAGTGCTCGACCATGGCCAGAAGATTGCCGAAGGCAATCCGGACCAAATCGTCGCGAACCAGGATGTCATCCGCGCTTACCTGGGAACTGGCTATGTGCATGCCACGGCGGGAGGCACGTAGGTGTTATTGCTGTCCAACGTGAGCGCCAGTTACGGATCGGTCCCGGCTGTCGGCAACGTCAGCATTGAAATCGGCGAGGGCGAAGCTGTGGGCCTGCTCGGGGCGAACGGCGCGGGCAAAAGCACCACGCTGCGCGCTATCTCGGGTCTTGTGGGTCTGACATCTGGCACCATCACTTTTTTCGGTAGGGACCTCTCTTCATTGCCGCCATACCGGATCGCCGAACTGGGAATTGCGCACGTGCCCGAGGGCCGTCAGGTCTTTCCCGAAATGACCGTGCGGGAAAACCTTGAGATCGGCGCCTACGTGCCAGGCGCCAAGGCCGAACGCAGGCGCTCGCTCGAGCTTGTTTACGGAATCTTCCCCGTGCTCGCCGAGCGGCGCCGGCAACTCGCGGGGACTATGAGTGGCGGCGAGCAGCAGATGCTCGCGGTCGGACGCGGCCTGATGCTGAAGCCGCGTCTGCTGATGCTTGACGAGCCGTCGCTGGGGCTTGCACCGGTGGTAACCGATGTCACGTTCGAGAAAATCCAGGAAATCCACGCCATGGGCACGGCGATCCTGCTGGTCGAGCAGAATGTAAGCCGCGCACTGACCCTGGTGCAGCGGGCCTATGTGCTCGAAAGCGGCAAAGTGATCATGCGTGGCACCAGCACAGAGCTGGCCAACAACCGGCAAGTGCAGGCGGCCTACCTCGGGATGTAGTGTATATTCAAATCGTCTCGAGTTTTGCCACTGCCACGACGGCTGCTCTCCCGCCGACGCCGCGCGAAAATTTACCAGTTGCAGCTGAATAAACGAGCATGTCCGCTTTAAGCAAATACTTCACGATGTGAGAGCCATCTACTCGATCACTTTATCGGCGCGAGCGAGGAGCGATGGCGGGATCGTCACACCTAGCGTCTTTGCGGTTTTCAAGTTGACGACCAGATCGAATTTGGTTGCCTGTTCCACAGGCAGATCACCCGCGTTGGCGCCCTTCAAGATGCGATCCACATAGTAGGCCGCTCGGCGATACATTGCCGAGGTGTTCGGTCCGAAGGCCAAAAGTGCCCCAGCCTCGGCAAATGCCCTGTACTGGGAGATGACAGCCAAAGAATGTGTCATGGCCAAATTTAGGATTTCGCCCCTGTGTTGAGTGGCGACCACATCCGCGAGGACAATGAGCGCTTCGGCCCGACCGCGGCTTGCAGTCTGGAAGGCTGTGATGAGGTCGTCTTGGCCGTGCACTGGCAGGAGCAGGAGCTCAAGGCCAAGTTCTCGGCTCGCAGCTTTGATTGCGCTAACGGCAATGTCTGCCCCGGGGTTGGGCCCGTACCACAGGACAGCCACTCGGGAAAGGCTCGGGAAAGTTTCTCTGAGCAGAGCTAGCCCCTTACCAGTTAGCTCGTCAACCTTGAAGCTCATGCCGGTAACGTTGCCACCCGGTCGGGAGAGACTAGCGACCAGGCCACTTTTTAAAGGGTCAGCGATCTGTGTCATGACAATCGGGATCGTCACGGTCGCTTTTTTGGCGGCCTGCACCGACGGTGTATTCAGGGCAAGGATCACATCAACCTTGACCTCCGCCAGAATGTTAGCAAGCGCGCCGAGCCGTTGACTGTATCCCTCGGCATTCCGGACCTCTAATGCGATGTCCCGCCCCTCAACATAACCAAGCTCGCGAAGTCCTTGCCGAAAAGCGTCAAGAAATCCAGGGGGTGGAAGTTCCGGAGATAGAATGCCAATTCGGTAAAGTTTAGCGGCTTGCTGCGCATACGCCGCGAACGGCCATAAGGCCGCAGCACCACCGAGAAGCGTGATGAAACTTCGTCGTTGCATGCGTGTCCCCGTGAGGACCACACCATCTGCGATGACTGGACTATAAGAGATCACCTCGAATCTTTGTGTGACAATTGCACACAAACTGTGTGCTGCCTTTCCGACCAAACAACCGACACGTTCGTCTCTGATCGGCACGTTCGCTTTACCCCCCAAAAGCGGACATTTCGCGGCTCGTGGAAATCCGCTCAGACCAACGGCGACCAGAGGACTGTCATTGCCTCATTGGACCGGCTTGCAATAACGGGTTGCCACAGTCTGAGACTGAGGTGTTTCCGCAACAAAGCAAAGAAACAGTCGATCCCCCTTTTGTAAGAATACCCCAGCTCCAATTGGGCTCGTGATGGCACCGACTGTAGCGAACTGTTGTTTCAACAAGGACTGGACGGTTATCGACTCTTGGGATGCGGCTGCCCCTGAAAGCGCAAGAAAGATCGCCAAGCGTGCAATCGTTGTAAATGATCTCATGATTTCGCTCCATCGGTTTCCGGGCTAACGACGAATTTCTGGCTCAAAGCCCTGCACTCATCGCAGAAATTTTATAAGCAATTTACGTTGCGCGCTGCTCGATCAGGGATAAGACCTTCAAAGGGGCGACCACCGGTAGAGGAACCGATCCAATGTGGATCATGGTGGTCTACGTCTTAATTGTTTTTGTTTGCGAATTGATTGTTGTCGGCATCGGTCTTGCACTGGATCGACTTTTTCCACCAGCGAGTTTGCCGGTTTCCTTATCGCTGTTTTTCGCCGTGCTCTGGTTGGGCTGGGTTCTGGCCGTACGTTTGACAGAGCCTAAGCACGCGAAAAGCCCCAAACCAGCAAAGTAAATCTCTGAGGAACCGCTCGATATGATTTACACAATCACCGGCGCGGCCGTGACTGTGGGCACGTGTGTGGTCTATTGGCGCTTACTGCCGCGCGATGGCCGCACGCACCCTTTCGTCAAAAACTCGGACATCGGCTCTATGATTACCATAGGGCTGATGACGACAATGACTATTGGTATTGGCCTGCTGTGCCAAGGATTATTCGGCTAGCCGCTTGATCGCGCTTTGCTGTCACCTTGAGTGCAATCCGCTTTTGGTCATAAGCGGACACATGCAGCACAAAAGGGCATGTCTGCTTTCCCCCCGAAAGCGGACATGTGCAGTGCACAAGCTTATGTCTGCTTTGGGCCAAAAGCGGACATGCATCGACTTATTCGATCACCACGTCGGCGCGGCCAAGCAACGGAAGCGGTATGGCAAGGCCGAGGGTCTTGGCGGTTTTCAGATTGACGACCAATTCAAACTTGGTTGCCTGCACGACTGGCAATTCGGCAGGATTTTCACCCTTGAGAACCCTGCCGGTATGAACGCCGGCCAAGCGGTAGCTCTCCAAAATATCCGATCCATAGCTCATCAGGCCGCCAGCCGCAGGAAAGTCACGAAACTGGTAAATCGCGGGCACGGCATAACGAACAGTCAGGGCCGCCAGCTTATTGATGCCGCGAACAAAGAGCGAGCCCGGGCCGATCACGAGCCCGTCCACTCGCAAACGTTTTATGTCTGCGAAGACCGCATCAAACTCACCTTCGCTCCTGACATTGAGGATGTGTAGCTCCAGCCCGCGGTTGCGGGCCGCCGACAACACCTCGCGTGCTTGGGCTTGGGCTAAAGCGCGATCGTCTGGGTTGACCAAGAGGCCCATCACTTTCGCAGTTGGCAAAAGTTCGTGCAGCAATTCCAGCCGCTTTTGCGCAACCTCTACGATCAGACTGGTCACACCTGTAGCATTGCCGCCCGGCCGGTTCAGGTTCGTGACGAGACCAAGGCGCACTGGGTCGCTTCCCACTTCGAAGACGATCGGAATTACGGTGGTTGCCGCCTGTGCCGTAATCGCCGCCGGTGTAGTGACCGCAGCAATCACTGTCACACGACGCTTAACAAGATCCGCCGCCATCGCGGGCAGTCGATCAATTTGTTGTTCCGCCCAGCGGTATTCGATCGCAACGTTCTGGCCCACGACATAGCCGGATTCTTGTAGTCCCCGGCGAAAGGCAGCTGCCCTGGGGTCGCCGTCTTCGGGCGAGTTGGAGCTGAGGTAGCCCACGACAGGCATTGCCGATTGCTGCGCACGCGCAACGAGCGGCCATGCCGCTGCGCCGACCAATGCGATGAACTCGCGCCGCCTCATTGCGTCCCCCAAAACTGAGGAAAGGTATCGTATCCATTTAAACTAGCTTACCGGAAGGGGTGGTGCTCGAGGCAGCCGATGTCCGCTTTGGGTCAAAAGCAGACATATGCGGTGCAAAAAGGCATGTCCGCTTTACCCCCAAAAGCGGACAACGACGGTGCCGAAAAGGCGCCGTTAGTCTGCCCGGATATTTCCGGCTTTGATAATCGGCCACCACTTGGCGATTTCGGCCTTGTGATGCGTAGCGAGCGCCTCCGGTGTCTGGCGTGCACGCGGAGGGACTTCGAGACCCAGCTGTGCAAAGCGTGCGCGCACCGATAGATCGGCCAGTGCTTCTACCACCGCGGCGTTTAGTTTGGTGATAGCGGCTTTCGGCGTACCTTTTGGCACCCACATTCCAGACCACAAGGTCATGTAGAAGCGGGGTAGACCAGCTTCATCCACGGTCGGAATATCGTCCGCAGTCGGCACTCGTTTTTGATCGGTTACTGCATAAGCACGGATCTTACCGAAGCGAATTTGATTGATGGAATTAGAAGTCTGGTCGATCATTATGTCGATTTGTCCAGCCATCAGATCGTTGAGTGCCGGGCCGGTGCCGCGATAGGGTACGAATTGCAGTTTGACGCCGGTAATATTTTCAAAATAGACACCGCCAATATGCGAACCAGAGCCGGCGCCAGCGGTACCTGCCGAAACGTTTCCGGAGTTCTGCTTCGCCCATGCAATAAGTTCCTTAAGCGTTTTTGCCGGTAAATCGTTCTTGCTGACGATGACCATCGGATTGCTCGGCAACATTGCAACCGGCTCGAGATCGATGAGCAGGTCGAAAGTCAGCGGGTATATAGCGCCATTGAAAACATGAGTGCCGAGATGGCCAAAGCTGATCGTGTAGCCGTCAGGTGCAGAGCGTACAGCGCGCGTCACACCAATCGAGCCGCCGGCGCCAGTGATATTTTCGACGATGACGGGTTGCTTAAGAGTGAGCCTCATCCGATCGGCAAGAATTCGTGCCATAACATCAGACGGCCCCCCGGCCGCAAAAGGCACGATGATGGTTACTGGCCGCTCTGGATATTCCGCAACGGCGCTATCAGCGAGGCCTAGCAAAGAGGCTAGCGCCAAGCCGCCAAGCAACTTGATGTACTCGCGCCGCCTCATGCCGTCCCCAAAGACTCAGAATGGCATTGTAGCGATTCAAACTAGCATACTGAAAATAGTTTGGC
>Ga0187777_10000830_pt1 | contig 20248 bp, 19 predicted proteins | sample 1015_Q2_SP5_10_M_FD_132416 | JGI IMG/M metagenome (GOLD analysis project Ga0187777, IMG submission 132416) | Tropical peat soil microbial communities from peatlands in Department of Meta, Colombia - 1015_Q2_SP5_10_MG | ecosystem: Environmental > Terrestrial > Soil > Wetlands > Peat | place... | reverse complement strand
GCGAGCTTCGCGGCCGGCCGGCTCATCCCGGGATGGGTCGAGGCGCTCAAGCTGATGCACGAGGGCGACGAATGGCAGCTCGTGATTCCTTCCGAGCTCGGCTATGGCGAGGACGGCGCGGGCGACGATATCGGTCCCAACCAGACGCTGGTATTCGACATGAAGCTCGTCTCGGTCGGGCCACCGGCGCAGTAGGATGGGAAACGGACTCAACATAGGCGGCGTGCACATCGCCGGGCGGGTTCTGACGGCGCCGATGACCGGCGTCTCCGATCTCCCCTTTCGCCGCGCGGCGTCGCGCCTGGGCGCGCCCTATGTCGCGACGGAAATGGTGGCGTGCGACAGCTTCGCGCGCGGCCGTCCCGACGTGGTGCGGCGCGCCGCCGTGGGCGACGGCCTGCCCCTGACCGTGATCCAGCTCGTCGGGCGCCAGCCGCAATGGCTCGCCAAAGGCGCGCAGATGGCTGAAGCCGCCGGCGCCGACATCATCGACATCAACATGGGCTGTCCGGCGAAGGAAGTTACCGGCGCGCTCTCCGGTTCCGCGCTGATGCGCGATCTGGACGAGGCCGAGCGGCTGATCGCGGCCACGGTCGGCGCGACCACGCGGCCCGTCACGCTCAAGATGCGTCTTGGCTGGGACGATTCTTCGAGAAACGCGCCCGAACTTGCAGTGCGCGCCGAGCGCGCCGGTATCCGGGCGATTACGGTCCATGGCCGCACACGCAACCAGTTCTACGCCGGCAAGGCGGACTGGCGTGCAGTCGCAGAGGTGAAAGCGGCGATCAAACTGCCGGTCATCGTCAACGGCGACGTTCTCGACGACGTCTCCGCTCGCGCGGCGCTGGCGCAGTCGGGCGCCGACGCCGTCATGCTCGGGCGCGGCGCGTACGGCCGGCCGTGGATCGCAGCGGCGATCGGCGCGTCGCTCACGACCGGCAGCCCGCTCGCCGAACCGGATCCGGCCGCCCGTCTCGGCATCGTCCTCGATCACTTCCGCGACAGCCTGCGCTTCTACGGCGACCTGCACGGCGTGAAGATCTTCCGCAAGCATCTGGGCTGGTACGTCGAACGCGCGGGCATGCCCGTGGACACGGCGCGGCGGCGCGAAGCGCGGGCCCGCGTCTGCCGGCTGGTCTCACCGCGCGAGATCGAAGCGGCGCTGCGTGCGCTTTGGTCGGACGCCGAAGAGGCGCTTGCGGCCTGACGTGGCGGCCTTCGTCTATGTCCTGGTGAGCCGCGCCGAACCGAAGCGCACCTATGTCGGCTGGACGCTCGACCTCGAGCGACGCCTCGAACAACATAACGCGGGAACGGGCGCCCGGACGACGCGCGGCGCCGCGTGGCTCCTCGTCTATGCCGAGCGTTACCGCACGCGGAATGCCGCCATGCGCCGCGAGGTCTTCCTCAAGCGCGATAAAGCGTTCCGCAAGCTGCTGCGCGAAGCCTAGCCGCGGCCGACGAACGGCATCCTGGTCGCCATCACCGTCATGAAGAGAACGTTCGCTTCGAGCGGCAGGCTCGCCATGTACAGAACGGCCCGCGCAACGGCATCGACATCCATCACCGGCTCGGGCGCCATCGAGCCGTTGGCCTGCGGTACCCCGCGTTGCATGGTCATTCGCGCCGTCATGTCGGTTTGCGCATTGCCGATATCGATCTGGCCGCACGCGATGTCGAAGGCGCGGCCGTCCAGTGCCGTCGATCTGGTCAGGCCGGTGATCGCATGCTTGGTCGCCGTGTAAGGCGCGGAATTGGGCCGCGGCGCATGGGCGGAGATCGAGCCGTTGTTGACGATGCGCCCGCCGCGCGGCGTCTGCGCCTTCATCATGCGGAACGCGGCCCGGGTACAAAGGAACGGTCCGGTCAGGTTCGTGTCCACGACCGCCCGCCATTGTTCGACCGTCAGGTCTTCGAGCGGCACGGGCGGCGCGCCGGTTCCGGCATTGTTGAAAAGAAGATCGAGCCTGCCGAACTTTTCCCCGATGCGCGCGAACAAGGAATCCACCGATCCCGCCTGCGCAACATCGGTCGGGACGACGAGCATGGTCTTGCCCGGCGCGAGCGCTGCGGTCTGCTGCAGAGCTTCGGCGCGTCGTCCGGCGAGCGTGACAGCGTATCCTTCACCGGCGAGCGCGAGTGCGACTGCGCGGCCGATACCGCTTCCGGCTCCCGTCACCAAGGCTATCTTTTGCATGTACATCGTCCCTATTGCGACACGAGATTCTGCCACAGATTCTGGCTAGCGTGCGCCGTTCATTGCAGCGGAGGCACGCCTTGGGACTGGTGTGGTGGCTCGTTCCCACGGCCGCAGCCGCGATCGGCGCCTTCACCATCCTGCGGGGCGTCGTGCACTTGTTCCGCGGCCATGTCGCGCGCAGCGGCAGCCACCTCGTCGGCGGCATCATCCTGGCCGCGGCCGGACTTGCCCTCGGTCTTGTCGGCGTGAACGTCCAGCTCTTTTCGCGTTTCACGCATGAAGGTCCCGTCGCCCTGGTCAGCGTGAAATCCCTCGATGGCGCCAGGATTTTCTACCGGGTGTCGATCGCGCGGCTGGACGGTTCCATCCCGACGCAGAGCTGCGCGATCCAGGGCGATGAGTGGATCATCGGCGGCCGCGTGCAGAAATGGAAAGCGTGGGCGACGATCCTCGGCATGAACGCGACCTACACGCTCGACCAGGTGTCGAACAAGTATTTCACCGCCGCCCGCGGCAACGGCAAGCCGATCACGTCCTGCGACCTGACGGGCACGCCGGAGGTGAACGAGCTTGTTCCGCCGGACTGGCTGCCCTGGCTGCTTGCGCGGTTTTACGCCGAGGATCGAAGGTTCGGCTCGGCGAATTACATGCCTCTCGCGGACGGCGCGCGCTACGAGATCCTGATCACGCAGAGCGGCTTCAACGCCGAGCCGGCCAATGGGGTCGCCAGGGCCGCCGTCGCGGCGCTGCGCTGATCAGCCTGGCTCGTCCTCCGCCGCCAATGCGATGTGCGGCCGCGCGCCGACGCTGGTCATGATCGCCGATTCCTCCAGCAGCGCATCGCGCGCATCCAGCTGGGCGCGAATGGTCGCGTGACGCGCGGCATCCAGTCGCCAACCCCAGACGCAGACGCCGCCCAGCATGACGAACAACACCGGTCCCGTGATGAATATCCATTGCAGCGCGCCGATGGCCGCGGGCGTGTTGTGCGCGCCTTCCTTGGCGACGTAGCCGAAATGGTCGAGCAGCGGAAATGTCAGGCCGATGGCGAAGGCGGCCGTCAGTTTGCCGGCGAAGCTGAGCACCGAATATAGCAGGCTGATGCGTTCCTTGCCCTGATGCAGGCGAATCTCGTCGCCGACGTCGGCCATCATCGAGTTGATGCTGAGATTGAAGCCTGCCGCCATGAATCCGCACCAGGCCATGACGGGAACCGCCGCAAGCAGATTGGCCTTGGGTACAAGCGGTATCGACAGAAGCGCGAGCGAGAAGGCCAATGTCGTCATCATCAGCGTGCGATGCTTGCCGATGCGGCTCGCCAGCCTTGCGGTAATCGGCGCTCCCGCGACGCCGATAAGGATGTAGATCACCAACAGGATCGACGCCTGCTGCTGGGTGTAGTGGCGAACGTCCTGGAAATAGAACAGGTACATGGCGCTCATCCAGCCGGGGCCGAGCGTCAACGCCACCTGGGCCAGAAAGAGACGCACGACCTCCGGCTTGGTGATGATCTCCAAATAGTCGGTGAACACGAAGTGATGCGCCGTCGTCTTGTTGACGCGCTCCGGCGTGCGCCAGACCGCGAGGCCGATGCCCGTCGGCGTCAGCAGGATGATCGCCGCGCCCATCGCGAGAACGACCTGGTTGCTCGACAGGCCGGCCATCGGCGCGAACACCGGAATGAGGAGCGAGGCCACCGCGGCCGAGACGCCCACTGCCGTGCTGATGCCGAAGACGCGCGACCGTTCGGTATAGGAGGTCGCCAGCGTCGCGCTCCAGGCCTGTTGCGAGAGCGCGAGGATCGAATTGCCGACATAGAGGACGAACAGCCAGCCCAAGAGGTAAGGCGCGCCGATGCCGACCGGTGCGAAGAAGAGCATGTAGGTCGCGAGCATGAAGACCGGCACGCCGCCCGCCAGCCAGACCCGGTAGCGGCCGAACCGCGTGTCGGTCTGGTCCATCAGGTGGCCGAGAAGCGGATCGACGAACAGGTCGAAGCCACGCACCAACGCCCAAACCTCGCCGATGACGCCGAGCGACACGCCGATATGGCTGGCCAGATAGGGCGGCAGATAGACGAACAGAACGACGCCGAGCGCGGAGACCGCGACCGTCGACAGCGAGAATACGAGAATCGTGGAAAGCGGTAGCGGTGTGGAAACTTGTTCGCTCATGCCTTGGCAGGATCCTCAAGCTTCTCGACCAGGCCGGCCGCGAATTGCGACAGCGTGTCGTCGCGCGCGCCCATGACGACGATCCTGTCGCCAGGCTGTGCGAGAGCGATCAAACGGGCGCCGCACTCCGCGCGGTCGACACAGACATGGGCATCGCGGCCGCGCGCCACAACACCCTCGACGATGTCGACGCTCGAGACGCTGCGGTCGGTCGTGCCCCCGTAATAGACCGGCTCCGGCATCAGCAGCACATCCTTGGCGCCGAGATTGCCGGCAAAACAATCGATCAGCGCATCTTTCATCAGCCGCAAGGGTCCATAGCCATGCGGCTGGAACATGACGAGCAAGCGGCCCGGGAAGTCGTGCAAAGTAGCCAGGGTCGCGGCGATTTTGTCCGGATTGTGCGCGAAATCGTCGATCACCGTGACCCCGTTCGCGGTGGCGATCACGTCGAGGCGCCGCCGCACGCCCGCAAATCTCGACAGGGCATCGGCGGCCTCTGCGAGGGGCACGCCGGCTGCACGCGCGGCGGCGAGCGCGGCGAGCGCGTTGGAGACATTGTGCCGGCCGGGCACCTGCAGTCGGACCGGAACGGCTGACGCGGCGTTGCGCTCGCTGACGTCGAACGCGACGCCGTCCGGAAGCGGCTTCACGTTGCCGGCCAGCAGGTCGGCCTTGGTGTCGGAGAGGCTGTAGCTCAGCACCAGCGCGGGCGGACGCTTCGCGGCGAGCGCGGCGGTCTCTTCATTGTCGAGATTGAGCACGGCAAGTTCGGACTTGGCGACGAAGGCGCGGAACAGCTCGCGCAATTCGTCCATCGACTTGTGGTCGAGCGAAATGTTGTTGAGCACGGCGACGCGCGGGCTGTAGCGCGCGATCGATCCGTCGCTTTCGTCGACCTCGCTGACGAAGAGATCGCTCTTGCCGACCAGCGCGCTGGCGAAAGGCGCGTCCGGTGTCGCGAAATTCTTCATCACCGCGCCGTTCATCACCGTGGGATCGCGCCCGGTGGCATGGAGGATCCAGCCGATCATCGCCGTCGTGGTCGATTTGCCGCTGGTTCCGGCGACACCGATGGCGTTGGGCGCTTCGTTGAAAAGCTCCGCGAGCAGCTCGGCGCGCGGCATCAGGCGCGCCCCGACGCGACGCGCCGCCTGGACGTCCGGAATCGTTTCTTCGACGGCGGCGGACGTCACCACGATCACCTCCGCGTTGGGCACGCCCGAACCGTCCTGGGGATGAAGCGCGATGCCGTTGGCGCGCAGAAACGCGAACTTTTCCGAAAGCCGGCCCTGGTCCAGCGCCCGATCCGAGCCCGACACACGGGCGCCGCGGGCCCGCAGGATCAGCGCCAGGGGCAGCATCCCGCTGCCGCCGATGCCGCAAAAGAAATAGGGCCTGTCTGGATTCATGGCCGGAAGCTATAAGCCGGGGGACGGTGTGACAAGCGACGGGGCGGATGATCGCGGACAAACTGAAGATCGGCGTCGTTGCGCCCGCCTCGCGGCTCGAAGAAACGGTCGCAAGCCGCGTCGCGGCATTTGCGCAGACCGAATTCGACGGCCGGATCGAACTGATATTCCACCCGCAATGTTTCCTGTCCTCGGGTCACTTTGCCGGGCCCGATGCGGCCAGGGCCGATGCCGTCCTCGAATTCGCCAACGACGAAAGTTTTGCCGCCGTCTGGTTCGCGCGCGGCGGCTACGGCTCGGGCCGCATCGCCGAGAGCGTGATCGCCGGACTTTCCGCCGTGGCGCAAAAGAAGCTGTTTCTCGGCTACAGCGACGGCGCATTTCTGCTCGCCGCGCTCTACCGCTACGGCTTTCATGCCGCACACGGTCCGATCCCGCACGACATCAAGCGCGAGGGCGGAGAAGCGGCCGTCAGACGCGCCCTGACGTTCATGGCTGTGCGCGATCCCGCGACGCTCGAACCCAGCATCGACGGCAAGAATCCGACCGCGGCATTCAACATCACGATCCTCAGTCACATGATCGGCACGAAACTGCTGCCCGACCTCTCTGGGCACGTCCTGATGCTCGAGGAAGTATCGGAGCATCTCTACGCGATCGACCGTTCGCTGCTCCACGTCACCAGCGACGTCGGCGTGCGGGGCGCAGCCGGCATCCGTCTCGGCCGCTGCAGCGACGTGCCACCGAACGATCCCGATTTCGGCCACACGCCGGAACAGATCGTGCAACACTGGTGCGAGAGGTCGGGTATTCCCTATCTCGGGCGCGCCGACATCGGACATGACGCGCACAACAAGATCGTGCCGTTCGGCTTGCTGAAGGATATCCCATGACAGCGATCGTCCCGCTCCTCCTCCAGAACGCGATCATCGTCGCACTGTGTTTCGCAGTGCTCTGGCTGATCGCCCTGAGGATTCGCGACGTGAGTTTCGTCGACTCCTGGTGGGCGCTCGGCATGGTCGTGCTGGCGTGGACGAGTTTCCTGGGCACCGGCGCACCGAGCCCGCGCAAGCTCCTGTTGCTGGCGCTTTGTTCGGTCTGGGGCCTGCGGCTTGGAATTTATCTCCTCTGGCGCTGGCGCAGGAACGGCCCCGACCGCCGCTACCAGACCATGCTCGGCAAAGCCGAGAGCCAGCGCGGCATGAGCTTTGGGCGCGCGGCGCTCCAGCTGGTCTTCGCGCTGCAGGCACCGCTGCAGTTCATCGTCGCCCTCCCCGTCCAGCTTGGGCAGCTCGGCGGCGCCGACGTCGGCCCGCTCGGATACGCCGGCGCGCTGCTCGCGGCCACCGGCATCCTCTTCGAGACCGTCGGCGACTGGCAGCTCGCCCGCTTCAAGAACGACCCCACGAATCGCGAACGCGTGCTCGACACGGGGCTCTGGCGATTCACGCGTCATCCCAACTATTTCGGCGATTGCTGCGTCTGGTGGGGTCTCTATTTGATCGCGGCGCAGTCCGGTGTCGGCCTCTGGTCACTGCCCGGTCCGGTGTTGCTGACGTTCCTCCTTACCCGCTGGAGCGGCATGCCGACGATCGAGGACCGGCTGCGGCGCAAGAAGCCCGGCTATGAGGAGTACGTGCGGCGCACGCCCGCCTTCGTTCCCTGGCTGCCCAAGCAGGGCTAGAGCACGCCGTCGCGGATGAATTTCCGGTCGGCCCACACGGCGTGGGTGCCGCTGCACAGCTTGTGCGGCAGGGCGATGCGGCAGACGGGTCCGTCCTGGATTCGCCTGGCGTCGAGCAATATGCACTCCGACGTACCGCTATTCTCGTCGGTGAGGAAGCTGACGAGATAGCCGTCGTCTTCCGTGCGCGAATCCAGACGGGGCGCAAACGGGGCCTCGCTGCCGAAGCGGCCGGGCCCGAGTTCATAGCTCCAGCTCTCGCCGGTCTTCAGGTCGTGTTTCACGAATCCGCGGAACAGGAACCAGCCCGGCACCGCGAGCGTCGAGTAGCCGTAACGGTACGGCCTGCCCGCATAACGTCCGTTGATCATGCCGAACTCGAGCACGCGGTCGTCGAGCCGCTCTTCCCGTGTCGTCCCGCTTTTCAGGTCGAAGCGCCAGCGATGCAGCTTGGAGCGGAAACTATATTCGTCCAGATAGCCCATCATGTGTTCGTAGCCCGGCGGCGCATCCTTCTTGGGGCCCGGAGTCGGCACTTCCTGGAAGTAACCGTCGAGCACGACTTCGTCGCCGTCCTCATAGGCATTCAGCCAGTGCAGCACGTAGGTCGGCGCCGCCTCGAACCAGCGCACGTCCTTTGTCGAGCCGTGGCGCGGCACGATGGCGAAGCGCGACGGAAGTCCTTTGTGCTCGCGCACGGCGTGGACATTTTTCTTCAGCAGTTCGGCGTCCCAGAACACGGGCATGTCGTTGAGGATCGCAAAGTGCTCGGTGAACGCCATGTCGTGCGGCAGCCGCGGACCGGAAAGCGGAATCGGGATGTAGTTCGTCAAGCGGTTGTTCCGGTCGACGACGCCGTAATGCAGGTAGGGCGCATGCTTGGAATAGTTGAAGAACAGCAGCTCGCCGGTATTTTCGTCGACCTTGGCATGGGCCGAGATTCCGTCGATCGGCACCCACGGTTCAACGCCGTATTGTTCGAGCGACTCCGGATCGAGCCGATAACCTTCGCCGCACTGATAGAATGTCGACAGCGCCTTGCCCGCGTGTACGACGATGTCGGTGCTCGACGAGTCCTTCAGCCAGCCATGCGCGCCGAACCCTGGACGTTTCGCGAGATGCACGGGATCGGCAAGCCCGCCCCACAGGGAACCGCCGGCTTCCTGCTCGGCGGCGAAACAGCGCGTCCGGACGAAGCGATTGCGATACGAGGCACGCCCGTCGCGGAAGTCGATCTGATGGATCATCCCGTCCCCGTCGAAGGGATGGAATCGTCCGAGCGGCTGATGCACCTGGTTCTCGGTGTTCCGCAGATAGACGCCGTCTATGTCCGTCGGGATCCGGCCTTCGATGCAATCGAGTTCGAACGCGTTGACTTCCTCGTGCAGCGGCGTCCAGGCGCCGTTCAGATAGGGATGGTTGCTCGGTTTGAGCGAGGTTTTGACCGGCGGCAGGCGTTCGACGTTCATGCGTATCCTCTAATTTCCAGAAACGGAATCCACTTGCCCGAAGAGCTCCTCGAGCCGCGCCAGCGTCTTTGCGGGGAGCGGACCGCGATTGATCGAGGCCACATTCTCGCGCAGATGCTCGACCTTTCCGGTTCCCGTGAGCACCACGTCGATGCCCGGTTCGTGACGGCAGAAGCGGTACGCGGCATCGACGATTCCCTCTGTCCCCTCCTTGAGGAAACCGAGAGGATCGGCAGCGTCGAGTTTGCTCCGGTCGAGCTGACCGGCCTTTTCGATCTGATCGAGCGCCTCTTTCAGACCCTCGGGATTGCTGAGCGCCCGCCGCACCGCGAACATGTCCTGCACGCCGACAGAGTGCGTCTGTGTCAGCCGCAGGACGTTGCGCCGCGCCGAAGGATTGAGCAGGTTGAAACCCACCATGACGACATCCCACACGCCGGTCGGAATGGCGGCCGAGAGCATCTTGTGGTCGGTGTCGCTGCCGAAATGCTCGGTGATGCCGAGGAAGCGGATCTTGCCCTGCTCGCGCGCGCGGATCAGCGCCGGGACGATCTCGGCGGCGACATAGCCGAGCTGGCGCTCGACGATGCCGTGCAGATTGTAGAGGTCGATATAGTCGGTGCCGAGCCGCGACAGATTTTTCTCGAGTTGCTCGAGGATCTGTGCGCCGGTGAACGGCGCGGCCTTCGCGTCGCCCCAGGATTGGATCGCTGTCTTTGTCGATATGACGACCTTGTCGCGGCGTCCGCGAACCGCTTCGCCGACGATCTTCTCCGTGCCGTAGGCCGAGGCGGTATCGATGAAATTGATGCCCATGTCGATCGCGGCGCGCACGACGGCGACGCTTTGTTCGGCACTGTTGCCATAGGCTTGTCCGAGCCGGCTGTGCCCGCCGCAACCGAGACCGGCAACGCTTACTCTGAGGCCTGTCCGGCCGAGGATTTTGGTGTCCATGAGGCGCTGCTCCCGGTCGCCAGTCTAGCGCAACCGGGCCGCGCCCCAAATGGAGGGTTCAGCCGCCGCCGCAGCCTTCCGTGCAGCCGCCCTCGACCGCCATGCAGCCGCAGCCGCCATATTCGCGCTTGAGCCGTTCGAGATGGAGATCGAGCGCAGTACGCACGATCTGATGCCGCGTCACGCCTTTCTTGACCGCGGCGATGCCGAGCTTTTCGAACTCGATCGCCGACAGCGTCACGACCATCTTGTGCGGCTTGCCGGGTTCGGGCGGGCCGGGCGGCGTGACGGCTTGCCGTGGCCGAGGCACTTGCGGCGTCGGGTCCTGGGCGTCGGCGCGCGCCCAGAATTGCTGCTGGGTATCTTCCGCGTCGTGCGGCATCGCCGACGGAACTGCGTCGCCCTTGCGCGCGAGAAGGCTGGACGTGATCGGCGTGAAGCGTGTCTGGCTCACCTGATACCTCGACTATTGCGGCCGGTCTGCGGAGCGGCGACCGAAAGGATGCGACCTGCGTTCGGTTCCGCCGAACGGCGAAAAGCTCGCGCGGCGCTCGATGAAGTTGCGGCGATCGAGCATGGACTGCTGGTCGGGCTCGGGACGCGGCGCGGGCGCCGCTTCCGGCTGCGCTTCCGAGGCGACGCGCTCTTCGAGCAGCGACGACAGCGCATCGATCGAGAAATGTTCCGGGCGGACCTCCGGGATCAGCTTGGCGTCGCGCGTCAGCCTGGAGAGCCGATCCTGGATGTAGATCCACAAGTCGCGGATCTCCTTCGCCGATTGCGATTTCGGCACGACCTCGCCGACCGTTCGGCCGTCAACCATGCTGGCGGCGAAATCGACGCGATGATGCAGCGTGATCGGCGCGACCGTCCCGTGCTGGGAGAGTGCGACGGCGGCTTCGCCGGTGATGCGCGCGCGGGCGGTTGCGCCGTTCACGACGAAGACCAGCGGCTTGCCGTGGCGCTCCGCTATGTCGACCGTCGCGCCGACCGCGCGCAGATCGTGCGGGCTGGGGCGCGTCGGAATCACGACGAGATCCGCATGCGCCACCACCTGCGAGATCGAATCGGTGATGGCGGGCGGCGTATCGATGACGGCGAGCTTGATGCCGCCGCGGCGCAATTCCTCGAGCGCTTCGCCGAGCTGAAGCAATCCGACCTTGGCGAAGTGCGGCGAGTTGGCGGCGCGCACATTCCACCAATGCGAGAGGCTGCCTTGCGGATCGGTGTCGATCAGCGCGACGGGACCGATCTTGGCCTGGTCGGCTTCGACTGCCAGATGTCCCGACAGCGTTGTCTTTCCCGAGCCTCCCTTCTGAGAGGCCAATACAAGAACATGCATGCGTTCCTTTCGGCGGATTTCCCCGCGCCGACACAATGTGCCTCGCAATTTAAGAGAAGACCCCTTACATCGTTCTGAAGGCGGGACACGACATTTGCCCTTGTTTCGCCAAAAAATTTGTTCGAACTCTCCTCAAATCCCGGATCGGTGCAGATGGAAATTCGGCGTGAAGTGCGAGGAACGGCCGCGCGATTGGCGCTTCTTTGCGCTTGCGCCACGCTCCTCATGGCCGCCGCACCGTCTGCGCCCGTCACCGACTGGTCCAACATTGAGACAGTCGTCGTCACGGCGAAACCTCCCGGACCGGCGCTGTGGCACGTCACGCGCGACAAGTCCGAGGTCTGGGTTCTCGGTACGGTCGGACCTGTGCCGGAAGACCTGAAGTGGGACACAAGCGAAATCTCCGCACTGATGAAGGGCTCGAAGGCACTTCTGCTGCCACCGCGCGGGCAGGTCGGGGTTCTGGAGGGGACGTGGTTCCTCCTGACCGGCGGCCTCAGCACGCTGGAACAGCCGGACGGCAAGACGCTCGAATCGACGTTGCAGGAGCCGCTTCGCAGCCGTTTCGTCGCCGCGCGTGCACGCGTCCACCAGGACGCCGACCGCTACGACAAATACCTCCCGGCCATCGCGGCGCTGATGCTCGAAGGCGATTACTGGAAATTGAACAAGCTGAACTTCGCCGGCCCGCAAAAGACCGTCGAGGCGATCGCCGATCAGGCGACCGTTCCGTATCGCGCCATCGCCGTCTATCCGGCCATGGACGTGATCCACGACGTGCCTCTGCTGTCTCCGGCGGCGCATCGCGCTTGCCTGGTGGACGCGCTGGACGACATAGACATCGAGTCCGCGCACGCCGCCGCCGCGGCGGAGGCTTGGGCAGTCGGAGATCTAGACGGCATCAAGGCGCACTACTCGGAGACCAAGCTCGATGCGTGTCTCCAGCAAAGCAGCGCCTATTCGAAGATGCGCGAGCGGGCGATCGCGGACATGGCGAATGCGATCGAAGCTGCGCTCAAGCGGCCGGGGAAGACGTTCGCGATCATCCCTATGGGCATCTGGCTGCGCAAAAGCGGCGTGCTCGAGCGTCTCGAGGCGGCCGGCCTCACTGTGAGCGGGCCGGGCGGCTAGACCAGGGTGGCGTCGGTCTTGGCCACGATCTCGTCGCGCGTCACGCCCGGGGCAATTTCGTAAATCCGCAATCCGCCGGGAACGACGTCGAACACCCCGAGATTGGTGATGATGCGGTTCACGCAGGCTTTTCCGGTCAGCGGCAAGGTGCATTTCCTCAGCACCTTCGAATTGCCGGCCCTGTCGGTGTGATCCATCGTCACGATGCACCGCTTGACGCCGGCGACGAGGTCCATCGCGCCGCCCATCCCCTTCACCAGCTTGCCCGGAACCATCCAGTTGGCGAGATCGCCGCTTTCCGAAACTTCCATCGCGCCCAGGATGGAGAGATCGATATGGCCGCCGCGGATCATCCCGAAACTGTCGGCAGAGGAAAAATAGGAGGTGCGATCGAGTTCGGTGATCGTCTGCTTGCCGGCATTGATGAGATCGGGATCGACCTCGTTCTCGCGCGGAAACGGCCCCATGCCGAGCATGCCGTTCTCCGACTGCAGCGTGACGTCCATGCCGTCGGGAATGTAGTTGGCCACCAGCGTCGGGATGCCGATGCCGAGATTGACGTAGAAACCGTCGCGCAGCTCGGTGGCCGCCACCTTGGCCAGGTCGTCGCGTGTCCAGGGCATCAGGCGTTCTCCCGCACGGTTCGCTTCTCGATCCGCTTCTCATAGTCCCGTCCGTGGACGATGCGCTTCACGAAGATGCCCGGCGTATGGATGGCATCGGCATCGAGCGATCCGACCGGAACGATCTCCTCCACTTCGGCGACGGTGATCCGTCCCGCCGTGGCCATCATCGGATTGAAGTTCCGCGCGGTCTTGCGGTAGACGAGATTGCCTTGCGCATCGCCCTTCCAGGCTTTGACGATCGAGAGGTCGGCGCGCAGCGCGCGTTCGAGGATGTAGGTGTGACCGTCGAACTCCTTATGCTCCTTGCCTTCGGCAATGAGCGTGCCGACGCCCGTCTTGGTGTAGAAACCGGGAATCCCGGCGCCGCCTGCGCGGATGCGCTCGGCGAGCGTGCCTTGCGGATTGAATTCGAGCTCGAGCTCGCCGGAAAGATATTGCCGCTCGAACGTCTCGTTCTCGCCGACATAGGACGAGATCATCTTCTTGATCTGGCGCGTCTGGAGCAGCAGCCCCAATCCGAAGTCGTCGACGCCGGCATTGTTCGAAATGACCGTGAGGCCCTTAACCCCGGAATCGCGCAGCGCGGCGATCAGCTTTTCGGGAATCCCGCACAGGCCGAAACCGCCGGACATGACCGTCATGCCGTCGAAGAGCAGGCCGTCGAGCGCAGCTTTGACGTCTGGATAGACCTTGTTCATGCGAAACCCGCTTTTTGTTTGTCGCACTATAGCGCGGACGCCGGCGACAGGCGTGTGTCATTCCGTCCAGGAAAATCCGCCGCGCACGATCCGCGGGGCGGCATAGTTCACGATCGGCACCGCGTCCGCGCTTTCCGTCGTGGCGATGCGCGAATTGAGCAGGTTGTCGCCCGCAAGATAGGCAGAAAGGCCATTCCAGAGGCGATAGGAGATCCGAGCGTCCACGGTCGTCGCCGGCGCGAGGCGAAGCGTGTTCTGATCGTCCGCGAAGCGCGTGCTCTCGTAACGGACATTCGCCGTCACCGTTAGCCGGTCCAGCGGCGTGGCGCGAAAGCCTCCCGTGAGAGTCAGGCGCGGCGCCTGCGACGGCCGCTTGCCCGTGAGCTGCGGCGCCGCTTCGCCGCCGCGGACATGGGCATCGACGTAGTCGAACGCCGTCGTCAGCGCGAGCCAGTCATTTGCCTGCCAATGCGCCTCCGATTCTATTCCGTAAGCGTCGATGTTGCCGGCGTTCTGGCGCTGGATGAGGAGACCGCCAACGGGGACCGTGCCGAGGCCGGGCACGACGAGCGGACCGTGCCCCACGGTGACGTTGGTGATCGCGCCATGGAGCTGGTTGTAGAAGCCGGTGACGTCCCAGCCGAACGTGTTCGTGTTCTGGCCGAAGCCGACTTCTGCGCCGTAGAGCTTCTCCGGCGAAAGAGCCGGATTCGCCTCGGTGATGTTGTTGCCGAGCCGGAACGGCCTATACAGCTCATTGAGCGTGGGCGCTCGAAAGCCCTCATACGCCGCCGAGCGGACATAAAGGCCGTCGTTCAGTTCCCGCCGCGCACCGACGCGCGCGGTCGGCACCACGCCGCTCTTGGACGGCGTTCGCTGGTCGACGGTGACGACGCCGGTCTTGAGAGTCGTCTGGATGAGATGGCCGCCGGTCGATGCCCACTGGTCGGCGCGGACGCCCGCGGTGAGCAGCCAATCATCGAAACGGTCGGCGGCTTCGAGATAGGCGCCGCCGACGAAAGTCCGGCCGCCGCTGTCGCGACCCTGCGTGAAGGCGCCCGAGATGAACGAGAAATGTTCCTTGGAGTCGCCCTGCGTAAATCGCGCGTCTCCACCGAACGCCCAGGTCAACGAAGACCAGCGCCCGCGGAGTTCCGCGTTGAAACCCCAGCCGAGCGCCGGCGTGGAATATTGGTTGTTTGTCGGCGTGGTCGAGACGCGCCCCGGCGCGATGGAAACAGAGGTGTTGGAGAAGCCCGTGTTGCGGATCCACGCCTGCACCCGGTAGCCGAGCGAGTCGCCGTCCGCCGGATGCGCAAGCGTCAGGCTGCCGGTGACGCCATCGGCGGACGACGCTGCGCCGACCAGTCCCGAATCGCGGTTCTCACCATAGGCGCTGAACCGCGCGGATATGAGCGTATCGTCCCAGGGCGTAACCTCTGCTCTCAAAGACGCATTGCGGGCATGCAGGTCGACATTGTCGTCGGCCGCGCCGCGTTGCGCCGGCGAGACCGAAATCCATCCGTCGCTATCCTCGTCCGATGCGCTTGCGAACAGCGACACCGGTCCGAGGGACGTGCCGCCCGCGGCCGCGACGCGCTTGCCGTTGAGGCTCGCCATGGACGCGTCGCCCGCAACGATGCCGTCGCCGCGTGCCTCATCGAGCGCGATGACGCCGGTCAGTGCGCCCGCGCCGTAGGGACCCGCGCCGGCGCCGCGCACGATCTCGGCCGCCGAAACATCTTCCGGCGGAAGCGAGGACCAAATCACCCAGCCGCCGAAGGGATCGTTCTGCGGAACGCCGTCGAGCGTCACCAGCGCACGACCTGCGCCCGACGGCGCGATGGAGCGCAGCGACACGCCCTGTGTCGTGGGATTGGCCGAGAGGCTCGAGTCGCGGCGAAACAGCGACAGTCCCGGCACCTGCTCCAACGCAGTGTCGAGTTCGGTTTCGCCATGCAGGTCTCGCGCCGAGAGATTGACGATCGAGAAGGCCTCGTTGCCGACAGGATCGGGCGGCCGTGCGGTGACGACGACCGTTTCGATGGTGTCCGCACGCGCCTCGAATGCGCCGAGCGCGACGGCCGCTGTGACCAGAAGAAAATGTTTCAGAGACATGGAAATCCCGCCGGCCGGGGAAGTTACGACGGCGCTGGCGAATGTGCCATGCCACACTCGACTCGCCACGCGCTTGACTCCGGCCGTCATTGTCGTACAGTGTACGAGTACAAGGTACGAAATACGATGCCGCGAGAACTTTCCGGTGAAGACGTTCAGGCCGTACGCGCCAAGATCGGCGCGGCGGCAACGGCGCTCTACGCCGCGAAAGGCGCCGACGCGATCACCATCCGCGATATCGCCAAGAAACTCGGCCGCAGCCCGATGGGCCTTTACCGCTACTTTTCCGACCGCGACGAAATCCTCGCCTTCGTCCGCGCGGACGCCTTCAACCGCTTCGCCGATGCGCTGGAGGCCGCGTTCGCGTCGGGCGGCGACGCCTTCGCCCGGGCGCGCGCCGTCGGCCGCGCCTATCTCGACTTCGCGCTCCAGAATCCCAACGCCTACCGGCTGATGTTCGACATGAGCCCGCCCGACGAGGCCCGGCACGCCGAATTGCGCCGCGCAGGCGAACGGGCCGGCGAGACGGTCACGCGCCACGTCAAGGACCTGGCGGCGGCCGGCATCGTGCACGGCGATCCGCGGCTGATCGGCAATGCGCTGTGGGCCGCGTCGCACGGCGTCATCGTGCTGCACCTCGCGGGGCGCCTGCCGCAAGGCATGGATGTCTACGACCTCTACTTCGAAACGATGCGGTTGACCTTCCGCGGCGCGCGCACGCGTCCGACGCGCGCATCCAGGACCCATCGCAAGCCCGTTCGCGCTACTGCCCATTCATAACCAGAGGAAACGTCATGGCTCTCAAAGGTGCATTGAAGAAACGTCTGTCCGTTCCGGTGATCGGCTCGCCGCTGTTCATCATTTCGGGACCCGAGCTCGTCCTCGCGCAGTGCAAGGCCGGCATCATCGGCTCGTTCCCTTCGCTGAACGCGCGGCCGATCTCCCAGCTCGACGAATGGCTGGCGCAGATCACCGAAGAACTCGCCGCCTGGGACCGGGCCCATCCGGACAGGCCGAGCGCGCCGTTCGCGGTCAATCAGATCGTTCACAAGACCAACGACCGGCTCGAGCAGGACCTCGAACTGTGCGTGAAGTACAAGGCACCGGTCGTCATCACGTCGCTGGGCGCGCGCCAGGAAGTCAATGACGCCATCCATTCGTATGGCGGCGTCGTGATGCACGACGTGATCAATAACTGGTTCGCGCGCAAGGCCGTCGAGAAGGGCGCCGACGGAATCATCGCCGTGGCGGCGGGCGCCGGCGGCCATGCCGGCGTGCTTTCGCCTTTCGCTCTCATTGAAGAGATTCGCGAATGGTTCGACGGTCCGCTTGCGTTGTCCGGCGCCATCGCCACCGGCCGCGCGGTGCTGGCGGCACAGGCTGCCGGTGCGGATTTCGGCTATATCGGCTCGGCCTTCATCGCCACCAAGGAAGCGCGCGCGGTCGAGGGCTACAAGAGGATGATCACCGAGTGTGGCGGCAGCGACATCGTCTACACCAACCTGTTCACCGGCGTGCACGGCAACTACCTGCGTCCGTCGATCGTCGCTGCGGGACTCGATCCGGACAATCTGCCGGTTTCGGACCCCTCCAAGATGAATTTCGGCTCCGGCGGCAACACCAAGGCCAAGGCCTGGAAGGACATCTGGGGCTGCGGCCAGGGCATCGGCCAGGTCAAGGGCGTGGTCAGCGCGGCCGAACTCGTCGCGCGGCTGGTGCGCGAATATGACGAAGCGCTCGCCAGGCTCACCGCCGTGCGCAAGGAGCGCGTTCCCGCCTAGCGGTGCGCCGCGGAGAGTGCCGCTTCGAGGTCGTCGATAAGATCGGTCGGCTCTTCCACGCCGACCGACAGGCGCAGCAGATCGCGCGGGCACGGCGTGTCGGGGCCTTCGACCGAGGCGCGGTGCTCGATCAGGCTTTCGACACCGCCGATCGAGGTGGCGCGTTTCCAGATGCGCACCCGCGCGGCGGTCTCGATCGCCGCCGCCTCTCCGCCCTTGACGCGAATGGAGAGCATGCCGCCGAAGCCGCCCGTCATCTGCCGCGCCGCAACCGCGTGGCCGGGGAAGTTCTTGAGGCCGGGATAGAGCACCGCATTCACCAGCGTATGGCGTGAGAAATGCTCGGCGATCGCCTGCGCCGACGCCGCCGCCGCACGCACGCGCGGAAACAGCGTGCGCATGCCCCGCAGCAGGAGCCACGCCTCGAACGCGCCGGGAACGCCGCCGAGCTGTACGCGCAGCGCCTTGATCCGCGCCCACTGTTCGTCGTCCGCGCGGGTGGCGAGCGCGCCGCCGACCAGGTCGGAGTGTCCGTTGAGATATTTGGTCGCCGAATGCATGACGATGTCGGCACCGAGATCGAGCGGCCGCGTGAAGACCGGCGTTGCGACTGTCGAGTCCACCGCCAGGCGCGCGCCGGCGGCGTGCGCGATCTCGGAGATGGCGGCGAGGTCGGTGACGTCCCAGGTCGGATTGGCCGGCGTCTCGGTCCAGACGAGCCTGGTATGGCCGGGCCGCATCGCCGCGCGGACGGCGGCGGTATCGGTCATTTCGACAAGTTCGACCTTGAGCCCCCAGTCGGTCGCGAATTGGAGTAACCAGCTCCGCAGCAGCCAGTACATCGCCTTCGGCGCGAGCACATGGTCACCCGGCCGGAGCGAGAGGAACACGGCCGTCGCGGCGGCCATGCCCGATGCGAACAACGCCGCGCCGCTCGCGTTTTCCAGCGCGGCGAGCACCGCTTCGGCCTGGTCGTAGGTAGGATTGTCCGCGCGCGCATAGCTGCGGCCGGACCGGTATTGATTGTCGGGATCGCGAATGAAGGTCGACGAAGGATGAATTGACGGCGATACGCCTCGCGTTTGTTCATCGATCCAGCCCAGCGCCTGGGCCGCGATGGTCGCAGGCTTCATCTTCGGTCCATCGGTCATGCGCGGATGCTGGCACGTCCGCGCGAACTGCCGCAACTGCCCGCTGCGAGCGGCCGGACGGATCGCGGCATCGGAGCTCTCGGAAAAGACGGGCCGGCCGCTTGCGCGACCGGCCCCGCACCGCCCCCCGGCCATGCGTTCAGAATGTGTAGTGCAAGCCGAATTCGATCTGGTACGTCGAGGACTGGCGCGACGTGGCGAAGCTGTTCTGAATTGTCGCCGCCGTCGGGAACGCAGTGAACTTGTACTGATTGCCGACGATGGTGACCGTTCCCGCCTGCAGCGTTTGCGGGAAGTTCGGCTCCTGCAGGACTCCCCAATTGTGATTGAGCAGGTTGAGAAAATTGAAGATGTCCATGCTCGCCGTCAGGTGCCCGTAGTCGGTGTAGCTCGGAATGTCCTGGGTGAGGTCGAGGTTGACCAGCGAGTCCCAGCGGCCGCTGAAGGCGTTGCGCGGCGTGATACTTCCCGCGAACTTGATCAGGCCGGTCTGGTGCAGCATCTGGTTGAAGCCGGCGACGTTGAATCCCGCCGCGTAGACCACACGCGGGTCCGACGTCGCGGTCACGTTTCCATTGCCGTCCGCCGCCGGCACGTAGAAGAGCGAACCGAAATTGACGCCGCCATTCGACGCGGTTCCCGCCGGGTTGAACGGACCGAACGGATTGGCGTTGAACACGTAGCTGAACCGTTCGCCCGACATGCGCTGGCCGAAGACGTCGAGATGCGTCGCCCAGTCATCATCGTCACCCGTCTGCGTTCCGAACCAGTGCTCGGTCGCGTCCACGTCGAGCGTAACGCGATGATCGCGCGCATAGTTCGACCGGCCGACGTCGGGGTTGTTGAAGTTGACCCGCGCCTGGTCGACGAAATTCGAGTTGGCGACGGCCGAGGTCGCGGCGCTGACTTCCGACGCGTTGGTGTGGGCGTAGCCGAGATCGACCGCGTAATCGCCCCAGCCCGTATCGTCCCAATGGTTCTTGAAGTCCACGACGAAGACGGACGATCCGCCGCCGTTGGCGCTGCCCATGCCGATGTCGGCGCCCGTGATCTGCCCGGGCTGGCCTGCCGGGTCCGGACGTCCGGCGGCCTGGTCGAATTTCCACTGATAGATGATGCGGCCGTCCGGAGCGGTTTTGTTCGAAGGTTCGATACGCAGATTGGTCCAGAAGGGCTGCGAAAAATCCTGGGTCGCGAAATAGTCGAACGTGCCGACCCAGTTCTCGCCCAGCCATCCCGGACCGAAATTGATGTCGGCGCCGATATTCTGTTTCCACACATAGGGGAGATGAAAACTCGGCAGAACCGGATCGACTTCGGAGTTGGCGGCCGTGCTCGCCTGCGCCAGCGGGCCGTTGTTGAGATCGGCCAGCCACTGCTGGTGATTGGTCGGCAGGACGCCCGGCACGCAGGCGAACGGCGCCGCACTGCTGCACGGCGTTCCCGGCGCGACCGGCATACCGGCGGCATTGAATCCGGGTATGCCTGCCGTCGACAAGGTCTGCACG
>Ga0187777_10000829_pt1 | contig 20252 bp, 14 predicted proteins | sample 1015_Q2_SP5_10_M_FD_132416 | JGI IMG/M metagenome (GOLD analysis project Ga0187777, IMG submission 132416) | Tropical peat soil microbial communities from peatlands in Department of Meta, Colombia - 1015_Q2_SP5_10_MG | ecosystem: Environmental > Terrestrial > Soil > Wetlands > Peat | place... | reverse complement strand
TGCGGATGGAGAGCGCCGCGCCGCCGCGCGCGTCGCCATCCATCTTGGTCAAGACCACACCGGTGAGCGTCAGCTTCTTGTGGAACTCGTCGGCGGAGCGCACGGCGTCCTGGCCGGTCATGGCGTCGGCGACGAACAGGATCTCCTGCGGCGCGAGCAGATGCTTGAGCGACTGCATCTCCTCCATGAGCTGCTCGTCGATGTGCAGGCGGCCGGCGGTGTCCACGATGAGCACGTCGCAGCCGCTGTTGACCGCCTCGCGTCGCGCTTCTTTCGCCAGGCGCTCGACCGTCGCGGTGTTGGCCCCGGTGACCTGGCCTTCGTACAGATGGGCCTTGACCGCGTGAGCCACGATCTTCAACTGCTCGCGCGCGGCGGGACGATAGACGTCCACTGAGACCAGCAGCGGACGGTGGCCTCCGTTCTTGAGCCAGTGCGCCAGCTTGGCCGAAGTGGTGGTCTTGCCGGAGCCCTGCAGTCCGGCCATCAGAACGACCGTCGGCGGGTTAGAGGCGAAGCGGAGCCTGGCGGTATCGCGCCCGAGGACCTCGATCATCTCGTCGCGGACGATCTTCACCACCTGCTCGGCGGGCGAGAGCGCGGTCAGCACTTCCTGGCCCAGCGCTTTGCCCCGGATGCGCTCGATCAGTTCCTTGACGACCTTGAAGTTGACGTCGGCCTCGAGCAGAGCCAGGCGGATCTCGCGCAGAGCTTCGTCAACGTTCGCTTCATTCAGGGTGCCTTGGCCGCGCAGGTTCTTGAACGCGCGTTGCAGCTTGTCGGAAAGGTTCTCAAACATAAAAAAGTTGCTAGTGGTCAGTTACCAGTTGTCAGTTGCATCCAGCGCGCGAAGCGCGCGGTAGAACGTAGCCCACGGCGCGAGCCGTGGGGGAAAAAAGGGAATGAAACCACAGCCCGCGAAGCGGGCGAAAGAGTTGCGACGACTTATTTTACCAGCCTCGTTTTCGGGGATGCTGCCTACGCGCCGTAAACTTCCTTTGCGGCCATCACGGTGTTGCAATGGATTGTGACGGTATCTTCCACCTGCTGGGCATAGCCGCCGGCCAGGGTCACCATCACCGGAATGCCGCGCGTCTTGGCGGCGCGATAGACCAGCTCATCCCGCTTCTTCAAGCCCTCGATAGTGAGGGACAAGCCGCCGAGCTGGTCTTCGCGGTAGGGATCGGCGCCAGCGACGTAACAGAGCAGTTGCGGATAGAACTGGCACAGGCCGGCGCTGAGCGCCTTGTCGAGCTGCGCCAGATATTCGGCGTCGCCAACACCATCGGCCAAGTTGACGTCGATGGACGACGGCGGCTTGAATGCCGGGTAGTTGTTCTCCTGGTGCAGCGAGATGGTGAAGACGTCGGCTTCGAGACCGGCGAAGTCGCGCGCGCCCATGCCGCCAAAGCTGAAAACTGCGCCGCCATTGCCAGCCGCGAAGATAGCGGCGGTTCCATTGCCGTGGTGGACGTCGCAATCCACGGTCATGGCGCGGGCGATTGCTCCCTCCTGTTGCAGCTTGCGGATGGCGATAGCGATATCGTTGATCATGCAGAAGCCCTCGCCGTGGTCGGCGAAGGCGTGATGGAAACCGCCGCCGATGCTGATGCCCACTCGGTCGCGCAGCGCGCACTGCGCGGCCAGGATGGAACCTCCCGCAGCCAGCCAGAAGGCGCGGACCAGTTCTGCCGAGTAGGGGACCTCCAGCATCAACTCTTCCCGCGGGGAGATCGTGCCATTCCGCAACTTGGTGACCCAAGCCGGCGTGTGCGCCAGCAGGACCTCGGCATCACGCGCTGGCTGGGGGGTGAGAAAGTCGTCGTGCGCCGCGACGCCGCTGCGCAGCAACTGCTCGTGGATGAGGCGGTATTTCTCCGCCGGAAACACGTGTTCCCCGATCGGCAGATAATATGCGTCGCTATAGATGAGCTTGAAGGGCAGCATCAGCGGCTGACAATACTACACCGGACGAGAAAGAGCGGTGACCGGTTACCGCTTGCGTTCCCGCGTTAGGCCGGGAGGTTCGACAGTGCGCCGGATGGGGATAATCGCGCCGCGCGAGGCGTCCACATCGGCCTGCGAACGCGCCAGCATTTCTTTCTGCATGTAGTTGAAGAAGTCGTGCATCTCCTTCTGCATAGCTTCCATCCGCTCGCGCATTTGCAGAATGATGGCGATGCCGGCGATGTTCACCCCCAGGTCGCGCGCCAGCGACAGGATGAACTCCAGCCGTTGCAGGTCTTCGTCCGTATAGAGGCGGGTGTTGCCCTCCGTGCGCGACGGCTTGAGCAGTCCTTCACGCTCGTAAAGCCGCAGCGTCTGCGGATGGATGCCGTACATCTCGGCTACTGCCGAGATCATGTAGGCGCCTTTGGATCGTCGTTTCGCCATACCGGTTAGCACTCAGCAGTTAGCACTCAGCATTTGGCCAAAGAGATAAGTGCCAAATGCCAATGGCCAACTGCTGCCTTGTCACACCTTGCTCCACAACTCCGCCCTCGGGTCCTCCGGATTGAGCTTCGCGAACTCGCGCAGAATCTCGCGCGAGCGTTCGTCTTTGGGGAACGGCGCCACGATCTTGAGTTCGACGATCTCGTCCCCGCGGGCACCCTCGTGCGTGGCGGATGGCACGCCCTTCTCGCGCAGTCGCAGCTTCTGTCCGCTCTCGGTTCCTGGAGGAATGCGCAGCAGGGAGCGGCCGTCGATGGTCGGGACCTCGACCTTGGCGCCGAGCGCGGCTTCGGCCACGGTGATTGGGATAGTCACATGGATGTTGTCGCCCTCGCGGCGGAAAACCGGATGTTCGCCCGTGCGCACGATGATGTAAAGATCCCCCGCAGGCGCGCCCATGGTTCCGGCATTTCCCTTGCCGGCAATGCGGATGCGCTGGCCATCGCGTGTCCCTGCCTTGATGCGCACCTCGAGTGGCTCCGTGCGCGCCACCGCGCTTTCGCCGCTGCACACGCTGCACACGCTCACGTTCTTGCCGGTGCCATGGCAGCGCGGACACTGCACGTTGAACTTCATGCGGCCGGCGGTCTGAGTGATCTGTCCTTTGCCGCCGCACTGCGGACAGGTGCCCGTGCCTTCAATAAAGCCGCGGCCGTGGCAGTTCGAGCAGACGTCGCGGCGCGAGATGTTCAGGCGCATTACCGTGCCCTTGATTGCGTCCCAGAAGGGGACCTTGACCTGGTATTCAAGATCGGTGCCGGGTTCGGGCTGCTCGACCTCAGCGCCGAAGCCGCCACGGCCACCGCCGCCGAACAGGGAAGAGAATATGTCGCGGAAGCCGCCGCCACTCTTGCCCGCCTCGCTAGCGTCGGAAAAGTCGAAGCCACCGAAATCGAACGGCACACCCTGCGCCGGCCCCCGGTCTTGTCCAGGGAAGCCGCCAAACCCGGTGCCTCCGCCGCGCGCATAGGCCTCGGCGGTGGCAGCATCAATGTTGTCGGAGTAGAAGCCGACTTGGTCGTAAATCTTGCGCTTCTTGGGATCGCTCAGGACGTCGTTGGCTTCCGAGATCTGCTTGAACCTTTCCTCGGCAGCCTTGTCACCGGGATTGACGTCGGGGTGGTACTTCCTGGCCAGCTTGCGAAAAGCCTTACGGATGTCTTCGGTGGAGGCAGTCTTCTTGACGCCGAGAACGCCGTAATAATCCTTGGTTGCCGTAGCCATTCTGCCGCTTCTTCAATAACGCGGGTGGAGCAGGCTTTCAGGCCTGCAGCTAGCGCGACCGTTGAATCGTGGGCTTTAGCCCCCTGAGGGAATCTAACCCCAGCGGCTTAAGCCACCGTCAGTAACCCCCCGACTAATGCAGGGCTGAAGCCCTGCTCCACCCGCAGTAAGTTATAGCGCCGGCCTCCAGCCGGCTGGCGAGACGCCCGCCGGGACAGCCGCCGAGACGGCGGCGGTACCTCAATTCGCGCAGCCGTGCTCCTGCGCGTGCGCTCCCAGCTTGGCGCCTGCGGCCGTGAGGCGCTTTTGCAACTCCTCCCGGAAGGCCTTCACTGCCTCTTTATCGTCGGTCAGAACCATTCCCAACCGCTCCAGTTCCTCTTGCCGATCCGAAACAGCCAAGAGCGCAGCGAAGTTCTGCTGCAAGTACTGCAATTGACTGCAAATCATCTGTCACACTCCGATCCCTGTCGTCGGTTGTCGGCCTTCGGTCGTCGGCCGCTAGCGAACTTGTTGTTCGCCGTCACCTGGCCGACGACCAACGAACGACTACTTTTTTATTTCTTGTCCTCGACGTCCACATACTCGGCGTCGATGACGCCGCCGTCGCCCTTCTTGGCTTCGCCGTTGCCACCACGCGGAGCGCCCGCTTCTGCTTCCGGACCCGGCCCAGCCTGTGCGCCCGCCGGTTGCGCGGCGCGATACATGGCCTCGGCCAGCTTGTGGGAAGTCTTGGTCAGGTTCTCCCGCGCGCGGTCCATGGCAGCTTTGTCGCCTCCCTCCAGCGCCTTCTTGGCGTCGGCCAGAGCGTTCTCTACATCGCCACGCTCCGAGCCAGAGATCTTGTCGCCGTGCTCGCGCAGCATCTTCTCCACGCTGTAGACCATGGAGTCGAGCTGGTTCTTCGATTCGATCTCCTCGCGACGCTTCTTGTCCTCTTCCGAGTGCGCGTCTGCGTCCTTGGCCATGCGCTCGACCTCTTCCTTGGACAGCCCGGACGAAGAGGTGATGGTGATCTTCTGGTCCTTGCCCGTGGCCATATCCTTGGCAGTGACGTTGAGGATGCCGTTGGCATCGATGTCGAACGTCACCTCGATCTGCGGCACGCCGCGTGGCGCCGGCGGGATACCGGTCAGGTGAAACTTGCCCAGGGTGCGGTTGTCGCGCGCCATGGGCCGCTCGCCCTGCATCACGTGCACCTCGACCGAGGTCTGGCTGTCGGCCGCGGTGGAGAACATCTCCGTTTTACGCGTGGGGATCGTGGTATTACGCGGGATCATCTGCGTGGCTACGCCACCCAGCGTCTCGATGGAGAGCGTCAGCGGGGTGACGTCCAGCAGAAGCAGGTCCTTGACCTCGCCCTTGAGCACGCCGCCCTGAATGGCCGCGCCGACCGCAACGACTTCGTCCGGGTTAACGCCCTTGTGCGGCTCCTTGCCGAACAGCTCGCGCACCAGCGCCTGGATACGCGGCATACGGGTCTGGCCCCCGACCAGCACGACCTCATCGATCTTGCTGGGGTCGATGCCCGCGTCCTTCAGGCACTGCCGGCACGGCCCGACCGAGCGCTGGATGATGTCTTCCACCATCGACTCCAGCTTGGCCCGGGTCAGCTTCTTGACCAGGTGCTTGGGGCCGCTGGCGTCGGCGGTGATGAAGGGCAGGTTGATCTCCGTCTCCATGGTGGTGGAGAGTTCGATCTTGGCCCGCTCGGCGGCGTCGCGCAGACGCTGCAGGGCCATTTCGTTGCCCTTGGCGCGGAGGTCCAGACCTTCGTCTTTCTTGAACTCGTCAATCAGCCAGTCCACGATGCGCTGGTCGATGTTGTCGCCGCCGAGGTGCGTGTCGCCATTGGTGGCCTTCACTTCGATCACGCCTTCGCCGACTTCCAGGATCGAAATATCGAACGTGCCGCCGCCGAAGTCGTACACGGCGATGGTTTCGTCCTTCTTCTTGTCGAGGCCGTAGGCGAGCGAAGCTGCCGTGGGCTCGTTGATAATGCGCTTGACGTCGAGCCCGGCGATGCGGCCTGCGTCTTTGGTGGCCTGCCGCTGCGCGTCGTTGAAATACGCCGGCACGGTGATGACCGCCTCGGTCACCTTCTCGCCCAGGTAGTCCTCGGCCGCCTTCTTCAGCTTTTGCAGGATCATCGCCGAGATCTCGGGCGGGGTGTACTTCTTGCCCTGGGCGATGACTGCTACATGGTCGCCTTCGCGCTCCACTTTGTAAGGCACCATCTTCATCTCTTCCGTCACCTCATCGTAACGGCGTCCCATGAAGCGCTTGATGGAATAAACCGTGTTCTCGGGATTGGTGATGGCCTGGCGCTTGGCCACCTGGCCAACCAGCCGTTCCCCAGTCTTGGTAAAAGCCACCACCGAAGGCGTGGTGCGTCCACCCTCCTCGTTGGGGATGACCTTGGGCTCACCGCCCTCCATCACCGCTACCACCGAGTTCGTGGTGCCCAGGTCAATGCCGATAATCTTTGCCATTTCTTAACCCCCTTGCACTGCTAAGTTCTGTCACCCAAGCACGATGGCAAAACCAAGGTAAACCTTGAGTCACTTATTGTCAACAATATAGATGTGCTTTGGGTTCAGTTGGTTGCAGAGAATTTAAGAGGCAGATGAGGCGAAACAGGTGAGGAGCACGAATGCATAAATCAGGCGAGCTTAAGCAAGTGAAGGGGCACGACCCTTCACTGTGTGAATGAGACTTGGCTTACTCCACGGTGACCGACTTGGCCAGATTCCTGGGCTGGTCCACGTCGCATCCCCGGCGCACGGCGATGTGATAGGCCAGCAACTGCAGCGGCACGACCTCCACAATAGGTGACAGCAACTCCGGGGTCGGCGGAAGGTACAGCACGCGGTCCACTTCCTCCCGGATCTCCTCATCGCCCTCGGTAGCGACGGCAATCACCGTGCCGGAGCGTGCCTTGACCTCCTTGATGTTGGACATGGTCTTTTCGTAGCGCAGCACGGAATCCGGGTGGTTGCGATCGCAGGTGGCCAGCACCACCACCGGCAGGTTCTCGTCGATGAGGGCGTTGGGGCCGTGCTTCATTTCGCCGGCCGGATAGCCCTCGGCGTGAATATAGGAGATTTCCTTCAGCTTCAGCGCGCCTTCGAGCGCGATCGGATAATGAATCCCACGGGCGAGGAACAGGAAGTCCTGCGCGCGCGCGTATTCCTTGGCCAGGTCCTCACAGACCTCGTCGTGGCCGAGGATAGATTCCAGCTTTCCGGGAATGCGGGTGAGTTCGCTGAGCAGGCACTTGGCCTGGTCGGGGTTGAGCGTCTCGCGCAGCCGGCCGAGATAAACCGCGAACAAGAACAGCGCCGTCAGTTGCGCGGTGAAGGCCTTGGTGGAGGCGACGCCGATTTCCGGCCCGGCATGGGTGTAGATCGTTCCTGCCGCCTCGCGCGTGACCATGGAGCCGACCACGTTGCAGATGGCCAGCGTCTTGGAGCCTTTGGCCTTGGCCTCGCGCTGGGCGGCGATGGTGTCGGCGGTCTCGCCCGACTGGGTGATGAGCATGGTCAAGGTTGTCGGCGACGTGATGGGATCGCGATAGCGGAACTCGCTGGCGTAGTCCACCTCGACCGGTACCCGCGCCAGTTTTTCAATCATGAACTTGCCGGCCAGAGCGGCATGCCAACTAGTGCCACAGGCGGCGATGTTGATTTTTGTCAGGTTGCGAAATTCGGCCTCGGTAATCTCCATCTCGTCGAGGAAGACCTTGCCGGAATCAAGAGAAACGCGACCCAGGGTGGTGTCGCGGACGGCGCGCGGCTGCTCATAAATCTCTTTGAGCATGAAATGCTTGAAACCGCCCTTTTCCGCCATGATGGGGTCCCAGGTGACGTGCTGCACCTGGCGCGCCACGGGCTGGCCGTCGAAATCGGTGAGCTGCACTCCCGAGGGCGTGATCACGGCCAGGTCGCCATCGGCGAGGAAAAACAAGTCGCGGGTGTGATACAGGATCGCCGGCACGTCGGAGGCAACGAAGTACTCGTCCTTACCCAGTCCGATGACTGCCGGGGGGCCATTGCGCGCGGCCACGATCTTGTTGGGCTCATCCACGGCGATCACCGCCAGCGCGAACACCCCAGTAAGTTCCTTCACTGTCTTGCGGACGGCTTCCTCGAGAGACACCGGCCGGCCGTTGGCGGTCGAGGAATGATACTTTTCGATCAGATGGGCGATGATCTCGGTATCGGTCTCGGTGGAGAACTTGTGCTTTTCTTCGATGAGCCGCTTCTTGAGGGTCAAATAGTTTTCGATGATACCGTTGTGCACGACCACGATCTTGCCGGTGCAATCGCGGTGGGGATGGGCATTCTCCTCGGTGGGACGCCCATGGGTGGCCCAACGGGTGTGGCCAATCCCGTAGGTGCCGTCCAGCGGGCTGAGGCGGATCGCCTCCTCCAGGTTGCGCAGTTTGCCCTCGGCGCGGCGGATCTGCAGCCCGTCGCCGTTGCCCGCCACGGCGATGCCGGCGGAGTCATAACCGCGATATTCCAGACGCTTCAGGCCGTCCAGGATGACGGGCACGACCCGCTTCTTACCAACGTATCCGACAATGCCACACACAGCGCACTACTCCTTCCGGGGGATGGCGGTCGCACCGCCCGAGAAATCGCAGACAGTTACGATGCAACTATTATCCGGCAAATCCTTACAAATGTAGATAGCCGAAATGGCTACTTGGGTGCTGAAAAACCGATGACGGCGATTACTCTTCGAAGGAGTAGCGGAACTCCTCGATCACCGGGTTGGTGAGCACCTCGCGAGCGATGCGGGTAATCTCCGCCTCGGCCGCCGCCCGGTCCAGGCCGCCATCGAGCGTGATCTCAAAGAACTTGCCCTGGCGGACATCGTCCACCCCCTTATAACCCATCTTGCGCAGCGCGCCCTGGATGGTCTTGCCCTGGGGGTCAAGGACCGTCTTTTTCAGCGTGACGTAAACGTAGGCTTTCATAAGGCAGTTGCCAGTAGTCAGTTGCCAGTTTCGGAAGAACACGGCTCCAGCCCTGCCGTATCGCCTTCATTTATTGTCATTCCGAGGGGCCTCAGCCCCGAGGAATCTGCTCTTCCTAAAGTTTGAACAGCTCCCTCAGCCGCTTGGTCTGCGCGCGGCTGACGGGCACTTCCGTCTGCTTCCGGTCGTCCATGCGGAGCTGATAGGAGCTCTTAAACCAAGGCACCACTTCCTTGATGCGATTGATGTTTACCAGGAAGGAGCGGTGGGCGCGCCAGAACAGGCTGGGATCGAGCGACAGCAACAGTTCCTCGAGCGTCCGGCAGTTCGACTGGCCCTCCATGCCGCCGGCCGTAACCACGGTGATGACGCCGTCTTCGATGGAGGCGAAGCAGATGTCCTTCTGGTCCACCAGAAACAGCCGGCCCGTGGACTTGAGCAGCAGCTTGGAGTTCTGTGGCCTTTGCGATTCCAGCATGCGCACCAGGGTCTCGAGTTTTTCCGCGGGCGGAGCCTCAGTTTGCAGGTTCTTGCGCGCCTTCTGCACCGACTGCGCCACCCGCTTCTTGTCAAATGGCTTCAGCAGATAATCGACCGCGTTCACTTCGAAGGCCTTGATCGCGTACTGCTCGTAGGCGGTGGCGAAAACGATCTGCGGCAAGGGCAGGCGGCGGTCGATGAGCTTCTTGATCACGCCAAAGCCGTCCAGGCCAGGCATCTGTACGTCGAGAAAAACCACATCGGGATTATGTTCTTTGATCAAACTGACCGCTTCCACACCGTTCTTGCCCTGGGCGACGACATCGATATCGTCCACGCCCTTTAGAAGATAGGCGAGTTCATCGCGGGCAAGCTGCTCGTCGTCGACAATCAGCGCGGACAGTGGCATTGCTCAGACCTCAACCAAGAAGTATAGCGATGCGGTTGGAAGAATTACAAGGAATCGAGCCATTGATTGAGCCATTGAGTCATTGTGCCATTGGGCATTAAGAACCCAGATCAATAACGACTCAAGGACCCAATGGCCCAATGACTGATTTCCAAACGGCTATCTATAATGTCCGCAGGCACTCATGCCCGACGCGACGAGCAGCGATGACGGTCTCTTGCGCGGCTTTTGGTACCCCGCTTTGCGAGAAGATCGCGTGCGCGGCCGCAGGCTCGAAACCGCCATGCTGCTGGGGATTCCGCTGGTGCTGGGGCGCGACGCTGAAGCCCGCGCCTTTGCGGTGCGCGACAGTTGTCCCCACCGCGGCATGCCGCTCTCGGAAGGCTGGTTCGACGGACGCCATCTGGAGTGCTCGTATCATGGCTGGAAGTTCGAGCCGGTCACTGGTCAGTGCCGCGAAATCCCGTCGCTCCTGTCGGACGGCAAGCTCGACGTCAGCAAGATCTGCGCCACCGCGTTCCCCTGCCGCGAGCACGACGGCTACTTCTGGGTGTACGCTCCCGAACGAGGGGCAAGTGCCGAGCCGCGCGAAAAAGCGCCACGGCTGCCCACCTTCAGCGACCGCTATACCATCACACATCTTTCGGCCGAGTTGCCCTGCCACGTGGACCACGGCATCATCGGACTGATGGACCCGGCGCACGGGCCATTCGTCCATCAGGCGTGGTGGTGGCGCACCCGGCACAGCATCCACGAGAAGCGCAAGCAGTTCGAGCCCATCCCCATGGGCTTCCGCATGAGCGCGCACACACCCTCATCGAACAGCGCGCCTTACAAGGTGTTGCGTCTCTACGCGAAGGCCGAGGGCATCACCACTACGATTGATTTCGTGCTCCCTAACCGGCGCTATGAGCAAATCCACGCCGGCAAGTACTGGTTCTCAAGCATGACCACAGTCACGCCCATCACGGCGGAGCGCTGCCGCATCGACGTGGTCGCTGCCTGGAACATCTTCCGCCACGTGCCCTTGGTGCTGCCCATCTTCCGCTTCTTCGGAAGGAAATTCATGGGACAGGACCGGCGCACCATGGAAATACAAGCCGAGGGCCTGAAGCACAATCCCAGCCTGATGCTGATCGACGACGCCGACCGCCCAGCCAAGTGGTACTTCGCGCTGAAAGCGGCGTATCTGGAGTCCCGCCGCACCGGCCAGCCCATGCAGCACCCGATCCAGGGGCCGGTCACGCTTCGCTGGAGGAGTTGAGGGAGCGGCGTCTCTCTTGATGAACTGGCAACTGACAACTGACCACTGGGTTTATGCCTGCAGTCCCGAGATGCAGTTCTCGTCGATCTGCTTGCGCAGATACTCCTTCAGCGTGCCCTTGTCGCGCATGTCGATCAGGCTGTCGAGAAAGTACCAGCGCGCCCGGGGCTTGGCTTTGAGCAGCGACTGGTAGGCCTTGAGCATACCGTCCACGCCGGCCTGGAACACCGCCTGCTGATCGACCTGCTCCTTCGGGTGCTCGACGATGAAGGCGGCACTCGAATAGACCACCTGCATGGCGAGTTCGTGGGCGTAATTGCGGTTGCTGCGCAGCAGTTGCGGCAGCAGCGGGGGACAGACGGGGATGATTACGTCCGGCACTTCGTCGATCCATTTCGCCAGCCAGACGCGCCACTCCTCCGCCTGCGGGTTCAGGGGATCGTTCTCGAGCTTGCGGGTCAGATCGATGACCTTGGCGCGCTCTTCGGCGGTGGAAGGTCCGCGCTCTTCAGCGCGGAGTCGCGACGGCGCCAGCAGCGGACAAAAAAGGATAACAGCGCATAGGGCGAACGGGATCCTGCACAACTGCCGCAATGGGTTCATCAGGGTTCTCGAATTCGCGATTGTAACAGCCGGCGGAAGCCTGGTCTGTCTCTGTAGATGCAAAGTACCCGGGGTCGGGCTGCATTAGATCACGGTGCGTCTGCCCCCTCGTCGCCGGCGGTCAGCCAGTCAAGGGCCTCTTCGCGAGTCTTGAACTTCGGGAAGCGCCGGGCGGAGAAGGACTCCAGGTTGTGGTAATAGACATCCGGGATGCTTTCGGCGCCCACCAGCGCAGCCCGGCGCACGTGGGGCCGGTCCTTGGCTGCGACTACTTTCATGCGGTCGGCCGAGGCTTTGTCGAATTGCGTGCCGGTGAAGTCGCTCAGCGTAAGCAACGAGTTCGGCGGTTCGGAGGCCACGATGTGTTCGACTTCGTCCATGGTACGCCGAATCTCGTCGCCGGTGCTGCCGGTGTGGTCGATCAAGAGCACCCGCTTGCCCCGATGGCTGATGAAACGCACGCGCTCCATGGCCGCACTCCCGCCGAACGTTCCCGATGGTATACACCGAAGCTTATGGATTGTCATCAGGAGAGCGGGGCGGAAGGCCTGCGATCTTCGTTGCGCGAAGCCCTACTTCAGCAAGGCCTTTACCACGGAGGGAACCTGCGCCAGCGCATCATCCAGGGCCTCGGGATTCTTGCCCCCGGCCTCGGCCATGTCAGGACGCCCGCCGCCCGAGCCTCCCACCCGCTCCGCCACCGGGCCGATGATCTTGCCCGCCTGCACTCGGCCGGTGAGGTCTTTGGTCACGCCAACAATCAGCGCTACTTTGCCGTCAGAGGTCGAACCCAGCACCACTACGCCCGAGCCAATCTTCGAGCGCAGATTGTCTACCAGCGCGCGCATCTGCGGACGCTCGAGATTGTCCTCGCGATGGGCCAGGACCTTGATTCCTTCTACGACCTGAACTTTTTCCTCCACCGAGCTAACCTTCGCGGTGGCAGACTTCATCCGCACGCGCTCCAATTCCTTGTTCAGCCGCTTGATCTCGGAGTCCTTGCGTTCCAGCTCAAGCCGCAGCGCCTCAGCCGGCGAAATCGTTGGCTCGGCCCGGTGAATGAAGCTCGAGACCACGTACTCCAGTTCATGGTCCCGGCGGAAGTGGCCGAGCGAGCCCATGCCCGTAACCGCCTCGACGCGCCGCACGCCCGAACTGACAGAGCCCTCGTCAAGAATCTTCACCAGCCCGATTTCGCCGGTCATGCCGGTGTGCGTGCCGCCGCAAAGTTCGGTGGAGAAGTCTCCGATCCTGATCACGCGCACGCGCTCGCCGTATTTTTCGCCGAACAGCGCCATGGCCTTGTACTCGTTGATGGCCACGTCGAGCGGCACGTCGTTGATGACCTCGACCTTGTCGTTCTTGAGCACCTCGCGGTTGGCGAGGTCTTCGATGTCCTGTAGCTCTTCGTCGGCGATGCCAGTGAAGTGCGAGAAGTCGAAGCGCAGGTGCCGGGGATCGACCAGCGATCCCGCCTGCTTCACGTGCTTGCCCAGCACCTCGCGCAGCGCCGCGTGCAGCAGGTGCGTGGCCGTGTGGTTGCGCATGGTGGCCTCGCGCACGCCGGTGTTGACCACGGGATCGACGCGATCGCCCACGCGAATCGCCTGCTTGGCCGTGACCTTGTGCGCGCGCACGCCCTGCACCGGGTAGTAACAAGCGGTCACGTCGGCGACCACGGTGTTGTGATCGCTGTCGTAGAGCCAGCCGACGTCGCCCACCTGCCCACCGGCTTCGGCGTAGAACGGCGTGCGGTCGAGGACAATCTCTCCCTGCTCGCCCGGCTTGAGCTGCTGCACGCCCTGGCCGTGCGGATCGATGATCGCCAGGACTTCGGAATCGTGCGACTCGGTGCGCACATAGCCTTCAAAACCAGTCGCCGGCAACTTCTGAAACGCGGGACTGGCCGCGGCTTTGCCGGGACCGCCTTTCCAAGAGGCGCGGGCACGATCGCGCTGCTGCTCCATTGCGGCGTCGAAGCCCTCAGCGTCGAATTTCAGACCTGCATCCCTGGAGGCATCCTCGATGAAATCACGTGGCAAGCCAAAGGTGTCATAGAGCTTGAACGCTTCCGCTCCGGCCAGTGTGGGAGGATTCGCCTCGAGCATCTGCATGAACTTCTTCATCAGCAAGGGCCCAACCTCGTCGTCGCCGAAAATTGTCGCGCCAATCCTCTCGATTCCCTCGCGTGGAAGACGCTCGAATCCACCGGTGAGCTCCGAATATGCGGTTGCATAACCCGCCGCTGTCGACTCATCAATCCGGAGGTTGTGCTGGAGTGCGAATTGCAACAAGTTGTCTTTAAAGTTTCTTTCCTTGGTAGATGGAATCAGCCTGTCGAGTTGGAATGAGCCGACCTGCAGCGTGTGGGCGAAACGACGCTCTTCTTCCTGAGTGGCTTTGGCCACGTGATCTGCCGAGTCGACCAGCTCGGGATACGCGTCTTTCATCTCGTCGCGCACCGCATACACCATCTGATACAGAAACGGCTCGTTCTGCCCGAGCAGGCGGCCGTGGCGGATGGCGCGGCGCATGATCTTGCGCAGCACGTATCCGCGGCCTTCGTTCGAGGGCAGGACGCCATCGGAGATAAGGAACGTGGTCGCGCGGGCATGGTCGGCGATCACGCGCAATGAGGCCGCGCCGCGGCTGCCCGATTCTTTCTTAAGTTCATTGTCGAGTGAAACGCCGGTCAGTTCGGCCGCGCGCTTCATCAGCGCCATGAAGAAGTCGGTGTCGTAGTTCGAGAGCTTGCCTTGCAGCACCGCCGCTAGCCGCTCCAGTCCCGCGCCGGTGTCGATGGAAGGCTTGGGCAGCGGATCGAGCTTGCCCGAGGTGTCGCGGTTGAACTGCATGAACACGAGGTTCCACAGCTCGACGTAGCGTCCGCAGTCGCAGCCGAACTGGCAGTCGGTGTGGCCCTGGTCGCTGGCGATGGCGCCCATGTCGTAGTGAATCTCCGAGCACGGACCGCACGGGCCGGTATCGCCCATGGCCCAGAAGTTGTCCTTCATGCCGAATTCGTAGATGCGCTCTTTCGGCACGCCCTGCCCGAGCCACAGGTTGTAGGCTTCGTCGTCGCGCGGCACGCCTTGCTCGCCCTTGAAGATGGTGGCGAACAGGCGGTCTTTGGGGATGCCGTACCACTTAGGCGACGTGATCAGCTCCCAGCCGAAGGCGATGGCGTCGCGCTTGAAGTAATCGCCGAAGCTGAAGTTGCCCAGCATTTCGAAGAAGGTGTGATGGCGGTTGGTGAAGCCGACGTTCTCCAGGTCGTTGTGCTTGCCGCCGGCGCGCACGCACTTCTGCGAGGTGGTGGCGCGGTTGTAGTCGCGCTTCTCGAGGCCGAGGAAGACGTCCTTGAACTGGTTCATGCCCGCGTTGGTGAACAGCAGCGTCGGATCGTTCGCCGGAACGAGGGAAGACGAGTGCACGCGCCGGTGGCCGTGCTGCTCGAAAAATTCGAGGAACATCTCGCGGGTTTGCGCGCCGGTCAGCATGACGGTCTTTAGACTACGGGCTAAATATTCATTGTAACGAAAGCGGCGGTTAGGTGTTTAGCTTCGCTTCTGATCGAGGACTTCCCTCAGCTTGCGCATCAGGGACTCGGTGGTGAAGGGTTTCTGCAGGAAGGCGGTGCCGGGCTTGAGCACGCCGTGGTGGACGATGGCTTCGTCGCTGTAGCCCGACATGTAGAGCACCTTCATCTCCGGGCGCAGCGGGACCAGGCGCTCGACCAGCTCGCGGCCGCTCATCTGCGCCAGCACCACGTCGCTGAGCAACAGGTGGATGGGCCCGGAGTAGCGTTCGCACAAGAGCAGCGCATCCTGTCCGTGTTCGGCCTCGAGGACGGTGTAGCCGTGGCGCTGCAGGAGCTGACGGGTGAGTCCGCGGACCCCTTCTTCGTCTTCGACCAGCAGGATGGTTTCCTGACCCGCCAGTCCCGGTGATACCTGGGCGCGCGCCTGCTCGCGTTCCGCCATCTCATCGACGCGGGGCAGGTAGATCTTGAAGGTGGTGCCCATGCCCGGCTCGCTATAGGGCCAGATGTATCCGCCACTCTGCTTGACGATGCCGTAGACGGTCGAAAGCCCGAGCCCGGTGCCCTTGCCCTGCTCCTTGGTGGTGAAAAACGGTTCGAAGACGTGGGACAGGGTTTCGGCGTCCATGCCGGAGCCGGTATCGGCGATGGCCAGCATCACGTACGGGCCCGGCTTGACCATGACGTGTTCGCGCGAATAGGCCTGGTCGAGCTCCAGGTTGGCGGTTTCGAGCGTGAGCTTGCCGCCTTTGGGCATGGCGTCGCGGGCATTGACGGCCAGGTTCATGATGACCTGCTCGATCTGACCAGGATCTGCCTTGACGCAGCCCAGGTCGTCGGCGAGCTTGATGGCCAGCTCGATGTCCTCGCCCAGCAGCCGGCGCAAGAGCTTGTTCATGTCCTCGACCAGGTAGTTGAGGTTGACCACCTTCGCCGCCAGCACCTGGCGGCGGCTGAAGGCCAGCAGTTGCCGGGTAAGGGCGGCAGCGCGATCGGCCGCCTTCTGCACCTCTTCCATCTCCGGACGCAACGGGTCGGATGGCTTGAGGTCGGTGAGCATCAGTTCGGTGTAGCCCTTGATCACGGTGAGCAGGTTGTTGAAGTCGTGGGCGACGCCGCCGGCCAGGCGCCCTACGGCTTCCATCTTCTGCGATTGCCAGAGCTGCTTTTCCGATTGCCGCAGGGCGTTCTCGGCGCGCTTGTGCTCGATAACCGTAGCCACGTGCTGGCCGACGAAGTTGAGGATCTCCATGTCGCGCGTGCCGTAGCGCACGTTCTCGGTGTAGCTTTGCACGACGAGGACGCCGAAAGCCTTGTCGCCTTTTTTCATGGGCACGCCCAGCCAGTCGATGGAAGGAGCGCCGATCCGTTCCACTTCACCCGCACGCTCCAGTTCAGCAAAGCGCTCGGGAGAGGCCAGCAGCGGCTCACCCGTGCGCAGCACGTATTCGGTGAGGCCCTTGCCCAGCGCCTTGGGCGCAGGAGTGGGATCTTCCTGGTCGACGAAATAGGGGAAGCTGAGCAGGCCGGTGTCTTCGTCATACAGTGCGACGTAGAAGTTGCGGGCGTCCATCAGTTCGCCCACGATGCGGTGGATGGCCGGATAGAAGGCGTGCAGGTCGGTGGCCGCGCTGGTCTGGTCGGCGATGCGGTACAGCGCCCGCTGCAGCTCCTCGGCGCGCTTGCGCTCGGTGACGTCCACGGCGATGGCCAGCGTGGCGTCCTGGCCTTCGAAGCGGATGCGGCTGGCGCTCAAGTCCAGCCAGCGGATCTCGCCGTTCTTGGTATGGAGCTGGAACTCGTAACGCGAGGAAACGTTCTCTGCGCGCTGGCGGGCATCGCCGCGTTGCCACGTCTCCTGGCGGAACTCCGGCTGGACCCGTTGCCAGGGATCGCTGGCCATAAGTTCCGCCCGGCTGTAGCCGGAGATCTGCTCGCAGGCGCGGTTGACGTACAGGAACCGCGTGCCGTCGTGAATGTAGATGGCTGAAGCGGCGGTTTCGGCGACTGCCCGGAACTTGCTTTCGCTCTCGATGAGCGCGCGCTCGGCTCGCTTGCTCTGCGTGATGTCGCGATAGATGAGATACAAGGCTACGGGGCTGCCGCTCACGTTGATGGGCGTCCCCAGGATCGAGACCTCGACCGCCGAGCCGTCGCGGCGGCGGCGAATGGTTTCCACGTTGATGGGCTGTCCCCGGTCGAGTGCGCTCAGGATGAAGTTGGATTCGTTGGCGCGCTGGATGGGCACCAGCAGCTCCAAAGTTTTTCCCACGATCTCCTCGGGCGCGTAGCCGAACATGCGGGTAAATTCGTGGTTCACGCGCAGCACGGTGTGCCGGTTGTCGAGCACCGCGATCCCCTCCGGCGCGCTCTCGATCAATTGCTCCAGATAGGCCGACTGGAGTTGCAGGGTGCCCTCGGCCCGCCGCCGCTCGGTGACATCGTGGACGATGCTCAGATGGGCGTCGCGACCCTGGTAGGGAACGTTGGTGGTGCGCACCTCCACGGCCCGTCGCCGGCCGTCCTTGGTGACATGGGTGTACTCGCGGTTCGTCCACTCCTTGGCCTGCAGCCGCGCCAGCGCCAGTTCGCGCTCTTCGGGCGGATGCAGCGGAAGGGGCGTCATGGAGAGCAGCTCTTCCCGACTGTACCCGTAGGCGTGGCAGGCAGCCTCGTTACAATCGAGGAAGCGCAAGCTTTCCGCATCGATCACGAACACCGCGTCGGCCATGCGGTTGAACAGGCCGCGATAGAGCGCCTCGGCTTCCTGGACAGCGCGTCTAGGGGTTACAGCGCCGTTCTTGCCCGCTTTCGGCGACACCGCGGGCTTGGCCATTCGATGCTTCGGCTTGCTGGCCGTGAAGCGAGATTTGGGCTTCGCTGCGCTACCTCCTGACAGCCACCCCGTTAAGGATGATTATTCCAGTTGGGCGGCTCGGGAGGCAGTGTAAAACTAAGCTCTCGGATTGGGATGCGACCGATTTGGCACGCTATGAGGTTGTGGCGGCCCGGTCATTCAGGAGAGTCACTCTTTGAAGGCAGCGTGCAGCTCGCCCCCGGCATGCCGGACTGCGCGAAATATTCGTCCATCGCGGTCCCGGTTCCGGTCAACTCCTCGGCCGGTATCTGCCGTTGGATCTCCTCGAACAACTGGCGTTCTTCCGTTCGGATGTGCTGAGAGAGCGTTTCACCAAAGGCTCTGAGGGCCGCCGCGTCCATCTGCCGCGCCTTGGCGCGTGCAAATAAGTCCCGCAGTGTTCCGTGCTCGGCGATAAGCTGCCTCACCAGCGGTCGAAGAGGAGCATGCTTCTCCGCCGCCGGAAACAGCACTTGCTCCTCAGCCTCGAAGTGAAAGCGGATCTCACTCTCCCAGATGCCGGCGATTTCTTCCTGCCAGGCGTTGAGGTCGGCGTTGCCTTTGGCCAGGGCGCGGTCGAGGCGCACGCACATGGCCAGCGCACGCTGATGCTGATGAGAGAGTGGAATGAGGCTCTTGTCGCGCCGCATGCTTTCCATTATCTCTCTGTGGCCTCGCCCGCGCATCGGGCCGGCGGAGACGCCGGCGTTACCGTGGGTTGACACCCGGAGTACACTGCACGGCAAACGATGCCAACGCTCGACCGTCTCCTGACCCGGCTGGAGCGGGAGAAAACCAACTTTTCTGGCGGGAACGCCGCCGAGATTTTGCGGCTGCTGGCCGCGCTCGGCGGGCGCCGGTTCGACGATCCCCAAACTTTGATCCGGTTTCACGATGCGCTGTTGTTCATTCGCGCCTACCCGCACAGCGCCAGCGTGCTGCAACAGGCTGAGCGCCTGCTCGGTTCGTTCGTCGAACGCGTAGAGCGGCTGCGCGAAGGCGGCGCGGACATGGCGGTGTTCGATCCCGAGCAGGTCTCCGGCATCGCCGGCACTACCATGCAGGATACTTGGAACTACGACGTGGTCCGCTGGCTGGCGCGGCGATTCCCGCGCAACGTTTCCATCGACTGGGCGGATTACGACCAGGAAAGTCGTCTGGCGGCCACTCTGCCGCGCTTCATCCCGTTGCTGGCCGATGATGCCGACGTCGAGGCGGATGTTCCCTACCGTGAGTGGTTGCGCACCGCCTCTGGCCGGCGCGGCGTCTTGCCGTGGCTGCTGGAGCAGGTCGAACGATGGCCGGCCTCCGGACGCCAGAAGGCCGAACTTTACAACTCGCTCGGGCTGACCGTGCAGTGGGAACTCGGCAACCTGCGCGCCAGCCGGACGCGGAACTGGCGGCCGGCCCGTCGCGTGTTCTATCACGACGGGCCGCTACTTAGGCGCAGCGAGATTTCGCTCGCCAAAGAATTGGCTTCGCCGCTGCGGGTACGGAGAGTGTCGCGCCGCGAGGGCGAGAAGGTGATGGAGCTCATCCGCGAAGTTATGGCGGTGCGCTATCGCGAGCTTTACGGCACCACTCTCGGCGATCCATCCAGCGTAGTCGAAGCTCGCCCCGGACGCGGCACGCAGATCTTTCTGTGGGGCCTGCCTCCGGAGCGACGGCTTCCGCTTCGTGCATATCTCGCGGGATTCACCCTGAAGAACGGCGTGCCCATCAACTACATCGAAGGCATCTCGCTGTTCGAGTGGATGGAAGTCGGTTTCAACACCTTCTATGCATATCGCGACGGCGAATCGGCGTGGCATTACGCGCAGGCGCTGCGGTTGTTAAGCCAGCTTCACGGTGTCCGCTGCATTTCCGTGTATCCCTACCAACTCGGCGCGGGGAACGAAGAAGCCATCGCCTCGGGCGCGTTCTGGTTTTATCGCAAACTGGGATTTCGGCCCGGCCAGCGGGAAGTACAACGTTTGCTTGCGCGCGAGGAGAAGAGGATCGCAGCCCGTCCTGGTTATCGCACGCCCGCATCGACGCTGCGCAAGCTGGCGGCCGGACACGTATTTTATGAGCTGCCCGGGGCGGAAATCGGAGCCTGGGACCGCTTCCGAACCCGCAACCTCGGCTTCCGCGTGAACCGCTACATGGCGGAGCGCTTCGCCGGCGACTCGGAGAGCATGCGCCCGACCACGAGCACGAACCTCGCCCGAAAGCTGGGCATGAATATTCGCCGACTTCCACAGCCGGAACGCGCGGCCATGGAAGATTTCGCCGCAGTGATGGCTCTCGTGCCGGATTTGCCAAACTGGTCAGCAGAGGAAAGAAGCAAGCTGGCCGCCATCATCCGTGCCAAAGCTGGGGCATACGAGGCGCACTATGTGCGCCTGCTGCAATCGCATTCCCGGCTGCGTGCCGCCGTGCTTCGCTTGGGAGGCT
>Ga0187777_10000828_pt1 | contig 20258 bp, 15 predicted proteins | sample 1015_Q2_SP5_10_M_FD_132416 | JGI IMG/M metagenome (GOLD analysis project Ga0187777, IMG submission 132416) | Tropical peat soil microbial communities from peatlands in Department of Meta, Colombia - 1015_Q2_SP5_10_MG | ecosystem: Environmental > Terrestrial > Soil > Wetlands > Peat | place... | reverse complement strand
CTTCCCCATCTCGTCAGGGAGGTCTTTGACGAAGCCGCTGAGGAAATCCATGACGTCCCCGGTCTTCTTGGGGTGCCATGCGATGAACCCGCTGAGCGTCATCCCCACGGGGCGGAGTCTGTATTTCATCGAGGTAACGACTCCGAAGTTCCCCCCTGCTCCTCTTAGCGCCCAGTACAGGTCCTGGTTGTGGTCGAGATCTGCAGTCACAAGGTTGCCATCGGCGGTGACCACGTCTGCCGATATCAGATTGTCACAGGCGGTCCCGCACACCCCATTGAGCCACCCAACCCCCCCGCCCAAAGTCAGGCCAGAAATTCCTGTCGTCGAGATTTCTCCTCCGGTCGATGCCAGCCCGAACAGCTGGGTTTCATGATCGTACTCGCCCCATGTGACGCCAGTGCCAGCCCGCGCGGTAGAGTTCTTCGGATCGACCCTGATTCCTTTGAAGCTGGCCAAGTCTATAGTCATCCCGCCGTCGCAGAGGCCGAGGCCTGGTATGCTGTGTCCGCCTCCCTTTATCGAGACCAGGATGTTGTTGTTCCTCGCGAAGTTCACCGAACTGACGACGTCGGCGACGCCAGCGCACTTGACTATGATTGAAGGATACTTGACAATGTTGGCGTTCCATATCCGCCTGGCCTGTTCGTATTCTTCGCTCCCCGGCCGGAGTACCTTACCCCGTATCGTTCCTTTGAATTCTTGAATCGCCGATTCGGAGACTACCCGTCCATCGAGGCTCTTGACGCCGCCCGCATGCAAATCCGCCGAGTCCTCTCCCAGAGTCTTATGACTGTGCCGATTCGAATGTAATTCTTTTATCACCAGACGCGAGATGCAGTCGCTGTGAAGCTCGTCACCTTTCTTGAGCCCTACTATGGGCTCGAGAGAATAGGTTTCCTCGAGAAAATAGGTGGCGCGGAGGTGGTTATCGACTCTGCGAGGGCCGGGTCGTCTGCGCTACCGAGCGACATGCTAAGCATATTGGTGCAGGGTGAATCTGCAATGTCTCAGCTCCGAGACATAAGGGAAAGCGCCGTGAAGATTGGGCGCAAGTCACTCTCCAATCTGAAGCGCGCGAACATCGCTTTTGACGCGTCCAAGGTCAAGCTGCGGGCGCCCGTCCCGCGTCCCGGCAAGATAATCCACACGGCTGGAAACTTCAGGGAGCACGCAAAGGAAGGGAGGAAGTCGGGTTGGGAATTTCAGATCCCGAAATGGATTTCCTTTTTGAAGAGCCCTTCAGCCGTGATAGGGCACGAAGACGATGTGGTCCGTCCGGCTCCGGTGAAAGAGCTCGACCACGAAATCGAACTGGCGATTGTGATTGGCAAGAAAGGCAAGCACCTTTCCAAGAAAGAGGCGTGGGATTCAATCGCGGGATTCACCATTTTCAACGACATCACGGCAAGAGACATCCAGCGGGCAGAGATGAAGTCGGGCCTCCTTAATTTCGGAAAGAACATGGATACTTTCGCTCCCTTTGGTCCTTGCCTTGTCCCGCGAGACGACATCGGGGACGTCCACAACCTCAAGATCGAGTGCAGGGTCAACGAGGAGCCAAGGCAGGTCAGCAACACCAGCCACCTCTCTGTCTCTGTCCCTGAGATTGTCTCCCACTACTCCTGGGTCACACTCTATCCCGGGGACATAATCACGACCGGGACCGTTTCGGGGGTGGCGGCGTTCAGGAAAAACCCTGAGAAGTACTACCTGAAACCCGGGGATATCCTCGAATCGGAGATTGAGAACATTGGCATTCTGAGGAACCGCATCGTGCAAGAGGGCAAATGGAAAAAGAGTGGGATGATGGTGTCGGAAGCATGAGCTGGGGGACTGCCCCGGGCGGGGTGAAGGTGGAGGGCGAGCTTGAATGGTCGCGCAAGCCGACACCTCCGGGAAGAAGGCTGGAAGGCCAGTATGCACTAGTCACCGGTTCATCAAGGGGTTTCGGGAGGACAATCGCTCTCGCCCTTGCCGAGGAGGGCGCGAACGTCGCGGTTCACTATCTGAAGTCGGCAGAGGGTGCCCGGCAAGTTGTAAACGAAGTGAAAGCGCTGGGCGTCGACTCGTTTGCAGCGCAAGCCGACCTTAGGCGCTTCGACCAGGTCAGGACGCTGGCAGACAGGATTTGGGAAAAATGGGGGAGGTGCGATCTGCTAGTGAACAATGCGGGTGAAACCGCGGCCACCCAGATGTCCTGGAGGGAGCTTTCCCCGGAGGTGGTCGACGACACCCTCGAACTGGACGTCAAGGGTACCCTGTATTGCACCCATGAGTTCGGAAAGAGGATGCTCGACCAGCAGAAAAGCGGCGTCATAGTGAATATCGCCTCCAACGTCATTGTTACAGGGAGCCCTCGTTCCCCCGCCTACGCAGCGGCCAAGTACGGCGTCATAGGTGTCACCAAGTCGTACGCCCTCGCACTCGCACCCTTCGTGAGAGTGAACACAGTGGCTCCAGGGTACATGGACACCCCGTCTCTCAGGGCTAGAAAGGACTGGACCGAGCAGAGGAAGAAGTGGATCGTCGATCACACTCCGCTCAGATCCATTGGCAACCCTGACAACATCGCGCACATCGTGGTATTCCTTGCTTCGCAGGACTCCTTCCATATGAGCGGAAACACGATCATATGCGACGGCGGCTTCAGCATGCCAGCGGCATAGCTCACACCCATAGCCGTTGTGACTGGAGTCAGGCTATCGCAATCGGCCTAACAAGGGAGGCTTCTCCCCCTTTGATTTTGAGCGGCAGCACCACGACGACGGAGAGCACTTTCTTGTCCCGAGCAAGGTCCTCGAGGTTGAGGCTCTTCATCAGGAGTATCCCGTTATCGCTGAGAAGTATGTTGTGCACCTCGAAGGGCTTCGGCACCCCAGCCGCCAGGTTGTCGATTCCTACCACTCCGACCCCCTTGGATGCCAGCCAGCCTGCTGCATCCGCGCCGAGCCCAGCGAACTTGTGCAGATAGGCGTCCGCGTTCGTGGTGAAGAACTTCGAGTACCCCGTCCTGACCAGGGCACAGTCCCCTCGTACTATGCCTCCCTCAATTTCTTTCGACGAGTCGGAAAGGTCGTCAGGGGTGATTTCGTACCTCTCGGGGAGCACGTCCGTTCCTTTGTGACCTGCGACATCGAGAAGGACCCCACGCTTGACCATGGGTGGAAACTGGTCGACGCTTCGAAGTTCGGATGGAAGCCCCGTGTATCCCTTGTCCTGCTCGTATGGGATTATGTCCTGCCCTACGACCTTCAGGTTCCTTGACATGTGAATCGGGACGTCGAGGTGAGTGCCCGCGTGCATCGAGGTCACTAGGAGCCCAATCGAATCGGCAAAGCCAGGTGCCACGGACTCGAAGAGTTTCTGAGTGTGCTCGTGGTACCTGTACAGGAAATACTGGAACGGCGGATCGGCAGGATGCACCGGCATCCCGGTCCAATATGGCTGGCCGAGGTCGTATACCTTCCCTTTCCCGATCAGATTTATCATGTCAGAAGTGAGGTCTGTCACAGTTTCGACTTGGCGACTCCCGAATCATCTGAAAAAAACCTATCGCAGAGCGCATGCGTGCGAATCTCTAGAGCAGGGCTTGTGCCGCCAGTAAGATGCGCGGCCCGTTCGAGTCCCTGACATGCTGAAGTGCGGAAAGGTTTGGCCGATGGAGATCCGCTCCCGATGTCCAATGCGCAACGGCATCCTCGAGACCAGATATGACATGCGGGGTGAATTTCCTGCCAAGCCCTGGAAGGAGAGCATCTGGGACTTCGCCGAGTTCCTTCCGCCCGTCAGGAGCGAGAACATCGTCTCTCTCGGTGAGGGATGGACCTCGTATCTGGAAGCACTGCCGCCGAGAATCTTCCACAGATACCGTTCACCGCTTTGACGGAATTGCATGCCGCGCTTGGGGTGGTCATACCTCGAGGCTGAGCCACCCTGGACCAACGAAAACGCTAAAACACCATTTCGCAGTGTCGCATACGTTTGAACCCAAAGAAGTTTGATTATTACGCTCCCGCAACTCTGAGGGAGGCAATTAGGATTCTTCACACCAACGAAGATTCGAAGGTGCTCGCTGGAGGGCAGAGCTTGCTCGCTCTGATGAAGCTCCGGCTCGCTGCCCCGGCTGCGCTGGTCGACCTGACTGCAGTGCAGGACGACCTCTCCTATGTCAGGGACGAGAAGAAGCACCTAGCCATCGGCGCCTTGACTTCTCACGACACCATAGAGCACGACCAGAAAATCGGCAGGTCATTTCCGATACTAAGGGACGCAGCGAGCAAGATTGGAGACCAGCAGGTCCGCAACCGCGGCACCATCGGAGGGACCTGCTGCCACGCCGACCCCGCATCCGACATTCCCACTGCGCTGCTCGCGCTCAACCCTCAGTTCGTCGTCAGAGGCCCAAGGGGGGAAAGGCGGATTCCAGCTTCGAAATTCTTCGTGGATACGTTCACCACCTCTGTCGCAAGAGACGAGATACTCATAGAAATCCGAATCCCCTACCTCCCCAGAGGCTCTGGTTCGGCCTACGTCAAGCACAGCCGCAGAGAGGGTGACTTCGCGATTGTGAGCGCAGGGGTGGCGCTGATGCCCGGGCAGAAGGGGACATGCAGAGAGGTTCGGATTTCATTGGGCTCGGTAGCGGCGACCCCCATAAGGGCAAGGGAGGCTGAAGATTATCTCAAAGGGAAGAGAATGGTAGAGAGGGAATTCGAAAAGGCAGCGAAGTCGGCAAATACAGGGGCAGACCCGCCGTCAGACATGCACGGGAGCAGAGAGTACAGGATGGACATGATTGAGGTCTTTACCAAGCGGGCTCTGAAGCTAGCCATGAGCAGGATGTGACCAGACATTGCACTTCGAAGGAAACTTTGAGGTAAAGGCGCAGAGGCAGAAGGTCTTCGACCTCCTGATGGAACCTAAGAAGATCTCAGCGTGCATGCCGGACCTGCAGAAGCTTGACGTGAAGTCTCCGGACGATTTTACTGCAGTAATCAAGGCCGGTGTGGGTTTCATCAAGGGTGACTTCACATTTCATTTCACCATCCCCGAGAAGACCTCTCCGTCGCATGCGAAGCTTATTGGCCGTGGGACGGGCATCGGGAGCACGGTCGACTTGCAGACAATCCTTGACCTAGAGGAAACAAAGAAGGGGACCATGATGAAGTGGAGTGCTGAGGCTCTCGTGGGCGGGAGGATAGCGTCAGTGGGGCAAAGGTTGCTTAACGGTCAGGCAGAGAAGATAATCAAGCAGCTCTTCGCGTGTCTCCAGAAGCAGGTCGAGGGCATTTGACCCCGAATATGATTAAATAGGAACGAGGGGGCAGAACCAATCGCTTCGATGAAGGGTGCCTCCCGGACAAGCAGGTCAATTACAAAGAACCAGATGGCAAAGGTAAGTCTTCGTGTAAATGGAAAGAAGGTCACGGGGACCACGGACTCCCGCACGCTTCTTGTCTATTTCCTAAGAGAAGAGCTCAACCTGACCGGGACTCACATCGGGTGCGACACTGGACACTGCGGCGCATGCACTATCATGATGAACGGCAAAACGGCGAAATCGTGCATGGTCCTCGCCGTCCAGGCTGACGGCGCGGACATCACCACGGTAGAGGGGCTGGCTGAAGGGGACAAACTCCACCCGTTACAGGAAGCTTTCTGGGAGAACCATGGGCTCCAGTGCGGATACTGCACCCCAGGGATGCTGATGTCCTCCCTCTTCCTGCTTCAGAGGAACCCTGATCCAACTGAAGAGGAGATTCGGAGGGCCATAGAGGGGAACCTGTGCAGGTGCACAGGTTACGTGAACATCGTCAAATCCGTGAAAGCCGCTGCGAAGATGATGGGCAGCGGTAGTGCCAGCTCCAAGCAAGCATCGAGATAGTCCAGACCCTACTAACGGGAAAGTAGGCGGTAGACCTTCTCGGGTGTAATGGGCAGCTCGAGGAACTTTACGTCAAGCTCTGAAAGTGCGTCGTCAACGGCGTTGGCTAGAGCTCCAGCCGTCGGTATGGCCGCTCCCTCTCCCATCCCCTTGAACCCTCCGATGTTGAGCGACGGTGTCTCCGTGAAATCGTGTATGACTTCAGGCATCACCGTAGCGGTGGGGAGCAGGTAGTCCACGAAGGTGGATGACTGGAGCTGGCCGTCTTCGCCGTATACGAGGTCTTCGAACATCGCGCCCCCGATGCCGTGGGCCAGGGACCCGTGTATCTGCCCCTCTACAGTCAACGGATTCACAATTACTCCGCTATCGTCGACCATGAAATACTTGAGAAGCTTCACGACTCCGGTTTCCCTGTCGACTTCGACTTGGGCTAGGTGGCTCGCAAAACTGCACGTCGTCCGTGTCTCCGGCTCGTAGTAGGAAATCACGTCCAAGCCAGGTTCCATGCCCTCAGGAAGCCTTGACGAGAACCTAAGCGCGAGTTTCGCTATTTCACGGAGTGTCGTAGACTTCCCGGTCCTTTTCGAGGTGACGATGCTCTTCCCCATCTCAAGGTCCTCCGCCGCCTCGTTCAGCATGTGAGCTGCAACATGCAGTATCTTGTCCCTAAGCTTCCTCGATGCTTTGATGCACGCGCCGCCCGTCGCCACAGTCGATCTGCTGGCCCATGCTCCCCAACCGTAAGGTGCGTTCTCTGTGTCCCCCTCCGAGACGTAGACATCGTCGAAGTCTGCCCCGAGTGCGTCAGAGATTATCTGCGCAAACACCGTCTCATGTGCCTGACCCTGGCTGGCAGTCCCAAGGCGGGCGCTCACCTTCCCCGATGGATCGATGGACAGATGACATGACTCCCATCCTCCCACCGACCATCCCAACGGCCCCTGAAGCCGGCTGGATGCCGGTGCCGTGTATTCGACATAGCAGGCGATTCCCAAGCCCACCAACCTCCCCTCCTTCCTCAGCCTTGTCTGCTCTTTCTTCAGTGACTCGTAGTCCGCAAGGGAGAGCGTCCGCTCGAGGTTGCTACGGTAGTCTCCTGAATCATAGAACACCCCGATGGGGGTGGTCCACGGCATCTCCTCCGGGGCAATCATGTTCTTGAGCCGAACTTCCACCGGAGACATGCCCAATTTCCGGGCGATGATGTCCATCATCCGTTCCATGACGTAGGCGGCGACGGGCCGGCCGAAACCTCTGTGGGGGCCGCAGGGGCCCTTGTTCGTCGCGACACACCAGAGATCAAAGTCATAGTAGCGGAGCCGGTATGGCCCCGGGATGGAGGCCGACGCGAGCATGGCCGGCTGGACCTCTGTCCAGAACATCCCCGACGCTCCGAAGTCGGCGACTATCTTGTCCCGCACCGCAAGCAGGGTGCCGTCCTTCTTTACCGCGCACTCGATCTCATGCACCTGCTGTCTCTCATGCCCGGCCACCATCAGATGCTCCCGCCTCTCTTCGACCCACTTGACCGGTCTTCCAAGCTTCATTGAAAGTATGACCACGCTTACCTCGTCGGGAAAGATCGCTGACTTGATCCCGAATCCTCCGCCCACGTTCGGCGCAATTACCCTGATCCTGTTCTCGGGGAATCCCAACACCTCCGACAGGAAGGTCCTCATTACGTGGGGGAACTGGGTCGATGCCCATACCGTTAGGTAGTCCTTCTCCCTGTCGTAGCTCGCCACCACTCCCCGATTCTCGATTGGCGTAGGGGAGTACCTGTTACTAACGAGGCGCTCTTTTACGACCATGTCGGCCTCGGCGAACGCTTCCGATGTTCCTTCGGACCTGAAGGCATCGTGGAAGATCACGTTGTCCCCCCACTTCTCATAGAGGAGGGGCGTTCCAGGTCTCATGGCCTTCTCTGCGTCGACGACGGGAGGGAGAGGCTCGTAGTCAACATCGATCAGCTCCAAGGCGTCTTCCGCGACCTCCCGGTCTATTGCTGCCACAACCGCGACCGGCTCCCCCACATACCTCACCTTCTCGACTGCCAGGGAGTACCTCTCCGGCTGGCGCAACCCGGGGAGCTTCATCCAGTGGACGAGTTGCTTTGCGCCTTCCTTCCCCGTGAGAACTGCGATGACGCCGGGAAGTTCCAACGCCTTCGTCGAGTCTATGTTCCTGATCAAGGCGTGGGCGTAGGGGCTCCTGAGGAATGCCGCACGGATCATCTTCGGCAGTTTGATGTCATCAACGTAGACACCCAGCCCCTGAACCAGGGGGAGGTCCTTTCTCGGTTTGATTCTTTGGCCAACCATCCTCGCCCCTGACTGAATCTCCTCCTTTTCGAGCGAGAGAACACCGCTCTCAGCGGACATTTACCTTCACGGCCCCCTATTCGGCTCCAGATCTCGACCCGCGACCCCTCGGATGGGAGGTGACGTCACTGGCGACAAGGGCGTACACTCTGGCGCAGTCGACGAGGCTCGGGATGTGCATCGTCCCTCTCGTCTCCTTCCCGGGTCCCCCCGATGGGCCATAGTTGACGGCAACCACACCGTGCCTGGTCAGGATGTTGGCGTCAGACGACCAGGAGAAGTAGACATTCTCCACAGGTTTGTTGAAAACCGCCTTGTGCCATTTTCCTATTGACTTGCATAACTGCTCGTCAGGACTAACCTGGGACCAGGCATCGGTCAAGTAAAGCTCGAGTTCGGGTGACACGCCGTGCTTCTTTCCTGCTGCTTCCAGGGCCTTCGAGAGATCCTGTTTGATGTCCAATGGATGGTGTGGAGGAGGGAATCTGACGTCGAGATACAGGTTGCAGAAAGACGGTGTCCGTGAGGCTCTCCAGGGCCACCCTCCTTCGATTGAACCGAAGTTCACCGTCGGCTTCGTCCCCATGTACGTGAACCTGGATTGATACCCCGGGACCCATCTGTCGATTTCCCCGATCAACAAACTCATCTTTTGAATGGTATTCGAGATCCCGCCAGCGTGCCCCGTGTGTACCAAGGACCCCGTAAGTCCGATTCTGAACCAGCAGCTTCCGCTGTGGGAAGTCATGAGTCTGAGCCCGGTTGGCTCTCCAAGGACAGCGTAGTCCGCGGTCCCGCCGTGCGCCACGAGGTAGGAGGTGCCGAATCCGTACCCTCTGTACTCGGGCCCTCTGTATTTTCCCACCTGAGTCTTCTCAATCTCGCCGACGACCCCGGCTACCACCACGTCCCCACCAAGATTGTGTCCCGAATCCTGGAGGCTCCTGACGGCCGCCACGTAGGCTGCGAGCGCAGACTTCATGTTGAACGCCCCCATTCCGTGAATCCAGTCGCCCTCGATGCGCCCCCATGGCGGTTCGAAGCTATAGACAGGGGAGATCGCCTTCAGGACCTCGGGGGATTCGCTCGCGGCGAACGAGGTATCAAGATGACCGTTGAACATAAGGGTCGCCTTGCTCGAGTCTGTTCCCCTGAGTGCTCCGAGAACGTTGTACCTGCCTTGTTCGACCTCCTGCAAAGTAACCTTCATCCCAAGGGCTCTGAGCTTGGACGCGTACAGCTCTCCCACTTCCCCTTCTCTGCCGGTCGGGCTGTCGACATTTACCAGGTCTAGTGCGTCCTGAACGAGCTTGTGTCGATCAATCTTCGGTAGCTCCGTGCTATGAGGCATTCATAGCACCTGGCTCCCGGGTGGCTGGGCACTAGTGCGCGGCGGCTTCCGAGGCACGCCCAATCGCCCATTTCACGACTTAAAAACGCAGTGCGCGTCCGGTGGCTTGTGCCGGGTACCATCGCAAGGGGAAGAGTCGCCGATGGCGTTCTGAGGATCGAACTGGACAGCGCCGACAAGATGAACATCCTAAGCGTCGAGACGAGGAGGGGGATCATGGACGCCATGAAGGCGCACGAATCAGACGACCGAATCTGCTGCGTTGTGATTTCCTCCCTAGGGAAGGTCTTCAGCGCCGGGGCTGACCTCAGACAATTGGTCAGGCTCGATAGGAAGGGCGCCAGGACCTATTCCAAGTTCGTCCTTGCTTTCCTAGATTACGTTGAGAATTACCCGAGACCAACCATTGGTGTGGTTGATGGGGTCGCTGTGGGAGGGGGACTTGAACTGCTGATGACTCTAGACATGGTGATCGCCACCCCGAGGTCAAGCTTTGGCCAGACGGAATTGAACGTGGGATTGATCCCCGGTGGGGGGGGCTCACAAAGACTTCCCAGAATTGTCGGCATCAGAAAAGCGAAAGAGATGATTTACACCGGGAACCTCCTATCCGCTGAAGAAGCGTTGAGATCAGGTCTTCTGACAAAGGTGGTCGACCCCGACGATCTTCAAGACGAGTTATCAAAGATATTCGAGAGGTTGAAATCGAAGAACCAGAGTAACCTCCGATTGGTCAAGAAGTTGATCAACGAGGGGTTCGGGGGTGGACTGCACAGCGGCCTCGAAAAGGAGTCCGGTGCATACTCGAAAGTACTCGGCAGCAGGCTAACCAAAGCGGACATCAATAGATTCCTCGAGAGAAGGAACCGGTCCTGAAATCCTGTTTCTGGGGCAGCTAGGAGGATTTGCTTTTCTGGGCGAGGACTTCGGCCACCATGGCCTTGAAGTCCGCGTCATCGACCTTCGACTTGGTCTCCTCGGCCCTCGCTTTCACTCTCGCCAGCAGTTCCTCTACCTGATCATCGGTCGCGCTGATGCCGAGTTCCTTGAGCTTCCACTTGATTGAATGGGCTCCTGATTTCTTCCCGATGAACACCCCATGTTTGTTTCCGACTATATCGGGTAGGTAGGCCTCCGAGCCCAGGTTGTATTTCATCCATCCCGCGATCGATATTCCAGCCTCTCTGGTGAACACGCGGTCACCGACCACCGCCTTGTTTGGGGCCAGGGGAAACCTCGTGTACCGCTGCACCAGCTCAGAGAGCTCCTTGAACTTCGAGAACTCGAGCCTGACTGGCTGTCCATAGAGGTACTTCAGGGCAAGCGCGACTTCTTCGAAACTCGCATTTCCTGCCCTTTCCCCTATGCCGTTGACAGAAGTGTGTACGACAGAGGCTCCGTTCTGGAGACCTGCGATCGCCACCGCCACACCGAGCCCAAAATCATTGTGAGTATGGACTTCCAGAGGTTCCTTTACCGTCTTCCGGATGCTGCTCACTAGTTTCCCAAAAGCCTCAGGGGATGCGCATCCGAACGTGTCTACAACGACGAAGGAATCGGGGTGGGCTTGTGCCGATACCTCGGAGAACAGACGCTTCAGGAAGGCTGGGTCTGCCCTCGTACCGTCGACTCCGAAAAATGCCGCCCATAGCCCATGCTGCTTCGCGTACGTGATAGCATCCACCGATTTTTCGATGACCTGCTCATAGGTCCACCCGAACTGCTTGAGCTTGGGGATCCCGACCGGACCCTCGCATATTATCCCCTCCACATCACACTTTAGGGCTGCATCTATGTCCTCCCGTGCCACCCGAGAGAAGGCTATGATCTTCGCACTGAGACCCAGTGAGGCTATCTCTTTGACGGCGTCCGAGTCTTCCTGTGAGACCTTGGGCATCCCCGCCTCAATTCTCTGCACTCCGATCTCGTCCAACTTCCTAGCAATCTCCACCTTTTCGGGCCTCCTGAGGACCACCCCAGGCGTCTGTTCCCCGTCTCGAAGAGTAACATCGTGAAACACCACCTCTTCAGGGAATTTGAATCCGGCCAGGACGTCGACATCGTAGTCGAAGTGACTTACCCAGCTCTCATCTCCTACCCATCTCCCTTTTTCGAACCCTTCCCCGTCGAGAGTAAATCCGTCCGCCTTGAGATTCCCCAAGTTGTCTTGAATCTCCTATTCTCGGATGGTCATGAAAAGAGTTTCGGCCGGGCGGCCCCAAGAAGCTAGGACCAGGGAGGCTCTCAGCGCGTTTTCATCCTGCCCAACATCCCCGGTTAAAGACAAACAACGGCGGGGAGGATTCCGGCGACCAAGAATTGGTTCGGATTCAAACCAAGGTACGGGGACGAATCGTGCGTCGCTAAACAAATCATAAAGAGATGAGAATGGGCTTTCGAGCGGTATCGAAGGCAAAACTTGAGCGAAACGGGAACCGGGAAGCTAGGGCGTTCTGCTCTATGGGCCGGGATGACGTTGACGATAGTTGCTTCGGTCCTTTGGGGAAGCACCTATCCTGTCATCCAGCAGGGGCTTGGCTACTACGACGCCTTCCAGATATCCTTCCTCAGAGCTCTTTTCGCAACGATAGCCCTCGTTATCTATTCCACTGTCAATCGGAAAACACGAACCCAGCTTTTCCAGGCTCCAGGTGACAGGAACTCTCTCCTGCTTCTCCTGGCGGCGTCGGCATTCGGTGCAGTCGGTTTCTGGACGTTTCTCAACCTATCAGTGCGTTACCTAGCCTCAGATACATCCTCGTTCCTGGTGGCATTGTATCCGTTAATCACCGTAGTCCTAGCCTCGTTTCTCCTTCGAGACAGGATAACCGTGGCGCGTGGGCTTGGGGTGGGGCTGGGCATATTCGGGACCTACGTAATAGTGGGATTCGGAGAGAGCGCCAGCTTCTCTGGGTCCAATCCCACCCTGGGCGCGCTAGTCGCCCTTGCGGCGGCTTTCTCTTGGTCCGCCTGTCTAATCACGACAAAGATTCTGATAGGCCGGAAGGACAAGAGGACAGGTTTCGAATACACTCCTGAGTTTGTCACGCTGAGCATCTTCTCGATATCGATCATTCCAACCTTTGTGATCGTCGTTCTGGCTGGCGATTGGAGGGGGCTTCTGAGCAGCTCAGTTCAGGGGTTCGCCATCGTCCTCTATCTGGGGGCGATCACTTCAGCCTTGGCATTCTTGATTTTCAACATGGGAATGAAGATCATAGGAGTTTCCCGTGCCGCAATCAATCAGCTTCTGTTTCCCATAGTCACCGTAGTGCTATCCTACTACATGTTTGGGGAGACAATCAACCTCGCAAGCGTCCTTGGGATTGCGCTGATTCTGCTAGGGGTGGCTGTAGCTCAACGTTAGGGACCGGGCTCAGCTCTTTCCCTTGATCTTCATGTAGATGTGCTGCGGGTTCTGGTGCGAGTCCGTTATCTCGATGCCGTACGGCCGCAGGGCGTCCTCGACGGCGTTGGCGATCGCTGCGATGGGCACCCCTCCCCCCTCACCTACGCCTCTTATTCCCTTGGGGGCAAACAATGACGGCGTTTCAATGCTGGAAGTCATGAGGTTGGGGATGTCCAGGGCCGTCGGGACGAGGTAGTCCACGAAGGTGCTGCTCTGAAGCTGCCCGTCTTCACCGTATTCGAAGCTCTCGAACATCGCGGCCCCGATTCCGTGGGCGGCTGCTCCGTGGACCTGCCCTTCGACGATCATGGGGTTGATCTGTCTGCCGCAGTCGTCTACTATGGCGTACTTGATGACCTTGAACTTCCCTGATTCCTTGTCAAGGTCAATGACCGCAGCGTGAGCCTGGTAGGAATAGGTCAGAGTCTGGTTCAATCTCCATTTCTCGTCAGGCAGTCCGAACTCCGGCTTCCAATAGTGGGTCGCGACCAGCCCGGGTTCCATCCCCTCTGGGAGAAGGACGTTGTTTACCCAGGCTACGTTCGCAACCTGCCAAAGGGGAATCTTCTTGCCTGACTTCTGGTCGACTACGTTGCCTTCGCTGAACGTGATGCCCACAGGGTCGGTTTGCATCAGGTGAGCGGCGATCTGGGCGACTTTGGTCTTCAGCTTTGTCGCTGCTCCGATGAGCGCTCCAGTCCCCATCACCGCCGAGCGGCTTGCGTAGGCACCGGACTGATGAGAGAAAGGATTGACGGCCGAATCGAACCCCATGATGACCGTGACCTGATCCGGGGAGACCCCGAACTCGTCGGCAACGATTTGGGAGGCGAATGTCTCGTGCCCCTGCCCCTGCGGAGTCATCCCCAGGGCGACCTGAATCTGCCCGAGGCCATCTATCGAGATCCTGGCCCCTTCCGAATTCCCCGAAAAGGGATTGTCAGGGGTGATTATCTTCACCTGACTGAAGTTATTGGTCCCAGAGTCGCTTTGTACTGCGAGCCCGATCCCGATCAGCTTCCCGCGCTTCCTCGAATCCTCTTGGAGCGCTCGCAATTCTGCATATCCTATCAGTTCCATCGCCTTCCTGAGAGCCCTCGGATAGTCCCCTCCGTCATACACGCCGCCGCTCGGCGTTTCGTAGGGCATCTCCTCCGGGCGTATCAGATTCTTCTCCCTGACGACCGCCGGATCCAGTCCCAGTTCTCGCGCGACTATGTCGACGGAGCGCTCTATCATCCAAAGGTGCTGCATCCTCGAGTAGCCCCTGTTGGGTCCAACGGGACACTTGTTGGTCATCGACTGGAAGAACTCCATCCGGAAATCCTTGAAACGGTAGCACCCCGGGGTCACCTGCGCCCAGATGGTGGCCCCCGCGGGCTCGTAGCGCGTGAAGGCGCCCACATCGTCCCAGGCCTTCACGTTGAGTCCCAGTATGGTCCCATCCTTCATCACCGGAATTTCGACCTCGAAGGTGCGCTCGTTGCCATGGTTGGCCGCGAGTAGGTGCTCTGACCTTTCTTCAATCCACTTGACAGGGCGCCCTGCCTTCATTGCAAGGAGGCTGACCAGTACCATGTAGGGGTAGCTGATTATCTTGGTCCCGAACCCGCCCCCTGTGTCCCCTGTAATCATCCTGATTTTGTTCGAAGGGAACTTCATGGCAAACGAAATCCAAGGTATGCAGAACATGGGCATCTGATTGTTGTTATAGATGTTGAGGAAACCCGTTGCCTTGTCGTAGTGAGAAAGCGCAGCGTTGTTCTCAATCGGCGTGGAGCTGAACCTATGGAAATGAAGCGTCTTCTTGATTAGCCTGTCGGCCCGCTTCGCCGCGCCTTCTATGTCACCGTAGTTCCAAACGCCCCTGAAGACCAGGTTGGACCCGACCTCGTCGTGTATGACCGGGGCCGTGGGGCTCAGGGATTCCCTCGCGTTAAGGACGTGGTCGAGGGGCTCGTAGTCGACCTCGATAAGCTCCAGAGCGTCCTCCGCGATGGCCTTCGTTTCGGCAACAACCGCGACCACGGGTTCTCCCACATAACAGACCTGCCCGACCGCAAGGCAGTAGTCCTTGAGTTTGTTTGCGGGAGCAGCTGAAATCTGGAGGAACGGGTCGGTTTCTTTCGCAACCTCTTCCCCCGCCAAAGTGCAGATAACACCCGGCATGGCTTCAGCCTTCGAAACATCAACCCTGATGATTCTGGCATGAGCGTGAGGGCTGCGCAAAATGGCGGCATGAGCCATCCGGGGGAGCCTCACGTCATCGACAAACTTTCCAAGACCAGTAAGGAGCCTGGGGTCCTCCTTCCGCTTGACACGTTTGCCCATCCAGGTTTCCGATTTTTTCGCGACTAATTCGGCGACTGTGGACAAATGGAGCTACCCCGCGCCGAGGGGCCGGAGGTTCTTCAACTCGGTTGCGCCCCGCATTTTATGAGCCATCCCATTTCGTCGGACAATATAGCTGTTCGGCCTGGAGACTGACCAGGTGACTGTGTCTTGGTGAACCGGACCAACCCTGAATTGAATGGGCATTGTGGGGGATTCCCCAACGATGTCCCCCCATCTGCGCAGTTCTGACACACTTGCAGTACGACGCCATCAATCATGATTTGTCTCGCCGTCGTTATCGACCTTCCATGCGAAAGTCCGGTGAAGATGAGGCCCGTGGTCTTCACCATGGAACCCAACAAAGAGCTGCGTTGGATCGGGCATCTTGGAGTTACTGGCATTTTCGACGGCGGGCGCATTCTTCGAGCTAAAGCCTTGGGGATGCGCGAAAGCTGCGCCTGTCCAGACAGAGCTGTTCGGAGGGATTCTTCTTCCACTGCTTACTGGAATGCTAAGGAAAGAGACCGCCAGAGGGCTAACCGAGATGCATCGGGCCACAAAGAGAGGGCGGAGAATAGCCTGTCTGATTTTCTCCCCCCGAAGACAACCCTAAAGCCGTGAAAGGAGGGTGCAGGCCCTCGGGAAGGGGCACTGTGGACAAAGGTCGGTCGGGCAGGGGGATTGCAACTCGAACCAACACTTGGACGGGAGGCGCTCCGTACGTGATGGCGTTCATTGTCACAGTTCTTTGGTCTTCTTCCTACGTGCTGATAAAATGGGGACTGGCGGAAATCCCTCCTCTTTTCTTTGCTACCGTCAGATACACTCTCGCCTTCTGCATTCTCCTGGCGCTGGATATTGCTATGGGGACGAGCAGAACCGGGAAAGGCACCTGGGGCAGCAAGCAAACCATCCTGCTTGTCCTCGCCGGTCTCGGCGGGTATACAATCGCCCAAGGGCTCCAGTTCGTGGGCCTGTACTACCTCCCTGCGATAACCACTAGCTTCCTGATCAACTTCAATCCGTTCTTCGTTCTGATACTAGGCGTCTGGCTGCTTCGCGAGGGTACCTCAATCACCCAACTGGGGGGCCTAGGGATTGCCCTGCTTGGGGCCTGGGCATTCTTCAGCCAACAGGGGCCGATGGGGGGACAGGCCTTCGGCATCCTGATAGTGATCATTTCGGGCCTGGGCTGGGCGTGCTACGTCGTGGTAGTACGGATGCTTCAGCGGTCTGGAAACGTGGACTCGCTTCGGCTAACTACCGCAACCGTTGGCATAGGTGTGGTCGGGATGATTGCTTTGACAGTCGTGACGGGCCAGTACGCTCCCCTCACGCCGAGGGGCATCCTGATCATCGTTTGGCTTGCGACCGCGAACACAGTCCTTGCTTTTTTCATCTGGAACTGGTGCCTCAAATCCATCCCGGCCTATGAGCTCACGGTGTTTCAGGACCTCATGCTGGTGGAGACAGCCATCTTCGCCTTTGTGTTCCTGCAGGAGGCCATCACGCCGCTCATGGTGGGAGGAATGGCACTTGTCACGATTGGGGTGTTGGTGGTACAGCTCAGGGCCAGTAGAGGGATGCCCCGCCTCCCGAAGTCTCTGCCTTAGTCCGAGTCCCTCTTGACGGGGGAAACTAGCACGTTCGTCAGATTCTGGGACGACCTCCAGTCTTCTGCGGGATTCCTAGCACATAGCGAGGGCGCACGCAGCCGCGGTGACGATTCCCAAGTTGACTGTGTGTTGATTTGGCAAATCCTATTCTATTGACGCCGTTCCAAAAAATAGGTTTTTGTGCAGGCCCCGTCAGGCGTGGTTCGGAAATGGAAGTACAGAAGGGCCCGGGATTGAAGTACTGGGGGACTCTCCTGGTCGTTGTGGTCATCGCCATCCTGGGTACCTATGCCGCAGTCTCTCTGATGCGCACGGGTGCAACGACCACCTCGAGCTCTGACCAGTCTCTGATCAACTCGCTCGAAAGCCAGAACGCTCAGCTGGAGAGCGAGCTCGCGTCGAGGACCCAAATCTCCAACGGGACAGTCCTAGGCCTTGACACTGTCAAGATTTACCAAGCCGACTCCACCGGCGTCGTGACCGTCCAAGGCACTGAGTCTTCGGGTGGGATTAACGCGACTGTCCTTGGTTCAGGGTTCGTGATGAACTTCTCGGGGTCTGAATACATAGCGACAAACTACCACGTCGTCAAGGGTGTCAGCGGCATCACGGTCACCTTCCAGGACGGAGACGCCTACCCTGCGACCGTGGTCGGGAGCGACGGGTACAGTGACCTTGCGGTCCTGAAGCTGACGGCCCCAGCATCAGAGTTTCATCCCCTGAAGGTCATCAGCTCCTCAACGCTGGTTGTCGGCGAGCCAGTCGCCGCCATTGGGAATCCATTGGGTCTGTCGGGATCCATGACTGTCGGCATCGTGAGCCAGCTGGGGAGGACCATTTCCGAGTCATTGGCTGGGAACTTCGCCATCGCGAATGTCATCCAGTTCAGCGCCCAAATCAACCCGGGGAACTCCGGCGGCCCGCTGCTGAATTCCAACGGGGAGGTCGTGGGCATAACTACGGCGGTAGCCCTGAGCTCGTCGGGAGTACCCTCTCAGGGAGTGGGATTCGCGATCCCCTCCGACACGATACTGAAGGAGCTGGCATCGCTTGTCTCGACAGGCAGCTTCAACTTGCACGCGTTCATGGGGATATCCGGGGCCGACATGAACTACCAGCTCGGTCAGTTGCAGAAGACAAACTACACCTATGGTGTGCTGATTGAGAACCTGACCAGTGGTGGGCCTGCCCAGAAGGCGGGGCTGCAGGCGGGCACCCAGACCGTCACGGTGCAGGGATCGACCTACCTCATCGGCGGGGACATCATACTTTCGATAAATGGCACCAAGCTAGTCAACACGGACGCCCTCTCCACCTACCTGGCCGAGTACTGCCTGCCAGGGGAGACATTGGCGCTGCACATAATCAGGGGCGGGCAGCCGGTGACCGTTGATCTGGTCCTCGGAACGAGGCCCCCTCCCCCCGCGTAGCTTTCGGGACCAAAGCCGCGTCAGTAATCTCCAGGTAGCCCGAGTCCCCCCTCCAGTGCTTTTCCGACGAGCGGATTTCAATCGGTTTTGAGAAGAATGGGGCATCTAAGACGAATGTCTCTCCTTCTCCCCCTTCGAGTCCCACATGGAACCTGAACCTCCGGCCCAAAGCGACGAGCTCGTCAATGCTGTTCTGGTCGAGCCTCCTGCCGAGCCAGGTCTGGTCCAGGCCGAGTGCTGACACGCTAACGATCACGACCTCGAACCCGTCTGCGACGAGGCGGCGCAGGTGGGTCTCCGGGTCGATTCCCCACAGCGGAGAGACACATTTCAGGGAGAGGCGGTCGCAGATTTTTTCGACCCTCGTCTTCTGGTAGACGCTTGCCAGGGCGCCCGTGTAGACTCCCTCTAGTCCGAACCTCCCCTTGGCATTGGAGAGAGCGCGCTCCAGATCCGCCAGCTCCTCTTCCTTGACCCCCTCAGTTCTCTCTGTTAGGAGAGGGACGCCTATGGACTCCGCCTGCATCGCAGTCCACCTCAGGTTGGGGAAGTGGAACATGTACGACATTTCTGACCTAGGGAAGAGCGTCACCAGACAGACGAGCTCGTCCTTCTTCGAGGCGACCCAGGCAGCGAAGGCCGAGTCCTTCCCTCCGGAGAAGAGCGCACCCACCCGCGTTTCAGTTCACTGAGATGCAGTAGGGTTTCAAGCTATTAAATAGACGGAACTGGGTCGCATTTTCGATGCTCGACTCCCTTAGAGAGGGCCTCCAAGCGGCAGTGAAGAAGCTCGTTGGCTCGAATGTGGTCGACGAGAAGGTCACCAAGGAATTCGTCCGTGACCTGCAGAGGGCCCTCATCCAGTCCGACGTCAACGTCAGGATAGCGCTGGAGGTCACCGAAAGGGTCCAGAAGCGCGCCTTGGAGGAGAGGGCTCCCGGCGGCGTAACGAAGAAGGATCAGATTGTGTCGATTCTCTACGAGGAGCTGGCCCGCCTCTTGGGAGGCGAAGGGGGCCCGCATCTCTCTAAGGACAGGACGAACGTTCTGGTGATGCTCGGCGTCCAGGGCTCCGGCAAGACGACCACCACCGCGAAGCTCGCCCGGCTCTACACAAAGCGCGGATTCAAGGTTGGAGTGGTGGCCGCCGACACCTTCAGGCCGGGGGCGGTAGCCCAGCTGAAGACCCTGGTCGCATCGTCAGGCGTGGAAGTGCACAGCGACGAGAAAGAAAAGGACTCGGTAAAGATCGCGAAGGAGGGAAAGAAGCGCTTCGCGGAGACGAAGAACATGGTGATCATCGATACGGCGGGGAGGCACAAGGAGGAGAAGGGGCTCCTGCAGGAGATGAAGGATGTGGTAGGCGCGGTGAGACCAGACGTCACAGTGCTCGTCATTGACGGGACGATCGGGCAGCAATGCTACAATCAGGCGCTGGCGTTCCACCAAGCTGCCCCCGTCGGCGGGATAATCGTCACGAAGCTCGACGGCGCAGCTAAGGGGGGCGGTGCACTGGCCGCTTCAGCGGCGACAGGTGCCAAGATCTTCTTCATCGGCACGGGCGAAAGAATTGATGACCTGGAGGAGTTCGTGCCCACCAGGTTCGTGGGGCGCCTCCTTGGCATGGGAGATCTGAAGGCGCTCATGGACATGGTGAGGGACGCTGAGGTCGTCGTTGACGAGAAGATGACCCAGCGAATGATGTCTGGGAAGATGACGATGAACGACCTCCTGGTCCAGTTCGAACAGATGAAGAAGTTCGGGTCACTGAAGAAGGTCCTGGAGCACATCCCCGGGTTCTCTGGGCAGGTCGACGCTAAGGAGCTTGACAAGGCCGAGGGCAGGGTCACTGTATACAAGTCGATCATCCAGTCGATGACCGGCGAGGAGAAAGCAGACCCGGAGAT
>Ga0187777_10000827_pt1 | contig 20262 bp, 20 predicted proteins | sample 1015_Q2_SP5_10_M_FD_132416 | JGI IMG/M metagenome (GOLD analysis project Ga0187777, IMG submission 132416) | Tropical peat soil microbial communities from peatlands in Department of Meta, Colombia - 1015_Q2_SP5_10_MG | ecosystem: Environmental > Terrestrial > Soil > Wetlands > Peat | place... | reverse complement strand
TGGCACCAGGTATTGCCGTCGCCCGTGGCGTTGCCGAGCGCGAATCCCGGCGGCAGGCCCTTGGCTTTCATTCCCTGGCAAAGCTTCAGGAATCCCGCCATGTCCTTGGGGAACGTCTCGAAGCCCGCCGCTCTCATCGCGCTGATGCGATAGTTCAAGCACGCACCCGCAGCGCCCATGTTGATCGCGACCCACCTTCCCTTGTGCGTGCAATACGCCTTGGCGACGTCGTACCAGCCGCCGTACTTCGCGCCGAGGTAATTGGCGAGGTCGGTCACGTCGACCAGCTTTTCAGGATACTGGTGCGCGTCCTCGTATGTGCCGATGATGATGTCGGGACCGGCACCGGTGTTGGCCGCCACGACCGCCTTGGGACGCACGTCCTCCCAGCCCTCCGCGTCGATCCGCACCTCGATGCCCGTTGCCTGCGTGAACTTCTTGGTGTTCTCGGCCCACATGTCCTCGTCGCCTTGGACGAAACGCTTCCAGCGCAGCAACCGGAGCTTTGCGCCTTTCTCGGGCATTACCTTGAATTGCTGAGCGGCAGCCTCGGTCGACAACAATGCCGAGCCGGATCCTAGTGCGGTACTTGCTGCCACGCCCGCGGTGGCTTTGAGAAAATCGCGACGCTTGAACTTGCTCATGCTGTCCTCCTCAGAAAAAGCTGCTCTGCGTTTGATATGGGTCGTGCTGACTCGATGCAAATCATGCGGCCAGTCGCGCGCCACTGGCCGCGTCGAACAAGTGGGCCCTGCTAAGGTCCGGGTTCAGTCTGATCCGGTCGCCGGCGCGACAAGTCACCCGGTCGCGAATGAGCGAAGCGAGTTCCTGCCCGTTGAACCGGCAATAGAGCTGCGTATCGGCCCCGGTGGGCTCGACGACCACGACCTCGGCGGGCAATCCGCTGCCCTCGGTGAGCATGCAATGCTCGGGGCGTATGCCGTAAAGAACTTTCTGCCCGTCGCTGGCCCTGGCGCCGTGGGGCAGCGGCAGCGTGACGTTTCCGGCGAACTCGATCCGGGCGTTGCCTCCGCTGGTGCGCGCCGTCCCGGGCACCATGTTCATCGCCGGTGAGCCGATGAAACCGGCCACGAAGGTGTTGCTGGGCTGATCGTAGAGCGATAGAGGGTCCCCCTGCTGCTCGACGACGCCATCCCTCATGACCACGATCTTGTCTGCCATGGTCATCGCCTCGATCTGGTCGTGCGTGACGTAGATCGAGGTCGTCTTCAACCGCTGGTGCAGCTCCCTGATCTCGGTGCGCATCTGCACGCGCAGTTTCGCATCGAGGTTCGACAGCGGCTCATCGAAGAGAAACACCTGCGGGTCGCGCACGATCGCGCGCCCCATGGCCACGCGCTGGCGCTGGCCGCCGGAGAGCTGCCGCGGATAGCGATCCAGGAGCTGCGCGAGCCCGAGTATCTCGGCGGCCTTGTTCACCCGTGCATCGATGTCGGTCTTCGGCTTCTTGGCGAGCATCAGCGCGAAGGACATGTTATCGCGTACCGTCATGTGCGGATACAGGGCGTAGTTCTGAAACACCATGGCGATGTCCCGCTCCTTCGGCGGAACGCGGTTGACGACGACTCCGCCGATCGCAATCTCGCCGGCGCTGATCTCCTCCAAGCCAGCGATCATGCGCAGCAACGTCGATTTGCCACAGCCCGAGGGCCCGACCAGGACGCAGAACTCCTCGTCGGCGACGTCGACGTCGACACCGCGGATGACGTGGGTCGAGCCGAAGTGCTTGTGCACGGCGTTGATCGTTACCGCTGCCACCGCCCCTCCTAATCCCGGCCTCTCGTGTGCTGGCGTGTTAGCGCTTCGACTGCCGCGACCCTGGCAACACCACGTAGTCCGGTTTCCCGCGCTCAAGCCAGCTCACGATGTTCTGCGCCGCCTTGCGCCGCAACTCCATCTCCGCCTGCACACTGAAGAAGGCCGCGTGCGGCGTCAGTATGATCCTGGGGTGGCCGAGCAGTCCGGAATCGGCCGGTACCGGCTCGACCGGCAGGACATCCAGCGCGGCACCGGCAAGTATTCCATTACCGAGTGCGGCAAGCAAATCGTCGGTATCGACGATCGCTCCGCGCGCGGTGTTGACGAGCCACGATCCCGGCCGCATCCGCGAGAGCAGCGCGCTTCCAACCATGTTGCGTGTCTCGGCGGTGAGCGGGGTGTGAATGCTGACGAGGTCCGCGGCTGCGAACAGGGTCGCGGCATCGGCGGCGCGCTCCACGTAGGCGGGAAAGTCGCCATCGATCAGATACGGGTCGCAGGCGAGGACCCGCCTGAAGATGTTTCGCGACAAGTGCGCCATGCGCTTGCCGATCCGCCCCAGCCCGAGGATGCCGAGCGTGAGCTCGCTCGCGCGGCGCAGCGGCCCGGACGACAGATAGTGCCAGCGGCCGGCTCGCACGTCGCGATCGTAGGCGAGCACGTTGCGCACCAGCGCGAGGGCGAGCGCCAAGGCGTGCGTCGCCACCTCGCCGACGCCGTAGTCCGGCGAATTAGCCACCCAGACGCCGTGGCGGGCGCACGCCTCGGTGTCGATCGTATCGAAGCCGGCGCCGATACGGCTCACGATGCCGAGATCCGGAAGCGCGGCGACGACGCGCTCGGTGATCGGCGCATACTGCAGCAGGATCGCGACGCAGCCGGAGGCAGCCTCGATCACCTGCTCCTCGCTGCTGCACTGAGCCGCAACCATCTCCACGCCCGCGGTCCCGAACAGCCCACGCTCGAGATCGAGGTTCGGAAAATCGTGATCGGAGAACAGAATCCTGGGCATGTTCGCGCGCTAGGAGGACGTGCGGCGCCGCAAAGGTACGTGGGCGCCCCGGCAGGGTCAAGCATCGACGCGCATCCGCGCCGCATCCCGGCCCCGCGGGAGCCTGCAGCTTATAATCGCCGCGATTGCCGACCGCCTTTACTCCGAACGCGACCATGCCTTCACCGCTGCAGACGACCATCGCTGGCAGCTTGCCCAAGCCCGCGTGGCTTTCGCCCCCCGCCCAGCTGTGGGCGCCCTGGCTTCTGCGCGACGAGCGCCTCGTCGAGGGCAAGCGGGATGCCGTGCGACTCGCGCTGCTAGACCAGGAGCAGGCCGGCATCGACATCGTCACCGACGGCGAGCAGACGCGGCGGCACTTCGTCACCACCTTCATCGAGAACCTCGAGGGCGTGGATTTCGAGCACAAGCGAACCGTCCACATCCGCAACCGCTATGACGCCGAGGTGCCGGTCGTCGTCGGCGCGGTCGCCCGCCGGCATCCGGTCTTCGTCGACGACGCACGCTTCCTGCGCGCCGCGACCACGCATCGGATCAAGTACACCCTGCCGGGCCCCATGACCATGGTCGACACGCTCTACGACGCCCACTATGGCAGCCGCGAGCAGCTCGCCTGGGCGTTCGCCGAGATCCTCAACGACGAAGCCCGCGCCATCGAGGCGGAGGGCATCGACGTGATCCAGTTCGACGAGCCGGCGTTCAATGTGTACTTCGACGAGGTTCGAGACTGGGGGGTGCGCGCCCTGGAGCGCGCCGCGCAGGGCCTCAGATGCAACACCGCCGTGCACATCTGCTACGGCTACGGCATCCAGGCCAACATCGACTGGAAAAAGACGTTGGGCGCCGAGTGGCGACAGTACGAAAACACCTTCCCGTTGCTCGCCGGGTCGAAGATCGACCAGGTCTCGCTGGAGTGCGCCAACTCCCACGTGCCGCTGGAGCTGATCGCGCTTCTCGAGGGCAAGGACGTGCTCGTCGGCGCGATCGACGTGGCAACCGCCCGGGTGGAGACCCCCGAGGAGGTCGCCGCCACGATCCGCGCGGCGCTCAAGTACGTGTCCCCGGAACGGCTCTACCCCTGTACCAACTGCGGCATGGTGCCGCTGTCGCGCGAGGTCGCACGGGCCAAGCTACGGGCGCTGGGCGCCGGGGCAGAGCTTGCCCGGCGCGATCTGCGCCGGCGGGCGACGCGGCGATCCCGTGCCGCCCGTGGCGCCGTTTGACCGGGACCGCGCCGCCGCGTATAGTCCGCTTCGTGTTTTATTTCAAGTACTAAAGCACGACCGTTCCAGCTCGCTGGCGGGCGCGGAAAAGCCGTACTTTTCTGTCCTTGAGATCGAAACATCGGCCGGGTTTCGACCGCACTTCATATGAATTGAGGAATTGAAAGACATGCCCACTGGAACGGTAAAGTGGTTTAACGACGCCAAGGGTTACGGCTTCATTACACCCGACGGCGGAGGGGAAGATCTGTTCGCGCACTTCTCGGCAATCAACATGCCGGGCTTCAAGTCGCTCAAAGAAGGACAGAAGGTGAGCTTCGAGGTTACGCAAGGCCCCAAGGGGAAACAGGCCTCGAACATTCAGACCGTCTAGGACGGCCTTCAGGCGGGAACAACTAGCCGGGCGAGAGCCCGGCTATTTTTTTTCCGCACCGGGCGCCTGAAGGAGAACCGTGTCGCCCGGCGCGTCGCCCTGGCGCCAGATGAGCCCGAGCATCGTCCCCAGCAGCGACCAGAACAGGAGGGCGTTGCCGAAGACGATGAGATCGTTGGTCGAATTCTTGATCAGCATGGCCAGCACGAGCGCGACGGCTGCGGCCGCCCAAGCCTTCTCGCGGTCGCCTCCATTCCGCGCGCGCTTTACCGCAAGGCGCAGGATCGCGACGTGCAGCCCGATCCACAGCGCTACCCCGATGATGCCGACCTGCAACAGCAGATCGAGAAGCACGTTGTGAGCATGCGTTGTGGCGTGGGCATCTATCTCGCGCAGCTCCGGGCTGTCGCCCAGGTTATAGGCCCGCGACGGGACGCTCCTCCCGAGTCCCACTCCAAGCCATGGGTGTCTCCCCACGAGCTCGGCGTATACCGCCCAGATCGCTGGCCGCGGATCGCTCATGATCATCTGCACTGCTGCGCTGCGATCAGCGGGTGGCGGGGCGGGCAGGCGCGCACGCGAGATGACCTCGAGGCTGATCGCCGAGACGACGATGCCCAGTAGCAGGATGAAAAGCGCGGATTTGACGTGCAGCCTGCCGCGCAGCAGGCCGAGCACGATGAGAAACCCCGCGAACGATACGGAGAGGGATACGAACAGGGTGCGGCTCTCGCTCATGAAGCCGATGGCTGCGAACACGGCGAGCCAGATGCCCGCTGCCCAGCGCCTCCAGCGCCGGCGTGAGGTAGTGAGCACGAGAAAAAGCGGGACGGCGATGAACGCAACGTAGGTGCTGGAGTCGGTCGGTTCGCCGGCCTTCCAGGCGAGCCAGCCCAGCGGTCCCGCAGCGGGCTCATCGCTTTTGGAATCGTATCCCGATACCGACGAGGCAAATATCGTGGCGAGACATAGCAGCGTGCCGGCCGCGCTGCCCGACACCACCGCAAGTCGGCCGCCCCGGAAGCGCATCAGGACAAAGCTCACCAGGAAGAGCACGAACGGATAGAATTGGTCCGTTCGGAAACTCTGAAAGGACACGTGCGGCAGCGCGGACCACGCGATCGACGCGGCGGCGAAGGACAGCCAGAACAGCCATGGCACGAAGCCTGGCACGTTGCGCCACGGGACGAGCCGGAATTGCAGCAGCGCGCTCACGGCGATGACACCGATCATGACGTTGCGCAGAGCCGTCACGTGCGCGAGCGGCAGAATCGCGAGCAGTACACCGACGCCGACACACAAGACGCGCAGTGCTGCGCTGTCGTCCGCGGTGCGGTGATCGAGGGTGGGAGCGATGGATTGCATCGGGGACGTCGGCGCACCGGTATCGGTGCGGCAACTCCGACTGCGCGGCATTTCCGCGGCGCAGCCAGCCCGGATTCTAGGGCCATTCATTTCCATTTACAAATCCTGCGCTTAACTCGAGAGAGGCAGCGCGTCGGCGAATTCGCCCCGGCAATCGATCGACGCGCGTGGACCCGATGAAGGACATCCCTGGAATCGTGCTCGTAGCCTCGATATGGGCGTACTGGCTCGGCGTCGGCATTATGATCGCCCGCGTGCGCTCGCGGACGCACACGCTGGCCGGGCTGGTGCCGGAGCAGCGCCTGGAGAAGTACCTCTGGTTGATCTGGATACCGCTCGTCGTTGCGTGGATGGTTCTGCCCTATCACGCCCTCGTGCGGCCGCCTTCCACCTGGCTCGTTCCGCAGTTCGCGCGCCAGAGCACCGCCTACGCGAGCCTGCGCTGGCTGGCGGCAGCCGGCGCCGTTGCGAGCCTGCTGCTCACGAGCCTGTGCTGGTCCCGCATGGGCAGAAGTTGGCGCATGGACGTAAGCACGCGCAAGACGGGTGAACTGATCACCGACGGCCCCTTCGCCTACGCACGGCACCCGATCTATGCATTGCAGCGGCTGCATGTCCTGTGCTCCGTCGTCGTTGTTCCGACGTGGCAAATGCTGGGTCTCGCCGCGGTGCATCTTTGGCTCACGCAACTCAAGGCCCGTAACGAGGAACGCCATCTCTTGAGCATTTTCGCTGCTGCATACGACGACTACGCCGAGCGCACCGGCATGTTCCTGCCGAAGTTCAAGCGCCTGTCATTGCGGCGGGGCGTTCGGACGCTTGCGCTTCCGTGGGCGCTGATTGCCGTCCTGCTCGTGCCGTGCGCGCTCGACGCCGATGCGCAGGAGAGTTCGCCGCCGCCGATAGGCTCGCCCGGGCAGCCCCTGCGCGTGAACCTCGACCGCGACACCCAGGAGCGCATCCTCGCGCTGGAGCCGGAGCACATCACCGACGAAGAGGTTCGCAACGTGCTCGCGCGGGCGCCGGCACCGCGCATCATCAACATGCAGGGGAGCGTTGCCTTCGTGACGATGGCGCCTTTCGCCGAGTTCCTCATCGCGATGGGCTACCCGGAGGAGCGCGTCCGCGACCCTCGCGATGGGACGCTTTCCTACAGCAGTTCCGTCGATAGCGCGCGCCTCGCCGGAGCGCTCGCCTGGTACTACGAGCACGAGGGCATGATGCCTATGCTCATCGGGCACAGCCAGGGCGGAATGATGGCGATCAAGGTTCTGCACGAGCTCGCGGGCGACTTCGACGACCGGCTCACGGTGTGGAACCCTCTGCGCAACGAGGCGGAAGCAAGGACGTCAATCGTCGATCCGGTGACCGGCGCTCAGGAACCGATCATCGGCCTCAAGGTCCCCTATGCGGCAGCGCTCGCGACCGGCGTGCTGCCACGGATCATGCTGGGGCAATGGAACATGGTCGCGAGGCTGCACGAGATCCCGGATACGGTGACAGAGTTCACCGGCTACTCGCTCGACTGGGATCTCATCGCAGGCAATTTCGGTCACAGCGAGCCGTATCGCGCGATGGGCAGCGCGAAGGTTCGCAACGTCACGCTGCCTGCGAGCGCGGGACACATCAGCCTGCCGCTTGTCCTTCCCTTGGCCAGCGACCCGATCACGCGGGCGTGGATCAGCGATTATTCGCCGTCGCGGCCGCGGGCGCCATTGCCTTCCGATTCCGGCGTCGACCTGTCCAATCTCGTGCACGCCGCCGATATCTGGTACAGCGTCAAGAAGCACTGGTGCCTCGAGGCTCAGCGTTTGATTCGCGCCGAGCGCCGGGACGATCTCGCGCGCAGGTGACCTGGGCGCAGCAGTCGGCGACCAGCGGCACGATCCGGCGGGACGCGAGGCGGCATGCGGGGACGATTGAATCTCTTCCAGTCCATGATGCTGCGCTGGCGCGATCTGCATCCCTACTGCGCCGTGCACGTGATACGCGTCAACAAGCCGTGCGAGCCCGCGGCGCTCAAGGCGCACATCGAATCTCAGCTCGAGCATGCCGGCCTCACGGGCCTGGTGCTCGATCGGGTGCGCTCGCTCTACGAGTTCGAGGGCGGGCCGGCCGCGATCGAATTCGCCAAGCTGGCCGGTGGCGCCGATCCGCGGGAGACGGCCAGGCTGGAAATCGTGCGCCAGCTCAACACGCCGTTTCCGCGCGAGGGACGCTTAATGCCGTTTCGGTTTTTTGCGATCGATTGCGGCACCTGCTTCGACCTGGGGCTTGCGTACGACCATTTCATCGCCGGGGGCGACTCCATCGCAGTGCTGCTCCGGTACTGCGCGCAAGGCTACCTCGACGACGCTGGACGCGGGCGCCAGTGGGCTCCCAGGCTCTATCCGCACACCTATCGGCGACTGCTCCTGCGCAACCTGAGCTCGCTGCTGCGCGGCCTCGGCGCACTTCCGTCACTGGCCGCAAGCTGCCGCCGCTCGCACCGTGCGCCGTGCGCCACTGCGGGCGCACCGGCAAACGGGTTTCTGTGCTTCCGCGTCGATAGCGCGGCGGTCGAGGCTTTGCGACGCACGGCCAGGGACTGGGGTGTGACCATTGGAGATCTCTTCCTGGCGATGCTGCTCCTCTCCGTCGACCCGCTTGCTGTCGGGCGTCATGCTGCCAAGCGTCGAACAGAGCTGGCCGTCGCCTCGATCGTCAACCTTCGCAGCGAAGTGGAATCCGACGCGCATGATTGCTTCGGCCAGTTTCTGTCCTCGCTGCGGCTTTCTCACCCGGTCGCGCCGGGAACAACCGTGCGCGAGCTCGCTCTCGCCGCGCACGCCGAGACACATCGCGTCAGAGCCCGCAAGCTGTACCTGCAGAGCTTGCTTGCGCTGGGCGTGGCCGGCGCGCAGTGGCGCTTTCTCTCGCCCGAGCGGCGTCGATGCTTCCTCGCCAAACACTACCCGATCTGGGCGGGACTAAGCGCCCTGCACGTCGATCCGCTCTGGCAGGATCAGCCCGACGAGGCACTGCCGTCGGAGTATTTGCGCGCCGTGTCCACCGGGCCGCTGGCGCCGTTGGTCTTCGCCATTACGACGCTCGCCGGCGCAATGTGGCTCGGCGTTTCCTACCGTACTCCCGATGTGGGCGCCGAAGCCGCGGAGCAGACGGCGCGCGCCTTTCTCGGCCATATACGGAGGCTCGGATGAAGCGCAACCCCGCGGTCGGCCGCGGTCTGGTCGTCGCGCTGCTCGCGCTCGTCGTCGGTGCGTGCGCGCATCTGACGCAGCCTGCTGAGCCCCTGGCCGCCGGCAGCGTGCTGGAGGCGCTCAAATTCGATCCCGAGCTCGAACAGCGCGTGCTCGCCCTCGATCCGGAGCACATCAGCGACGCAGAGGTGCGCGGCACACTCGCGAAGGTGCCCGCACCTTACCTCGTGCTATTGCACGGCGGCATCTACCCCGTATATCTCGCGATGACGAGCTTCGCCCACTTTCTCAAGGGCATGGGCTATCCGGACCGGGCGATCCGCCGCACCGACGACGTGCATGACAACGTCTACTCCTACAGTCCGTACCAGGACAGCCGCGAACTGGCCGGGCTTATCGCGTGGCACTACGAGCGCGAGGGCGTGCGCCCGATGATGATCGGGCACAGCCAGGGTGGCGTGCAGGCAGTTAAGGTGCTCTACGATTTCGCGGGATGGCACGGAGATCTCCAGGTCTGGAACCCTGTTGCCGATGGGTTCGAGGACAGAACCACGATCGTCGATCCCTTGACCGGCGCGACGCGTCCCGTCGTCGGTCTGATCCTTCCCTATACCTCCTCCGTGGCCGCGGGAGGTGTCATGCTCCTGCTACCCAACCAGTGGAGCATGATGGGGCGCCTGAGCCACATCCCGGATACGGTCGAAGACTTCACCGGCTTCACGGTCGGCGTCGATTTCATTGCCCTCGCCTTTCCCGGCATGCGCGGGGACTACGTGGCCGATGGCACCGCGAAGGTGCGCAACGTAGTCCTGCCGTACTGGTACTACCACCCGTTGGTTCCCATGACGAGCCAGCTCGCCGAGATGGAAGCGATGCGCGACTGGATCAATGCCTACACACCCGGGCGATCCGACCTCGAGGAGACGCTTCCGCCGGGCCCGGTCTACAACGCCCTCTGGGCGGCCGACGTCTGGTACAGCATCAAGAAGCATTGGTGCCTCGAGGCGCAACGGCTGATCCGTGCCCGGCGTGCTGCACTCGCGAAGCCCTAGGCGCGCTACGTTATAATTATGCATTTGCCGCGTTGAAGCGACCGACGGCGCATCGACGCGTCGTCACTTGGGGTTGCTAAACCGGCCGGCCGACGGGCCTGAGACCGGACCGATCAAGAGCATGGCAGCTCCCCTCAAGGGAAAGATAGCGCTCGTCACCGGCGCGTCGCGCGGCATCGGCCGCGCCATTGCGCACAAGCTCGCATCGGCAGGCTGCGACGTGGCGGTCAACTACTACAACAGCGCCGACGAAGCACAGGCTCTCTGCGCCGAGATCAAGGCCATGGGCCAGCGCGCGGTGGCGATCCAGGGCAGCGTTGGCATTCCCGAGAGCGTCGCCGAGATGTTCGCGGAGCTCGCCAAACATTTTGACCGCCTGGACATCCTCGTCAGCAACGCCGCAAGTGGCGTGCTCAAGCCCGCGCTCGAGATGACCCTCAAGCACTGGCGCTGGTGTCTCGAGACCAATGCCTTCGCGCTCGACCTGCTCGCGCAAAAGGCGGTGCCGATGATGGCGCCCGGCTCGTCGATCGTCGCGCTCTCCAGTCTTGGAGCGCAGCGTGCGATGCCCCACTACGGCTTCATCGGCGCGTCGAAGGCGGCGCTCGAGTCGCTGGTGCGGACGCTCGCACAGGAGCTCGGCCCAAGGCACATCCGTGTCAACACCGTCAGCGCAGGGGTCGTCGACACCGACGCGCTGCGTTACTTTCCGAACCGCGAGGAGCTGCTGGCCAACTTCGCGCACCGCACGCCTGCCGGGCCGACGCTCACGCCGAAGGACGTTGCGGGCGCGGTGTATCTGCTGTGCCTGCCCGAAGCGAAGATGATCACAGGTCACACGCTGGTCGTCGACGGCGGATTCTGCATTTCGGGCTGATGCGATGGACGCGGGAATCGCAGGCAAGGTCGCCATCGTCACCGGGGGATCGCGCGGCATCGGCCGCGCGATCGTCAAGCTGCTCGCCGCGCAGGGCGGCGACGTCACGTTCTTCTTTCGCGACAACGCGGCGGCAGCCGACGAGGTCCTTGCGGAAGCTCGGGCCGCCGGCGGCAAGGTCACGGCCGAGAAGCTTGACGTCCGCGATTCGGCAGCCTGCGCCGCTGCGGTCGAGCGCGTCGCGGAGCGCTGCGGGAAAATCGATATCCTGGTGAACAACGCCGGTGCGATTCGCGACAACCAGCTCGCGGCCTTCGACGACGATGACGTGCGCGTGGTCCTCGACACCAATGTCGGGGGCGTGTTCAACATCACGCGCGCCGTCGTGCCGCACATGATCGTTCGCCGTAGCGGCAAGATCATCAACATAGGCTCGGTTTCGGGGTTGAAGGGCGGTCGGGGACAGACGAATTACGCTGCGAGCAAGGGCGCGATAGACGCTTTCACGCGTGCGCTCGCGGTCGAGCTCGCCTCGCGCAAGATCACCGTGAATTGCGTCGCTCCGGGAGTGATCGAGACGGACATGTCGAGCGATGTACGCGAGCTCGCCGGCGATGCTGTCAAGTCCAAGATTTTGCTCAGGCGCTACGGCAAGCCCGAAGAGGTCGCCTGGGCCGTGTGGTTTCTCGCCTCTCCGTATGCGGACTACGTCACGGGGCAGGTGCTGGGTGTGGACGGCGGTTTCAAAATGGAGTGAACGTAATGGCGAACGACGCGGTTACCAAGGAAGAAATCATGGCGGTCTTTCCCAAAGTCGCGGAAACGATGGCCGATGCGCTCGGCTGCGATGTCGAGCAGGTCAAGCTCGACGTATCGCTCATCGAGGGCCTGGACGCGGAATCGATCGACTTCCTCGACATGGTCTTCCGCCTCGAGCGAGCGTTCAAGATCAAGATTCCCCGCGGCAAGATCGTGGAGAACGCGCGCGGCGACCTGCCGGAGGCCGAGTTCGAGCAAAAGGGAATCGTCACCGACCAGGGCCTGGCGCAGCTCAAAGCCTACTTGTCGGAGGTGCCGGCGGAACGATTCAAGACGCCGATGAAGGTGGCCGACATTCCGAGGCTCTTCACGCCGGAAACCTTCTGCAAGCTGGTGGTCCGCGCGCAGAAGGAAGCGCCGGCCTCGGCCTGATGTGCTTTGCCGCAGCGCATGAGCGATCATTTCGCCGCGTTCTCGTTCGTCGACCGCATCACCGAGCTCGAGCCCGGCGTGCGCGCGCGAGCGGTGTTCGACGTGCCGGTCACCCTCAGGGAATTCCCGGCATGTCTGGTCGCCGAAGCGGTGGGACAACTTGCCGCCTGGGTTGCGATGGCCCAAATCGACTTCCGCGGCCGGCCCGTTGCCGCGCTCGCCACAGAGACGATCTTTCATCGCGACGTCGCTCCCGGAAGCCGACTCGAGCTGCGCGTAGAAATCGAGAGCTGCGATGACGAGGCCGTCGCCTACAGCGGTACGGCCGAGATCGACGGCGAGACCGTGATCGAGCTCAGGCACTGCCTCGGTCCTATGCTCCCGGTGCAGGACTTCGATGCCCCCGAGGCGATGCGTGACCGCTACCGGCTGCTGTGTTCTGAAGGGGCCTCTGTGGGGCGCTTCCACGGCCTCCCGGCGCCGGAGCTCGTCGCGATTTCCGGTGCGCCGGCGGGATCGGCACGGGCCACACTGCGCGTGCCGCGATCGGCGCCCTTCTTTGCCGATCACTTCCCTCGGCGGCCGGTTTTTCCCGCCACCCTGCTCCTCGACAGCCAGATCCGGCTCGCCATGGATCTCGCCCGCGCAACCATCGGCGCCGCGCCGGCGAAGAAGCTCGTGCCGCAGCGCATGACCAACGTGAAGGTGCGCTCGTTCATCGTGCCCGGCCAGGAGGTGGAAATCGCCGCTGAGCTGGTTTCGTCCAGCGGCGGAGGCGGTACGGTTCGTCTGTCAGCCGCAACAGACGGCCGCAGCGTAGCCACCGCGCGTCTCGACATTGCGGAGAGAGAGGGCGCCGCGTGAGTGAGAAACGACGCCGCGTCGCGATCACCGGGCTCGGACTGGTAACGCCCGTCGGCAACGACGTCGCGTCGACCTGGCAGGCGCTCCTGGCCGGCCGTAGCGGCGGCGCACCGATCAGTCTTTTCGACGCGTCGGGCTTCCCCGTGCGCATTGCTGCCGAGGTTAAGGGTTTCGACGCGCTCGCCGCCGTCGGGGATCGCAAGCTTCTCAAGCTCGCCAACCGCTCGCACTGTTTCGCCCTCGCGGCTGCCGAGCAGGCGCTCGACGATGCGGGCATCCGGCCTACCGCCGCGACCGGCGAGCGCTGGGGCTGCGCGGTAGGCACCGGAATGATGGGCGTGGACTTCGCAGAGCTGACCGCCGTGCACCGGCACAGCGCCGCGAGCGGCGAGCTCGACGCCGCGCGGCTCCTCGAGGACGAATCCGCGAATAACCCGCTCGTGTTCTGCCGCAGCCAATCGACGACCGGCGTATCGCTGCTCACTCGGCGCCACGGCATCCGCGGCTACGCCACGTCAGTGCACACCGCGTGCGCGTCCGGAGGACAGGCGGTCGGCACGGGTCTCAAGCTCATCCGGCGGGGGGCTGTGGACTTCGTTCTCGCCGGCGGCTTCGACTCCATGATCAGTCCGGTCGGCGTGGCCGGTTTCTGCCTGCTCTCCGCGCTCTCGCCCGATAACGACACGCCAGAGCGCGCGAGCCGTCCCTTCGACATGACGCGCAACGGTTTCTTACTCGGCGAAGGTGCCGGCTTCATCGTTCTCGAGGAGTGGAACGCGGCCCGGCGCCGTGGCGCACACGTCTACGCGGAGCTCGCCGGCGACGGCAACTCGCTGTCGAGTTACCGCATCACCGATTCTCCACCGGACGGCGACGGCCCGATCCAGTCGATGCGCCAGGCGCTCTCCGACGCCGGCGCGACGATTGCCGACGTCGACTACATCAACGCGCACGGCACCTCCACCTTCATGAACGACCGCAGCGAGAGCGCAGCGATCCGCGCAGTCTTCGGCGCGCGAACGAAGGAGGTGTCAGTGAGCTCGACCAAGAGCAGCATGGGACACCTCATCGCTGGCGCAGGAGCGGTGGAAGTCGCGGTCTGCGCGCTCGCGATCCGCCATGGCGAGTTGCCGGTCAACGCCAACCTGCGCGAGCCCGACCCGGAGTGCGACATCGGTCTAGTCCGCGACGCACCCGCAAAGCGGTCGGTGCGCGTCGCGATCTCCAATTCGTTCGGCTTCGGCGGGTCGAACAGTTGCGTGGCGCTGCGTCGCCCGCAGGACGTCGACGGCCTGGGCCTCCGTCCCTAGCGACTCGTGAAGCCGCGCGTCGTCATCACCGGCACCGGCGCGGTCTGCGCCGCAGGCAGGCAGCCGCCGGAGATACTCGAAGCGGTGTTGGCTGGCCGCTCGGCGATCGCGCCGATCCGGCAGTGGGACACAGCGGGGTGGCCAACCCGCGTAGCGGGCGAGATCGCGGACATGAACCCGCGCGAAATGGTCGAGGACCGGAAGCTGCACAAGCTGATCCGGCGCACCGATCTGTTCGGGCTCTACGCCGCGGCGCGCGCGATCGAGGCGGCTGGCTTCGTGCCCTACCGCGACGCCCTCGCGCCGGATGCAGCCGCGCAATACAGCGACCGCACCGGCGTGTACGTGGGTTCCGGCGGCGGCAACTACGACAGCCAGTACGATTACTTTCCGCTCATGAGCGTCGCAGGGGACACGCTGCCTGCTTTCGGGCGCGAGCTCGCCAACACGGTCAACCCGATGTGGCTGCTGCGCACCCTGCCGAACAATGTCCTGGGCCACATCGGCATCCGGCACGGCTTCAAGGGCGCGAACGCGTGCATCACGAACCACAGCATCGGCGGTACGCTGGCGGTGATCGAGGCGATGGAGGCGCTGCGCAACGGCGAGGCCGAGCGCGCGCTCGCGGTCGGCCACGACGCGCCGATCGAGCCCCAGATGGTGCTCTACTACGGCGATGTCGGGCTGCTCGCGAAAGACACGATCCGCCCGTTCGATCGCCTCCACGACGGCAGCCTCTTCGGGGAGGGCGCGGCCGCGCTGGCACTCGAAACCGAGGCTTCGGCGCAAGCGCGAGGCGCGACCGTGCTCGGCGAGGTGCTCGGGGGCGGCTCAGCGAGCGACGCGCAGGGCTTGCTTGCGATCCGCGACGACGGCGACGCGCTGGCGCGGGCGATAGCGCTTGCCCTCGATGACGCCGGGTTGCGCGCAGGCGACGTGGGCATGATCGCCGCCCACGGCAACGGCACGCCGCAATCCGACGTTTCCGAAGCGGCCGCGATTCGCCGCATCTTCGGCGCAGCGGGCGCGAGCGTGCCGCCCACGACCGCGTTCAAGTGGTCGTTCGGACATCTTATCGCCGCTGCCGGCATCCTCGAGGCGGTTCTCGCGCTGCTCTGCTTGCGCGAGGGCGTCGTGCCGGGCATCGCCACCTTCGAGTCGATCGACCCGGCGTGCAGCGGCATTCCCGTTTCCGCCAGACCGCAGCAAGCGCGCGGCCGTATAGCGCTCGTTCTCTGCCGTGGTTTCGCAGGTACCAATGCCGCCCTGCTGCTGCGTGCGGCGTAGGTGATCTCCGTGAGTGACGGTTCGGCCGCGGGAATCGCAGGGCCGACGCGCTGCGGCATCGACACGGTCGAGATCGCGCGCATCGACCGGCTGCTCCGCGACTCGACGCCGACCGCTCTCGAGCGGCTGTTCTCCGCGCAGGAGCTGGCAGACAGCGGCAACGGACCGGGGCGCGCGGCGAGCCTCGCGGCCCGCTTCGCCGCAAAGGAGGCCTGCATCAAGCTCTTTCCGCGCGAGGCTGCGCTCGGAGAAATCGGCCCGGAGGATTTTGCCGTCGCGCGGGATGCCTACGGCGCTCCTCAGACGGTCGTTGGACCGCGTGCGCGCGCCGTGCTCGGCCGCAACCGCATCGCGAGCATCGCGCTGTCGCTGACGCACGACCGCTCGAGCGCCTCCGCTGTCGCCCTTGCCCTGCCCGATTCCGCGGAGGTCGCGCTCAGCGGACGCATCATCGAGCGCTTCCTTCCGATTCGTCGGCGCGTAATCTTCGACAATCTCCGGCGCGTCTTCGGGGACACTGTGCCGGGGATGGAGATTGTGCGTCTCGCTCAGGCGCATTACGCACACCTGTGGCGGTTGTGCGGCGAGTTCGTGCTGTTCCGGGGGCTGTCGGAAGCACGCAAGGCGGCAATGATGCGCGTCGAAAACGTCGAGGCGCTCGCCCGGGCGCTGGACGTCGGCAAGGGCGCGTTGATACTGACCGGTCATTTCGGGAACTGGGAAGTCGCGACGATCGCCGGCCTCAATCAGTTTCCCCACATGCGCGGACGTTTTCACTTCCTGCGGCGTCCGATCAAGCCTCGCTGGCTTGATCGACTGGTCAACTGGCGCTTCCGCCGCGCGGGCTTCGGTGTGCTTTCCAAGCGCGGCTCCCTCGACACGATCCTCGACCGGCTGGCGGCTGGCGACGCCATCGTGTTCCCCTTCGATCAGCACGCGGGGCCGCCCGACGGCATCCGCGTCGACTTCTTCGGTCATCCGGCGTGGACGTTCAAGAGTCTCGCAATCCTGGCGCTCGTCACGGGCGCGCCGGTCGTACCAGCCTCGAGCTGGCGCGAGCCCGATGGCCGGCATGTTCTGCGCTTCGAAGAGGCGCTGCCGACGCTCGCCGGCGAAAGCGCGGACGAGGATATCAAGCGCAACACCCGGGCATACAACGCAGCTCTCGAGCGCCTGGTCTTGCGCCATCCCGAGCAGTGGTACTGGGTGCACCGCCGATGGAAAGAGCCGCCGACGTGACTTCATGGCAACGCAGACCGCATCGGGGGCCCGGGGCCGCAAGGCGATCGCGCTCGCGTCGAGGCCGGGCATCGATGACGAACGGTCCGATGGAACCGAACCGGGTGATCGCGTGCGCCCCACAGTGAAGCCGCAGCGAATGTCCGCCGTGCGCGGGCCGGTGCTCACGTACACGGGTGACCCGTTCCAGCAGGGTCTCGGGTCGACGATGCGCTATGAGGCTGACGCCATCGTTGCGATGGCCGACGGGCGCATCACGCATTTCGGGCCGGCGAGGCAGGTGCGCACGTTGCTCCCTCGCGGAACCCGCGTCGAGGAATACGGGAAGAACGCGCTGATCAGTGCCGGCTTCATCGACTGCCACGTCCACTTTCCGCAGACGCCGATCATCGGCGCGTACGGCGCGCAGCTTCTCGACTGGCTGAACAAATACACCTTCGTTGCCGAGCAGCGCTTCACTGACCGAGCATACGCGCGCAGCGTCGCGCAAGTATTCTTGCGGGAGAGCCTGCGTAACGGGGTAACCACGTCGGCGGTTCATTGCACTGTCCACCCGCAATCGGTCGATGCCTTGTTCACCGAGGCTTCGCGCCTCGGACAACGCATCATCGCCGGCAAGGTGTTGATGGATCGCAACGCGCCGGCGGCCCTTCTCGACACCGCGCGCCGCGGATACGACGACTCACGCGCGCTGATTGAGAAGTGGCACGGCAAGGGGCGATTGCTTTACGCCATCACGCCGCGATTCGCCGCGACGAGCACGCCCGAGCAGCTCGCCGCGGCCGGGCGATTGTGGCGCGAGTATCCCGACTCCTTCGTGCAGTCGCACGTGGCGGAGAACAAGCGCGAAGTAGCCTGGGTCAAGGAATTGTTCCCGCGGCGCAAGGGCTACCTCGACGTGTACGACCACTACGGGCTGGTCGGGCCGCGTGCCATCTATGGTCACGGGATCTGGCTCACCGAGAGCGAGCTGCGCCGCTGCCACGACACGCAAACCGCCATCGCCCACTGTCCGACGTCCAATTTCTTTCTCGGCAGCGGCTCGCTCAACCTCGGGCGCACGACGAGGCGCGACCGGCCCGTGCGCGTCGGCCTCGCTACGGACCTCGGCGCGGGCACCTCTTTCTCCATGCTGCACACGATGGGCGAGGCATACAAGGCCGCACAGTCGCACGGCTACGCGCTGTCGGCCGGCCACGCGTTCTACCTCGCGACGCGCGGCGCCGCGCAGGCGCTTCATCTCGACGACAAGATCGGGAGCATCGCGCCGCGAATGGAGGCCGATCTGGTCGTGCTCGATCTCAAGTCGACGCCCCTCATCGACTATCGAATGAAATACGCAGACGGCGTCGAAGAGGCCCTGTTCATCCAGATGACGCTCGCCGACGACCGCGCGGTCCTGGCGACGTACGTAGCGGGCAGGCGCGTTTACGAACGCGCGATCGTGCAAAGCCGGTAGCCTCGCTCTAAACGTCGGCGACTTGATGCAGGTCAACACGACTGCGCGGGAACCTGTCCTAGTATCGGCCGAAGTATTCACCTAAGAGGCCGGTACGTCACCACGCAACGTGGCCGGTGGGTTCCCTGCCTCGATGGAGGCGCCCCCATGAGCGTCGATGTATCCGGGCGGAGAATCAGCCGGCCCTTCGCGATAGCGGCTCTGGCCGCTGTCGCGATAGGCGTCTGCATGGCAGCCGATGCGCAGACCAAAGAGCGTTCGGGCAAGGAGATCGTCGACTCTCTTTGCGTCTCCTGCCACGGCGCCGGTGCGAACGGCGCACCGAAGATCGGCGACAAGAAGGCCTGGGCGGCGCGCGCCGAGAAGGGCCTCAGCGGCCTTACCAAGAGCGCCATGCAGGGCATCCGTCAGATGCCGGCGCACGGCGGCAATCCCAAGCTGACCGACACCGAGATCGAGCGGGCGATCACCTACATGGTCAACCAGTCCGGTGGGCACTGGACCGAGCCAGTCAGCAGAGTCAGCAAGACGCCGGATCGTACCGGCAGGGAAATCGTTGAAACGCAGTGCGTGAAGTGCCACGGCACGGGCGTCAACGGTGCGCCGAAGATCGGCGACCGAGCGGCCTGGACGCCGCGGGTCAAGCAAGGGCTCGACGTCGTCGTGAGCTCGGCGATCCACGGCCACGGTGCCATGCCGCCGCGAGGAGGCATGGCCGACTTGACCGACGCTGAAATCCGAAGCGCGATCGTCTACATGTTCAATGCCGGAACAGGTGCCAAGAACTGACCCGCCGGTCGCGTGACGCAAACATCGATAGGGAGACAGTCATGGAACAGGACGTGAAAGTTACCCGCAGCCGTCTGCTCGTCGTCGTCGCGCTGGCGGCGCCGATGCTGATCGCTGCCCCTGCCATCGCCGCGGACGCCGCGGCAGCGCAGGCGCTCGCGCAGCAGAACAAATGTTTCAGCTGCCATTCCGTCGAAAAAGACAAGGGCGGCCCGGCGTGGAAAGCCGTAGCGGCGAAGTACAAGGGCAACAAGGATGCCGTGGCGATCCTGACGAAGCACCTCGAGACCGGGCCGAAGGTCAAGATGGGCAGCATGGAGGTGGACCATCCGATCATCAACGCCAAGAGCCCCGCCGACACCAAGAATCTCATCGAGTGGCTGCTGTCGCTTTGACGACCGGATCGGGCGCGCTTAGATCGAACGCCGGCTAGGCGCCGCATTCTGGAGAACGACATGGGCGAATCGGGGCCGAAGCAATCCCGGCTCAGCAGCCTGGGCGACTTCTTTTTTCGGCCGTCGACACTCTCGCTCGCCGCCGTCGTCGCGATCGGAATGATCTCCGGGCTTGTCTTCTGGGGAGGCTTCAACACGGGCATGGAGGCGACCAACACGCTCGCCTTCTGCACGGGCTGCCACGAAATGCGCGACACCGTGTTCCAGGAATACAAGGAGACGATCCACTACCGGAACCGCTCGGGTGTGCGTGCGATCTGCCCCGACTGCCACGTGCCCAAGGACTGGCTGCACAAGTTCGTGCGCAAGATCCAGGCGAGCCGGGAGCTCTACGGCAAGTTCGTCAGCGGCGTGGTCGACACGCCGGAGAAATTCGAAGCGCATCGAATGGAGCTGGCGCAAAACGTCTGGGCTACGATGAAGGCAAGCGATTCGCGCGAGTGCCGCAACTGCCATTCGTGGGACGCGATGGATGTCCACAAGCAGCAGCCGCGGGCCCGGGCCATGATGGAAAAGGGACAGAAGGAAGGCAAGACCTGCATCGACTGTCACAAGGGCATCGCGCATCTGCTGCCCAAGGAATACACCGGTGACGAGGATTGACCAGCGGGACACGAAGTTGATGCGTCGGAGGCGCGGATGCTGACCGTCATATGGACGTTGTTCGCTGTCGCCGTGATGGTGGGCGTGTTCGCCGGATGCGTAATCGTGGTCGCGGCCGGGATCAGGGTGATCGAGGGCTGGCTCGCCGCGCGCCACGGGAAAACTGCAGAGTGAAGCCGGCATC
>Ga0187777_10000825_pt1 | contig 20279 bp, 14 predicted proteins | sample 1015_Q2_SP5_10_M_FD_132416 | JGI IMG/M metagenome (GOLD analysis project Ga0187777, IMG submission 132416) | Tropical peat soil microbial communities from peatlands in Department of Meta, Colombia - 1015_Q2_SP5_10_MG | ecosystem: Environmental > Terrestrial > Soil > Wetlands > Peat | place... | reverse complement strand
GCCTAAAGATCCGTGAGATGTAACTGTCGACACCGGTGATCTAGGCCCTCGCTGGGATGGCTCTTTTGGGGAGCGTCTAGCCGATGCGGCGGAACAGCCTTGTGAGCCTTGTGAGCACAGGTCTTGGCAACCCGGATAAACCGCGCTATCATCCCCCGCGGGGTGGGGGCGTGCCATGCGATTTACCACGGCGCTGTGGCGGCGGTTGCGGGTGCTCTGCCAAGTGCCGGCCTTGGCCGGCGTTGTCTTGTTGACCTTTTCCGTCTCCACTCTGTCCGCGCAGCAGCCGCCACAGGCTGGGGCTCCCGCCTTAGACATAAGCAACATTCCCAAGAACGTCAGCGATACGGTGGACCGGATCAATGCGCGCAATCGGCCGAACGATGCCGAGGTCGGGAAAAAGCCCGCCGAAACCGATGAATCCTGCCTGCTCCCCCCGCTCACCCTGATCACCCGTCCCGCCATTGCAGAGGGACAGTTGCGGATCAAGCCCAAAGCCAGGAGGGACTATCACCAGGCTTGCGTCGCCCTGAAGAACAAGAACGTCGCCGATGCCGAGCAGCACTTGCGCAAGGCAATCCAGCACGATCCCAAGTACGCAGCCGCATGGGTAACTCTCGGCCAGGTGCTGGTCGCGCGGCAGCGCAACGAAGAGGCCCGCAGGGCTTGTCAGCAGGGTTCCACCGCCGACACCACCTACGCCCCTGCCTATCTTTGTCTGGCTGACATCGCGGCCCGCGCACACGCCTGGGCTGAGGTGTTGAAGCTGAGCGCCCGCGTGCTCGAACTTGACCCGGCGCATAACGCCGTCGCCTACGAGTATCATGCCGCCGCCAGCTTGGACCTGCACGACCTGACCACCGCGGAAAAAAGCGCCCTGCGCGCGGTGGAGATCGATAAAGATCATCGCGAGCCGCGCGTGCACTTCGTGCTGGCCCAGATCTATGAAGCCAAGGGCGACCCAGCAAACGAAGCCCTCCAGCTGCGCGAGTACCTGAAGTATGCCGGCAATCCTGACGACGTTGCCGCCATCCAGCAATTCCTGTCCAGGCTGGAAGAGCAACTGGGCCAGCCCAAAACCGTCGCCGCTGCGCCGGCAAGCAGCCCGAGGAAAATAGCCGAATCATCGCAGCGAAGCTGGGCGCCGGCCGACATTGATGAAGCCGTTCCCCCGGTTCGAACCGACACCGCCTGTCCCTTGCCACAGGTCTTAAAAGAGACCAGCCAACATACCCAGGACCTCATCGAAAACCTGCAGCGCATCAGCGCCAGTGAGCGCATCGACCAGATCGACATCGGCAAGAACGGCAAGAGCCGCAACGTCGGCACCCAAGTGGTGAACTACGTGGCGCAGATCGAAGAGAATTCCCTGGGCTATCCCACGATGACCGAGTACCGGTACGCAAGCACCGGAATGCGCCAACCATCACTGGTGGACACCGGGACGGTGGCGTTCGCGTTGATCTTCCACCCCTCACACCTGGAAAACTTCGACTTCCATTGCGAGGGATTGACCGACTTGCAGGCGTCGCCCGTGTGGCAGGTCCACTTTCAGGAGCGCCCAGACGAGAGCAAATCGTTTCACGCCATGCGGGTCGGCGGTTCCGTGTACCTGCCTAGGCTCAAGGGCCGCGCCTGGATCGCTACCGACACCTTTCAGGTTCTGCGCATCGAAACCGATCTGGTATCTCCCATCCCGCAAATCGACTTGCAGGTGGAGCACCTGGTGATCGCCTACGCCCCGGTGGACTTTCAGAAGCGCCACGTCCGCCTCTGGCTGCCGGAGAGCGCTTCTCTATATATCGGCTACCGCGGGCACCGTTACGAGCGCAAACACAACTTCAGCGACTTCCAGCTTTTCTGGGTCGACGCCGGACAAACCATCAAAGACCCCAATCCCAACAAGGACGCGCAGCTGCAGTTCCTGAAAATCGGCTGATTCGAGGGCGCCCGCACCATGCATTGACCCCCGCCATGCTTTCGTCTCTGAGGCCCTGAGGTATGAGTCTTGAGGCCGACGTCCGGGGTTCTCATCTCCTCGCCCCCACTTCACAATTTTGTGGCGAGCGGTCACTGTCGTGAAATTGCCATTTCCGCCCCGCCCCGTTAAGCACGTGTAAACGCCCTTACGTCAACGATCAGGACACAGGCGCCTACCAGTATCAATCTGCTTTCGTTGTCCTTCGCCCTGTCTGAATTTCACGCAGATAGAAATCCTCTTCAACCATGCCATCGAGGTTGGGTTAAGGATGTAATGTCTCCCAGGCAGGGTGGGAGAGACCTCGGCCGCCACACCGGCACGCGTGTTCGTCAGGAAAACGAGGGCATGTGCGCGGCGACCCAAGCCGCGAAGCTCTGCCAGGCAGCAGTATGGCCGAGAAGATGGCGGCTTTGCTGCACGATCACCATGAACACCGTGGACCGGAGCGTTACGCGCTGCACCTTGCCGGTGGACCACCAGTCGTAACCGATCATCAGCAGGAGCAATGGTGTAAAGCAGATGAGGTTCACGATGGGCAGCGGGTAGGGATCAAAGACAGGCCAGCGGTCGAAGGCCGCGTCGAGAAGCGAAAGCGTGGCGAACCACATGAGCCGCTTGTGCACGGCGGGCCGAAGGCGGTTGCAATAACCGACATAGACGAAGGTGGAGAACATGAGCATGTCGGCGAGCGGGATGGCGTAGAATGCGCGTACCTCCTCGACCGTCCCGGCGCCCGGCTGAGTCACATGGCGAGCCAGCCTATCACTTGCGGTCACCACGCCCAACACAATCATCAGAACCGCGAGCCCGAACCCGAACAAGCCGAGACGACGATGGAGATCCACCCGCCGCACCGTGACGAGCGAGATCTGCGTGATCAACAGCAGGATCCAGAGCGTGAAAACAGCGCCGTGGATATGCACGAGCAGGTTCGGGAGTGGGGCTCGAAACAGACCCGCCAAAAAATACGTGCGTGCAAACCCGACGAGAACAGTGAGTAACGCCACGGCAGCCATGCCGGAGAAGAAGAGATTGTCGTAGCGCAGATTCAGGCGCGGGCGTGCAGTGGCAATTGCCATTTCGTCCTCCCGGGGGGGCTCAAAACGTATAAACAGCGCCGGTTGACGCTGACTATTTCGGATTCCTGGGGCCGATTTCTGCATTCATGAGTGCGAAGTCGGATTTCGTGCGGGTGTTGTCACGACTGTGGCAAACCGACTTTGCGGACCAGATCGGCGTAGCGTGGATCGGCGCGCAGGGAATCGAAGGTGAAATCGGTCCGGAGGGCGATCAGCCCGTCGTGTTCCTGGTATGCAGTGGTGAGCCACTCGAAGGCATGGTCCTTGTCGCCGGAATCGGCATACAGTTCGGCAATGAAGTAGGGAGAAACGTAATCGCTCTTGGCGTTGCGCTGCGCGAGTAAAACTTCGATGGCCTTGCGCTTCGCACCGGGCCATCCGCCCGAGCGGAAGCCCGCGTCCAGAGCGGCTGCATACCCGGCAAAATTCTCATCACCCAGCAATTGGGCGGTGGCGTTCGTTTCCTGAATGACTTGGGGATATTTATGATCGGCCCAATACATAATGGCCAAGTAACTGTGCCCTGCGGCGAAGGCTGGATTCTCAGTAATGAGTTTTGTGCCAATCTCAATGGCCTTATCAAATTGACGAGATGAGCCGTAAGCCTCCATTTGTGCGACGGTCATGATGGGCGAGAGCGGATCGAGCTGATGAGCCCGGTTAGCTTCCGCAATCGACTCCTGGGTCCGGCCACCGATGGAGCCGAGGTGCAGGGAAAACCACTGATGGGCGGTGGCGTCGCTGGGATCGAGATCCAACGCTTTTCTGAACTCGGCTTCGCCACCGGAAAAGTCCCAGAGGTATGAACTCTTGTTGAGGCCGAGAACAGCATGTGCGCGCGCCAGTGTCGGGTCGAGTTCCAGCGCTTTTTGCGCGGCCGCATTCGACTTGGGGATGAGGTCATTGGGATCACCGGTATAGCTGGTCAGCACAGCATAGGCATCCGCCAGTCCTGCATAGGCGAGCGCGTAGCCGGGATCTTTATCGATGGCTTGTTTGAAGTAGGAAATGGCAGTGTTAAGGTCGGTGACAGTGCGCTTGCTCCAGTAGTAGCGACCTTTCACGTAAAGCTGGTAGGCCTCCGGATTCTGCGTACCTTGTTTGGTGACTTGTTGTTTTTCCGCTCCGCTCAACTTTGAGCGCAGCTTGTCGGCGATGTCGCCAGCGATTTGCTGCTCCAGGGCGATGATGTCGGAGGCTTTCCGCTCGTAATGCTCGCCCCAGATTTCCGTATTGTCGTGAACATTGGTGAGTTCGGCTGTGACCTGAATCGCGTCCCCGCGTTGCACCACCCTGCCGGTGAGCAGCGCATCCACGGTCAACTCCTGACCGGCCTTCTGGACGTCAACCTCTTTGCCCTTGTAGCGGAAGACGGAGTTGCGGGATTTCACTTTCAACTGGGGCACGTGGGCCAGGCTGGCCATTAACGATTCTGTGAGGCCATCGCTGAGGAAGTCGGTATCGGTGTTGCCGCCCACATTGGCGAAAGGAATCACAGCAATGGATTCGATCTGCGAAGTGTCTGCCTTTGACCGCCAATACCAGAATCCCGCCGCCGCCATAGCGACGACCAAGCCAACCAGGAGGATGGGAGCCACCATCCTCCAGAGTCTCCGCCGCCCAGCCGCAGAAACTTCAACCACTTTTGCTGCGCTCGATGACGGAGAAGAGCCAAGCGCGGGGGATGGGCCGGAAGCTGGCGACGGCGGTTGCGCGACCTGAGAACTGATCTCCTGTGCAACCGCCACGGTTCCGGAACTGGCAGCTATGGCTCGTCCCGTTTCCGTATCCCGCTTCAGCCGCTGCAGATCGGCTCGCATCTCCGCGGCGCTTTGGTAACGCAGGTTCCGGTCTTTCTCCAGTGCTTTGCCGATGATTCGTTCCAGATCGGGAGGTACCTGGCGATTTAGTCGCACTGGAGCCACCGGGGAACGATTCACGATCGCTTCACAGATCATGGCCGAACTCTCGCCAACAAAAGGCAACGCGCCGGTCACCATCTCGTATAGAACTGCCCCAAACGAGAACAGATCAGTGCGGGCATCGAGTTCCCGGGCCCGCACCTGCTCGGGCGACATGTAGGCCACAGTGCCTACCATCGTGCCCGGACTAGTCAGATGCTCCGCGTCCATCACACCCGTCTGGGTGTTGAGAGCGGCGATATTGGTGGAAGGAGTGCTCGCAAGAGTGACTTTTGCCAGTCCAAAATCGAGAATCTTGGCGTGACCCCGCTTGGTGACGAAGATATTTGCCGGTTTGATATCGCGATGCAAAATTCCTTCGGAGTGAGCGGCGTCCAGAGCGTCGGCAATCTCGATGGCAAACGAAAGAACAGCTTCGTTTTCGAGGGCAAGTCCCGCAATCCGGTGCTTCAGCGTCATACCATCCAGAAACTCCATCACGATAAACGGCTGGCCTTCGTGCTGCCCGATCTCGTGAATGGTGCAGATGTTCGGATGGTTTAGCGCCGAGGCCGCTTGTGCCTCGCGCTGGAAGCGAGCCAGAGCCTGAGGATCTCTGGATACTTCATCGGGAAGAACCTTCAGGGCAACAAAGCGCCGAAGAGATAGATCTTCCGCCTTATACACCACGCCCATCCCTCCGCCGCCCAGTTTTTCAACAATGCGATAGTGAGAGATGGTGGTGTCGAGCATTGGAAGCCGAATCTTACGTGGGAGAGGAAGGCAAGTCAATGAGGGCAAAAAAGTTTGCCTGAAAGATGGGTATCGCGCAACTGTCGCAAGGATGTGCGTGCCGTGCTTGCGCCACTGCTCGGTGAGCTGGCTGCCAGCGCCAGAGCGCCGCTGCAGGACATTTCCCGCAGAACGTACGCCAGGGCAAACCGATTTCGCGGATGGTGTGCCCAAGCCGGGGCGTGCATCAGCACGACGAAAAGGAAAAACGTCAAGGCGAGCAAACTCACCAATGATCGGACACTGCTAATCGTCTAGCCACGCTCCTGCCTGCAGCGAACGCTCCGTCCGAGTCCGCTATCGGCCGGACAAACCGAAGGTCTCGGTTCTTGCTCGGGAAAGCCCGCCTTGGTAATGGCAAAATCGCCATCACGCTCATCGTGGCCGCGATTTTGAGCGTTATCGACTGCTTCAGCAGCCAGCAAAACTCAGGTTTTAGGTCACCTTGCTGGGTGATTTGTGCGCTTGTGCACCCACCCCGTGAAGCATTAAGTCTGACTCGTGATTCCTACGGTAGAACTGAAATGACGACAACCTATGTATAGCTCTATCTTCCTCAAACAGCATCCGGTGCTTACCTTTTACGTTGTGACATTCGCCGTTTCATGGGGCGGCATCCTCATTGCGGTCAGGCTTGGCGGCATGCCCCGCGATCCGGTACAACTCGCGCAGATGATTCCTGTCATGGTTGTAGCGATGCTTGCTGGCCCAGCCGTAGCGAGCATTTTGTTGACGGGGATCGCAAGTGGAAGGGCGGGTTATTGCGATCTTGTATCCCATTTGATTTCGTGGCGAGTACGGATTGGCTGGTACGCCGCAGCGCTTCTGACCGCTCCGCTGGTGTTGATGACCATACCTCTTGCACTTTCGCTTCGGTTTCCTAACTTCATCCCGCGCATCCTTACCGAAAGCAACAAGGGTTCCCTTCTGCTGATGGGTTTCGTCGTTGGAACGTTGGCGGGCTTCTTTGAGGAGCTGGGGTGGACGGGGTTTGTCATACCGAAGCTGAGGCTGAGGTTCGATGCGTTTAGGACTGGTGCTCTCGTAGGATTGCTCTGGGGCGCATGGCACTTGCCTGTTAACATCTGTTCATGTGTCACTCCCTCAGGGGCGCTCTCCGTCCCGGGTTTTCTTGGCACAGTCCTGTTCTCCATCGGGCTACTGCCGGCGTACAGGATACTAATGGTGAGGGTGTGGGACCACACTGGCAGCCTGCTGGTAGCCATGCTCATGCATTTCAGCCTCACAGCCAGCAACATCATCCTTGGTCCCGCCGCGACGCCAGGCATGATGGCCCCAATTACCTTTAATCTCATACTGGCAGCCGCTATGTGGATCGTGGCTGCAGCGAGTGCCCCGGCCGGCCGAAAGCGACAGCACCCTCCGGTGCATGTGCTACGAGCCTAGCGTCTGATTAGCTTAGTGTCAGACCCTTCTCCCGCTGTACCTCATCTCGGACCCGACCGCGATTGACCCCCTTGCGGCCGACCTAAGATTCCCACTCAGATGCTTTTTCCGCACCTTGGAACAACGGTTGGCGTGTCTTGCCTGCCAATTCCGCTTTGCGAGAGGAGAGAGCACAATGAATCGAGGACGGGCGTTGAAAGTCTTGTTGGTGTTGGCGGGGTTGATCTTTGTGATTAGTGATTCCCCGCTGATCGTGTTTCTTTGGCCGGGCGGTGGCGATGCCAGCCGAATCATCCGGAATACGACTACGTCCTGCAACTGGCAAGGCAATGAAAGCCGGGGAGTCATCAACGGAAGGGCATAGCGTCTCAAGCATATAATCAAGGATCTTTGAAGATCGGCATATCGTTGGGTCCATACTTGGTGGAATGCTGGGGAAGATCTCTTGGAGTTAAGTGGCCGAGCAATTCCGGCACTCGACTTGGATCGTTACCTCGAGGCGCTGTTTGCAGTCCTCAACGCTAGTGAGTCCGGTCAGCCGTCGATTTTCTACCTGGCCCACGTCTTGTGGCGGCACTGGCACACACAGGCAGTGATAACGCTCCCAAGAGCCTTGCAGTGGATCGTTTTTGCTCTGGTTCTGCTGGTCGGCCGTATTCTGGGCAGATACCGTGGCGCGGACTGGCCGGGTTCGCCTGAGTCGTGCCCAGCTGCGCCGCAGGTAGAAGCTATGAATGCTTAGAGTCGTTGGGCGGGGGCGATTGGGAGAGGCTTGGCGACCTATCCCGGGCCTGCTAAAAAAGCAACCAACCCGATGATTTTGTTGAATTTCGGGGTGTTCGTCGAACGGAGTTCAACGACTTACAAACTGGGTCTTGAGCTTAAAACGCCTCGAAAGGAGTTTTTCACCAGGCACTCTCGATCACACTCAATAGCCGGTCTTAGAGGATAAACAGAGTGGTTGAGGTCCTCCGTCCGGCAGGTGCGGCAGCGGGAATTCATCCGACAATGGTTGCACGATGATTTCTCATGGTTTCACAACCACGCTTTCTTCCTCACTTGTAGTGCCGTCCTGGTGAATGACACTGTGCGGGTGCATGATGCAGAGTTGAATTCGCACAAGCAAATCTTCCATCCACTTATCCACGTTACCCTTGGTTGCTTCGCGATTGATGAGGGCAGTCGTCTGAGGTTTCATAGTGGGAGCGATCCTTGTTCGTCGTCGGCTTCTCGGTGTCCGAACAGCTACACCAACCGGGGGACACTTCTCGAAAACTGCACGTCCACAGCCAAAGTAGGGCCAAGTAACCAGCGCTAACCCGCAGGAGAATAAGGAAATGATTTCAGTGGGGGCGACCTAGGGCCTTTCGTCGAAAAGGACAGCTGGAAAAGGACTTCCCGGATGGGAAAATTTTTTCCCTCACACCAAACCCGCCACGCCCATCGCGAGCTAAAGGATCATCGCACCTTGCTCCCACTCCTGTTGTGCCGCTTGTTGGCGAAATGCCGCGATAATCGACCTTGTTGGGGGATCTTGACTGCCTTTCGCCTGATTGGTGACAGCGTCACCAGGTGTCGGCTCGTTATGCTATTGAACCTTCTCCCAAACGATTTTCCAGCGTGCAACCGATGGATTGTCCTTCTCGACATCGCTGAGGATTAGGCGTCGGCCTTCTAAAAGATATGGCCGAATTTGACGCGATCCTACGTATCCGGGATCGGTGGCAACCTCCGGCAAATGGACAATCTGCTTGTGTTTCACGTCGATCTCATAGCGACCACAGTAAGCAAAAGTGCCATCGGCGGCAGCGGTCTTTTCCTCTAGAGTGGTATGGACCGGATCGGCCCATTTGGGACGATCCGGATTCACAAGGTCAGCGCACATATAACCATCCCGCTGGTACATGAGAAAACCCGTACCGTGGGGCCCATAAGCAAGAAATGGGCGAGTCGTGCCGTCTTTCATGGTTTCCTCTGTGGAAACCAACTTCCACGTACCCACGAGTTGATTGCGTATCTCCGATTCAGTTTGACCAAACGTTGAGACGGCGCAAAGTACAAACCCGAGCAGGAACGATGCGGTTCGTTTCACGATGCGTATTTCCTTTGGATCTTCATTTCCCTGCCGTGCTTGGCGACCGTGCGTTCCTTAGTCGCTCTGGAGAGGTTCCGCAAACGGTCCGCAGAGTCTTTGGTGGAGGCGAGAGGGACACAGCCCGTGTGTCTTGTGGCCTAGGTTTTCAGAATCGTCGTTTAGTCCTTCCCACTCGGCCAAGACTGCCAACTACGCCTTGCAGCCAGGTTCTGAATGCTAACACGATTTCTTCAACTCATCAGCAAAGCAAGTTATCTCGCGGCGAGAAACTCATCCTGACATCTCTTCGCCGCGGAGAGGAGCTGAGTGTACTCCGGCATAATTCGAAGTGAGGTCACCAGCCGATCTTCTTGCAGCGCTTGGTATGCGCAATAGCGGCCATCGATCGCACTCTTGATCAGCCGCACGGCGGCTTGCGGCTGGCCGCAAAAAGCCAACGACGCGCCAGCATCGTAGCGATTTTCCGGGTCAGGGTTGGTTAGCATGTTCGCCTCGACCTCTTGCCCGAGTCGATTCAACTCCGCGGACGGCGACTGCGTGGGCGAAGGCGACGCCGAGCACACTTCGGCAAACCTCACACTCTTTTGATCTTGAGGCAGCTTATGCACGGCCTCCTGTGCCTCCGCCATCTTGCCCTCGCTCCATAGGAACCGGAAATAGTTTTGGTTGAAGAAGTCCGAACTCGGGTCCAATCGCAGGAAGGCGATAGCACGTTCCGGATTGCCTGCTCCGGCAAAGGCGAGAGAGCAGGAGCGGAGTCCAAAGTTGCCGGGATCGAGCGAGAGAGCGGTTTCACACTCGCGGGTCGCCTCGTCGAGCAAGCCGGCATAACGCAAAACATACGCAAGTGCGAAGTGAGCAAAAGAAGTGCGCGGTTGGCGCTTCACCAGAGCATCAGCTTGTCTGTACGCTTTGGCCAGATCACTGCGTTCCACGAGATTGGCAATGGTTTGAACCGATGCCGTCAGCAGGTTGGGATCGAGATTGAGCGCGTGCTCCAAAGCAGCGTTCGACTTTTGAAACGCCGCCTCGCCGCCATCGGAATACTGAGAGTCCCAATAATAATGAAGACCGAGTTCGCTCCAGGTGGGTGCATAGCTGGGATCCAGACCAACCGATTGTTCCAGCATGGTGATCGCTTCTTTGTTGGCAGCGGCTTCGCGTGGCAGCGCAAGGCTGCGCAGATAGAGATCGTAAGCCTGCTGATTTTTGGGTTGCGTACTGTTGTCGGCCATCTGGATTCCGATGCCTAAGGCAGGTAAGAGTCCCTGTCGTACTCTTGCGGTGATCTGGCCGCGCATCGCAATCAAGTCACGGGCGGCCACGTTTAACGTGTCGCGCCATAACGTGCTGTTGTTCTCGACATCGACGGCTTCGAGGGTAATCTGCAGTTGGTCCCCCTCTTTCATGTAATGTCCGGTGACGATGTCACTGACCCGCATCTCGCGGCCAGCCTGCTGCAGATCGAGACCAGAGGTAGTATATTTGCTGGTCGTTGCAAACGGGCGGATCGAGAGCGCGCGCACGGACGTAAGATCGGTTGCGATCTCGTCCGGCAAGGCAAGCTTCAGATAGTCCACGTCCTTGTCCGGGCCCATGTTCTGGAAAGGAAGCACCGCAACCGCGCTCGGCGTCGCAGGCGTGGCCACATGAGTTGCCGGACGTCGTGACGGCCAATAGAAATAGGCGAGGGCGGCGATTGCGATGACGAACCCCGCTGGAATTCCGAGGAACGCAGCGCTGGAAAGCTTGCGCTTGGCGGTCAGTCTTGAGCCTTCGCTTATCGCGACGCTTTGGCATCCTGAACTCTCTCGGGCAACCAGAGTGTCTGTGTGCGAGTTCTCGCCAACAACGGTCGGTAATGTTCGGCCCGACTCCGTGTCGCGCTTTAAGCGTTGCAGATCGCTGCGCATCTCCGAGGCGTGCTGGTAGCGCAGATTGCGATCTTTCTCCAGAGCCTTATTAATAATGTCCTCGAGCCTCGGCGGAATATCGGGGTTCAATCGCACCAGAGGCACGGGCGCGCGATTCATAATGGCTTCGCAGATGACGGCGGAACTCTCCCCGCGAAAAGGGACGTCGCCCGTGGCCATCTCGTAGAGGACAGCGCCGAAGGAAAACAGATCGCTGCGGGCGTCGAGGTCACGCGCTCGCACTTGCTCCGGTGACATGTAAGCAACCGTGCCAAGCATCGTCCCGGGACTGGTGAGATGAGCATCGACCATCGTCCGCGTCGTCCCCTGCGTAAGACTCAAAGCACTGCTCGAGGAACCGCGCGCCGACACTTTCGCCAGCCCGAAATCGAGAATCTTTGCGTGTCCGCGTTTGGTCACGAAAATGTTTGCCGGCTTGATGTCGCGATGGACAATGCCTTCGGAATGTGCGGCATCGAGCGCGTCGGCGATTTCGATCGCGAGGCCAAGCAGCGTCTCGTTGTCTAGAGGACGCCCTGTGATCAGGTGCTTCAGCGTCACGCCATCGAGAAACTCCATAGCGATGAAAGAGTGCTCGCCGCTTTTCCCGATGTCGTAGATGGTGCAGATGTTTGGATGGTTCAGGGCAGAGGCGGCGCGAGCTTCGCGGCGGAAACGCTCCAATGCCGGCGCGTCGCGGGAAACCTCGTCGGGCAGGAATTTGAGGGCAACGAACCGGCCGAGCTCGGTGTCTTCCGCCTTGTACACCACGCCCATGCCGCCGCCGCCCAGCTTCTCAACGACCCGATAGCGAGAAATGGTTTGCCCGATCACTGGCGCGAATCTTACGTTTGTGGCACGCGCAAGTCAATGCATGCGAAGAGGTTGATGGCGCTTCTGAACAATGTTGGTGCTAACGCGCCCGCCACGTACGCACCGCCTTTCGCGATCAGCGATGAAACGCGGCAATCGATGACGTCATCCTCCAGATGCTTTCTTCGCGAGTTCCACATACGACGAAATCGCTACGTTCGGCTTCCCGGCATAAGGATCGAAACCGATGTCGTTGAATGCAACCTCTTCCCCGATCAGCCTCCTGTCGCGCAATGATTTGCCAATATGCCATAGCGCCGGACACTATCCGCCATGGGCGGCACGTGGTCTCCCGTTCCGAAGTGGTTTACCCAGTGGATGGGGGGGAGCCGGATTTTGGCTTGCGGATGAAGCACCGGAAATTCTAGTCCTGAGTCCTTGGGTGCTGAGCTTCGAGGCGGTGCTACAGTGCGCATGGTGCTGGTCGTGGACAGGGCCTGGTTTGACGACCATCCGGACAAGGATTGTTTGCTCACCGCCACAATCAGACCGTTCCTCCGTTTGCGCTCAGGCCATGCGACACCAGCAATTTCTATCTGCAATGTCAGTTCATTACAATTCCGAGGCAATTCAAAGGGCCTAATGTGCTAACGCCTTAGAGGGAGAGTCGCATGATCGGAAACCTCGAAAACAAGTTCTTCGCCGGTTCTTCCTGCTGTGTGTTGCTGCTGGTTCTGGTCGCTGATGTGCCGCTCCAGGCTCAGGGCGATTCGAGCTCCGGTATCGCTGAGACGAGGAACGTGATGATCGTGATGCGAGATGGAGTCAAGTTGGCGGCTGATATCTATCGCCCAGCACAAAACGATCGGCCGATGGAGGGCAAGTTTCCCGTGATTCTGTTGCGCACACCTTACAACAAGGATGGCGCCGCGCACCTTGCGACCGACTTTGTGCCACACGGATACATAGTCGTGCTGCAGGACGTACGTGGCCGTTACCAGTCAGAGGGGCGCTGGCGTCCGCACATTGATGACCCGAACGACGGCTTTGATACAGCGAAGTGGATTGGCTCGCAGCCCTGGTGCGACGGTGGCATCGGCACGGTAGGGTCGTCCTATGCGGGAGCAACCCAACATGCGCTCGCCATCGGTAACGCTCCTTACCTGAAGGCGATGGTTCCCCGCAATGCGATGTCGGACTACGGCCGGTACGGTGTCCGCCATAACGGTGCTTTCGAGTTGCGCTTCTTTAACTGGGTCTTCACCTTAGGTAATGCTACCGGCACGGCAGATGCTCTTCCGGCGGCCAAACGCGCTGCGTCGGAGCCGGCGGCTGCGAAGGCTCTGGTGGACATGGGTACGCAGGTTCGCGATTATGTGCGCGCCCTTCCCTTACGGCCGGGGACAACTCCGCTCAAGTTTGCTCCCGACTACGAAACCTGGCTGATTCAAGCAATGAGCCATGGCGACTACGACGCATTCTGGAAAGATGCTGGCGCAAGCGTCGTTGACCACCTGGCAGAATACAAAGATGTACCCGAGTACCACACAACGGGTTGGTACGATTCCTGGGGCACTCAAGTTGCCAACTTGAATTACGTGGAGCTGCGAAGAGCCAAGAAGACCCTTCAGCGCCTCATCATCGGACCGTGGATACACAGCAGTGAGAACCTCAGCTACGCCGGCGAAGCGCAGTTCACCGACGACGCAGCGCTCGATCTTGCTGCATTTCATCTGCGATGGTTCGATCACTGGTTAAAGGGCATTGATAATGGAGTGGACCGTGAACCTCCGGTGCGTATCTATGTGATGGGTGGAGGCGACGCGCACAAGACGCCAGAGGGCCGCATTTTCGTGGGAGGCCATTGGCGCGACGAACAGGAGTGGCCGCTAGCCAGGACGGTGCCCACACCCTACTACTTGCACGTGAACGGCGTCCTCTTGCCGGACAAACCAGCAGACGACCAACCAATTACCTATCAGTTCGATCCTCGGAACCCGGTTCCCACGTTGGGAGGGAACGTCTCGTCCCAGGGAACACTAATGTTCCAGGGAGCGGCGGACCAGCGCTGTCGCCTCGACTATTGGCTGTGTTCCGACACGAAGCCCCTCTCCGCTCGAAATGATGTACTGGTATTTCAAACACCTCCGCTCGCAAACGACATCGAGGTTACGGGTCGGCTAATTGTGAAACTCTGGGCGTCCTCGAACGCTCCCGATACGGACTTCACGGCTAAGCTTGTTGATGTGTACCCTCCCAACGCCGACTTTCCGGCCGGAGTGGATCTCAATGTTGCCGACAGCATCGTGCGCGCGCGATACCGCAATGGCTTCGGCAAGGCCGAACTCTTGAAGCCCGGGCAAGCCTACGAGTTCACGATCGAGATGTATCCAACGTCGCTTGTGTTCAAGCGGGGCCACCGGATTCGCCTCGACATTTCGAGCAGCAATTTCCCGCGATTCGATATCAACCCCAACACCGGTGAACCACTCAATAACAACCGCCGCTCGCAGATCGCCGAAAACACGATCTATCTGGACGTCAAGCACCCCTCGGAGATCATCCTGCCGGTCATTCCATAGGAAGCGACCGGTTTGTCCAGAAGTAAAAGACGAATGCGGCGACTTCCAGCGAACAAAACCGGCGTGACTTGGAATCGGTTGAGGCGCACGCGACAATTTCAGGCGGATCATCGGCGAACAAGAATTAATTCGGTTCCTTCCGGTTCCGTTACTCGTCCACGACGGGTGGTGGCCACAGCAGGTAAGTCTGCGAATATGCTGCGACCGTAAACGGTCAGAGTCCGTCGCCCCCTGATAGTCATAACTCGTGTCACTTCACGTCCAAGCCTCATCAGGCTAGCACGAGACCGTGAGAGCGAGCGTGGGCGTGACGCGCAAGATGCGGCTCGTGTACAAGAGCAGCCAGTTTGTTACCGGTGAGCTCCTCGTAGACCTTCTCGACTTGCGCTGGAAAGCCATCGTCCGAGCCGGCGACGTGATCACTGACAAAGCGCGCGATCTGTGGATTGGATTTCAGCGTCGCCCGGATCGTTTCGATCCTACGCTTTGCCTCGTCCAGCGGAATATTGGCCATAACGGCGCCGACCTGCTCGCGGAGCGCTATAAAGAACATTTGCTGGTCGTCCAAGACCGTTCCACTAGAGCGCGGACCGTGACCTGTGCATACTATCCTCGGTTCCAGTTTCCTGGCCACATCCAGTGTCGCCACCCACTTGCCCACGTCCCCGTCACCCACATAGTTGTAGGGCCCGTTCACGCACACATCGCCCGTGAAGAGGATGTGCTCCTTCGGCAGCCAAGCCACCGCATCGCCATGCGTATGCGCCACGCCCAAGTGCATCAGCTCAACCCGATGCTTGCCGTCGTCAAAAACTAAGTCCTTCGAGAAGAGAACGGAAGGCGGCTTCAGCTTAGTGGTCTTTAGGTCGGAGCGATTCTTGGTTTCCTTTTCCCATCTGCCCGGCTCGTGTCCGTAGTAGCCGGTTTCGTATTGCTTCATCTCCTGGATCACGCCCGAATGTGCAACTGGCACCCCGCCGTTTTCCACAAAGACCTGATTTCCATAAGCATGGTCGCCGTGATGGTGCGTATCAAAAGCAAATCTTATCGGCTTATCGGTCAGGGCGCGAATTTTGCCAATAATCAGCTTTGCCCCAGCCGGGAAATTTGCATCGATCACCAGCACGTAATCTTCAAACATGATCCAGCCGTTGTTGCAGACTGCGTCGGCAGTATCGGATACCTGCCCCTCGTGAAAGTAAACATCAGGGGCCACCAGGTCCTCCTTGGCAGCTTCGGCCATTCCTTCATGCATGGGTCCCGTCAACAGCTCCGCCTCAGCCTTTAGGCTTAGAAAAGCGCTTCCGCCTATTAAGAACTCGCGCCTGCTGACATCGCACATATTTCCTCCTTCGAAAATGATCTCTTAGGTAGCCCCCTGTTCGCCCCAACTTGATCGGCTACGCGTCGGAGACGTGCCGCGGGTACGGTGTATCAAGCTCAAGGGATCTTTCGGTGGCGCATCGCCTCGCTACGCAACGTGCTGATCCGGGGACAGAACTAACTTTTGCGGATACAGTGACGCGCTCTCAACTGGGTCCACGTCGAGAACAGCTAAGGGTACGCTCCGACCGGCCGCCGGGTCGATAGCCGGGCGTGTGCTAATTCCGTCTAGCGAACTTAAGAACGTTCCGTCCTGCCCTATAGATTTGAGCCGGCGTTTGCGATGTGCGGCCCAAATCCTTTGTTGTGAAGCGGAGCCGTCCATTAGAATTTCGTTATGAGGAAACGAGGAGGTCCTACGTCGCCGCTGGGGCACTATCCTGGCTGGGAGCTTATTGCGGTGTCCTACCGACATCGGCCGATTTGCCGTACCAGACAAAGGCCGACCGATTGATTAATAGCTCACCGAAGACCCCTTGGCCGCAGGAACATCCTTGGAAGTCATGTCGAAAGTTAGCATGAACCCGTTTGTTCCTTTGAACTCGTACGCCTTGGATCCCTCCTTGTAAGTCTCGATTTCGTTTGGCATCATGACAAAGCCGTCGTTTCGCGGCGTGCCCCAGTACTTCACGTTTTTCAGCACGGCTGGCTCATCCGTCATCCCCTGAAAACGCGAGAGCTTGACCTCCGCTGTTTTGCCTCCGTTCAGGGTGGCGTGGGCGTGGTCTTTGTCGAAAGTCCAGGTATCAATGTCACCCACAGCAGTTTCGAACGACTTCCACTTCACCGGAAACACGTGGCCCAGAATTTCCCCGAGCGCTTGTCGCTGCTCGGCGCTTGTTTTCGTGTCGAACGTCGCCAGGACCCAATCCATCTGTCCCTGGGAAAAGTCTGCGCCTAGGTCCCCGCTTAGCCAAAATTTAGCTCCGGCGAGATCAACGTTGCCGTAATGTCCCTTGTTTACCTTGTAGGCGTTGTTGAACTTGCAGAAGTGTTCAGTCTTGCCATTCTCGTGGTGAGCGGCCGGATGCGAGTTGAAATAGCAGATACAGAAGTGTGGACAGCTGCACGCCTCAATCGCAGTGGCGTTAATGGCCCAATCCGCCGCGGCAGGGGAGGAATGCCCGGCACTGACGGCGAGCAAGCCGGCAATCAGAACCAATGCTATTGTCCGCATGGATGCACCCCCAGATGCGCGACATTATGCACCTGCGGGACTCGGGGCGCAAGCAACCGTGACTTTGACACCCGGAAGTCCATCAGGATTCTCCGCGCATCTCAGACTTTAGGCCCTTCGGTTGGCCTCGAACCCACCGTCCATCTCGTTTTTCCAGAATGAAGTACCGAGAGGCACGGCACAGGTCACCACACCGGTGCTCGACATAAACAAGTGCCTGGGTTTTGTCGGAATTGAAGCCCACGCCAAGAGAATCAAGTAACCGCGAGAGTCGGGAAAGGTGTCACGAAACCCCTCCCAGCCATGGTGAATTGCCGATTGCGGTGGATCGCGGAAGGCCTCGTCCAGTTCAGCCTCACTGACCGAATACAGATGGTAGGCATCGCCGTCGCTGTAGATCTGGGGCTGTGAGGTCTATGGCTTGCGGTCAGCTGGCAATTGTGATTCGACCACCATCGAGACCATCAGCACATAAAGAAACAACGACCAGCTAAAGGTTCTCATCTTAAAGGTCTCCTCGCTGTCTGAAGCCTTGGTTCGTCAGAGTTTCCCTCGAGAACTCAAGGTCGTGTATGCAGGGCTCGTGGCTCTTGCCATTGCTGGTCATCCGCCGCTGTTACTTCGCTCAAGGGACGGGGCGAAGCCGGCGGCTTTCGAGCAAAGCCGGCGACTCCGAACTCGCCTCGTCGGGCAGGCCACTGGATTTGGCGGGTGCCACCGGCCGCTGAAACCCTCGACTAGCGTGAAGAGACAGCGATTCCGGGCGGTCAGAGCGCCATTTGGCGACGACTACGGGACAGTCAAGCTATTCGCCATCCAGTCGAAATCGCGAAAAGTGACAGCGCCGAGATTCATAATGCGCATTGTACCCTTGACGTTCTTGCTCGCCCGAAATTGTACGTCGCACACTCAGCGCCAGTCAGTCGCCGCAATCAGCGTTATCGCAACACCCCGGGGTCGCGGGGGGGCCTTCACTCCCCGCTAGGCCTCTCCCTCCAACTGGAGAGGTGGAAACCCAGTCCTCGGGGAAGGCTCTTATGACGCTTTCGTCCCGCTCGGTTCCTGCACATAAACTCGGTTCGGACCCGCTGTCTTGACGTTATTCTTCTCGAAACAAGACTTGATCCGCCTCCGCAACTCCCGGCTGACTGCGAACTGCTTAGTGGGACGCGTTTTCACCAGCATCAGGTATTCCGCCTCCCCAGGGCCAACGCGATCGATGCCGGGCACCTGCACGTCGCCGACGATGTCATCTGCAAAGCCTGGGTCATGCCTGAGCTCATCTCCGACCTGCTGCAGCAACTGAATAATGCGATCGCTGTCTTCGCTGTAAGCGACGACCACCCGCATGGTGAGCTGCGACCAGTCACGAGTGGTATTCGAGACAATCGTTACTTGGCTGTTGGGAACGATGTGGACCGTGCCGTCATCGTCACGCAACACCGTGCGGCGGAGCGTCATATCCTCTACCGTGCCCTTGACGCCAGCGATCCGAATGATGTCCCCGATGTCGTACTGGTTTTCCAGCAGGATGAAGAACCCATTTATGAAATCATGGACAAGGGTTTGCGCACCGAAACCGATCGCCAAGCCCGCCACTCCGGCGCTGGCCAGCAACGGACCCAGATTCAGGCCCAGGCGATCCAGCACCATCAGGGTAGCGACGAACGCGATCACCAATTCGCCGATGCTGCTGATCACGCTTGCCAACGTTCGTATTTGCCTCGCCCGTACGTCGGACAGCAGCCTTTTATCATGCAAGGCGGCAACCCGGCCAATGGCCAGTCGCCAGACTCGGCCCAGTGCAATGGCCCCGATCACGATGAACAAGACTTTGGGCGCATCGTTGCGCAGAAAGTGCAGGGTGTCTTCACGCCAGTCCTGCAGTAATTCCCCCAAATTCCATCCGGTGGGCACGCTCATCAGTAGGAACGGATACATAGCCGGCGCGATTATAGCCCTCGGGAAGCTCTCAAGCGTAATGGGCAGTGAATGTGAGGACTTGTGCGCAGAGGCAGGCAGCACAGTGACCCTCGACCCTGGTTGCGGAAGGGACAAGAACGACGACCTTGGTCTCTCCGACCGGCAGTGGAAGTGCCCGGGGTGCAGCATATCTGGGATTTGAATGCTGCCCAGAATATGAGAGACGAGGTTTTGCGAATCCTCGCCGTGGGATACACGGAGAGTCGAAGCGCTTGTGGAGGAGATGTAAGCGGCGAAAGCCAGCAGTTTCGATTGAAGCAAGCCCCCCCGCCTTTAGGCGTGGGGAGTGTCAACTGGGTTACCCGACAAAGGGTCGGTCTTGGATTATCATTTTGCTGAATTCTTGGGGAGGATTGTGTCTAAGCCGCGGCTCCTGCTCTCGGTAACGAACGACAGCAACGATTACCAAATCGAACAGGTGAAGGGCGCCCGGCAGGCGGCGGCACGCGTCGGAGCCGATCTCGAGATCGTGTACGCTCAGGATGACGGTATCCTGCAGAGTCAGCAACTGCTTCAGCGCATCCAGTCAGCGGACGAAGCGCGTCCCAGCGTGATCATCTTCGAGCCGGCTGGGTCCACTACTCTTCCTCATGTGGCACGCGCCGCTGCCGCGGCAAAGATCGGTTGGGTCGTTCTCAGCCGCGAAGCCGAATACATCGGAGAATTGCGGTCGGCCTTTTCTATTCCCGTCTTCGTGGTCGCCTCCGATCATCTGGAAATCGGACGCATCCAGGGACGTCAACTGGGTGCGTTGCTGCCGCGCGGAGGAATCGTTCTCCTGGTTCAAGGCCCCAGTCACAGCAAGGCCGCTAGCCTCCGTTACAACGGCTTGCTGGAAACGAAACCCGGGAATATCCAACTGCGTGCGGTTAAGGGACACTGGACGGAGGCCAGCGCGCAAAAAGCCGTTCGGTCCTGGTTGGATCTTTCAACATCCCGGGGAACCGACATTGCAGCGGTGTGCGCCCAGGATGATTCCATGGCCATCGGCGCGCGCAAGGCATTCGAACAGTCCGCCCACGAGCTCCGTCAGTCCTGGCTCCAGATTCCTTACCTCGGCTGTGACGGCATGCCCAAGACTGGGCAGGAATGGGTTCGCCGCGGCCTTTTGACAGCCACGGTTCTCAGCCCGCTTACGGCGCCAATAGCCATCGACCTGCTCGCACGTTTCTT